>Ga0179593_1660228_pt1 | contig 16567 bp, 28 predicted proteins | sample CZODoug2_1_08_16_FD_185931 | JGI IMG/M metagenome (GOLD analysis project Ga0179593, IMG submission 185931) | Vadose zone soil fungal communities from Angelo Coast Range Reserve, California, USA - CZODoug2_1_08_16fungal (PacBio error correction) | ecosystem: Environmental > Terrestrial > Soil >... | reverse complement strand
GATCACCACCCCTTTCTACCCTTCGCCGCTCCTTTTTGCCACTAAGACATTTGTTGTAAGGTTTGTTGTCTTCCCTGACACCCGGCCGCCCTTCTTTCTTTTACCGTCCCTTTATCTTTTCTTTTCTCCGTTGTTGTTTGTGAGATTCTTCTTTTCAACACAACTACCTCCCCTCTTTGGCCTTTTACCCCTTTTCCCCCTCCCCGCCCCCGCGCCTTCAACCCTTTCGCTGAACGACTCCTTTCTTACCTTCCGATTTTCGCGACGCCCTCCCCTAGAACAGTCAGGATTCCCCTTCCCCGCGTTTTCCGTCTTTCTTTTTCTCTGCTTTCTCTCCCCAATTTTCTCTCTCCCTAAACTTCCCGACCCCTTTATTCTTTTGAACACCTCTCTCTCCACACCTTTCCCTGACCATTCACCCTTTTCCTGACCGGCCTTGGCACTTCTTCCCCTGGTGTAATTTCCCATTAACCACCTTCCTTCCCCTTTCTTGCAGTCCCCCACCCTGTAGTTATACTCACCCTTTTCTTCCCCTCTCTATGTACCGTCTCCTTTGCAATGAGTTTCCCCCTCTTCTCTCTTCCTGTCCCGGTGATATTGCTTTTTTTCTAGGGTCCCTTTTCTTCACTTAATTTTCCCCTTCTGCTTTTTCGCTGAACCCAGTCTAAGCGCACTTTGGGTTCTTCCCCTCAGTTTCTCCTCCCTCGACCTTACCAGCTGTACATGTGGCGCCCTCTTTCCCCCTACCACTTTTGACGAGCTAATTTTTTTAAAGCTCTTTTTTTCCGTGTTGTCTCCTGCACCCCCCCGTTCCTCCTTTTACAAAGCCCTCCGGGGTCGACCATAGGGTCCCTTCTTTTAGCCTTTTCCTCCTTTCTCCTTGGTCTTCTCGTGACCCTCTTTCCTCCCACCTGGAGGGTACCCTCCCGCTCTCAACCGTCCTTCTGTCTTGTTTAGGACCCCCATTCCGGTGCTGATTTTTTCCCTGATGCTCTTATGATTCCTTTGTTGCATTTGGTTTTTTTTTTCACCCCCCCCCCCCTGTTAGTGTATTTTTTCCACGACGATTCTTTTTTTGCAATTGTTTTTTTCCCCTGTCATATTTTTTTTTCTGGGTCTTTTTTTTTTGGGAATAGCTCCCAGGACTTTCCCCCTGTTTCTTTTGCCCATGTCGGGAGTTGACAAAATCAGTCGATCTTCCCTTTACTTTCGTTTTGTGTTTTTCAGGGCTCCCCTATGCTCCTTCCTCCACCTTTCTGCTAGTCCTCTTTTGAGTCTTACAGTCCTCGGTCTTCCAATTTATTTTTCTGCTGTTCCCCAATGCTTTTTTTTTTTTTGGCTTCACGTCAAGTCCCCCGAGATTCGACTTTTTAGGTTGGCCTGGTTCCTTCATTGTCCCTGATTAATAACTCTTGGCTGTCCTTCGCACCCCCCCCCCTATTTTACTACCTCCTGACATGCCTCTGCGTCCACCCTGTAGTATGGAGTTTCGCTGCCCCCCTACCACAGTTCCTGGCCGGATTTACTTTTATTTTCCTTGCCCTTTAGGAAACCGCTTTCTTTTCCTTGGCCTCGCTTTCTCTTCCTTTCTCAGATGGTTTCGATTTTAAATGACCCCCCTTCTTTGGCCTTTCTTCCCTAAGCATCTTTTTCGTTTCCCATCTGTGCCGTAGGCTTAAATGTCTTTTTTGGGCCTTTTCCCCTCTTTACCCCGCTTCTTTGCTTCTGTGTCTCTTTTTGTTTCTGTGTCTTTCCCAATTTCATTTTGATTCTCGTTAGACACTTTTTTTTGGAATCTTTTCCTGGGCGAATTACTGTTGGTTTTTTTTTCTCCTCACTTCAATGTTCACTTTTCTCAGCATTTTTTCCCCACACTCTTCCCCTCCCCCTCATAGAGACTGCCCCAAACCGATGTTTTCGCTCTCTGTCTTTTCCCTCAGAGGTCTTCCCTTTTTTCCGGTTTTGTGCATTCCACGATTTGAGACATGGGCCCTATCGATCCTCTCTCTCATTACTACGCGGCCCCCTACGTCCTTTCTTTGATTCCTTCCTTTCTACTTTTTGTCGATCTGACGCTGCATCCCCAACACCCTCTTTTTCCTCCCCCTTCTGATAACAGCCCACCGTTTTTTTTGCTGGTTTTATTTTCCTCTGTGTCTCTCCCCCTTCCCTCTCTGGGGCACCCGTATCCCCACGAGATCCTTCTGTTCAACATTCTTCCTCCTCCCGCAGTTTTTCTTCGTTTGCTCCCCCCTAACTCTCTCCTTCTTCTCTCTCTTTGGATTTTTTTCCATGATGGCCAAGAACTCATTTTGAAGGCACAAGTGTGTTCCTCTTGTTCAATACATTTTTTTCTGTTCCTTTGCACCCCTTCCTTGATCTGGAAAATGTTTCTTTCCTCCCCCTCCCCACTTTTTGTGCCCAAGCAAAAGTCTTGAACACAAAAATTTCTGCATCCCTTTTTTCCCCTCCTCCAAAAGACGTACTTTCCTATTGGGTCTCCGTAGCTCCCTTTTTTTCAAGCGACGGTTTTTGCCCGCGTTAATTTTTACTCCATTGCACCTTCTGCACTTCCCCCCGTTCCTCCTGAACCGGGCGGCTTAGCCCCGGCTTTCCCCCCGCATCCCTTTTCCTTGCCTACGTCCCCCCTCGCTTTTTTTTTTCTTTTCTCTCTCCCCCCTTTGAAAACCCACCACAAACCCATTTCCGCTGCACCACTTTTTTTTTTTCAGTAAATGATTTTCTCAAGCCTCCTCCGAGCATTTCGTAGATGTGACGGTTCTTCAGACCTTTTTCTCCTGGTATCTAGGGTCGCTTTCGCTTTCCACCACTGCGCTTTACGTTTTGCACTTTCAATCATTCTCGCTCCTTTTCGCTACCCCTTTCAAAACTCTTCCCTTCCCCCCTTCCGCTTTCCCACCCTCCGTCCCCTTTTTTCTCTACTCCGGATTCCTCCCCCCTAACTCTTTCGATTGTTTGTAACTTCTTTCTATGAATTTTTCCTTTCTTCTAGCTATTTTTTTCTTCCGAGATTGACAGTCCCTCCCTAGCCGCGGATTTCTCTCTCCCTCTGAACCAAAGACCCCCCTATAGAATCCTCTTTTTTTTTTTTCAAGATTCCCTCCCCCTCGGAGGTCTTCACTCTGTCACTCTCCTGTATCCAACTTTCTTGCGTCGCTTATTCTTCCCTTGGGCAACTCTCATCCTTTCACCTTTTTATTTTTTTGTGGGTCCGTTCCCCCTTTTCCCTTTAAACACATCTCCTTTTGCACGTCTATAGTTTTTCAGCGACTCCCGCCTTCACGCTCCCCGCAGGTTCGTTTTCTCCGTCTTTGTACCTTCCCCCTTTATTTCCTGCTTTTCTTTCCTTCATTTTAGACAACTCTTTTTTTTTTTAATTTTCGCAGTCCTCGTAGTTCTCCGAGTCCCCCCTTTTTCTCTACGGCTTCTTTTGTTCGTTTTTCCCCTTGTCGCTTGACTGATGTGTTTCCCTCCCCACTTTTGTGCTTTTTCCCAGATTTCTTTTTCACAGTCTTGCCGGCTCGCGCCCCTCTTCCGGGGTTCCCGCTGGTTGGGTCTTTGCGGCTTTGTGGGTTGCGGTGAGACGCTGCCTTCTCCCTCCCAGCAGGGAGACGACTTTGGCGTTTCAAGTGGCAGTTTCACTAAAATTTCTCGACCGTTCCCTCCCGGCGGTTTCCTTTTCCAGGCATCCGGTGGGTGTTTTTTTTTTCCATAGTTCGGGCTTTTCTTTTCCCCACACCTCCTCCAACCCCTTTTTTTTGTCAACCAGTCCCCCCCTCATTCCTCAGACCCAAATTCTTTTGATCCCTGGTTCATTCATTTTTTTGCAGAGTCTTTTCTTCTAAAACCCTGCGCCCTCCAAAGTCCCCCCCCATGCCGCGATACCGCTCTGGGTACCGCTTTTTTTTGACGAAACTCAGACTTCGACACTTCCGTCCACCCCCCCTCCCCTCCCGCCCCCCCTATCCTTTTGGTTTTTAAGAATATTAGTCGATGAAACATTCCCCTCCTACCCCGTGGTCAAACCCTCCAGGGAGCTACCTTTCTTCTTCTTTCCCCTCCTTTTCGTTCTCAGCTTTTGACCCCACAAATACAACGTTTTCCCCCCCATGAGACCCCCCTCCCCTGTCTCTCCCCCCCCAACCCTTCTTTGCCTCATCCTCTACACCACGTTTCCGCCTTCCGGCTTGCCCCTTTTTCTTTCGGTCACTGCTTAAACGTCCGCGGCCTGTCCTCCACCCCCTCTATTTTTTCAAGGGCTTTTACTTTTCCCACGTGACAAGTTTTTTCCCTGACAGCGCCCCTTCCTCATTCGACGCGGGTCGCCCTTTCCTCGCCTTCCTTTTGTTACGCGTTCCCTCCTCTTCCCCGTTCTCCCACTCGCGTTGTAATACCCTACGATGGCATTACGGACCCCCTTTCCGGACCATTCTTTTCTTCGGGCTCCCGACATTCTCCCATCCCCTCCCCCCACCTTCCGATTGCCCCCCCCCCAAACTTCCCCCTCGCCCGCCAACCATTTTCCAAATTACCTCCCCTTTTTTCGAGCCTTAACTGCTCTTTTTTTGCAATTCCTTTTTTTTACGGTTCTGCACCTCAAATTTCCGGGAGGATTGCCCTCCTCCTCATTGTACCCTCCCCCCGGAAGGTTTTTTCTCGTCAAAGTCCCCTCCACCTCTTCCCTTGTGACCCTCCCCCATTGTCATCTTCATTGACGGCACCTTTTTTTATTTACGCTTCCCTTTGTATTTTTCTTTTGCTCCCGTTCTCAAGTGATGAACCGACAGTCAGACTTTTCCCTGCTTTGATAATTCTTTTCCTGGCACACAATTATACTCCCTGATTTTTCCCCCTCCCTCTAATTGCCCTTTCTCCTTCCTCCCCTTTTTTTTCCTTCTTTGCCCCTCCCCCCCGACCCTGGTGTTTTCCTTTTTTCCTCAAATTTTTGGCTATCGCCCCCCAAAATCCCCGCACCTTCTTCCCCCCCTTCCACACCTTTTTTTTTTGCAAGTATCGCCTTCCCTCCGCTTTCGTTATTTCCCATGCTCTTTTTTTTCACTTTCCCGCTCACTTTTATCCTCCACCCTTTTTCACAATGCCCTTTTTTTTTTTCGCATCGTTACAGGTTTTCCCCATTGCATTTTTTTCCATATGGACTCTTCCTGACTCCCCCTTCATTGACTCTTTCCCCCCTCTCTCTTTTTCCTTCTTAATCCCCCGAATTGCTGGGTGACTCACGCACCCCTTTTCTTTCCTTGTGTACCATTTCCGACCTTTTTTCTTTTTTTATTTTTTGACTTCTTCATGAGCCCGTGAGGCGTTCGGAACTAAACCTGCTCGGCATCCTGCTGACTGTGGCGCCTCTTATACCCCTCTTCGGCTCCCCTTTCTTTTACAAGAGAGTTCTCCAGCATTTTGATGTGATCACCCACCTTTTGACGCTAGATTCCTCGTGGGCAGTTCTCATTTCCCTCCCTTTTTTTTTTGGCATGTCCCTTTCCTCCCCTGACCCATGCCCGTTCAGGCTTTTGCGTTTCCTTCCTGGTCTTTTTCTAGACCAAACCCTCTAGAGGCCTTCACCACCCTTGTCATGCTCATCCTAGCCTTGGCAAAGCTCTTTCCCGTCACCAGATCCCTTTTCTAGACGGCCTCCTTAGGAGCCCGCTCTAGTTTTCACCCTTGAATGGCCATCTTCTCCGTTTTCCCGACAATCGTGGCGTCCCTCCGACGCGACCTTTCCTTGGAACCCCCGTGATTTCCCCTAAAAACTCGTGGTTCCGTTCTCTTTCTTGGCGCCAAATCTTTCTTTACCCAACACCTTTTTTGCCTTTTTCCTTTGTTTCCATTCCCGTTATCTCGCCATAGTGCCTTCTTTTGTTCTTTTTTATGTTCCCTTTTTTTTTGAGCACGAAGATTCCCCCCTTTTCGTCTTCTTCCTTTAGCCACCTTGAGTCTTCTTTCCCCCCGTATGCTCCCCTTCCCTATTTCTCTTTTTTTTTTTTCCCCGTCTTTCTTTTGCTAGACGTGAGCATTTTTTCATCCCGCAGCCCGGTTTCCGTTTAGATCGAGTAACTCCTCGTTTTTCCCCCCTTGTCGACCTTTCCCCCCCCCACTGGACAGCGTTTTCCATCGAAGCGGGCTCTTCCATAGGTTTCTTGATTTTTTCCGTTTCTTTGCGCGCCTTCCTTTTTTCCCCTACCCCCCCCCCCCTGGCCCCCTCCCTGAAATTTTCTCTGAGTTTGCTCCGGAATGCACCCCCAGATTTTGTTCTCTTGTCCGCTCGGACCCTTTTTTTTCTTAAGCATTTTCTCCAACCCCCTTAGATGCCCTTCTACAGAAGTTTTGGAATTTTTTTTCCCCCTTTCATTCTTGCTTTTGCATTCTTTTCGCTCTGGAGTATTTCCCCCTCCTAAGCTCCCCACCCTCCGTGTCTGACCCTCAAAACTAGCTTCCCTCTCTTTGAACTGGTATTTCTCTGATCGACTTATTCTGCATTGATTGTCTCCCCCGGACCCTTTTTTCATTCTATAGTTTATCCAAGGACCCCTCCCTCCTCGCTTCCCTTTGGATTCTTCACTGGGGTCGTTGTCTTTCCTAAACTCGATTCCCCTACTTGTTCGCGCTTTCACTTCCTCCTTTTTTTTTTCTCTGTTTTTGGGAGTCACTTCTCGAATTGAGTATTGTGGTACTTTTTTTGGCCAGCTTTTTTCTTACTTCTCCGTTCAAGGTCTCACCCTGGTCCCCGGCGTCCCCTTTGCTCCGATTTTTTCGAGATCCCCCCACACCCCCTTCTTATGATTATTTCTCTGTCACGGTTTCTTCGGTCCTTTCCCTCTCTCTTCCCCCTTCATGGCCGTTTTACGATAAGAAAGTATCTCTTCCTTGACACTTCCTCCCCGATGTCTACGGTCTTCGCATTTGTCTCCCTCTTTGATTCTATTTCTGTGATTCTTTATAGCTGGTCTCTCCGCTTTCCCGCCCGGTACCCACTGACTTTTTTTTCATCTTCTTGTGGCCCTTCAATCCCCAAATTTTTTTCAATCTCCCGGGAAAAACCGTTTTACCTCTAGCAGCCTCTTTTTTTTTTGATCTTTTCATGTGAGTATTCACCGTTTTCCCTTTTTCTCTTTCCCCCTACGTTATTGCTTTTTTTAAAGAGACTTAATCGGGGTCCCCCCTTTGCCAAGCGTCCTTCTCCTGCCTTTTTTTCTCTTGCTTCTCGGCCCTCTTTCGTTTTTTTTTCACCCTTATCAATAGGGGTTTCCCGGGCCGAATTTCCTTACCCGTTTTCCCTGTGTGTATTTTCTCTGTAACCCCTTGTTTCTCTCCTTTTCCCTGGTGTGCAATATCCCTTTCCCCCCCCCCAACTAAGTCCCTCTGGAACCTCCCCTGGCCCCCCCTTTTCCTCCGCCCCGCCCATTTCTCCTCGTTTCTGAGAAGCCCGCTTTTCTGCTTTATGGTTGTCTTTTTCCTCTAAAGCTGGCCAACTCCTTTGGACTTCTACCGCCTTCCCTCACCACCAAAAATTCCCCTCCCTGGCGTGCCCCCCCCCTCCTGGCAGCAGATCCCCTTTTAATCAGTTTACCCAGCTTCTTCCTTCTCAACTCTTTTCGTGGTTTGCCACTTCAGTCCCCCCACAAAATCACCTTGAGTTTTCCCACCTATGCCTACCTCAGCCCTCCCCCTCCTCCCAACCAATCCTCTCTACCACCTCTTTGTTCCTTCGCTCTCTTTTTCGATGCATTTTTTTTTTCACAGCGACGGTTTTTTCCGCGAATTGCGGGTTTTAGCGTGTCGTCCAGGTCACACCTTGCACGACAAACACCCCCATCGCGACATTTCTTCTTGAATTCTTCTTACCTTTTCTCCTGAGTTCAGCCATTTTCACCTTAGGTCCTCCCGACCAAGCTTCATTTTGATTTCCCCACCCCGGTAGGTTTACCCTCGGAGTCCTCTCTTCCTTATCTGCCCTCCGATAACGCCCTACGCAAGAGATTGTCGAACGATTAGTGGAAGACCTTTTCTTTTTCTTTCTTTCTTCCTTTTTCTATCTTTTTTCATTTCTTATTGCTAGGGTCATGCTTTTATCCTTACGTATTCAGTTTTCTATTTCTCTACGTTTATCTTTTTTTCCTCGATCGTTTCGTCTTCGCCCCCCCCGGTTCCCCCTTTTTTCCGTGTCATATCATTCACGAATATTTTTTTGGGTTCTTTCTCCCGGTAGATACGTCTTTTTTCTGTCGACCTGGCATAGAGCTATTTCTAAACAGATGCTTAAGCCGCCCCTTTTCTCTCCCGTTCCTCAGACGTCCCCCCCCTCACCCCCCCCCTCTCACGCTTCTTTCGGTGACGAAGACTTCTCTCTTTCTGTGAGCTTTTGACCTCCCTATTTTTTTTCCTTTCTCCTTATTCTCTTGACGCCCCTTCCCGAGCCCCGACTTTTACAGCAGCGACCTTTTTTGTTTCCTAACCTACTCCCTTGATCTTTTGTTAAGGACCCGTACAGTTTCTTTCGTTTTTTGCACCACAAGACGGTTAGGGCCCTTACATAAGTGAGTTTTCACGAACACATACCCTCTCTCATTACCTCCTCTGCTTTACCTCTCCCCCTGCCGGCAGAACGTTTTTTAGTGTGGTTTTTTTTTACGGGGGGTTTTTTTTTTTGGAGCACTCCAATTTTTTATTCCTTCCCTAAAACTCTTTTTCCTTCCCCTTTAACTTCTTCCTTCGTCAAAAGACCATTGTGGGTTTTCCAAATTTGGTTATGTCCCCTTTTCTTCTCTCCCTCCTTTGCTACGATGTTTAGCCTTGTTTCTTTTCAAAACCCCCTCACTGCTTTCTCCACCTTACTCGTCCAGCCCGGTGTTGCAGAGGCTACAAGATGGTTTTCGTCCTTTTCAAGTTGTTTTTCTTCCAAGTTTACCCTCCCCCCTTCCCCTTTCAATTCCAGTTTCTGGTTCATTCTCCCGTTGGGCAGTTTTTTCGAGACTTCCCCTAGCTTCCCTCTCCTAGGTCCCTCGCCGATAGCCAGACGCTTTTTTTCCAGTTTACTACGTTTTTAGAAAATCTGTTGGCCACCTCGCCGCTCTTTACAGGCCTTGAGGTTTTCCCCTCCTTTCATCTGACCTCTTCCCTGCCCTCTATAATCATTCCGATCTTGGAACACAGCAAGGTCGGCACCTGACGGGGAGTCCCTTGTAGGCTTCCTCAACAACCACCGCGGCCTTTGCCTCTGCCAGGTCAACTCGATCTTGACCTAGACATTTCTGCAAACCTCCCCCAGAAGAACCTTTACTTCTAGGGCCCCCTCTTGTCTTGCAAACGATTCGATTTGGTCACCCTTGATAGTGACCCCCCCTCAAAGAACTCTCTTAAGGTCTCCCTGAGGTCTCTCCCCCAAGCTGAATTTCTGCACTCCTTTACATAATCCCCTGCGCCGCCCTCCTTAGCCTCAGGCTCCGAGTCCCGCATCGAGCCTCATTTCCTTCTTCCCGTTTTTCTATGACCCTCTTCGCTGTACCTTTGTCTACGCCTTCGTACTTGAAACTCCCTTTCGGGCCTCCCCCTTGAAAACTGCTACATTGTCATACGCCTGTAGGACCCCTTGACAGTCCCCCCACCACTCACTCTCCTCGAGCCTCTCCCACACTCGACCTTTATCGCTCTTTTGGGGGCAGAATTCTCCTTCTCCTATTACTACGCCCTTTTTTCTTTCCCGGCCCTCCCCCCAGCTTTCCCAAGTGTCTTTTCCCCACGTCTTTTTCCCCGCCAGCCTTTCCTTTTCAGTCCTTTTTGGGACCTTATCGTCAGCTTTTTTCCTTTTATCTTCAACCCTTCTGGGGTCTTTTCCTAAGTCTCTTTTCTTTTACATTCCTTTCAAAGTTCCAGTTTTGTCCTAAAATTTTCCTTTGTTTCTGCGCTTTTTGTCTTTGGGAAATTCGCCAAATTTCCCTTTTTTTTTCGGCTCTACACCACTCTTGACCCCCCTATCTGAACCCCCCCGGCTCCTTGCTGACCCCCCAGATTAATTTTTTTACCCCCCCCCAGGGCTGCCTTTCGACGAACGAGTCATTTTTCCTGAATCCCTTTTCCCCCCCTCCCTTTGATTCTCTTTGCATCTTCTTTTTACCATCGTATGGGAATTCTCCTTCCCCGATTTTGAACTTCCCCCCTCGCTTTCTTCTCTCCCAGGAGGATCTCTCATCCCAGTCGTCGCCTCTCCCTAGACGGCTCCTCGTTGGGACACCATTCCCTTTATCGCCTGAACCTAAATTCCAAGTTTTCTTTTTGCATGATTCATAACCTTCTCGAGTTTTCGTCTCTCTATATGGTAGCGGCCTCTCCCTACACCTTTTTCCCCCTTTCCCTCAACTCGAGAGGACTCTTTATCTCATCTTTTTTGCTCCATTTTTTTCGCCCCTGAAGCTGTTTGCGACCCCACAGTCTTCTGACGCCACCCCGGCCCACTGTTTTTCTTTTTAAGGCTCTTTTCGGCCTCTGATCTTCGTTTCCCTCTTTTGGACCCTCAGTCCTTTAAAGGAAATTCTTTGAGTGTGAATTTTTTTTTGGCGTCTTCTTTCTCTCGTGGAACCACCAACCGTCCGGGACTTCCTGATTGTTCAGCAGTCTGTAACGAAAGGTGCTTCAACCCCTGTATGACCACAGCCCCCCTCGCCAGCCTCCTTTTGAGCCAATGGGATTTATCTAGCCACCTCCGTAAGGTGATTTCTCTTATATCTCCTAGTGTTCCGACGATCCTCTTCGTCTTTTTTCCTCCTCATTCCCCCCCCCCTCTTCAGCCCGAAACAGGTCTCTGGACGTTTACGGAACGACTTTTCAGGTTAAGCCAGAGAAGCTCCGTTTCTTTTTCTGCTCCTTTTTGACACTCTACCCGGCTCTTTATGGCTAGCCATGAGGAACTTTATTTCTTTTTCAGTTTTCTTGATAATCCCTTCTAGGCCCTCTTTTTCTCCCTCTGGGCTTCCTCCCCCCCCTCTCCTGTAGCGGTTTTTCGTTTCTGTCGAGTGAGATGTCGGTAGGTTGGCTTTTTTGATACTTTTTTCTTGAGTGTCTGTTCTTTGACCGCCAAGGTTCCCAGGCCTGTTGTTTTATTTGAATAGGGTTTCCTTTTCCCTGCCGATTTTTATTTGAAGCCCCCCTCTTTTCCTGAAATCGCGATCCGGTCTTCTCTTTTTTCTTCCTGCTTTCTACTTGATCTCCGTTTTTATTGACTGAGGATGCTGCCCTCCCCATATGTTTTCTTTAACCCCTTCGTCCCCTTTTCTTCCCCCCCTCGGCTGCTTCTTCCTGTTGCTCCCCCTTCCCCATCTCTGTCCCCCCCCCCGTTGCTTCCCTTCTGCAAAACTTTTTTTTATCTTTGACCCTGGTCACACTGCCTTGTTCCTTGGGTTGATTATTGGATTTTTTCGCTTGTAGTCCTTCTCTTTGAGAAAGTCCCCTGCGGCTTGCACACATAGTACTTATGCCCTCGCGGGGGTTCCAAGAGATCTTTTTCTTTTTCTTAAGTTTTTTTGGACTCAGGCGTTTGGTCTATTGGCTGGTAGTTCAGCGTTAGGGGCCCAGACCTCTTGTCCATTCTTTTCTTTCGGTGATTCTCAGGTTGAGTCACAGGTTCTTACAACGTTTCTAGATTACTGGAGCTCCTTCTACGGGAGAACTCGGGATCCGCCTGTACTAGGTGAATTCACGGCCCCCGGGAAGCTGCCCCGCACGCCCACATCTTTTCCGCTAAGAAAGCCTTCTTTGATGCCTTTCCCGTGACACCTAGTATCCCCCCCTTGTTCCCCGGTAAGCTTGAGAGTGCGAGCCCTTTTCTCTGCGGTCTTTCTCAACTCTTCTTTACTTTTTCAACCCTTTTCGCGGTTTTCTTTTCTTGCATCCACTGTAAATCCCGCCCTCGCGTCCTTGCCTGCGTCCCCCTCCTCTCCCTTTGATCTTTTCATGTGATGGGTTTCCACTTAAGAGTCTCCGTCCCACTTTAGTTGTCGGACAGTCCTCGTCCCCCCCCCCCTTTGCCCCTTTTAGAACCGATGGTCTCACTTTCTGTATTGCGCCTTTCTGTGAGTTCATTTTTTTTTTTCAGGCTTTCAAAACGCGGTGACAGTGCCCCAGTTTCACTTGCAATTTTTTTTCCCTGTCTATTCCATTCCCACTCCTTCACGTCGGTCGGCCCTCCCCACCGCTCCGCACTTTTCCCCCCCTTGACCTTTTTTTATTTTAAAGCCCCCCCTTTCTTTCGCTGCCTCACTCCCTCTGCACTCTTACCTCCCGAGCAATCGGGATGGTCGTCACTCAGCAACCAAAATTTTTTCAGTCCTATAACCCCGGGGCCCAGAGTTTTTGAAGGTCACTCTCTTTTATTAACAACTTCTCTTTTCCGAGAAACCCGTTTTTTTCTTTACAGCACTCCCCACCAACTGTTTTTTTAGAGGACTCCCACGTATTCAGCTTTTCCCCCCCATTACCAAATTCTCGCACGGTTTCTCCCGTTTTCGAGACTTCTTTTGCACGCCACCGACCCCCTTAAGTTTTTTTTATCTACCTCTCTGTGGTGCGATCTGTCGGCCTCTTCGAGAAGAGGCATCTATCGCGCAGTCCTATAAATCCAGTTTTTTTTCATGCTGAGATTTTTTTACTTGTGTTGATTTTTTCTTTTCCATTTGATTTTCTTCTCTTCCCTTTGTTGTTTGCACTCCCCCCCTCGAACCCCATCACACCCCCCAACCCCCCCCCCCCCCCCCTCTGTTGTTACAGTTTTGTGACACTCCCCCCCCTTGAGCACCACTCTCCCGACATTTTTTTTTTCCCCCAGAGCCTCCTTTTAGCCCAGAAAGCTAGTTTTCTTTAACGAGTATCGATCCTCTCTTCTTGCAGTTTCGTTTTTCCATTTTTTCCCATTGAGGGATCTTTTCCATTCTCTCCGAGAAATCCGCGGCTATTCTCCAGTCTCTTTCGGTTCCTTTTTGAGCACCCCTCGGTTTACCACTACTTCCCCTCTCTTACCTTCCTCCTCCCTTTTTTTTTTTTCTCTGGTATATCAGTCCCATTTTCACCTTTGTTATTTCGAAGGACAACTTTTTTTTGCTCATGCGAATTATCCTCTCTCCTCTTAAGGATCGTCCTTCCACCTTTCAAAACGTTCTCTATTGGTACTCCCCCCCCCCGTTCCTCATATATCTCTCCTCTGAGAAGGTCCTCCCTTGATTGTTTCTTCCTTCTTATATTGCTTGAGCCTTTTTTTTACTCCTCTAGCGACCCCTGTTTTTTTGTTTGTGACTTTCAAGGTCCATGTCTCATTGCGGACAGGTGGAACTTCTATTTCTCCCCTTCTGCTTCTTTTTCCCCCCTGAAATAAGTATGTGACGTTGGCTGATAAACTTCTCTCCCTTCGCGGAGCTAAAATTTCCTTTCCCCTCTGTCTAGACGTCTCTGAGGGTTCCTTTTTTTTTTCCGGCAGTCGCTGTGCGGATGCATCGCCAACAATTTTCATTCCACGTTTTGGGGATTTCGCTTCAGACTTCCCCTATATAGGTTTTCTTGTGTTGCTTGTGCTGATCTTTTTTTTCTCCTCGACTTGGTTCTTTTTCTCTTTTACCAAACCCACCTTCCAGGGTCTTTTTAATTCTTTTTCGGTGTTGCAAGAGGTTTGCTCGGTGTTCTGCTGCGTCCCTATTTTTACCTGACCTTATTACTCACTGTGATAACCCGTCATTTCCACTAGGTTTGGCCTCTCTGGCCGATTCAAATGATCACTCTTTCTCCCCGATCACTCCACGATTGCTCCTCTTTGGAATGCCAGGTTCCAAATATAGTTTTTCCCTATCAGTTTTAACGCCCCACCCTGTCCCCTCGCGCAGTCGACCCTTGACCTTTTGACCAAAGGACTATACTCTTTCACAGGGTTCTTGTCGTTTTTTCCCTGGGAAACCCTCACTGCACCCCCATGCGCCGTTGACAATGTCACCATTTCTCGGTAAACCCCTTCCCCAAGCCACCAAGTGATCCAGCCCCCCCACTTCAATTTAGTACCGGCGGCGGAAGATTGTTTTTCCGGCAACGGCCTCCAACTCTCTTTTTGGCCCCCCCCCCTGGGCGAACGAAGCGACGTCCTCGCCCCGCCTTCGACGCTTCTCTTCCTTCTCACCCCTCGGGCGCGCGAACCTCTCTAACTACTTCTCCTGACCTTTTCTTGTCGTTGGTCCCGAATTACGGACCTACGACATGGACCCCTTTTTCTCTTCCTGCTCCCCCCCCTCCTTCTGGGACTCGCCTTGGACGCGACACCCAATGAAGACCTTTCCCCCCCCATCTACCCCCCGATCATGCCGGCCATCCCTTCCTTTTCGATCCTTGTCGCATCTCAAAACGAATACGACCAGGCTTTTTCCACCCATGGTGTTAATTTCCGTTCAAGCATCTCGCCAACCTTTTTTGAAGCCTCGGATAACCCGGCGTACTTCTTTTTGGAGTCGCCCCCTCTTCCCCTTCGCGACCCTCAGGTTTTCAAATATGAACTGAGAATGAATTCTCCGTTTTGCCTCGTCTTTTCCCCTTCACGCATCGAGGAGATTGTTGCAATTGCCTTTCCCAACCCTTTTTTTCTCCATGCGACCATACCCCCCCCCCAATTTATCTTTTTCCGGCTCTCTTTCCCCTCAAGAAACTTCTCCAATTCGATGGACCACCGGACGTGTTTTGCAATCTGTTTCACTCCTCTCTTACGAGTCCTTTCCTGGCCGACAGGGTTTGCTTTGAGACCTACCTTCTTTACTTCTAGCAATCAGTCCCCCTGCGTCGTTTAAAGCATAGAATTTATCCATTTGGTTTTTGGCATTCCTTCCTCCAGATCGGCCGTAGAACCTCAAATAGCGAATGACATCGCTCTAACTTTTCTTTTTTTAGAAGGCCCCCTTTTTTTGCCCCCGCAGAATAGCTCCTGTCGATACCCTTTTATTTGTTTTTCTGGCCCTTGTATGCAGCATTTTTAACTCTTCTTACGGTATACCGGTCGTTTATGAGGGATGCGTTTTCTATAACTTCGTTCCGGTTTTGACCACTTTTTTCATTTTCCTTCTGGCGGCTACCAAGACGAGTCTTCTCGTGCTGTCTCCCCCCTCGTTCTGAGCTTTTGATCTGCGGTCGGTTTTTCCTTTGGCGTCTTCGCAGCCCTCAACCCTAAGTTTTTCCAGTTTTGGCCCCCTCTCTCCATACCTTTTGCCAGAGATGTTTCACCCCGCCCCCGCCCTTCTTTTTCCTTTCAGCCTCCCTCTGCCCGTTTTCACGATAAGGTCCTTCCACAGCAGCGCGAGTCCCCTTCGACGCAACTTCTCGCCCTTTTTTTCCCTCTCGTCTTCCCTTCTTGCCCCCCCGTTTAATTTTTCGCTTCCTCCCCGACCATAGTTTCGTCAACGCCCTTTCCCCGTGCCCTGATTAGTTCTTTTTAAACGCACACTCAAATAACACCGTTCTTGATTTACCTTCGCCCGAATCTGTACTTTGGTCTTCCCCCCACTTTCCTTTTTGTTTTAACCAACCGCGGCATAGTCTCCCCAGTAGCTCGAGCGAAGTCGTCACATCTTGCGATTTTTTTCTCTTGCTTGTCTTTTCTCTCTAGAGAGATTTGCTTTTTCTTCCTTCAGTTTCAGCCTTTCAATCTGTTCCTTATTGAGAGAAAGTCCCACTGGTCCTTCTGATAGCTTCCCTACTAAAACGCCATTGGCTTTTTGCAAAATCTCCCAGTCTGCCTCTTTTTCCCGTTCTCCTGTTCCCCCTCCTTTCGGCATGGGTTCGCTCTGACCAGTGTCTCCCTTTTTTTGGGTATGTTCGGTTCGCGGCGCTTGCAAAAACACGGCCCTTTTTTTACCCTCACTTTTGCTTTCCCTGTCTTGCATTTTTTTTGTAGCGCGGGTACTCGCGCTTAAATTTGTTTTCATTATAGTTTCACCCCTCGGGAGGCCCGAACGAAAAAAAGGGCCCCCGGATTTCTTTTCTTGTACTGAACAATCTCCGGTCCTTCTTGTTTCTTCAATGACTTTTTGTCCAATCCCCTCCTTATCTCGTCTGGAAAGCATTTACCACCTTTCATCATTTGGCTTTTTCTTCCGGCTTCGGGCGGCTCCCTTCGCTTTGGCCGGCTTGAACCCACCAAGGCTCTTCTCTCCCACAGTACTACGTCATTGCTCCCTTTCTGCTCCCGGTGTCCCTCTTTGACTTCCCAGCCTGCAGTTTTTTTAACTGATGTCATTTGCGTATTCTCCCTCACGCTGTGTTTTCTCATAGTTTTTCAGAACGGACACAGTAATCCGAGCGGGAGCCCTCGGCGTAATCCTGCCTGTTCCTCGGTGGGGAGGGCCAAGAAACTTGATTGCGAGGTGGCTTCCTTTATGGGTTTGTCTGGAATCCTTGTACGTAAGTTACCTTTTCTTTCTGGCGGAGTCTTTTTCTCAGATTGATTTCTTCAAGCTAACTCTTCCTCTTTTTTCGTCGTTCCAGTTGGTTCGCAGACAGCGTGGGGATTACAGCGAGC
>Ga0179593_1615495_pt1 | contig 16567 bp, 17 predicted proteins | sample CZODoug2_1_08_16_FD_185931 | JGI IMG/M metagenome (GOLD analysis project Ga0179593, IMG submission 185931) | Vadose zone soil fungal communities from Angelo Coast Range Reserve, California, USA - CZODoug2_1_08_16fungal (PacBio error correction) | ecosystem: Environmental > Terrestrial > Soil >... | reverse complement strand
TGGCCTGAAAAAGGATTTGAGAGATAGGTCGCCTCTCGATCGGCGAATCGTTGTTCCGATGTCGCAGACCAACGGTAGGATTCTGGTCGGACCTCGTGTTCTTCTTGCCCTTCGTCCTTCCCCTTTTGATCACCTCCCACATTGTGGTCGACTCCTTCCTTTTTTATGCGTCCTCTTCTTTTTGTCGACCAGTGGTTGGTGAAGCATCCAGGAGACGACCCTTTTTGCTGAACACAGGTCATCTCCGACCCCCTCCCTCGTCTTTTTTCTTACTTTCGTCATCGATTGGTGAAACTCCCCTTTTTTTCTTTCCGAGGAAACTTCCTCTACCGATGAGTTACTACTCGATTTTGCCTCGAGAGGATTGGACCCTTTGGACGAAATAGGTTGCCGGGATTCTCTTCTTTCGACGATCTCGTTTTCCGCCCCTTTTTTTCCCGTCGCCCATTCCGTCCGACTTCTTAGCAGCTTTCCTTTGTGAACCCTGTAGACTCTCAGAAGAGAAGTCGGTGAGCTTCCTGGTCGTCCGCGCCGGTCCGGATCATTTGGTATGGGCGTTCTTTTTACGTGCCACTGCTTCTCTGCGCACAAGATCCCCTCCCAATACCGCTCGTTGGTCGCGAAGTTAATTGTTGTGGTCCCTTCTGCAGGTGGGTACCAATTCCTGAGAGTACCACGTCTCACTGTGGCTCCCCACAGCATCCCCAGGACACAGCACGTATCGGTGAGATCAATCCACAGAGAGATTGCGCTTCTTCAGGCAGATAGGAACTCTTGACTCATTGGGAAGAATTCCGTGTCAATTGGCTTCCCCATGAACTAAATCAGGAGTTGTTTCCCTTTCACCGAAAACAGGTCTTCTTCGTACCTAGGACCCTGTACATCCGGCAGTAATTTTGTCGAGAGTAGGCTTGTAGGCGGACCTCTCGACGCGGACCTGCGACGTCTTGAATCTCCCCCTCCTTCCTTGTCCTCTCTCTTTCTGTTTAGAACTTTTCTAACGGTATGCCAACCCTCTCTTTTTTCTCGACGTAGAGTTTTGACCAGGAGAGGGTTCTTTAGCGCTATTCTGCGGAGGGAAGACTTTTTTGAGGCGCAACGATGTTTGCCACTCTCCCCTGCTTTTTCGTCCTTTTTTCACCCACGAACGCTTCTCCCGGACAGAATTCGCAGGTGTCGTTCTGGAGCTTCCCCATCCTGTTACTGGTGCGCCCTGAGCTCGGGACCTGCAGCACCCGTTTCTTTTCCCGCCCTCCTCAGTCTGCGCTTCCCTGCCTGTCCTTCGACTCTGACTTATTGAGATTTGCTCAAAGCAGACCGCCATGGCTGTTGCTTCGAACGGGCTGGGTCCTTGCGTGCCGCTCACATGGTCCCCTTGTCCCCATTTTCACTTTTCTTGCACTGTTAGCCACGGTTGCTGGCCGAGTGATGCATCATGATCTTCTGGCCAAGTGCCTTGGTGGCTTTAAGCACGGTCCGCTCATCCGCGCCGTTCCTTTTCTGGAATTTCGCCTTACTTCTTAGTTTCGCTGCTCTTCCTACTCGCGATACTTTATGAAACGACTTACGCCAGTTGTCTCCCTTCGTGACTTGTCCCCCATTTGGCGTCGATTCACCGCGAATTATCGGTCTTCTATTTCCTCTTTTTTCTGAATGCCGCCTCGGCTCTCGTTTTTCAGTAGTCCTCGCCGGTTCCCCCCTCTTTTCGGCGAGAGTGTCCTCTCAGGCCAATATTTGATGATCCACGAATACGAGCAGAGGTACCCTCTCAGGTCCCTTGTCCTCTTTTTGTACCTTCGAACCTTTCGAATGCCTTCCAACCGCTCAAGCGCCGCCTTTCCAACATAACATTTCCCCCCGCGAGCGCGTTGTCCTTTCTGAACGGCGTGCGCCTATCGACCACCCCACTTCAGTTTCTGATGTTCGTGTGCCTTTTCAATTCACGTCGTCTTTCTCCAATTGATGTCTATCGTAGTCATAACAAATTTCGGGGGTGTTAATATAGCGATCTGCTTCTGGGTTCTCTACCCCCGTCTCCTTCAAGTTCCCTCCCTCCACCCTAGAGAGGGATCGTCCTTCTACATGAGCCCTTTAGGAGACCTCTTCAGTGAGGACCTAGCCTCCTTGGATTCCTTTGATCCCACGAGCCCCCAATCCATAACTTCGGACCTTGCTTGGCCAAACCTAACCCTTGTTTTACCCCCTTAGATTGTTAGTCTATTTCTTTGGAACTAGGCCCATCTATTCTGTCGGGGTTCAGGCTGAGGATGTGGCGTCTTTGAACTTCTTTGGCGCAAATTCTCCAAGTTTCCGTCCCCCTTTGAGTGGCTGGTTCCTTCCCTCGCCATATTAGGTTCGCCCGCACCCCTGATGGGAGCATTTTTCAAAATCTCTTCTCTTCCTTTCCGTAGATTTTTCTCTATATCTTTCCTTTTCCCCCTTCCTCTTACCCCTTTTTGTTTTTAGAGATTATCCGACTCGAACGTTGCCGCACTGGCTACGGGCTCTTTTCACCTTCCTTCACTCCGCCTTTGCGATTCCAGCAGAATCTTGATGTTCCGGTCCCAAAAGCCCCCCCTGATGAAGACGGCCCCTTTGCTTCCTTTTCCTCCAACCTTTGTTCCCCGCCCCTCCTCCGCCGGCCAACCGCCATCATTTTCTTCTTCTTTTCCCGGATTGACTTAGAAACCCCCAAGAGTTTATTACCCGGGTTATTGGTTTTCAGCCCGTTCATTTTTGACTTGGCTCTACTCGTCGCCCCCGACCATGTTCAAGGCGGGCTTCGCCGCAACGGCCCCCCCTTTGCCAAGGGCTTTTCTGTTTCGCGAATTTTGCCGCTCGACCCTGTTCGATCTGGGGGCCGGTGACCGGCCGTCCCCCAAGGGCGTGTCGCTTAACGGCGTACCTTTCCTCGGCACCTTCCCAACGAGAAGTTTGGAGGACGATTGCTTTCAATGAGCGTCTCTTCCTGCAGCTCTTGAATTCTTCTCCTCTCCACTCTTTCCCACTGAGTTTCGTTCGAGCCGTTTTGTCTCATGAGGTTAAATCCAGCAAAACGAGATGCTTTGAGCCGTGCCAGTTCTTTGATTGTTCCTTAATCTCTTTTGTTTTCTTGGTGCCTCAGTCGACCTTTCCTTCTTCGTGTTTGAGCCTCCTTCTCTATCGTTCCTCACTCTTGGCATTTCGTCGAGCAGAGTGTTACGATCCCCCCCGACTGGACACTCTTTCCCCCAGTGTGTTCTCCGATGCCCCAGTCTGATGCGCCCGAAGATTTCGCTCGGTGTGCACTCTCCTTTCGTCACGAAGGGGACGTATGGCGTCTTTTTAATACACTGATCGCGGGCTCCGTCGCGCGCCTCTCTCTGACGATCTCCCCTTCCTACAGTTCCTGAAGCTTTTCTTTACATCGGCCAGTTGTTTTCCCCGAGGACTCCCGGTCTTAAGGATCCTCCGCGCAGCCGCCTTTTCTCCCCCTCGCATGATCCTTCCTCCCGTTTCCTTGATGACCTATCTTGAGAGGCCTCACATGAGTCCAGCCTTCGCCCCTTCTGAACGAGCCAAAGCTTGGACCGAACATCTCCCCTGTCCGATCCTGGCTTTCCTCCGGCATTTCTCTCCCATACACCAGCGTCTAGGCCATCATTTACCTTGCTGCAATCGCGCCCCTTAAAGGATCAGGAATACCGAACAGCACTTTTTATGCTTTCCCTTTCGTATTTTTTCTTTTGGCCGCCTCGACCAGCGCGATGCTCCCTTTTTGACCCCGTCACCCCCGAGGTTGTACTCTTCAAGGTATGCCCCCCCAGAAGAGATAACTCTTTTATCGCAGGTTCCCGCCCGCCTCGTCCATCCCTCTTGTTTTTCCTTTTCCTCCACAATTTTCCCCTTTTTTTTCGATACGAGTACTTTTCGGCTAAGCCGGTGCGCCGTCCCCTTTCGCGGGGTGCCGGGCCGCGACACCACTCGCCCGACGATATACACTTCCGGATGGGACGATTCCCCCTTCTCCACACTCTCCCGATTTGCTTTTGTCAATATGAACAACGCTATGCTTCTCCCCTCTTTTTGCGAACGCTTTCTGAAGGAAGAGTCTGACGTTCCTCATGAGAGGCCCGATCGGCATGTGCATACCCCCCCATCGTGTCTCGTTTCCTTCCCCCTCTCTGACGGTGGCCTGGCTTCCTTTTTGGTTCGCAAACAAGCGTAGAATAATTCAGTTATGCGCACGACGGTCAACGAAGCGTGCCAAAAATACTTGCTCTACCCTCCGGTTTTCTTTTTTGGACTCTCCTCGCGTGTGGAGGTCGCGTGAACGGCCCACCTCCCCCTCCCCCAAACTTTCCCCCTCCCGTCATGACCTTTGCCAGGAGCTCACCCCGGTCTGGCTAGTCGCCTCGTCCTCCCGATGTTTACAACCTCGATGCGCTACAATTTCACTGCTGTTATACTGCCTTTCCGTGGCGGTTTTTCATGACCTCTACTCTTTTTTCTGCCCTCCGTAGTTTCCCTCCCCCCTTCGCTATGTTCCTCTCCGCTCCGTTTCCTTGCCTAGGCCCGACGTTCCAGATCGCGTTCCTAAATTACCCACGGGGCTTTTTAGGCATCATGCCTGTTTCCCTTTCTGGTATTTTCCTTTCTTCACCACCAGGGAATCAAGCCTGGTCGACGGTTTCCTTTTTCCCGACCGCCTAGACCTTTATGGTGCTTTTTCTGCAACAAGCGGCTTCGAATTTTTCCGATCCCCCCCCAGAATAAATGTTTCCGGAATGAAATAATACCCGTTGGTCTCTCTCGCAGCGCTTCCCCTCAAACTTTTTCCCCAGCTAGCCGCATGCTCCCCCCCCCATCTCTCTCTTTCCTCTTATTGGTGGTGATCGTCTTTCCTTTCCCAGGCTTGCGATACTCTGCAGTGGTAGCGATCGGCGACCTTCTTGCGGAAGAGGTCCCGGGTAGTATTTTTTTGAACAAGGTCTTCGCTCTCAAAACTTTCCGCTGACTTTTTTCCTCACGGTTTCTTTTCTATCAGTCATTGGCCCTGTCGAACGGTCGTGAGTCCTTTTGGTGAAGAAGTACCGGACTTCCCGAAGAGGTGATGAACATCATGCCGAAAAAGCCTTTCCTTTGTGGGTTTCCTTATCCCTTCCGATCTCCGTCAGCTTTTCCTGGTCTCTTCCCCTTTTTTATAGTCTTCCCTTGGCCAGGTGAAGAGGGGCTTGCTCTTGCTTTGAGCAGCGCGATATCCCCCCGCCACGGTCCCTCTCCATTTAGACCCAGGCCTCCTCCTGTCTTCATTCTTCCGTGTCCTCTTTTCGAAAAAATCGGTCTGCTTCTCCCGAGCCGCATGGAGTTTTCCTTGAGAGGACCCCCCGGTCCGGATGTAGTCCTGCTTTGGTATGGGAGTTATGTGTGCACGCGCTCCCCCAGCTAGGACGGCCCTCCCCTGTAACCTTTTTCGGTAGAGCATCCCTTGTGGGTAACGTCTTGGGTCAAGTAGTGCTTTAGAAAGGACAGTGCTCTCGTTGGAGACAACCATGAAGCACAGGCCGATGTTTCTTCCCTTTCCTTCTCTGATTTCCCCGGCTCACGTTTTTTCTCTTTTTCAGGAGATTTCCGAGAATTGTCCCTTCCCTCATAGTCCCCTGTCAAGAGCGGGCTCAATGAGAAAATTGCGTTGTCACCCCCCCTACCCCCACTTATTCCCCTTTGTCACTCGGCTCATTGCCGCGGTCTTGTCGGCGGCCCTGCAAACAGCGGCTCCGGGACCTCAGAACGGCCCGCATTAGCAAGCCCCTCCGGCCCGCCATCTACCGGATGTCAGGTGGATCGCACCCCTCAAGTCAAGGAGCACGCTTTTATTGCCCATGTCTCCTGGACCCTTTCCTGGCTTCTTCATGCGGCGGGGTTCCCTTTCTTGAGCTCCCACGATGTTCCCCCGATGGGAAGCAATTTTTCCGTTTTTTCTCCTTCTTTTTTTTTTTTTATAATTAGCCTCTCGCGGAGATGTTCGGCTCCAGTAGATGCATCGCCGTCGCCTTTCTGTCTTTTCCCCCCCCTGTTCCTGCTCCCTCCGGAATGCTTTTCCCTCGAGGTGTAGGATAGTTTCCTTTGCAGATGCCCCGGACGAAGGCCTCCTGAAGGACGCGAATTCTCATTTCAGGTCCAAGCGACTATTTCGTTCTCCCTTTTCTACTCTGGCGATAGTCTCAAGAGGTCCCCCTTCCCTTCAGATGATACTTCCTCGGTTTTATAGCCCGGTCGATGGCGCGTGATTCCTGATAGACAGCGGACCCCTCGTTGGCGAAGCCCCCCGTTCCGACCTTCCCCTCCTCCAAAAAAGAAGCGGGACTTTCCTATTGGCTCGCGCTTCCCTTTTCCCCCTCTTGACCCCACGGATCGATTTCCTCTCGCTGACGAGCCTCTTGGTATTTACCCTTCCCCATTCGTTTACGCAGGCGTCTGATTTCACCGAAGATCTTTTTCATCAGACTTGCCCCTCCCGAAGCGAATTTTTGCCTTTTCTTGCCGAGACGCTCATGGCGAGGAGTTTCGTGTCCAGTGATTCCGGTAAAAACTCTGTTCGACTACGAATGCCCCTCTTTCTTGGCTCCCATAGTGCTTTGCGGCTCAAACCCTCCTTCCCCCACCGGTCGATTTTTTTCTTTTCCGCCAAACTGTACCGAATGAAGGATTTAAACCCGGCTCCCTTTTCCTTTCCCTTCACACGCTTTTTTGTGTCCGTATCACGGCGCAGCGTCTAGAAAAGCTCGCACCATCCGCTTTTTGAAGATGTCGGAGGTCTTCGGGAATGCCTTCACCCATGCCGTATCTCGCGCGTCTGTTTGTTGCCATCGTTTCATCTTGGCCCTTGTCGCTGATTTGTCGACCCCCTTGCGGCCGGTGTTGAGGGGGGGTTTTTCACCGACTCGCCCCCTTGTCGAGCGTCCCTCTTCATTCCTCCCTTGCGGCCTCAGCGGCCCCCCGGTTTTACATCTTTAATTGCGGGCGGAGGCTAATAGAAGCAATCCTCCTTCGGAACTTGCCTTTCCCCCTTTACCCCTCGCTTCCTTTCGCCTGGGAAACAATGCGATGATGGTTTTTTTGATGAGGATGTTTCGGACGTTTTTGAGTACACTTTCCAGGCAAACGTTTGCCGCAGGAGGTGTTGACTATCGGCTGTAGTCCCTCGCCCCCCCCCCCCCAAAATGTCGAGTAAGCCGGACTGAATGCCGAGCCTTCGTCAGGTTTTGCGCGTCGGATCTCTCCACATCCTCCTGCTTTGTTGAGATCTCATCTCTTTGTTTTTTTGAATTATATTTCGTCGGCTGACTCGACCTGAGCCGCACGAATCTGCTGTATCAGTTTTTGTGTACCCAAAGCCCCCTCCTTTACCGGCGTTGCGTCCCCGGCCTGCTCAAAACCGGTCCCGCCTCTTTACCTCTATCGCCTTGTTCCCCTTTCTGACTAGCCCACATCTAAGCGTTAGTACATTAACCCATATTTTTCTTTTTTTTTCAAGCCCTCCGATCCCGTTTTTTGCGCCGCTCCCCTTTCCTCTATGTCCCACCGCCCATTGCCCGCAAGTGAGATGGCAGATTTTTTTTCCCGCTAGACCTTTATTGTTTCCTTCTCTGCCGCAAGTTGTGTTCGACCCCAGAGCTTTCCAAGGGCCTTCGGCTCTGATGAAAACGATTGATGGGTTTTCACCCGCTCTTGGTAGATTTTAATTTGGAAGGCCTCTTTCGCCGCCCATCTTCCCACTATTTTTGCGAAGCTGGGTCTATTTCGAGGCGCGCTTTCTGGACACCTCCCTGGTTCTTCTGTTTAGGTTGAAGGACTTTTTTCCGCTTTTTTTTCAGCCATTAGATGTGCATAAGTTTGTAGCAGCCAAGCCCCTTGCCCTTCTTTTTGAGCAGAGCAGCCTTCCGTTCCTGCAATTAAGACCTTTTTTCTCTCGCGCAGTTTTTGGTCCGAGCAATGAGGCGCTTCGGCTCAGGCAGCTTCGCGGTCCGTATTCTTCCGCCGACAGATTTGCTCCTAATCGACGCCCTAGTCAAGTACGGGAGACGTTCTGCGTAAGCCCCCCTCCCACTGATGTGCTCGGAGCTCGCCCTCGATACGGAGGGTCGCGAGCCCTTCTTCCAGTTCGAATGAACTTTTCTTTTTATTCTTCCTTACCCCATTTCGGCCTTTGCGGTCATCCTTGACTCTATCCGCGCCCTTCGACAGTCTTATTCCACGGATGCATGACCCGCTTTCTCAGTGTCAGTGAGGTCCCCCCTTGCGCGTTCCCTCCCCTGCTGCCCTCTTTCCCTGAAAGGCCAAAAGGAGGTCTCTGGACTCCCAAATCTCAATCCTTCTCTGTAATGCCGGAGATCCTGGCCGGTCTCTGCCTGTTTCCCTACCTCCACCCGGCGTCTTGCAATAATCAGAGCTGCGCGAAGACAGGAACAGTCCTTTCGCCTTCAAGACACCTTCCGCTGGCCGATTCTTTTTTCTTTCCCTTTCTTTTTGAAGCACAGTCGCCGTACCAGAGCGCTTTTTTTCCCTGACGAAAATGGATGTTTTCATGAAACCGGTTTTCTCTTTCGAATCTTACCTCGCGTCCTTTCCTCTTACGCGACTTCAATAAATCGCTTGTGAATCCTTGACCCGAAAATGCGGCCCTACGATACGAGTAGATGGCTGTCCGTTTGATAATGCTGCCGTTAGCTGGTTTTGCGCGGGGTGTGTCCAGGGCCACGCCCAGCCGGTACGTCGCCGCTCCTTTTTAAGCCGTCCGTTGAAATTTTTTCTTTTCGGGGGAATGATAAAACGCCGACTTTCGCGAGTTTAGCCCGTTTTCTGCCGGCCGGGTCTGTCCCAATTTTTTCCCTACCCTCTTCTTCGATCTTCGCCGTGGTCGCTGCGCGATTCGCGACCCCTGATAAGTGCAGAACCCTTGACTGTGCTTCCCTTTTGTGGTCGCCCCTTTATTGTTACTGAGTCACACCGAAACTTTGACCAACACCCCAGCTGTCCCTCTACCCCGACCGAGCTGTTTGCTTGGGGGCCTTGACTCTGTGCAGGATATGGATTTCGCGTGGCACCCCCCTCCAACCGCCCTTACCCCCCGACGACCGGCTCTTCCTTTTTCTGCTAACCTCGGGCTCGTCGTCGCCTCGATGTTTCCCACCTCCGCTGCGCTCCCCACTTTTCTTTTGCTGTTCTACTGGATCGCTTCCCCCGCATAGTGCTCCCCCACGCAATGCCTCTTTTTTTTTTTGTCACCGCCCAAGTTCTGCACTTCCCAAGAGTCACTCCCCGCATCGGTCCCCTCTTCCTAGGCATAGCTTCTTTCTGCTCGCGTTCGAAATACCCCGCGCTCTTTTTTCCCCCTGGCTTCTTTCCTTCTTCACCACCCCTTTCCCAGCGTTCTATTTCTACGTTAGCCTCTCCCCCCCTTTGAGGGGCCGGAGGGTCTTGCAACAAGCTGCCTAATTTTTCCTATCACAACTTGTTTCCGACCCTGATCCCTCTAACTACCGTTTCGGCTCCCTTCACTCCCTCTTTCCACGCTTTGTCCAAGCCTGGTCATTTTTTCCCTACGACTCATTTTGAGAGAGATGGCCTGTACCAGGCTGCGATTTTGTGATGCAGTGGAGCGATCGGCGGACTGCAGGGAAGAGGTCGCACGGACCCCCGGGTAGTATTTCGGACCATGGCCTTTCAGGTCTCTTTACCTTTTCTCATTCCTTTGTGCACTGACCCCGGACTTGTTTTCTGGAGGCTTGAGCAACGTTTCATGGCCGTCGCCCTGACCGGCTTGAGCCGTGGTTGGCTGTAAGACACCAGGAGACGGACCGACGAGTTATCGGACCATCCCTTCTCTTTTTGCCTTCTGACCACGTCGAGCTGGCCTCCCTCGATGCGCTCTCGAGACCGATGAGGATTCTCGGTGCGTTTAGCGCGGATTGGAGGTGACCTCACATGGGCTTGATATTTCGTTAGAGCATCGCGCTTCTCTGCCCCGCCAGTCCCTTCTCCCTTCCTCTGACCTCTCCTTGGCCTTTGGAAAAATCGTCCGCGGCTCCGAGCTCAGGGGTGAGTCCTGTTTCCTGGAGAGAGTAAGTTGCCTCCGTCGCCGTTGTTATTTGGGTTCCACCCTGCTATCTCCTTCCTGCATCCCCCCCACAGCCCCCATGGATTGTAGAGTCTTTTTTTGGTCACGTTTGGGGGGTCACAGTCGTGCGTCCTTTAAGAAAGACAGGCTGCCCCGTGTTGGCGCCCCTTTCCCCTCTCATCCCCCCTTTCTTCCCTGACGTCTCCTTTATCCCTGCATCCGATTGCGAGATCAGGAGATCGGAAAAGTCTGCCGGCTCATTGGGACGGTCCCTCTGCCTGCACTGCTCTCTCCTTTTTTTCCTCTTACCACATCAGGCTTCAGTGTCCCCCCCGCAGTCAGTGAGCGTCGCTCTCGTCTGTCGGCGGCAGGCACCGAGCCGACGGACCTGAGGGCGTGCAGCCTTAACTCGCATGGTCAATCAGCCCAATACTCCTTTATTGCACCCGTAGAGGGCCCGGGACCCGGCGAGGGGGCCAGCGGATTATCTCTTGCTTTTCAGAAATTGAAGTCTCGATGATTGCGATGGCCCTATCATTCGATCTTTTTTTTCCTTCTTCACTTCGCATCGCTGCAAGGGCATTCCTCCTGGTGAGTTTTGATATTAATGATTCCTTCATGGGGAGACTGATTTCCGCTCGGAATGATGGCCCGATTATGTTCGTTCCATGAGCTTCCTGGTCTATACCTTCGCCCGAGGAAGGATTGAGATTTTTTTTCGGTCATTCCCCGAATAAGCTTTGGCTTTAGAAATGAGTCCCCGGTGCAATCATTTTTTTAGTTACAATTTCCCACCTTCAGAATCTCTGCTAGGTTGAGACCTACTTTTGAGTGATTAAATGAGAGACGGAAAGGAATAGTGAAGCTCCGAAAAGGTACTGGAAAGAATACAATTGCCATCTTCGGTAAAGGTTTCCTTTTATTCCATGATGATGTGCGGGCTGAGTGTGCTCTGTAAATCCCGTTTTTTGTTGGGTTTGTTTATTGCTTTTTGGTTTCCTTCTTCTTTCTTTTTAGCTTCCAGCTGACGAGACGGCCCCGGGTATGAACCCTACCGCCAGACGTCCCCGACCTGTGCTTTCGATCACGCTCCTTTGCGGAGGTCCCCGGCCTCGACGCGAATTTGCCGTTTCGGCCGAGGGCTCATGGCGCTCGTGTCCAGTCTCCTCAGACCGAGTAACCCCTTTTGCGCGTTCTCCGCGCCATTTTGGTGCTTCCGGGGCGTTTCCAACCCCCTCAGGTTTAGGGGCTTTCCTCCCCCCTACCACCATCGAATGGAAGGTCCCCCCCTCTCCAGCGCCGTCCCCAAAATCCACGATAGACCGCCCGAGTGTAATGTGCACGAGAGCCGCTACCCCAATCGGTCCTTTTCGTCTGACCCCTGCAGGAGATCTCGCCGCATTGATCGAGCGTTTTTTTTTGTCTAACAAAAGGCTGGTTAATAGAGACTATTCTCCTGTAGCAGCTGGTTTTCACTACTTTCTCCGTAACTCTGACCCGGATCGTCCGGCCCTTTTTTCGGGCATTCACTCTCCCTTTGGAGAATCTTCTGGTGACGGACCTTTGCAGGTCCTTCGAGCCCCTTCTCACTTCCTGCTTGTCCACATATGGGTTTCCTACGCTTAGATGTTCCCGTCTAGAATTGGTAGAGGAGAAGAGATGATTGTCAGGCGGAGACTTTTTGCCCGTCGGTATGCTTCCCGGCTTATTTCTTACACCATCCAATTCTCGCTGTTAGCACTCGCCCACTGATGTCGAGATGAAAAATATGTTAGCCCCTTCGGCATCCTCTTTTCGGCTTCTATCCCTTTGTAGATTCCGACCCGCGGTCTTGCGAAGGCCCGTCGCTTTTTCCCCCTCGCCTACTCGACATCCGTTTCCTTTTAGGCGACAGCAGAATCTTGTTTTACTTGCCCCCTCCCCTTTTCAGGACGTTCCTTGGGCCCCAAACCAGGCCCGCACCCAAGCCACGCCCCGCAAGCATCATGCTTTTCCCCCCTTTTTCTGCGAGGTCCTCGTTACTATTTATTGGTTTTCCTCCCCGTTACGACTTTTTCTGATTTGATCCGAGTTCCCTCGCCTCATGAAAGGAGGCTATTTCCGCACCGTCCCCCCCTCTCTGGACTTTGCCTGCCCCTCCTCCCGGGCGCCGGAGTTGACTTCCGTCCGGACGCAAGTAGTTTGTCGATAACAGCTACAAGGGACCTCCCATTTTCCTTTGATCCATTCGCTCCTGTTTTTGGCGCCGTTTGAAGGACAGTCGACGGACGAAGGAAACTGTCACCAACTGCGGCGCGCGCTATCCAGAGCTGCGTCCTCCTCTCGCCCCTGTTCTTGCAGGACCCCCCTCTTTCTCGGTTTTTCAGCATTATCGATGTCAGTTTGCGATGGAAGCCCCTGACATTTTGAATTTCTGTTTTTTTTTCCGATCTCCTTCAATTCTTTTTCGCCTTTTCCACGCGGCGATCTCTGACACTCTTCATGAGCTTCCCGGCCGAGCAAGGCACCCCCCGCTTCAGCGGCACGTCTGAGGATCCGTTTTTATTCGTACTTTTTTTCAGTCACCTCTTCCTTTTCTGGCCTTTTTTCCCCACTGCTCGCGGCTCGTCAGCTGAGCGTAAAACTCGATCCGGTGAGTCTCCCCCCTTTCTTCCTGTCCTTTTTTCCATCCTCTCGGACAGGTCTCTTCCCCCCCGGCCGCTCTCAGGGATGCATCAAGCGACAGCCAGTTGCTCCAACCTGTATTGCCCCTCCTTTGGCTCTCGGCACGCACATGCTTTCAGCCCTTTTCGCACTAGAAAGAAGGCCAAAGCGTCTCGATTGGAACGAAAATCTCACATTCAATTTTCGTCCCTTGCCTTCCCGACAGCTTCTTCGCGAACCCCCCCGGCGTCGGCCATCTTCCGCTTCAAATAGCGCACCTTAGGATCCTGGCCTCTCTCACCTGACGATCTTTTTTTTATGCGACTCCTTCCTCGAACCCCCCCCCAAGCCCGCGTTTTCCGAAAATGTCGACCATCGAACATCGTATAATTAAAGGTATGCACCTCCTCCGATAATGATTAGCAACTCTACTTACTCACCCAGCGACTCAACCCTTCTTTCAGGACCTCATCCCCTTCCATCGAGTACCTTCTTCTTGAAGGATGGGCGTGATCGCCGTAGAAGGTCTTCCGGAGGAGAGGTTCTTTCCGGCGAACTCCTACTGTCCTTCCTCCGGACTCTTTTTTTCCCCGTCTTCGGGTTATGATTTTTTGAACAATCGATTAGTCCCGAGAGTGTGGAAAGCTTCTGGAGAGGAGGTACGTCCCCCTTTTTTTGATCTGCTTTCTCTTTGTTCGGTTTTATCTCGACCCTATACGTCTGACCCCGCACATTATGTTGTGGACTTGGCTAGGCCTTGTGGTCTAAGATTCAATCCTTTTTTAAGTGACCCCCCCCCCCCTCCTATGTGTGACCAAAAAACAAGACACTGATATCCCCCCGAACAGTCGCTATGTGGGGATGATATTCGTTCTTTTTCTTCGCACTTCCCCCCGCCCCATGCAGCACGACCTGAACGGAGTCCTCGCCCCAGAGATTTCCCCAAAGGTAGGGATCTTCGCCGCGGAGAAGATGTCATCTGAGTACCCCATTTTTTTACTCTTCGTTCCTTTTCTGACCAGATTTCCTATCAGGGCAAGAGTCCCTCGAATTTCGCACGCAATGCGCTCCTATGAACGCCTGAGAAGATCAGCATCGGTCTCCATTCGCCCCCTTTTCTCTTCACCCACTTTCTTTTCGGTGTTCATTCCCTCCCCCGGTCATTTTCTGAACACCCCAACCACTGTCCTCAAAGCCAGGTCTTCCTTAAGTCCTGAGTGATAGAAGACTCAGAACATTTATGGTGACGGATGAAACAAGCTGCTAGAATTTCACCAACATTTCCTGAACTTGGGGCTACCTTCCCGATTCTTTTGAAGCTTCCATACCCGATCTCAGATCCTTTTCATTCCCCCCTCGCTCTCTTTCATCATCCTTTTTTGTTTCTATATATGGCTGACAAGGCTGCCGTGGGTATTTATCCCCTTCTCCTCTTTTTTAGCGACGTTTTACCTTTTGATGCTCGTTTCTTTTCACCTTCCTCCTTTGAGTTCATACCTCTTGAAACATGACGTGGTCTAGGTGGAGCACGTCATGGACGTAGAGAACGGTGTGGTGCCTTCCCCTTCTCTCGGTGCCTTTCCCTTCCGGTTCCGTTGTAATTTCGACCTTTCTTTTGGCACTAAGAGACTTACCTACCTCAGACCCTCTTCTTACCCCAGTGCGTGATAGGCGGTTTTCACGAATACTGGTTTCTTTGCCGCGTTCCTTCCACTTCCCTTTCATTAGATTTCCAATCTCTTTTGCGTTGGGAAACCTTCTTTTCGCCGAGGCGAAGAGACCCTCCGGGGTGAAGTCTGGGCCTTGTGTAAGGGATTTCTCGTGTTCTCCTTTATGGGTTTTTTTGCATTTTTAGAGGCTTTCCCCTCTCTGAACCCCTTTTTTCCCATTTGATTAGGTTTTTTTAGAGAAGGTCGTGGGTGTTCATTGAGGGGTCCCGTGCGTAGTTCCTTTTGATGCCCCCCTCTTTTCTTTTCCAAACGGCCTCTCCCTTACCAGATGCTCACTTCTTCTTTTTTATCCCGAACCTGCCTCTTGCCTAGATTGCTTAGATCGGACACGTTACAACGATAATTGGGACGGCGTTTTAAGGCTGTGCCTAAATCGGTCCTTATTTTTCCCCCCCCCCCAAGGAGGTTTCTTTTAGGTGTAAATGCCGTTCAGTTGAGAGTAGAGTGTTTTCTCGCGGCCCGGAACCGGATTTTTTTGGCGCTCCTCCCCCCTCCCTTCTCTACTTTTTTGCCGTTTTTCAGTTTTTAACGGATCACCCCTTTTCTTTATGGACCTTCTCCCCTTTTCGGGAAACCGCGCTTGGGCGAATTTTCATTATACTATGAGGCGGTTCAGCTTTCTTGAGTCACCCTTTTTTTTTTCTTTTGGCCGCCAATTTCTTCCTCGCTCTTTTTCTTCCCCGGATTCTTTTCTTAAGTTGCATATCATCTTTTTCCTGGCTAGGGATTTTCCCGTAATGGGCGAGTTCTTCGGATATGCCTACTCTTTTTTTCGCGTTTCGCGGCTTCATGGCAGGTTTTCTGGATTTTTTCCTAAGCTTCTCTTCGACATGAGACGGGAGGGACTCCTTTCGTTAAATCATATGTTCCCTCCCTTCCCCTCATGATTCCTCCCTATCGAAACTTCCCCTCCTGTGAGGCATCCCCAGTTCCCAAGGCATCGTTGACCGAAAGCAAAAGGTCATTCTCATAAGCTTTCTTTGAGTCTCGAGCGTTTGATTTTCTTTGACGAGATTTCCTATGACCCTTTTCTAGTCTTACTTGGGGAATGACGAAGGAGTCTCTTCCGCTCCTGACTTGAGGTTTTCTGCTCGATTTTAAGCGATTTCCCCCCCTTGTCAGAGCCTTCTTCCCAGTCGATACCCCCATCTGCGTTTTTCGAAGACCAATTTTTGATTGTTCACTCACTTAGCAAGAGGTCTCCCCCCCCCTCGAATTCACCAGCTTTTTTTCCCCTCCTCCCTCTAATGTCCCCTTCCGTTTTCTTCAAAATTTCTAGAGATCTTTTTCTTTATGAACTCTTGCCGCGGACCGACAGATAGCCCTTCCTCCCTCTGGTGAGATTTCGTGGCTCCTTCCCCCCTCCCTTGATCTCTTGAGCTTCTTTTCTGCTAGGGTTCCGAGGCTTTTTTTCCCTTTCTTCGCGAAAATCCCTTTCGGACGGTGACCTCGATTCAAGTCGTCCCTCTTCTATTGTCAGTTTGGTAGCCGACTGGCCCCGAAATAGTCCCTCCCAATTCAGACCGTAGCACTTGAGTAAAACCCTAACCCCTGTCCCGCTCGTCTTTTTTTTTTTCCTGGTCCCTCGTGACGGGATTTCCTAGGATGTTTTTGATCCACCTTCCTAACAGGACGTCTTCCCGGGTTCTGTTTTAATCCCTCGCTCGCATTCTGTCGGTCGAGATGCAAAATATCCGGGCCTTTTTTCGGTGCGCGTCGGTCTCTTCTCTCTCCGGTTTGCGTCATTCCACTTCTGCCTTTTTTTTTTTGAGCAGTTTACTCTTACGGAATAAGTGGAATCCCCAATCTCCATTGATGGTCCCCCCCAAATCAGCTGCTTCATTTTCTCCTTCAAAAAACTTTCACGGCCCAAACATCCCCCGTTTTGACCACAATACATCGCTCCCTTCGAGCCCCATCTCCCATAGGGTTGAGTTCCCCTCATTTGGTTCTTGGATTTACTATTTCTCCACACTCATGAAATCCTTGGGCCCTCGTCCCGCACGCCGATCCCCTAAGATAGAATCGTTAGTGTTTTCCTCACTTTTCCCCCCGAGTTTGTTCTCTCCAGCTACTACCTTTGACTACAACCGAG
>Ga0179593_1515260_pt1 | contig 16567 bp, 18 predicted proteins | sample CZODoug2_1_08_16_FD_185931 | JGI IMG/M metagenome (GOLD analysis project Ga0179593, IMG submission 185931) | Vadose zone soil fungal communities from Angelo Coast Range Reserve, California, USA - CZODoug2_1_08_16fungal (PacBio error correction) | ecosystem: Environmental > Terrestrial > Soil >... | reverse complement strand
CAACCGGAATCCCACAATTCTGCAAGGATTTTTTTTTGCAACGATAACGATATTGCTGAGGGAGCCTTTCCCCCAAATTTCTCTTTAAAGAATTGCCAGGGGAGAGACCCGTTTATCTAACGTGGAGACTCCTTCGGAATGTCGCTTTTTACCTTTCTACATTTTGCGAGTCAATTTTTCTCTAGACGCCGGTGACTTACTCGGAGAGCACGCGTTTTTGCTGTCCTTGAGCCGTTAAATAAGATTAAATTCTTTCCTTTCTTTTTGTTTGCTCTCCACGATGCAAACCCTCAACCTTGTTCTAATGGTTTCCCCCTCGCGCGCAACCCCCCACCTATTGATTCGATGAGCAAGTCGTGGAAGGAGGGTTTTTTCCTCTCCCCTAGACGCTTTCTTTTCGATCCTAGACCCCGCCAGACTCTATCCCCGGTAAGTCACTTTCCCATGGTGTTGCCCTGCCGGAGAGACGCGATGTGATGATTTTTTTTGAAAGCGTCTGTCCAAGTTTCCCCCGCCGGTTCGTCTGCTAGATTTTAGAAGGTGTTTGTCTCTGAATTTTCTTCTTGACATTCTCAACCCACAAAACTACGGTAACTCGAATTCCAACAGATAAGCTCCCTAGAAACCCCTTCTATTTCCCCCCGCAAAATTCGACCGGCCTTCGTAGTGATGTAGATGGAGTTCGTCTTCCATCTCCCCGTTCTCCCCGATGAGATTTTTACATGGAGGGGTGTGGTTCGTCCTACCTGGACCGCGATGATATCAGTTGTTTTTAGACTAAGTTTGCGGTGCCTCTGTCTTGAATCTAGGAGATTTGACGTTTCTCATGCTTGTATCCTTCCTTCCTTCCTTCTGACGAATGGTGGATTGTTTCTTCCGCCTTTCTTCTTCTCGAACGGGGATATTGTGGCTACATGATGATGAATAGCTTTTGCCCGATGATTCCTTTTGCGAAACATTCTGGAGGCAGGAATTCTTCGTCCTGTCTCTGCCTTCTTATTGGCGGAGGATGCTACCCTTGCCCCCTCTCCACGGGCTGCCTGACTCTTCTTGTTCCACTTGCTCGATCGCCATGCTATCGGGTTCTTTGTCGCCTTTGACGCTTGTACGCCTCTACTTAACCGACGAATCAACGCTTTGACGACAATGGTACCTTTCCCCGCTCTGGTAACCGCGATCGGTCGCGATGGAGTTTCAACTGCTTTTTTTTCTGCGGTTCTTGGAGACCGCCACTCACCCCGATCTCCGTACAGGGAGATGCTTTCACAATCTTTTTTTTTGTAACGCCCGGCCCCTTTTCTGTATAGGCGTGAAGATTTGTTCCCTGTGTCCGCCTTTTTTTCCAAATATTCACCTTCACGCATTTTCTCTTGACCCCCCGTCGATGAGTTATATTCTAGTCTTGCGAACCAGCGCCTTTCCCTTTTCACGGACTTTCGTCTGCCGCCACGTCATGGTACCACGTCTAGGGCGCTCCAGCTGATTAGGTCCCTCTGACTTCGCCCCTCTCTTTCGTTGTTGTAGACCAGGATGATCCCCGATAAGAGGAGTGGACTCCTTTTTTTTCCGCACCAGTGCCTCGTGTAGGGTGACCGCCGTTTTTTCCCCGGGCGAAGCATATCGGCAGCTTTTGTCGTTTTCGAGCTGTTTTCCCCCTTAAACCGAAACAACCATCCGAATGTTTGTTGTAAACGTTTGATCCTCTCTCTAGCCCTCGGGTTCTCTTGCACGCCTCGTCATAAACGCCGCTGTAGTTGGACCCTGATGCGCCCTCTGTTCCCCTTTGATTTCCCTTTTTTAAGCCTTTCCTCCGCTATCCCGTTTCCGGTTCCGTGCGCGCCGACTTCCTCTTGAAGATATTTTTGAGTGCTCTCCTCTCGGACTAGATTTTTTCCCTTTCCGGCTGAAACGGTGGGAACGTGCGCGTTCCAGATTCCGTCACCTCGGTCTCTGATCCCAAGATATTAGAGCTTGCCTTTACTTTCTTTCGGCGGATGCCGTGTCCAGACCGGTCGCTTTCCTCTTTCCCGCTTCTTCTAGGCTTGACGTTCTGCCCTGGCTGCAGGGCTCTATCGAATTCCTGATCCCTTCAGACGTCACGTTTTCCGTTGCTCACGGGGCCGCTGTTTAGCCGATGCGGCCCGCCTCCCCATTCCGAACCAGTCGGTGGTCATATTCTGCAAAGTGACTTTCTTGATTGCCAATACCCCCGCTTTTTTTCCCCAGATGCTTTTTTCAAGTTTATGCCCCTCCCCCGTGGATGTAGAATATCTGGCACACCGCGTCCCTCTCCGGCCAGACCCCACCCCCCCACGCCGAACGCCTCCTTTCGGTTATTTTTCGTTATTCTCCCCTCAACGTTCTGAGACTCGCCCCCCCTTCGAAACCTGCGTTTCTCTCGTTCGTAGTAATCGAACTGGGTGGCCCCGTGATTATAAAACTGGCAAATAGTGTTGCCTTCAGAGGATCTCCGCCCGTGTGCGCGGCAGCTCGAGAGCAATTTTCCTGAGATACCCCCTTCATTCCTCCCCCCCCGTTTCATTCGACTTTTTCCCCCTTTTTCAGCTATGTTTTGTTTTCTCTTTTTGTCTAGGCTATTCGTCTTGATAGGCTTTCCTTCTATCTGGCTGTTTACGTTACGCTTGCCTTGCCCTCCCTTGTTGCTTTCACTCCACTGTTGCGGGTTTCTGCTTTTCCTTTTTTTTTTTCTTTTCCCCTTTGACGCACTCTTGAGCTGATTTTTCTCCTTTTGGACGTTCCTGAGAGGAGGAATAGACCTTAATGCCCTAAGTTGTGAGGTGTTGCGAGCTGTCTTCCTCCTCTCTATCCGTTCCGTCAAAGATCCCCTGAAATCTCAGGACGCTATCGTTTCGTCACGACTGTCATAGCCTTTCCCCCATAAACCCCCCCGCGGACTTTTTCCTTGAAAGCCACTGCTTTTTCTTTTCAAGAGTCCCTTTCTCCTCCTTTCTTTGCCCCGATCCTTCCGAAGAGGCTTATTTAGACGACATAAGCGACGTTCTCCGCCTCCTTCACCTGGCGCTCATTGACATGGATTGTTATCTCTGTCATTCCCTTTTCTCCGAACGTGAGAGCCCACAAGCGGAGGTCCTCCCGGCACGGTTTCCCTTTCGTTTTTTGTTCACCTTTCTTTTTTGACGTTTTCTAATTCGGCGCAACTCTTGTTCTTGTGAAGTCTCATCCATTTTTCTCCACTGTTCCTCTTACCACCATCGCGTTAAAGCGTCTCGGCCCGCTGAACGGCGAGGGCTTCAATCTTCTGCTAAAATGTCCTACCCTTCCACTGGTTGCTTGTTCTTTTTTTCTTTTCCCCAGCTCACGCTAAAAACCACTGCGGCTGTTGCCGAACCCACCGGCGTCTTTGTTTCTGTTCCCCCCCCATAGCTCGAATGGTCGGACAGTTCCCCCTTCCTCATCGGGCCTCCCATGTAACGTCATGTTTTCCTATTTGATTTCGTCCCATCTTAGTTTTCCCCTCGGAACTTTTCGAAGTCGCTCAAGGGCCTGTTACGTCTTTCCCTTTTGTTACATCGCAGTTGAACCGCGATGCCCCGGCTGCCAAATGGACAGGCATCTCTCCTCTCCTCCGGGTTCAACTTCCCCTTCCCATTTCCCAGTCGAAAGGGACCCCTTTTACGATATCTGCTCCCTCTCTTTTTTTCCTCTCCTTCCTTTTCCTTCTTCCTATCGGCGGCAACCGGCGCGGCATAGTTCAACTGAACTGGTTACGTGGAATTTATCTTTCGTGAAAAGGCTGTTACGCCCTCGCGTTTGACAAGAGTGGCCTAAGTGTCATCGGCCCCTTCCCCTTCTGCGATCTTTTTCTGCCGAGGCGTTCAAGCCCCGCGGCCTTCTCGTAATACTCTATGTCACTGTCTTTAGGCATTGGTGTTAGTTTAGGAAGACCTCCATGGCTCTCCGCAGAAAGCGACAGACTGCCCTTCTCTCCCCCCGACGAACCACCTCCTTGGCATTCCTTGATTTCGCTTTTTTGTTCCTCACCGAGCCGGGACTTCATAGGATATTACGTGGGGTTTCCCCTTGTTCTACTCCCCACTTCCGTCATGGCTAACGAATTATTAACTCTATATTGTTCGCGCAATGAATTTTTCCATCTAACCGACTGATGGACGTTGCGGGCATCGAGTCTCGACACTGTCTTCTTTCTTCACTCCTGACTGCCTTACGATATCTCTACTTCAGATAATTTTTGTGATACCCCCTTATGCCCATTCTTGGAATCACCCCATGTTTCCGGACCACATCTTCCACGGCCTGCACCTCCCATCCAACAAATTCCTGTTTATTTGGTCTTTGCTGTCGTCACGTATAAGGGCTCATTTTGGTTGAGTCGGCTCCACAAGCCCCTGTTATTCCTCAGACCCCACCTCCTACTTCCCTCCCAGCCGATCGTCCCCGTCGTGGCCCTGGTTGTACCAGGTTGCCACGAACTCGTGACTCGGTGCCTGCTCTTTTCGTACCATTTAGTTCCATACCTCCTGCGTCCGGCTTTCTCGCTTCTCTTGCGTTCGGGAAGCCCCTTGACCGATTCCAGCGACTCCACCACCTTTCTCGTTCCTTTTCCCCTTGGCCGCACTTGCCAATTACTCTCATTTCGACCAGGAAGCATCTCTTCCGCCCCCCCCCCCTGCGGCATCATCATTTTTCCTCCCCTCCCCCGGCGGCCTAGCCCTTGGACATCATCTTTCCCCGCCCAGACGCTCAGTCGAGGCTTCGGTTTCTCCCCCCCTTCTTCTTCCTTTGCCCCTCCTCTCGATCGCACGGATCACCCTGCAAACCTTCAGGTCGAAAAACTTCGCATCGCGGTTCCTTTTTCCTGTAAGTCCGGACAAACAAACCTACCTTCCCCCTCTCAGTCTCCCCCGTGCGTTTACGAGCAATGCCCCCCAGAACTGCAGAAATCCTCCTCTTGCATGTTGCTGTTTCTGGCTTCCGTTCTGATAGTTTTTCCTTCTCCTGTTCCCGTGTTTCCCGGGGACTTTAACCGACCTCCTCCAGCGCCCCCTTCCCTCGTCCCCGACCCCCCTCTCTGACTTAGCGATCCCATGATCGACGATTTCCCTTATCTCCCTTCCGGTCCATCGCGCGTCGCGCCGTAAGGGCTTTGCTTTTCCTTTCGACCTCCGCTTCTGAACTTTCCGGGGGGGTCGGTGATCTCTCGGGCGAACTCTTCCGATGTTGCCGAACCCCGCCGGCCCGGCGGTAGCAGAAATACATTTTTTTTCTCGTATTTTTACACCACCCGGTGCGAATTTTCGTGTTGTCCCATTGTGTTTCCCATTTTGAGTCCCAGACACCAAAATCTGCCGATTGCCTTATGTTAGACCGGCTGCGACGCGACCCCCAGCCCGCTTTCTTTTTTCCGCGGCCCGGAGAACGGTTTTGTTTCATGAGAAGACGCTCACTTTCCCCTGTCGCCTGAGGCCAGACAGTCGGCCGGTCAATTTCGTCCTCCGTTCTTTTTTGCGTACCAACCATGTTTTTTTTCTTCCCTCTTTTTCAATCCTCCCCGACGGTTCGTGATCGTTGACCCGTCCTTTCTTTCCGCGTTGTTTGACTTTCTCTCTTCCTCTTTTTTTTGTTGAGAGATCCTCCAACTTTTACGTCTCTTTACGCTTTTGTAGGCAACGGTCTTCTTTATTGCTTCTTCCCCCTTAAAATCAAAAGATTGACAACCCCGCAGTGTGGGTCGAAGACCCCCCCGTGAGACTCTTAAGAATGGACGGCCTTGTCGGTCGTGGCATCGAGCCCGGGTGGTTCTCTTTGTGTCCAGTCCATACTGTTGCCCTTTGCACGCGCAGCGCGTTGAGCGTGCGGGTCCAGGAAAGACGGCTTTTTCCCCCCCCCCTCTAGGCCCAACCCCCTCGTTCTTTCTCTTTTGTTTGGCGGTCATTTCAGCGACCCCCTGCGCTCAACGCCCCCTTTTTCCCCCCCTTTTGATGTTTGCACCGCCCAACAAATATTCTCTCCTTCTCGTTTTGACGGCGGGTTCTTACATCCCCCCCGACGCCAGGCCTGATACATAGCTCCCGCCCCTGCATTTTTGCGCATCGCGGTTCGCTTGCCCGCTCATTGTTTCGCGCTCCCAGGACTCTGTCCTGCCCCGTTCTTCTCGTGTTGAAAGCGTCTGACCAGGATACCGGCGTCCATTCGACATTCGCTCTGTCCGCGTTGCGTGTGCTGCATCGCTTTGGCCTGTCACCCCAAACCGTGGCCCACATCTTTCTCGTGAAACGACATGATCATTTTCCCCTCTCTCTCTAACCCCTCAAAATGCGCGGCCGTTAGTTCTTCGTGCTTAAGCTTTTTTTTTCTTTTTATGAATCTTTTCTTTCTGATTTTAATGGATGGGGTGTATTTCCTTCCGACCGCGATTGCTTCCTTTCCCGTTTTTAGCCCCTGCATTTTCCCTTTGACGCTGTCTTTTGTTCGGTCTCTTGCGTACGAATTTCTCCCAGTTTGTGTCCGGAAGCCTCCCTCTCCCCTCAGGCGTGTAGTTCTGCATGATTTAAGGCAGGATTTCTGTCGCCTTGGACTCTATGGCGAATGTGATCTTTCATCGTTCATGTTGACGGCTTTGTCCCCCGGCAACAATTCGCGTCTTGGTGCTTTCCTGCATGATTGCAGCTGCCTTATTTCATCGGTCACGTCTTCGTTTTTTTTATCCCTCGTGCCTCCGGTCGCCGGCGCGTCCAGGGACCTGATATAGTTCTCTGGCCGCGACGATTCCTTTGTTCGACGGATACCCCGCTGTGCTCTTGTCCCCCCCCCCCTTTGCCCACAAGCCATTCATCGATCGGCTACCTAGGTATCGAAAATCTGCGGTTAGCTTTTTTTTCGCTTGGGTGAGCCGCCACTCACCCTCGTCCTACGTTGTCGCTATAGCCTCCCCTAGGCCCGCCTCCACTCCTTATTGGTGATTGATGTTCAGGTCCTTGTTGTTCCTGCAATTTTTCCGAATTTCCCATTGTTGACAGCGCCTTGTTCGGGGAAGAATCCTTATCGCCGTAGGAGATGATTCGGTTTGCAGTTTTTTTTTCTCCCTGCGACCACAGTTCAGAAGGCTCTGGCCGGCGCCCCCTCCGTCTGGTATGTTTTCAGGGCGCTCAAACTTTTTTTCGTTATTAGTCTTACTCGCCCTCTGCAGACCGACTTTTTTCTTCCTCCCCCCAGGCTGCTACCTCTCCGAGGCGCGACACGCAAACAGGGTAATCCCGAGTTTTCTTTTTCTTTTTTCTGGTTTCTTGTACGGTAGAGCTTTATATGGCTTCTTGTAGTTTGCTTTTTTTGTGACTTCCTCCTCATTGACCTAACAACCCATTTTGTGCCCTTCCCCTGTACCGATCTGGATGAAGACGCTAGCCCTTTTTTGAGATTGACCCTCCTCGTCCAAAAGGGCGCTCGCCGGCTGTTCCTTTCCACCCTTTTCGCACTTGGCCGTTTTTCGTGTTCCGCACCGAATTGATTTTTATATACAGCTTCATTTCTGCCGTGGGTTCCGATGGCCGCTCCCCCCTCTTCCTTCCCCCCGATAGTCTTCCTCCGGTGCGACGAAAGATATTTCCGAATATCGGATAGAAATCCATGACCCTTTTTTGAACTTCCGCCTTCGAGGCGATCTAAATCCGGGAGATTGCTTTGCCGTTGCCGCCTCTCTTTGGTCCCCCTTCTGCCGATTTTTCCCTCCTTTGAGCGCTCTTCCGCTTCCCGCGCTGGCGATTTTTTGCCGTTCCGCCCTGGCTCTTCAGGTTTTCTACGTATTGCTCCCCCTTCCTCTCCCTCTGTGCCGTGAGCACGGGCCGCTGCGAGAATGCGGCCGCGAACCTTGCCCTTTCTCTTCTGGTCATCCTTTTCACAGTTCGGTTTGGACCCTCTTTTTCTTCGTTGTCCTCGATCTCCTGAGGCTTGAAGATCCCTCGACGTAGCCCAGGGGTGTTTGTCTGCCCCTTTTTCTCCTCTATGCCGCCGGACCGGCAATTCTTGCGACTTCCTTGTATCGTACGGTGATTCTGAACTGCGCCATTCATGCTTTCGCCCCCTGAAGTAGCAGTCCTCGACCTGGGTGTTCCACTTTTCCCCTTTCTTTTTTTTTCTTTTTTTCGCCCGGCACTCCGAGCAAGGGAGATCCATCCTTTCATTCCTCCTGTGCGCAAGGTTTTCGTCGCTCGTGGCGGCCTCTTCTCTCGGCGTTATGAGGTATGGTCCGGAGCCTTGTCTCTTCTTGCTTCATGCGTCGTGTGTATTTTCAGATTTCCAAGGTCGTGCTCCACACGACTTTTGCACGTTTTTACGGCAAAGCCTCGACGGTTTCTTTCACACCTTTGGTTTGATCCCTCACAGGTCTAGTAAACGTATTTCTTTTTTTCCTCAGCGCTCTTCGTTAGTCCTTTCACCCTCGCCCCTGTTCCTGCAAAAATGTCCCCTTTGTCGCAATGACAACCAGCACGCGTTAATTCGAGTTAGCCTCTCACCTAACATCCTTCCACCCCCAGACACACACACAGTTCAGCATTCCTGACGCACATAGCTGCCCCGAGCCAGCACCCTGACAACTTGATTCTCCTTCTGTCATCTTTACTTTTGCATTGTTTTCCCTTTCACAGATGAAAGAAAGGGCGATTCCCGCCAGGTGCACAGTTTATCAAGGCACCGGTGGCCACCCGTTATGCCTGGACCGGCTTCTACTTTCGGGTGAACTTTGTCGCGTTCTTTTGTAGTATCAGCCCTTGCTTTTTTCCGGATTCCCATCACCCCCTTTTCCTCTGGTTCGTTCCGATGCTTCAGTTCGGCGGCGGCCAGATAGATGCAATTCAGCACTGGTGCTTGTAGTCGAGGTGCCGATCTCAAGTCTCGATAGAGGGACAACCCGCCTGCGGTTTATTGCCAGCGACCACTTCCTTCTTTTGCCTCTATGAAAAGAGCTCCTCATTTTCCTGCCTTTTTTCCGCCCATCTGGTCACGGCCCGTGACAAGCACGTCACGCCGGTCTGTATTTTCGTAATAGTTTTCCCGATTCCCTTTCCAGGATCCTTTGGCTCTTTAAGCCTCGAAAGGCGTTTTCATCAGAGATAGCTCCCTTTTTCCCCCCTTCCTGGCCTCCGGCGTTGATTCGAGCTCCCGATCCCCCCCCTGCAATCATATATCTGTATTTCCTCGACATTCCTTTGCATCGGCTGACGTTCCCCCGTCTGCCCCTTCCAGTAATCTCTCTTCTTCTCGCCCCCGATCTTTCAGTCCTTTTTCAATCTTCCCCCCCTGCGGAAAGGCGTCTCTAATCGAACCCACGGGCGAAACTGGAAGCGTATATCGCGGCAAAGGGGTTCCGGAACGCCATTGACTTTGAGTCTCCGGGACTGACAGAATTGGTCCGTATTTCCGCTTCTTTCCCACTTTCTCCTCCCCTCTGTATTCTTCCTTCCCGGCATCCAGATCTTAAACTTCATGCGTCCCCCCAATTTTTTTCGGTCTTGAGGGGCTCAGAAGCCGGAAAGACGACAAAGCCCCCATACCCTTGTCTTCCAAACAGAGGCGTTTCCCTCCCCCTCCTGTGACCATGGGCCGCTCGGCGCGACCTCGGATATTCGGGGATCTTGTTAACGAACCCCCTTCGGTTGGCTCTGGCGTCCTCATGACCTCCTCATACCTCTGTGTTCTTCCCCGTTAAAGGGGTAGACTCCAGGACGGATGGAACGTTTTTGCGGTCATATTTTTTTTAGTCCTAATTTTTCTTTTTTTCCCTTCCCCGAATTCCTGACCAAAAGAAAGATATATATGCGTTTTAATGAGTCCCTGACAGGGGAATCTGTTTCAATTCTATTTTGGCGGAACATCCCGCAGGCGACCATATAAAATAACCCTCCCCTCTTTTGGCTTTTATTGATGCGATAGTTTCCTTACCTTTTTCCTTTTTTGGGTCTTTCCCGCACTTCGTAGTAACCGCAGAGAAATAAGTCTCCCTCCCCCCGCGCGACGCGTGCTCCTCCTTTTTCCCTTTTGTTTACCTTTTCCGCCCACGAACAGCGGTGATCGTCGGTGCAGCCGAGGCTTATTCGCCTCCCCTCCCCTCGATAAGTTCTTTGATCTTTAGCGGGCCGCTTTTTTTGCTTTCCGAAGGCCGCCCCTCGCTCTCCCCCCACTAGACCCCTTCCTCTCCCATCAGCGGAATGAAGTAAAGCGCGAATTGGTTGACGCGACTCCCTTTTCCTGTGCAGCCGTCGGAGAGACTTAGAATAAGTAGAATCAGCAGTCCCCCCCCTCCCCCCCCTCTCCTCTCTTCTTTTTTCCGGCCCGCGAACAAGTGATGCGTGGTTGGGTGTGGGATTGGCAAATCGAGTACACGCAAGCGTCACCTTCCCCTCTTTCTCCAATTCTTTTCTGCATCGCGCTTCTCCGTCCGTCCGGACCCCCCCCCCCACCCCGGACCATCCAAGTAGAAAAGAGCGAGCAAAGCCAGATCCCAGCACGAAGCCTACCGCCTCTCCTGGTTATCGGCGGCTCTTCCGGTGCGAATTTTGGATGATCATTCACTGTTCCCCCGTAGTTTGGAGGCTGTGTTCCAGCCGCGATGCATTCCCCCCGCAACAGCTCCCCCTTTCAGCGAATTTCGCGCTCATTGATCGACGCGTTTACACCTCCCGATATGCGACACGCGATGGTTAGAAGTACCGGAGTTTTCCTTTCCAAGCTAGCTCCCTTCTAAGTGGCCGATTCGTTTCTTTTTTTTTTTCCTCATTTCCGAGGTCAAACACCCGAAGGATCGCGGCAGCCTCCCTCCTTTGCGCGCGATTGCAACAGACAGGTGCCTTTGCGTGGGTGTGCCTCTTTCTATGACAGCCAACAAACCCCTCCCTGTACTCGTCTTTGGCTTTCCCTTCTTCCCCCTGGCCCCTCCTCCCCCTCCCCATTTAGCCAGCGGACGGAGCACCGGTTTTATGGAGCAGACGTGATTCCTCAATGGAGGCCTGCAATGGCCGCCTTCCGGTAAACCTTTTTCATCCACTTTTTCTGCCTCACTTTCACTCCCTCCACACGCAATAGTTTTCTTTGATTTAAGTCAGTCAGGCATACGAAGTCTGATCGTTGCCTCAAGCCGTAGCGTCGGTTTCTTCCCTTTTTTTTGATCAGCCTCAACCTTTTGCGTTTTTCCCCGGCTTTTTTCGTCCCCCCCCTCTCCCCTGAATTAGTGATTGAGCCTGGACGCTAACAAATTGAAAGATTTACTTCCTCAGTTTGCGCCAAGTGGTCTTGAGACTGACTTGACCGGCGCCTCCTTTGTCAGGCCCTTTAAGGCTTTGGACTTTCTTTCGTCTATCTTTTCTGAAAGTCATCACGCCTGGTGCCTGGCGGCGCGCCGTGTCTGGGCCGGCAGCGCAACCCAGACCCCCAACGTGAAAGGGCCTGACTTTTTTATTCCCTCCCCTAGGAAAACTGAAGCCAACGCCCAAGTAGAGTGGAGTTGCAATAGAGAGACAACTCTGATTCCAGATGACGACCTGCCTTAGGATTGTTCTTCTTTAAACATACGACGACCCTCCCGCTCCTCCCCCTCTAGCCAAAAATCCCTGAGACCGTTCCGGAGAGAGTTTTTTCGAGTGGCCTCGGCTGCGCCTTTCCCCCGAATGCCTCTTCCCTCCCGGTTTTGACCCCTCTCCGTACGACAGGATACCGCCCGCGAGGATGAGAGAGGGGTGCTGTGGCGCTCGGGCTGCCGTCCCCCACGCCAAACCGGTTCCCCCTTGAGTATGGAAACCGCTCAGCTCCTTTCCCCCTTCTATCAACCCGTCCCATGAGCTTTTTTCGGTTAGTGATTGAAGGGCGTTGCTCGATGCAGAGAAGTCGCTTCCCTGTTCCTGGGGTCGTCATGACCGATGAATATTTTTCAGTGCGGTGATTCTTCCCGATGTTCCCCCCCCCCCTCTTTATCCCTGCGATCCTTCCTCCCGATTTGTCCGATGCCCCTTCATCGTCGCGGCTGGTCGTGGATGTGTTCCGGCCGGCTTGTCGTCGCCGGGATATCTGGGATGATGCAGCACCCGATTAGACGAGCTGGTCGGACCCCCCAACCCTTTCGTCTTTGCTGCATTCCTTTAGGTCTTTACTCTTGTCCTTAGTATCGGCACTGAGCACGGGTTCTCCGACGCGGCACGCGCTTCGCCGGCGCCGATCCATTCTTTTGTCTGGCTTCCGTCTGCCCTAGCACTGCCCCCTCCCCTTTTACCGCTGTGTTCTTTTGGCGCTTTACACCACAACGCTGGTCACCGCGATCGCTCCGCTGGCTTATCGTTTGGTTTAGAGGCGGGTTATTGAGCGCCGGAAAATCACCCCCTTTTTTCCACTTGGACGATCTCACCCTTCCCCCTCAAAGACGATTTTTTCGTTTCACCTTGCGAAGAGTGGTTCTGCCATGTATTCTTATAATCGGTCGTACGTGAACATTCACGATCTAATTGAGATATGAGGTGTCAGTAAATTTCTTTGCCCCTCACAGACGAACAGTTTTGAACTACTTTCGTTCTCAGGCGCCGTTCCACCCGGTTAATGTATGACTATCCAAGTACCCGTATATTCGTCCGACCCATCCTCCCTCGGTGTCTCTCAAGGATGATTACCGGGCTTGACCGAGCGGTTTTCCCAGTGCAGCCCCGCTTTCTTACTTTGCCCCCCCTTTTCCCTGTTGGGGCGCGTTCGAGCAGATATATTGGGGCTTATTTCTGCGTCGATCAACCTTCCGTAGGTCTCCCCCATCGAAACACCACCTTGCGTTGTACCGATCTGTCTGATAGCCCGGGTTGACTGACGAATCGTCCCCCCCCCGGGTGCAGATCCGCGGCCCCCCTTCCTTTCCCTTCTCTGCCCCCTATTGATTGGCGTCAGGAACCGGCCGTTGCCGAATAAAGTCCCCGTCCAGTTCGACGTGGGTTCGAGCCATACCTTTTTGCGACGATGCTGATAATTCATTCCCTGGGCTGAAAGATATTGTTCGCTCCTTCCTTCTCTCTGGACTGGCCTTTCCAGCCACAGAACGGTGAACAACGAGCTTCTCAGGCCGAGGTCTCTCTAAAGATACTCCGTCCAGTTGAGCGCTTCCTCCTCCCCCTTTTCCGATGGTCCAGCCTTTTATTTTTCTTCCTCTTCATGCCTCCGATGTTGCGAGGCTGACGGTGATATTGAGGGACGGTACTCCTCCTCTGACGCCCGACTACGGCTGTACTGCTTAGCCGGTTTGGCTGTCGAGGGCCCGATGCTTCCGAGCCCTTCAGACCACAGGAGACCCTTGGTCATCTTTTCAAGACGCGGGGATTGGCTGGAATACAGGAAGGTGTATCGAACAGTCTTCTTGACTGCGTCTTCGTCTCCAGCCACCTGTGGCTGTCCTCCCCAATTGTAGCCGATATTTCACTTAGAAAACGCGGCGGCCGAACGCGACAATCGGTGATGTCTGGTATCCGAACTGGCTGAGACGAGCCGGCATTCTTTCGAGCCGCAGTCTTTTCAAGCAGGTCTGTCATAGACCGGTTGCCCCCCTTTTCCTTTTATTCCCCTTCCTTGAGGTCTCTCCTCTGCTGTGCGACGGAAGGGTCCTTCTCCAAGGAGTGATATAACCATCCCATTTCACACCCGTTCATCGACTGAGCCAATCCTTAGCGTCTGACTACTCGGTGTCGGCCATATTCGTCTTGTTGAATTTGTTCAATGTCCCTAGGCTGAATGTTCCTCTTTGCCTCTCCCTTGGACCCTCCGCTTTTTTCCTTTCTGCGACAAACCCGTCTTGATTGCTTACAGGGGCGAGTTTGCCCAGTGTGACACGATATAGGTGAGTTTTCAATTTTCTCCTTTGACGGACCTGATAGAGCTTGATTCTCTTTTCCTTTTTAGTGTGTTTGTTTTTCCTTGATATGCTCCCAGGTCAGTAACGAAGTGAAAGCTCAGACTCTCGTTCGTCAAGACTTCCACTTTCCTGTTCCGCAACACCCGCGGACATTGCTGAAAAGCCCCAAGTCGAGCAAGAGTTCAGCCCCATCATTTCCCTTCCCGACGAAGAGGTCCCTCCCCCCTTCTTGCCCTTGAATCCTCCCTATTCCTCAGTCGCCCATGAAAGGGATCATTGAACGGATTGGTGACTGCCATGCTCGCGGACCAAATGAAGGGATGCGACTCCAAGAAAAGTTGCCCCCTTCTAAGGCACGGTGGCCTTCTCTTTCCTTCTCCTACTTTCGGTTCGCGCAGGTGTCTGCTATGGGAGTAAGCCAGTTGGAGTATGGACCCGATACCCCCCCATTCAGCGGAATCGCGGTCGCGGCGCGGCTCGTCCTTGTTACTTCAATTCAGCACCCTGTTTTTTTGCGTTCCTGAGGAAGGTTATTAACTCCCCTTCTGATAAGAGAAAACTGACCTGCGGGAGTCTATCCCTCCCCCAATCCCGGTTTTGAAGATAGGACATCCTTTTCGACGGGTCTTCACTTTTTTCCCCTTGTCCAACTTTCCCCTCCCCGATTTCCCCGGATTTCCCTATTCCTTTTCCGGCGGTTCAGGTGGCGTCGAAGTGAGTCGCTACAGTGTCCGATCAAGGCATTCGCGCGGGCCTCAGCTCTCCCCTCCCAAGGCTGCCCCCCATAGCAGACCGTAGTGACAGCCGCGCCTCGGCGAATTGCCCCTTCCTCGAAGAGCGGTCGCACCTCGGGTGACGCGGCGCCGTTGCCGGCCCGTCCATTCGCGAAATAGTTTTTCCCCTCCCTTTGACTTTCTTCATCTTCGTTTAATTTGGGGTTTTTTTTTCCCCTGGAACAAGGTGACTGGACGGGAATTTAGGCATTTTTCGCACTCCTATACAGAGTTGCTCCGCTACAGCCGGAGGTTCTTTTGTGACGAGCTCAAATCTCCCCTCCCCCCGTCTGGCTATCTCGGGCCGGAATCCTCCCGTTCCCTTACATGTTCCCATGGGTGTTCGGTCTATCCAGGGATCAGAAGAGACGCCCCTGCCAATTGCCGACCGCCAAAGAGTCAATCGACCCCCAGTCCTTTTTGGTTAGGCCCTCGCGGTCGCTCTTCTATCCTTTTTGTTTTTTTCTCAGTGTTCAAGCAAAAGGCGGTCGGCGCCCTATGGCCCCGAAGTAGAAACTACGCTAAGTGATGTGGAATCGAACCCCCCTTCCCTTTTTCCCGTGGTCTCCTTCCCTCCTAAATCCCGTTTCCTTTTTTCTGTTCGGCCTAATGGTCTGCCAAAAAGAATATCTCTAAGTCGATCTCGGTGATTCGTCCGACTAAAATGTGTGCCAGGGACGACTTAACATGTTGCAGGACCCCCTTTCTCGCACAGTCCTCTAAAATAACCCCAACTCCTTTAGATTCTTTATGAGATAGTAAGGAGTCTCCCCTTTGTGGAGGTCGTCTCACGCACCTTTCTTAGGCCCCGCCGCTACACTTTCGATCACCAGAGTCTAGCGTGACCAGATCTTTTTCCCCCTGGTTCCCCTTAGCCCCAGAACAGCGGTCTCCCCCGTTGCAGTGAGATTATTCCCTCGTCGCGCAACCCCTATAGGTCCGGCGATCCCGGCGAAGCGGCGAGACCTTACTCCGCGATAGCGCCCCTAATCCATTTGAAGGGGACATCGAGCGATGAACGTTCATCCCCCACAGTTGCTCTCAGGAAGCCGGAGTCCCCCTCATTCTCCCTCCTCCCCGGCCCCTCCTTCCCAATTGCATAGAAGCGACACCAAAGAGCTCCATCGAGGTCACAAAGGAGTTCAATTGAGATGCCCCCTTGCCAGTCGTAGTCCCCTCAAAACTAGGCAAACGGTTATCATCGCTCATGTCGCCGGACACCCACGGACATCGCAGCCGTCTGATCAGGAGCCACACGCCCCCCCCTTGCGCTCCCTTTTTATGTTGCGTTCTTTGAGGCCGGTTCTCCTGACTTGAGGTTTACATTCTCAATAGTAGGGGCGGTGTCGATGGCGGGCCCGCTCTTCCGCGCACAGCACTAGGATCAAGGCTGAAGCGCCCTTTTCTTATGCCGCCCGCTCCCCCCTACCTCTCGATGCCTTACCAATAGAGCTGGTAGCTTCCGTTCAGGGCTGGAGACTGGAACCTTTTGCGGAACGCTCAGCGGGTTCGTGTCGGGATCGTCGGGGCTGTTTGACGAACCTCCGCCACTGCGAGAATCTCCCTCTTCCCCAATCCCTGTTTGTGCGCGCGTTTTCCCCCAATCCCCCCCTGTTTCTCCTTTGAGTTGGAGGTAAAAAGGTGTTTCTCACCGCAACCCACTATCCTGACGATGTCTCGGATTTGGTCGAGAAGGGACCCGAGGCTCGTCCCCACTCCGGCCTTCGCCCTTCTTTTTCTGCATGATCCATCCGATGATACCTGAACCGTTTTTTTATCCCTGCCCTTGCCGCCCGCATGAGTCGCTAAACTCGTGATCCCCCATGCGCCAATTTCTCTTTCCCATTGTACGGCCGCAGTTTCCTCCCCTCCCCCAGACACGGCAGTTATCGTTTAAAAAAGCAGTGCAGCTCCCTCTTTTTGG
>Ga0179593_1516542_pt1 | contig 16568 bp, 24 predicted proteins | sample CZODoug2_1_08_16_FD_185931 | JGI IMG/M metagenome (GOLD analysis project Ga0179593, IMG submission 185931) | Vadose zone soil fungal communities from Angelo Coast Range Reserve, California, USA - CZODoug2_1_08_16fungal (PacBio error correction) | ecosystem: Environmental > Terrestrial > Soil >... | reverse complement strand
GCGTTCCCTCTCGAAAACTTAGTGGAGTTCTTTTTTCGGCCGCAGCATCGCCCCCCCAACCCCCGCCGCATTAATCCTCAGCCTTCCCCTTTCGCATGACATAGATCCTCCCCTTGCCCTTTTCGAGCGCGGGGCCTGCTCCTTTCGGACGACGATTTCTTAACTTCTCACCCGGCGCATTCCACTACAGATACGACGCCCCAACTTTGGCCCGCTCCAGCTTGTTCGCATTCCTTTCCTTGAACTCTCCACTTTCCCTTACGTATTAATGTAGAACGCGTCTGACCGGTCCGCAGCCGTGAAAAGTACTTTCTCCCTCAGCTTCGACCTGGGGGGGAACCCCACCCTTGGGGGGGGCTCTTGAGTCTTGCAAGGCATGCTTTGGGGTACGTACCCCAGTGCAAAATTTTACTTGCAAGCTCTTTTGCCTTCTTTTCCGCCGGCCGTGTCCTTTCTTAAACGACGAAAGATCCGTCTTGCAGGTGCCGGCACATGGCATTTCGTCCCGTTTCCCGTGTCCGCTGCCTTCCACGTCCTCCCATTTTTTCTTCGTCCACAGCCCTTTCCACCTCCGCTTCACCCCTAACACCTGATGGGTCCCTGCTGTTTCCGACCGCTGCTTTTCATAAAGAGGCGTTTCTTGAGAATTCCTCTCTTTTGGCGATCCGGACAGATCCGAACGCATTATTCTTCCAATGCTCCCCTCCACCTTCTTGAGTAATAGTAACCATGGACCTTCCCCCTGCTTGGAGGTTACTTAACTCCCACCCCCTTTGCGTAGGGCCTAAAAATTACTTTCCAGAACTTTTTCAGTGTTTGACTCGGTCTCCTCTCCTCCACTCATTTCCTGCGTGGCCCCTTTTTAGATAGGCCGTTTTTTTCCCTTGGTCACCTCAGATTGACAGCGAAGTTTTTCAGTCCTCTCCTCAACCTTTTTCGAAGTCCCTTCGAGTACTCAGTTCTTTATGGCATCGGAATGACATGTTCAGTCATTCTGATGTTTCCCAATCCAGCTTTCTCCCGATCTACGCCCTTTCTTCGTCAGCCCTAATCCCCTCTTCACGAAACCGGCGACGCCTTCAGCTGCCTTTCGGCCCCGCCCCAGGACGTCTTCCTATGGTGTGCTCCACCCCTCAATTTTCTTCCCCCCTTTATTTCCCCGTCCTTCCGATATAGATTTTGGCTCCTTTTTTCGACAACTTCCCTTTCCCTGCCTTGGCGGAGGGAGGGTCAAATACTTTTTCCCTAAATTCTCCCCCAACACTTCTATTGCTCTTTTTCTTTTGTCTTAAGAAGAACACGACTTTCCAGGTGGACGCTCTCTTCCCTGAAGAATCATCAGGCCGTACAATTTTTGCCCGGACACCCCTTCGACGATGAACCCCTTCTCCCTGAGCGGCCTGCGAGATTTGTCTCCTTTTCATCGACCAACAAAAGCCCTACCTTCCCCCCTAGCAGTCCCCCCCTTCGCCTATCTTTCCCCCCGCCGCCCCCCCCTTAATTGGAACGTTGTTTTGTGTTTTTTTCGGCGTCAGTGCCGATTGCCCCTGTCTGCATAGCCGAATCTACTCTTTCTTTTGCGCATTTCGCAGCCTGGGCCACCCCATTTCAGGTTCCTTCCCCAATATGAATTCCAATCCTCTCCAGTGGATCAGCCCAACTTCTTCTCCTCACGTATTCGAATCCAGCTGTCGATCAGAGGATTTCCCGCAGTCCTTTTCCCACCACCGGTAGCAGGATCGTAAAATATTTCAGTCGATCGTGGTTCCCTCCTTCCAACTCCCAATTGCATATTTTTCAAGGCTCTTCTCCCCCCCTTCTTGTTCCCCTCCCCCGAGCCCCTAGCGACCCCCCTAACAAAATTTGTCACTTTCCCATCGACAGTGCGTCACTTGTCCGTTTGAAACCCCCTGCCACAGTGTCCCTTTCACTTTCATCGCCTATCCACCTTCCATCCCCTTTCCCAGCCCCCGCAAGCGCACACCTTCTCCGCTTCTTCCTGGGCTCCTTTCCTTTATTGGACAGCCAGAGCCCATCTCGATCCCCCCCAAATCCTTGAATATCCATTCCTTCCCCCCTTCTCCCCAGGGACGTTCGGCCCCAGTCTCCTTTCTAGCTAAATAGGAAAGCGAGATGCCCGATTTCCCCACTCCAGCAGTTTCACCCACTCGTTGAGCGTTCCCCTTCTCCTCTCAAGCAATCAACCGTGCCGCCTTCCGTACGCGTTTCCATAGCTTTTGGTTCCGCGCTCTCCTTCTATACGCTGCTGCTCCCCCCCCCCCAATAAGGACAGCGACATCCCATGCGCAGACAGCAGCTTCCCTTCCTTTCGTTCGTTGTGAATCCCCCTGATAGCCTGTATGCATCAGTCTTTCGCTGTCACTAAGTCTCCAGTCAAATCTCTTTTTATTCCAACGACGGTTATTTTTTTCTTTGTGTTCCATGGCCAAGGCGGTATTCCCTCCTAAATCCCCAGGCCTTTTGAGGTCAGAGGCCGTCGCTACCAAGTCCCTCTCTTCTTTCCTTTCCTTTCAGTTTCCGCTCCGCTGTTCTCGATGATTCCCACAGCCTCCAGGAAATCGTGCCTTTTTCCCCCGAACCTTCTAACGCCATCACGTCACCTTACCGCGCTCGCAACTCCCCCCAGCACCTTACCCCCTTTCCTGCCCTTTTCCCCCCGCCCCTTCCGAAAACCGGGATTGATTCTCCGCCGGTTGTGCGCCAGTTTCTGCCGATCGGAAACATTACCATCCCTCCTTCCCACCTTCACATCCACACGCGATGCAATCCTGCTTTACTCGCGCGCCCAGGCGTCACTCTATGTCCCGAAATGTCACTCCCACCTTCCCGGACGATCATCCTCCTTCCCCTTCCTCTCGTAGAACAGCCACCTTTCAAAAACCACAACTCTGAAGCCCCCCCCCCCCCGCCGCTTGAGGTTCCCGGATCTCCCCGCAAAGTCTGAACCTCTAGAGCGCAAGATTTTTCCGAATAAGCAGAACCCTCCCCCGCTCCGGATCCGTACGAGCTCTTTTCACCCTCACCGCGAGACGACCTTTTTCTTAGTTCGCTCGTCCTCTTTTTTGGTGTCATATTGACCACAAAATACTTTTTCCCGATGACAATATTCCTCAATTGAGTTTACGCTTCCTAATCCCTTTTCATTTTTGTAGACTCTTCAACGCCAACAGTTTGCTTTCTTTTATCCTTCTCTTTTCACTAGGATGTTTGGGGAGGGAATTCGCAATAGACTTCCCTCTCGTTTCTTGAGAAGACCTTCAAGGCATGCACTGCTTGCTGGATTTCAAGCTTCACCGGCGGCTTTATGATGAACAGCCCCCGCAGCGAATTTCTTCTGCTTTCTGTTCAGTCTTGAAGTGCTTGGTGGGTGTATTTACTTCGAAGAACCTGCTGTTGTCTTTATTTTTTTCGATGGTCTTTACTTTTTAGCGGGGTGCCGGCTCTGATAGTATTCAAGTTGTTCTTCTATTCCCCGTTGAGGCCCCCAGATTCTTCCTTTAGCGAGTCAGCAGTTACCATACCCCAGCGAGATGATTACTCTTTCTCCCTTTGTCATCGCCGATGTAGATTTTTTGGGTGAAGCTGACCTTTCCGGAGTTCTCCCATGGTTTAGTGTCAGTCTTATCCCCTTCAGGTGTGGAAGACTTATCTTGTTTTGGGGTCTTCTGAGGACTCCCTTGTGGGATCTGTTATTGCTGATCTTGCCTTTCATTGAGGCGGTAATTCCGATAGTACGACGGAGCTTTTGACCTCGACTAGTGCTCCTTTGATGTTCCTCCCGTTCAGCGAGGGCTTCTCTCTTGACTTTTTCCTCGTGCTCTTTTGCGGCTTTCCCCAAGGCCTGGCCCCCTCAGAACTTTTTGACTCCTCCCCTGAGGAAATCTCGAGGATGTCCCCTTCACAGGCGTTCGATGTTAACCTTTACCGCGCTGTTTGCTTAGACATAGACGCTTACATGGTGGCCTCGGTCTTTTTCTCCTTTTTAGAGGCCGGAGGTCTTTTTCCTTCCTTTGATAGAGCGGAGATGTCCTTTTCGCGCGGGCACAGTCTACTCCCCCCACTTCCTGGCCGAGCTTAACGAGGTGTTCTGGCACCGGGTTATGGCTCTTTCCCGCTCTTTTTTTGGAGGCAAAGAACACAACCTGGTCGTCCGATGGCGCGATTAAGGCTGTTTCCCCCTTATTCGAAAGAGTGAGGATTCCGTATAGGCTGCGGATCGTTTTTTCTGGGAGATTCCGAGTGTGGCGATTTGTAATGTGACGACACCCAAAGCTCTTGATGATTTTTGAGCTTTTTTTCTGTGCCCGGAAGGGATGATTCTTCTCTTTGCTTACTTGATTGAATTCTTTTTGGGAACTGGCAGGTGGTTTCAGTGTTCCGACTTCTCAGAAATTTCGCGTGAGTTTCGGCTGAACACGTAGTTTTCCCCCTATGGCGTCTGTCCCTTAATAATCCCTGAGGCGGGATCTTACTATGTCTCTTTTCTTCTTTTAACTACCCAATCTTAGGACTTCCAATATTGACCCCGTTTGGTCTGGGAACATTACCCTTCCCTTCTTTATTTTCTCGTGTGAGAGACGTGTTAGAATCCGGGTTATGCTTCTCTTTCTCCACTGGCGCTCTTCGGTTTATGTGCCGCGTTTTGCCCGATGATTCTTTTTTTCCCGAAAAGGGCCGTCCCCCCAAAGAATAGAGGTGAGGTCCCTTTCCCCTTCTTTGATAGGTCTTTTCCTTCCACAAATGTCCGCACAAGAGGAGTGATTTGCGCGGCCCAGGGAGCGTTTTCGGAGGTCTTCTGCCTTTGTTTTCCTCTTTTCTTTTTGAGTTAAATGCGCTTCTCCAGAAGCCGTCATGCTGTTTTTAGGTCGCGAGGGTTGTCGGTCTTCATTTTGCCGTTTTGCCGCGTAGCTCTCCCACCGTGTTCTTCCTACAGAAATCCAAAGAGCATTTTTTCCACGAAGAATGTTTTTAACGGTTGATAAAGGGCATGCCAACTTTCAGTTTTGTTGCAATTCCTCATGCTCTCCCCCCCCTGTCTTAAAAGTAGCTTTATATTGTGAGCCTGAAACGGTGGTTTGAGCACATGTACGTACCTTTTCCCTTTCATAGCTTTCTTTCAACTTCCCTCCTCGTCCAGTTGTGCTTCCCCGTCCCTTCCCCTTGGGAGGCGAACGACATTAAATTCCGAGACGAAGGCTCAGCTTCTGTTCCTTTATTTAAGTCGAGCAATGGTTACGAGGCCATCGTCATTGAGTACTATATTATCGGCGCTCTTTTTTTATGCGATTTTCAGACGTCTTTTTTTAAAAATGCGGGGACCGTCAGTTTCCGAAGCCCCGGGGACCTTGAAACTCGTTTTTTTTTTTGTTTTCTGATCCTTACTCGGATTCTCCGGGGGAAAAAGACTGGATCGGTATTCGGAAAAAGAATTTTTTTTTGCCTCCGTGGCGGTTTCGGTGCTTGTATCTCATCTATTCCAGGTCGACTCGGTCCTTTTGCCTTGTTATCCCCCCCTGAATACGTATAAAAGTGATCCCCCCTGCGGGCAGTTTCCCCTTTCAGAGATAGCCCCCTGTTGAATTTTCTCCCAAAACCCCTTTTTATCCTCCTAATCTGTTCTCCCAACTTTGCTCTCCCCCATCATGTCTTCATGTTCTAGAGAAGCAAAGTTTTTTTCGGCTACAGTATTGATACCGGTGTGCTCCTTAGACGTGTGATCTTTTTGTTTTAGCATCCGTGCATCCTCCTTCCCCCCACCCTCAATTTTCTGGATAAGGTAGTAGTGAATCGCTCCACCGGCCGGCGCAACCGCCAGGAGTAAGCTCCCCTTCCCGCTGCACGTTCCTTGTTTTTTTGGCGGACTTTATTCCCCGATGTTTTCCACACTTGCGAAGCTACTCTCGTCTCGAAGCTGGATGGCCGCGCTCTTTTTTACTGGCTGTCTTCCTCTTTTCGTCCCCATGAAGAGCGTCGTTGTACACCTCCGCCTTTCCTTCAGTTCCGACTATCGTCAGTATTGCTGTCCTTTCCCCACCTTATTCCCAGTATCTGGGCCTTTCTGCGAGCCTGTTGATGAGATGTCCCTCTTCCCTACCCCTATGCAGCGGTCGACGAGACCACGCGCCCTTTTAACCTTCCCCCCCCTCTTACGTGAACATTGTATCTTCTCTTCCACCCTTTCCCGTCTTCCCGACCATGACGAGCTTTCTTCCCCCCCTTTCTTCTCGGATTGGCGCAGGGCGGTCTGCCAGCACACGTTATCTATCTCCTTCCTTTTGTTTTGAGGGATCTGCTTCGTCCTCCGCCGCCTCACCTGCTTACACCCTTTTTGTTTTTCCTCTATCCTCGGTAATTACTTTTCGCGCCCACTCTCTTCATCTTTGCATTTAAGAGGAGCCGTCGATTTTCCTTTTCTTCCTTTTTCTGAAGGGTAAGGCGCGCTTTTGCCCGCGTTCATTGAAGAAGCCCCACTCCTCCGCCAAAAGGCGAAGAAAAGACTTCACTTGAGACACACTGTGAAGCCCCCCCCCCCCCCCCCCCACGCCCCCCCCCCCCCCTCCTTCTCTAGCTTTCTGCAATGCCCTTGAAGAAGCCCAAGTATTCTCCCTCCCCACCTTTTCCTGTAGACACTTCCTTTTTTGTACCTCCCCTGTCACCTTTTTGACAGCGCATCCAGTCTTTCTCATTATTGCGTCCGCGCAGAGTGTCTTAGTCGGATTCCGGATCCAGGCAGGCCTTCCTGCGCCCCCCACTTGTCCAGGTTCCGAAGTTTTGCCTTCTGTTGCGCCGGCCTTGTCCCTGTACATTAAAGAATAACCTCCTCGTGTCCGATGCATGGTGAGCCCTCCCCTGTTCCTTTCCTGTCCTAGCTTGCGACCCCCTACACCCCTTCCTCCTGAAACAGATTCCAAACAGTGGATGCGTCTCCTTCTAAGGTTATATACCCAGATTGTCTTTCTTATAAATCGGCTTTCTCTAAGGACTGTTGGGCTTTGTATACATTCACCGCCCGCTTCCCCTTACTGATTGTTTAGGCACATGACTCAGCCCGGAAGAAGAGTCAATCTCCAGGCCCTTGGGAACCTCTCCCCCCTCCTGACGCCTCCCATGGATCGGACCGACAATCTTTTTCCCCTCCCATGGAGCCCCCGATTTTCCGTTGCCGAGTTCAGAACCCGTATATTTCCTGCGTGGATCCCCCCCCTCTATGCCCGGAGTTCGCCTCTTGGCCAAGTCCCTCTTTTTTCGCTGTCTCCGCTTTCCCGTCCCGCCTCCTCCTCCCTAGAATCGGAGTAGCGTCGTTGCGTGCACTTGGGCATTCGCCATGCTCGGCCCCTGCATCGTGGATTTTTACCTTTTCTGGGTAATTTTTTACCCCACGACCTTTTGATGCTTTCGCAGCCCACTCTTCAGCGAAGCCTCCTTCGCGTTTGATTGATTTAAGGACTGCCTTATTCGACCCCCCCTTTAATGTTTTTTTCCGACATATTTCCAGCTCTGACTTCGATTGGTCTCTTCAGTTGTTCGACCATTCCATTTTGCAACTGAAGGTTTGTTATCCCATATATTGCTTGCCCTCCTTACCCCGCCCCCCCATATTACTTCTATGGTGTTTTTCTCCATTACATCAGACCCCCCGACGCGCAAGGTGGACCCTCCGCTGCCCTGAGCATCGTCCTCCCCTCCCCCCTTGACATTCACGGACACCCTCCCCCCCCTCGATGAGCTTCCCTTGTTCCCCACACACGGCACTTGTAACCGGCACATCAGGATTTCTCAGCTCCGCCGCGCGATCTGTCCCTTTCGTGCAGAAACTTGGCCGCTGACTTTCTGTACCCTATTTTCCGCCCGACCCCTCTAATTGTGGATGGGTGCTTTTTTTCGTGAACACACGCAGACTCCTAAGTGGGCACCACTTTTCGACAATCCTTCTTTCCGGCATCCCCGGCTTCTCTCCCGCTACACCTCTGATCCCCATAACGGATTCCCTCCGCGGCCGCACACACCTTCTGGCGACTTCCAGCAATTGACCTTTCTCCCGTATTTTTCATCTTTCTTCAATTATATTTTCACCTCTAGTAGTACAATCCCCCCTCCCAAAATTGTCGATACCTTTCCCCTTCCGACCTGCGCGTAGTAATTTCTTTTTTGAGTCTTCCATATTTCTTTTTTCCCGTTTGTCATCCATTCACAACGCTCTTCTTTCTCTGAACCTTTACGTCAACCCCCCCTTCTTCCAGACCCCGTTCCTTCCCCCAGACTACATAGCGTCATCACCTTCCTTCCCTTGGACAAAGCAACGCATCACCAACCTCGCTTCGTCTCTGGGACTCTCCTTCCCGCCCCTCGCCAAATGATGAGTTATCTAGACCGTGACCCCTTTTCCCCTAACCTCCCCGTTTTTTTTCTTAGCCTTTTTTTTCTCTAAGCAGCGCCATCTTACCTTGCAAGTTTTGTTATGCGCAATCCTCCCTTCGTTGGCGTTCCATCGCCGTCCCTCCCCCCCTTACAGGTGGGGACCTCTTTTCGGCGCGCCTCCTTCTAGGCTTTTTCAGCTCCGCTTTCGCTCCTTTTGCGCAAAAAGCAGCCGCGCCTCCCCGCGCCTCGCCCGCTTCCCTCCCCTTTCGGAATTGGTTAGAATCAAGCGCGGACCTTTCTTCCTCGTTCGTGCTTTTCCATTCTCTCTTACTATGATGCGCAACGAAACGTTACTTTTGGAGGGTTCCACTTCCGGCGTTTCGCTCCCAAGGCAGGAGCTCTTGCGTTACAAGCTACACGAATATCTCTTATAACGTTTTTCCCGCCAGAGATTCGACTACGTTCTTCTCCTTTATCCTCACAACTTCTGTCTCCCCCGCCGAGCATCTTTCAAAATTCATGTGATACCTGAACTTCTTCCCACCGTTAGCGTAGGCGTCCCCCGCGTCAGGTCTTCCCAACGCCTCCTCCGCGCCCTTTTTTTTACAACGCCTTTTTCCAACCTGGGCGATTTCTCCTTTTGTGTGAGCCAGGGCCATCTGCACGAAAAAATCGAGTCCCCCTTCTCTCTGCCCACGTTCGACGGTTGCATCAGCATTCGCCATATTCCTCCTTCCTCGCGCGCCCCTGATTCCCCCTTCCGACTTCACGCCCCCGACTTTGAACGACTGCCGTCCCATGCCTCTAGTGACCTCTCCACCCCCCTCCCTGCTCCCCGCAGGCTTCGACGCGCGTTCCCCCGCAAATCTCCCAGAACCCCCTAAGAAAGCGGCGGTCGATTTTCGTGAATCCCAACGCCGACGCCGGTCTTCTTTGCTCCCTGCACCCCCGGTCGCGTTTCTTTTGGAATTCTTCCTCTTCTACTTCGCGAATGGCCCCCTTTCAAAAAAGTTCGACCTCGAAGTTCTCTAAAGCCCTTCCCCTCTCTTCTCTTTTTTCTGTTTTCCTCTCACTCCCGCTTTATTCATCCCTCCCTTCTCCTGTAAAAGTCAATTGTCTTGGGCCGTTCCTACCTCACGGACAGACTTCTCACCTTAGCAGATAGTATGCCCAGAATTCCAGGAGTGCTCGGTGCTGCCTGTGGTGATCGGAGCGACTCGCTCCCTTTCGCGGAGCATGCGAGCTCTTCTTCTTTTAAGTTTTTTTGGCCGGTTCTTCCTGGCTGCTGGTTTGCCTGCTTCAGAAGGATGTTCTGTCTCCCTCCTCTCCGCGGACATCGAAGCTCCGGGTGAGTTTTTTGAGTTTCTTTTGTTAGGTCCTGCTTTCTCCTTTTGGGGCGCGTACCTTTTTCTTCTCGCTTTCCACTCCCCCTTTGACGCCGCGTGCGCTATTAGATTCACAAAACTATTGCAGCTTCCTCTTTCTTCCGTCCCACCTTCCTCCGAGGCCCCATGGAGACACGGACTCCCGCAATCACCGCCAGGGTTTCGTTCTTCCCCTTTTCAGGGTGTTGAAGACATTTGCGGCTTTTTTTTTTTTGGAAGCCCTTTTTGGGAGGCGCTACTACCGGGGGTGGTGTTTGGAATAAGCGGCGGTCTCCTGGTTCGTGCCTTTTCTTCGAGTTCCTTGAGGCCGTTCCCTTCGATTCTTCGGGATGGCCCTGGCGTGAATAGTGTCCTTAGATGATGAGTCGCGCTTGTCCCTCCTCAGGTCGCTCTTCCCTTTGATTAGTGATTGGTGTTCTCCCTTTGGCCTCCCCCTCCAGTTCGGTGGAACTTCCTATTATATATCCTGAATGTATCATTCGAGTCTGATGGCGCGAGCCTCCTTGATGCTTAAACGCTTCTTATTCACAAAATCCGCCACGCCGGGACCTTTTTTTGTGGACGGCGGCTCATTGATGTGCTTCTTTCTTCCATCGGGCCTTCTCTGCAGGCTTGCCCGGCGATCTTGAGCTGGCTGGCGCGCTACGACTTTTCCCCTCAGGCTCACATGCCGTTCTTTCCCGTCCTTTCCCCCCGAAGTGCTTTCCTTGGCGTGTTGAATTGAAAACGAGGACATCTCTTTCTGCTGCTTCACGGGCGTTTCCCTTTCCCTCCTGGCGCGCTATTTGGGATACCGCGTTTCTGGCATATCTTTTTTCAGGGGAGATACCGAGATGTGGCGTCTTTTGTTCTCCCCTCCGCTCGCTCTTTTCTCTGCCAAGAGTTTTGTTGGCGAGTTCTTCTTATTATTGTACTATGTTTCCCACTTCTGGCTTACTTTTGGGAGCGGGAAGTTTTTCCCTCCTCCCCCTTTCAGCACTTTCGTTCCTTTCCGGTGCAATGGTTTTATCCAGTACGTTCTTATGCGGGCATCCGACCCTACCGAGGCGATCTTTACTCTGCCGTTCCATTGATGGGATTGACTACCAATCCTTCCATCTTTTACATATCTTCCTCTTTTTATTGAAAAAATTGCGAGGTCTTCCCTTCCGCTTCAGTGAAGCTGTTTTTGCTGAGCGTTGTCTCTGTTTATGCGTCGTTCCTTCCTCCCCTTGAGATTTCACAATTTGTTCCTTGAGCTGAAAGTGGTGGTGGCACGCTGGTCTTTTCTCCCCCCGACATGGCCCCTCACACAAAGTCTTCTATGTCCCCAGATTGCGGGTGGAATTTCCACCCCCCCCACAGCGGCCAAGGAACAGGAATTTGCGCGGCGGGCCGGTTTTACAGATGACTCTTTTATTGCCGACTTTATTGACGTGTCTCCAGCTTTGATTCCCCCCCTTTTTTGGCTTTTTTTTCTGACACAAGTTTCCCCTTTCTCAATCTTGGCGTTCCTGTCGTACGCCAGGGTTTGTTCCTTTCACTTTGGATCTCGGGCAGAGTAGCCTTACATTTATCGTGTTCGCCCAGACCTCCGGCTCCTGAAGAATGTTTTTTACCGGCGTGGGCCATGGCAAAGATAATTACTGATTTTTGAGCCCCCCTGACTTTTTCTTGACCCCATCCTCCAAATCGATTATCGTCCTCTGGGGGAATATGGAGATGAAAAGGTCTTTTGCGCCACAGGAGCTACGCACCTTTTTCCCTGTCCAAGACGCCGTCCTTCAACGTCCTCTCTAAGGTTACCCTGTTAGTTCTATCACGGACTTTCTTCCCCCTTCCGATTGCAGGAGATCGGCCCTCTTAAGACTTTGTTGTTCACCTTACGATGATGGTTTTCCGATGCCCCAGCGCAGAGCCTAAACGCCTCCCTCCTTCCTGGAGCGCTTTTCTGATCGCGGCCGCGTGCGTTGTTCTCACCGCCTTTTAACGCAGGAGGAAGAAGACCGGTGCTTTCTGGCAAGAGCGGTTCTCACGCCATTGACATGTCGATTTCGACCTTCCCTTCGTTGTCCCCCCATTAAAAGAATTTCGCGGGCCTCTGGTGTCGGGGTTCCGCAGATTTCAACTGATTTCGTTTTCCTCCCGTCCAGTGTCACTGCTTAGTTTCTCCGTTCACCCTTTATCCTATACGCGATCGGCGGGGTTTTTTATGAAGGACGAGGTCAAGACCCATATCTGACTTCTCCAGAAGCTTAGACAGAAATAATTTCCTCTTTAGACGATCCCTCCTTTCTGGCTGAGCGGTGCTTTCCAGGATAAATGGAGGTGTCGTTTCTACCTGTCGGTTCGAAGGGACGTTCCTCTGAGGGACTTTTTCCCTTTGAGTCCCCTCATATTCCATTTTAGTCGGGTTTTCCCCTCTCCGGACAGGCCAGGCGCCCCCCAATTATCATGGCGATTCAACTTTTCCCGTCCTTTGTTGGTGGGATGGACTCTTCGGATTTGCAAGACTCACTTTTTTCCCCTAAGGCTGCTCTTTTGCGGAAACGTACTGCTGGAGGACATTTTTGTGTTTGCCCTCTGTGAGGGTTCCCTTTTCGTTCCCCAGCTGGCGGCGTTAAAGTTTTCTTGCTGGAGTCTTTTTGACAAGATGGAGTTTTCCCTCTTGGCGTCGTATTCTTTTCGGTGGATGCGAGCTAGTTGTTTTCCTGCTCAAGAATCGTTTTTTCCCCGAGAAGCGGGCTTTCTGGTAGGAAGTTGCTTTTACTCTTTGAATGCCTTCTCTTAATGCGCGATTTCGAGCTCTTTCTTGAATGAAATGAGCCGATGCTGCCGGCTTTTTCTTTTTTTTCTTCACCACGAAGTTTTCGCTTTTCTGGGACGAGCGGAACGTATTTTTCTATCTTCTCTCCTTTTTCTTGTTGCTGTCATCTTTTTTATTTCTTGAAAACTTCCGTGGGTTACGTACTCTCCTCAGATAGGCGCATTTCATTCCGCTCTGTCGGCTCGAAAGGAGCGGTTATACCCCTTTCCTCTTTCTCCCGCTGGCTTTTTCTCCTAGCTTACTTGACGCCCAGATATTTTTTTAAACATTTTCGCACAGATCCCCCTCCGCTCCAGCTTGTAGCCCCTATTCCCCAGCAAAACTTGGAACCGTCCCCCAACTTTTCAGTCAGACCATTTCTAACCTCTCCGAGCAAACGGCCCTGAAAGTACGTAGAATACCCATCCAACTTACCTTTCTTTGCTTAGTCTTGCAGTAGTTTTTTTTGTCTTCCAGCGCCCCCCCCCCTTCGTGCAAGCTTTCACCAGAAGTTGAATAGCTGCTACAGTGTTTTCCCTTTCCGTGTCCGGACCTTCCTACAGGATACGAGTTGATGAATTTTTTGCTCAATAGTTTTCTTTCCAGCGTGCGTCTCCCCCCCTGACCCCCGCGTAGACACCGAATGACCCCCCCTCTCTTTTGTCCACCTTCTTTCCTGCTCTGACTGGGATAGCTTGCGCCCCCCCCCCGTTCATCCTATACCACTTGTTTTTTTCCCTTTGGGTGGAATTCCTCCTGATTTTTCATAGACAGCCGACGACCTTCTCCCTTTACCGGCTCCTCTTTTCCCAATTGAGCCTTCACTTTTTTTCATAGTTATTTTTTTTACAGCCCCTCCCTCCCACTGGGCGGAAGCGACATTAATGACGCAATACCGGGGCCTTTTTTGCCCCGGAAGAATTCTCTCCCTGCCCCAAACACCCGATCCATTTGATGCCCGCTTGGCCTTCTTTTTTTTCCTGTCCTCCCTCCGATTTTTTCCCTGAACCAGAATCTCTCGAATGCCCCGGTCCCTCTCTAAGCGCAACTTAGAATCGGTTTCCTCTTCCCCCCTTTTCTCTTGGCATTTTTCTTGTCCAGTCCTTAGTGATGTTTCTAGTGAGTCTTCCTAAACTTTCTTTCTCGAAGCGAAGCACTTTATCTTTCGCGTCTGATGACGCTCCCCCCGGCGATCTATACATGATGGACTTTCCCCCCATACAAACCTTGCTCCCAGGCAGTTAGCGACCGATTTCCCTCCTCGACCACTTTCCCCTTTGGTCCCTTTTGAGGGAGTGACCATATTGTAATATATCTTTTCCCTCCATTATCCCAGCGGTCCTTTCCTCTTCTAACATGATCTGACGGGTTTCTTAGGACATCTACGCGCTTCTTCTTCTGAACATTCTCCTCGTCCTCCTTCAGTGAAAAGTTTCACCTTTTCCCCCTGCGCGAACATGTCCCCCCTTTTCGGAGCTCTCGGGAACTCCTCCCCTTCCTCGCTAACCCTCCAGATAATCTTTTTTGAAACCTCCCCGCCGCGCAAAATTCCCCTTCCCTGCTTTCCTCGGCGTCCGCTTCCCGTTAGGCATCGGCCTCCTCTAATTCGTTTATGGATCGTTTTTCGCGCCAGCCCGTTTAGTAGGGGCGCACCAATTTTTCCTTTCCCAATATTTTTTACCATGGCTTTGGTCTCCCCCCAATAATGTTAGCTCATAAACCGGAGAATCAGGAGTTCCCTTTTCCAAATGTTCCTCCCCCCTCCCTCCGACTCATTGGACTCCCCCCCCCTTCCTTCCAATTTTCCCCGCCACAACCCCTTCTTAGGTCCCAAATATCGTCCGCTGGTTTTAGACAATCCCCTTTTTTTTAGAGTAAATCTTTTAGTAATTCGCAATGTCCCTTTTGGCTCCCTTTCCACATACTATCCCTTATGCATTTGTAAACCGCCCCCCACGCGAAAGCGATTATACTTGTAGCTTCCCCCTGCCCCATGTCCTTGAATTCACCCCCCGGCCCAAAACTTTTAGACATCCTCTTCTTCCCCCAACTCCGCTCAAAAAGCAAAAAGGTCTTGCTCCTCCTGAGAGGCCACCCTGTCTTTCCTGCCAACATTCCTTTCCCCCAGAGACTCTATACACGCGCACCGATGTAGTACTATCCCACAGTCCTCTCCTCTTTCGCCAGGACTGTTCCCCGTAAAGGAAAGGAATCCCTCCTCATTTCTTACAGAGATGACCTTTCCTCGCCCGTTCACCCCCTCCCCCATCTCGCAGTCCCGCCTCCTTCGACCTTCTCTCTTTTGCAGAGCTCGGCCATAATCTGCTGAATAGAAGTGGGGATCCTTTTCTTCCTTCCATCTAAGCTTCCCCGGAGCCTTTTTTCTTTCCTCCCAATCATCCCCCTCATGCGACTGCCGCGCGGCACACCATTTCTGCATCCCTCCTCAAGTTAGGCATCCTCCCGACTGGGCGATAGCCCCCCTTCCGGAATTATACCCCTATTGATGGATTCCTATTCGACTTTTCCCCATTGGTTTAGCCGATACAACTGAAATCACAGTGGCATCTGCATCCCTCGAGAGCCTTCTAATATCTCCCCCGCGATTCCGTCTCTTCCCATCGCATCTTCCTCCTCAAGGGGAAAAAATACGTCCTCACGCATCCGGAACCTCCACCCTCCCCGGTCATCTCGACCCTCCCTTCTTCCCCACCGTCTCGTCTTCCTGACCCCCCTCATGGAAAAAAGATTTTAGTAACAATGGACGGACTCCCCTCTTTGTGAGACATTTTAGACGACCCCTCCGTACATCGACGAACCATTCCTCTTCCCCTTCTTCCTCGGCAGTTCAATGTGAACGGAGGACTAGGGCGTTCATAGGTGCTCCCTGTTTATATTTGTTTTGTAACGCCACCTTTCCTGCCCGATCGGCTCTTCTGTTCCTTCCTAGCAACCCTGCCAGATCAAGCTCCCGCTTCTTTTCCGCGGGAGAATTTTTTTGTTCAGTGAAATTTTCCCAACCCGCCAGTTGGAAAATGATTTTTTTTTTGTTTTTTTTTTTTGTTCTTGGTGAGTGTCCTCTCTCCCCCGCAGACGCTTTTGTGATAGACCCTCTCTTTCGCCGCAATGTTCTCTACTATTGCTTGATGGCGACTCCTTTCCCCAAAAATTCTTTCCCTTTCCTCCCTCTAAAGAAATTCTCTCCTTTCCTCTCTCTGCGGCACCTCATGCCAGCTGCCTCTCTCCCTTGGAAAAGGGAACTCCATCCCCCTTTTCTAAAGATAGAGAGAATAAGAGGAGGCGCTCCTTTTTTTGGATAGCAGAACTGACCTTTGTCTTTATATCAGAACCTTCTTTCCCCCGTCTTTATTTAATGATGGATTTCTTTTTCGGGCTTTGATTCGTCTAGAAGAATTTTGTGAGTTTCGACTGTCTACTCCTCGGAATTCGATTATCTCCTTTCCGTTTCTTAGAAGGTGATGCCTGACCCGATGCCCCTTTCTTGCCGTTTTCCCCTTTCTCTCGAGTGAACCTTTTTTTTTTCTCCCTCTTTTTTTCCTGCTCCCCCTGGGCGACACTTCCCGGTGGAAAATCCTCTTTTTTCTTGAAAACCGGATTAAGCTTTTTCTCTTCTCTTTTTTTTTTTTGGTTGGAAGCCTTCGCGGGTTAGTTTTTTCCCTACGCGAAAGTGGGGTCTTTATGAGTCTTCGGCTTTCTGTCCTTTCCATCTTCTTAGTCGACTGGAGTTTTCCCCCAATCTCGGATGGGACAGGCCCCTTCTTGCTATCTTCGTGATTTTTTTTTTCAGGGCTTTGGTGATGGATTGCTTTTCTCTTGGAATGGACTCGGAAGAAATGTTCTGGTCTGAATAGAATCACCTTGGAGTTTGAAGGATTTCCTTCATCTTTCCACCCTATTTCCTCGTGAACGCTAGATTGAAACAATCACTTCGGTAACATGGTGGAATGCAGGTTGGGGGGGGTAAAACTGTGTGGGTGTTTTGTTGTGTCTTTTGTTGT
>Ga0179593_1255813_pt1 | contig 16568 bp, 25 predicted proteins | sample CZODoug2_1_08_16_FD_185931 | JGI IMG/M metagenome (GOLD analysis project Ga0179593, IMG submission 185931) | Vadose zone soil fungal communities from Angelo Coast Range Reserve, California, USA - CZODoug2_1_08_16fungal (PacBio error correction) | ecosystem: Environmental > Terrestrial > Soil >... | reverse complement strand
ATTCTCTTCTTTTTCCCGCACGATCTGGGCATTTTTTCTAACCCGAGGAGAACCTGGTTCCCATTCTTCTCCCCCCTCTTTTTCCTGTTGACCTCACCCTTGCAACCACCGACCCGGTTTCTTGGAGGAAAACTTCCCTCGTTCTTTCCTGTAGCCCACTCTTCCTGAATGGCCTCCCTTTGTGTCAGGGTGTACTACGTCCACTTTTTTCCAGTTTTTTTTTTTTTTTTTTTCCCCCTTTTGTTTCTTCCCGTTGGCGGTTTTATGTCTGACCTATTTATTGTGGGTTATTTTTTTTCTCTGCCCCCGACTTCGCTCTCTGGTCACTTCTTTTGTTTCAACCGGTTGCAGGGGGGTCGCAGACAGGGGTTTGATTTGCTTTTTTTTTGCCCCCCTTTCATCGTTTCCCTTCCCTTTTTTCCCGAATCTAGGCCTATTGAGGACATTTTTGGCCAACCCGTTTCTCTCCCCGGTCCGCACCTATTTGTCCTGTGGAGTTTTCCCTATTAGAAAATTTTCCCGACGTTGAAGGGAAGTATCCCCCCCCCTTTGCTTACACCCCTCCTTCCTTCCTTCCCTTAAACTTTTCTTTTCCTCTGTTTTTCCTGTCCGGGCAATTTGACCCACCGTCTTGTGTTTTCTTTTCGCTTCTTCAGGCTACCTGGATCTACTCTCCCCTCCCCCTCTCACTGCCAGGATTTAAACGGGACCCCCGTCCCCCCGTCCCCTTCCTCGAATTGTGTCAATTTCTGCTTTGGAAAACTCTTCCTTGTTCTTTCCAGTGCCCTCTTCCCCCCCCTCTCCAACAACGGTCTTCCCTGTCGTAGGTGTCCGGTGTTTTTATGTCCTTTCGGCTTTTATTTTCATGTTTCATGTTTGTCCTCCTTTTTTTTGCCCCACTTCCCGTCGGCGCACCCTTTCTGTTATGGTCATTCATGATGTCGGAAACTGGCGCTCACAAACCAGACCTTGATGCCTCTCCTAATGGTCACCCCTCCCCCCCCCCCCAAGGGCGCCCCCAGTTTGACTTGAGTGGCATGAAAGATTTGGATTGGCTTTTTTCTCACTTTTTCCCCCCCGCCCGCCCTCTCTTTTTTAGTACCCCGGGTCTCAAGGGTTCTCTTTCAACGGTCCCCTATCCCACCATTGGTACCATGGCCACTTTTGCCCAGGTGGAGTTTCGGAGTTTTTTTTTTTCCCCCCCCCAGTGTTTTTAGTGGTAGACTTTTTTTAATTTATTCCTTCGAGGGCCCTCTGAGGTAGTCACTGAACGGGTTTTGATCAACCTTCCCCCTTCGGTCCTTCCTGTGGGCAAAACCCCCCCTCCCCCCGGTACCCAGGGTTTTTTTTCTTCGATTTTGCCCCCTGTTCCCCCCCCCCTTTTGTATTTTTTTTTGGTGTTGTCCGGTTGTTACCTTTTCACGCAGGCCCCCTTGCGTCCCTCCCTTTTTCAAATGCCCTTTCTTTCCTTTGTGACCCCGGAGAGTTTATCCTCTCCCTTTGGCCAGCTTTTCCCTTCCCACTGGGTCTTGATTTTCCGGAGGAGCATCCACTCCGGGGTGGATTCTTTTTTTCTTGTCCTTGGTCGGCGGAATGGCCCCCCCCCAAGGATCAATGCGGACAATGGCAAGGTTGGTTCCTGTTGTGGTTTCTTTGCCATAGTTTTGGTCTCATTTGGGAGGATTGGTTAGGGGGAGGGTTAGTTTTTCACCTTCCCCACTCGCCCCCCAGGCCACCCCATGTTTTTTTCCCTGTCTTTCTTCGCAGGGGTTTTTAACCCCCGGCAGGGTCCCTACGTGAAGGACTTCCGAGTACCCCCCGTCCCCCATCTGTGAACCATCCCCCTTTTTTTTCTTTGGTTTTGTTTTATCCGCCGTTCCCTCGGTTTCCGTTTTCCCCCCTCGTGCCCTTAAACCCACTCCTTTGGTGAAGCAATGGTTACCCCCCGGCTCGCACCCTCCTTTCCTTTTTCCGTACCTGTCCGAACCCGGTTTCCCCTGTGTTGTTCCCTTTCCACTTCCCTTTTCCTGTTGAGTGGGTTTTTCCACGGGTTCTGGAAAGCCATGCTTCACCTTGATGGCACACTCGCTTGTCCTGCGGGGCTGTTTTTTCCTCCCCCCCGGTTGAGCCCCGTGCCCCTTCCCGTCCAAATATCTATACCCTTTCCACCCGTTTGAGGTTTCGACTGTGTTTTTTTTTTCGCTTTCTTTTCCCCTCTTTGATACTGGGGCTGCTGACCCATTAAGTGCCTCCGGCGGATTTTGGTCTGCCACCTCCTAGCTCATGTGGAATCCAAGAATGAGTTTTGTTCAGCCCTTGCTTTTACTGATTTTTTTTCCCCTTCTTTCAGCCCGGGTTCCTCCCCCCTATAAGGAGGTCCCGACCCTCCCCGTCGACCCCGGTCCCTTTATGGTTAGACTACTGTGTGAGTTATTCTTATTTTTAAGACCTCCCCAGTTTTTGTTGTGTGTTGTTTTTTTTTTTTTTTTTTTTTTTTTTTTTTTTTTTGTTTTGTTGTGTTTGTTGATGAACCAGCCTATTTGCTTCAACCTTTTTTTTTTCTTGGCCTGTCCCCTTCCCCCTTTACTTGTCCTGTTTCTATGTTTAACGATTAGAAGGGGATCCCTTCTGTTCAACGAATTTGCCATTTTCCCCCTCAAGATGCTGGTCTTTTGGCTTTTCAATTTCCGGGGTCGTTTTTTGGGGTTTCCCAGGAGCTCGGAGTATTGGATGCCCCCTGGAATAGCAGAGGTACCCGCCCCTTTTTTGGTTTAACCTTTTCCGGTCCCCGCCTTCCCCCCTCCCCTCTGTGCTTCTTCTTCCCCCCCCCTCTGTTTTTTGACCTCCCTCTCTTGACAGTCTGACCGATTTGCTTGTTGGGGGGGAGAAAAAGGTAGTTTGATGCACCCCCCCCCCACACTACCCCCGCCCCTGTGACAGGTTGGCATAAGGGCACCTTTTTTTTCCTTCTTTTCTCGTTGTGTCCCCCCCCCCCCCCCCCCCCACAACCCCCTCGTGTGCTTTAGAACAACCCCAAGGTCCCGACCGGTTCGGTCCCGCCACGCCCTTTTTGAAGGATGGTCGTATGCCTTTGTTTCCCCTTTTAAGTTACCGTCCCCATTCTTAGTTCTTCTGTCAACGCTTGGGTTGTGGGGGGGGGGGGGGGTATTTAAAAGCAAAAAGGGCCATTGTTTCTTTACTGGGCGTCTCAACCATTCGCCCCCAGCAGATTTTATGTTGAAGGGATAGTAATGAATTCCTACTTGTTATTCAGCCCACTAACTTTTTTTCCCTTGATACCCCCCCTTCTGACCTTTAGTTTTTTTTTTGCCCCTGCCTTTTCCCCTGCCTTGTTGGGCGTTTGACTTGTAAGTCAGCCAAGAACCCTCCCATGGACCCTGACCCCTCTGTGCCCTGACCCCCCCCCAATCCCTCTTTCAGGTCCCTGCAGTGGGCTAATAGTGGTCCCATTTTGCGCCAGCTTACATCCCCCCGAGGTCCCCTCACCCTTTTTGAGTGGCAGTTCGCCCTTGATCCCCCCTCCCCCAGGTTTTCGAATCTTTTTACACTGATTTGGATATCGCCGTACCCCATCCAGTAATCTTTTCCCCTCCCCCCACGGCCCTCTACTCGGCCCTTCCCCTTTCCCTTCCCCCCCCAACCGTGCCCAAAACCCCCAAAGACAACCAACCCCCCCGGGTACCGGTCAGCCGTTCCTTTCCCAGTCCCCCTTTTACGTTGTGTTTTTTTTTCCCCGTCCTCCAGTTGGAGTCGAGTAATTGTTTTCCCCTTTCCATCTCCCCTCCCCCCAGTGGTCTCCGCCACTTCCCTCTTCCCTTCTACATAGTTGAGACCCACCCTATAGCAGGCCATTGGACCAAATGTTGTTAGACAGTCCCACCCCCCTTTTTACCGGGTTTACTTTCCTGGGAGGTTTATGAAACCAACTTTCTTTTTTTTTCGCCCTACATTTTGAAAACTTATTGGCATTTCAAAATTTCCTATTCCCGTAGAAGGATGTTGTATTTTCAATTTTCCTGCCTTCCCCCCTTTTTGTTTTTTTCGATTCCACTCCGTTCCCTAGCCCTTTACTCACTTTCTGTTTATGGCTACATTTGTTCACCCCAACCCACCCCTTTCGTGGAAACTCTGACCTGCCAGACATGACGGAGAAATCACAAGGCCCCCACATCTCCTTTTTTCCAACTGTCCTTTGTGTTGTGTTCCTCCTCTTTTGATCGTCGCTTCCGCCCGACGAGTCTTGTATCCGAAAAACTGCCCCCCCCAGCCCCAGACGGTTTTGGTTGTTCCTGTTCAGCTTCTCCCTTTTTTCTTTTTGTTTTTCATCTAGCGCCATTGGAAGTCATTCCGGTCCCCTCCAAAACCCGCCGGCCTTTAGGTCAGACTGGTCGCAGATCACCGTCCCCCCTTTCCCTTCGATGGTAATCCCATTAACATTGGCTCTTCTGACCACTTCCACCAATGATTTCCCTCCTCTTTTATTTCTCCCATTACCCTGTGCGTTTCCCGTTCCTTTGTGAACCCTTACTGACACTTAAGTGTCTTTTCGGTTCTGTTTACCCCTTGCCTTTTTTTTTACGTACCTTCACGGCCTTTCCCCCTCCCCCTGGGTCTGCCCTCTACCTTTGTTAAACACTCGTGGACCCCGTCTCCCTTTGTCTTTTGGGTTTCTTTTTCACGCATCTTCCTTATCCAGTACAGCGTTTTAGCACTGACACCAGGCCCCACAACCGTTCGTTGACCCCCTTTTACGTCTCTTCTCGACCCCCTCCGCCCCCCTGAGAAATCTTTTTCTGGCATGGTAGGACTATTGCTTTTGTACTTTCCCCTTCCACCTTTTTTTCTGGTGGTTCCCGGGTGTCTTCACGGAAAACCTGATGTCGGCCGCAGGTCGAACCGTGTATAACTACGATTGTTTGTTCCCAGCTGGCCCGTCCCTGCCTCCCCTCTAGATTCCCCTCTTCTTTACCCTTTTCCCCTTCTTTTTGTTGTTTTCTTGATTTCCCTTTTTGTATCAGTGGTCCATTCCTGATGTGTAATTGGTGGAACGAACATCTTCGTTGCTGACCCTTGTTCGAGGTGCCCCCCCCGGCGCTCCTCTGTGTCATTTTGTGTTTCCGTAACACCGTGTTTTCCCAAGGCTCCAAACAATTTGGGCTTGTCAGTTTTTGACCCTCCCCTCCCGTCGATCAGTTAACAACTGCTCCCAGGTAACGTAAGGTGCGAGAAGGGACCCGGCCGAAGTCTCCCAATGTGTACCGGTTAGTACCCCCGCGATTGAAAGTCCTCGAATTCCGCTGGCTTTGGCTTCCCAAACCGGCCAGTTCCATTTGTTTTGTAACCTGTTGTTTGGTACCTTTTTCTTACGGGGGTCGACAGTGAGTGCGGACATTGACCCCGCTGTCCCCTTCCGTTTCTTTCCCTCTTTTTCCTGCAAAGCTTCCCCGTGGACCCTGAGGTGACCACAGGATACCCCGTCTCCCCCCAAGATGTTCCCCTTTTTTGCTTTCCTCTTTAAGGTTGGTGCATACAGTCCGGTTAAAAGAAATGGAATTTCGCACCATCTCGATGCGTTCCCTTCTTTTCTTCTGTCTGTTCTGACTTTTCCGGCTTGTGTTATTTTCCATTGTTACGCTAGGTATAAGTTTATAGGACCCTAAAGCATTCTTTGGATCCCTCTTCTTCCACCAGGTTACCCCCTTTTTTTTCCACCCTGTTTTTTAGAACAACCTACCCTGTATCCCTGTTTTTGCTATGAATGTCCTCTCCCTGTCTTCCCTTCTATGTGCCCTCGACCCCCTCCCCACATTTTCTCAAATTCGATTCCCTTTTCGTTGGGGGTGAGTAGCGAAGGAACCTTTGGTTGTCCCCTTCCCCCCTTGTCTCCCCCCCCTTCCTTGGGTATTTTTGTGGACCCCCCCTGAAGAACAAGCCGCAGTGGTATTGCATTTTTTTCTCCCGCCGTTTTTGATCGACCCCACCCCCATCCCCCCCCCGTTCCCCTGGAATGGCCTCAAAAATTTACCCCCCAATATTTTCGCGGACTTTTTTCAAGGACCGATTTGCATTGCCCCCTATTCTCGTGCAGATTCAGGTTTTTTGTCATTCCTCCCCCCGACAAATTAAGTCCCTCCCCCCCCCTTGTGCCGTGACGTTTAGAAAAACCCACCATGTTACTTCTGGAACATTGAAGTGAGGGGTTTTCTTCTAGGTCTCGTTACCTATTCATTTAGTATCCCCCTGCCTAAGCTGATTTTATTGGCAAGCCAGATACCAATACCCAATCTGTAGTTCGACACACCCCTGCCAACCCAAAGGTTCCAGGTTTTTATTCCCCCCCTTCGATTTTAAACTTCCCCCCCCCACAGTGGTAGTGGGGGGAAGGTGTGTTCATTTTATCCTCATGTTCCATTTCTGTAATTTTTTGTCCAACCTCCTTATTTAATGTTCATTTGACATAAAAGTGGAGAAGTCCCTCTCCAGTTTCTTGAATTCCACGATCCTATTCACCCACTTCTGGCTTCTGATTTTAGTGTTCTTGAGGTCTTTGCATTTGTGGGCCCCCCCCTACTTCGCTCTTCTTCCCGTTAAGTTGGAGGGTTTGTGTTTCTTTCTTTTTGGCCTCCGTTTTCTGTCCTTTTTGCCCTTGCTTTTGTGTGTTTTTCTTCGGGCTGTCCCACGTCCACTAACCGCCGCCCCCAGTGCCCCTTGGTGTGCCTGGTGCGCTGTTCTCTTTCAAATTAATTGGGTAACAAAGGTAGAAGGCTTCTTGATCCCCCGTCTCCCCCTTTTCCATTTTCTTTTCTGTTTCTGTTTTTGTCTACTCCGTTTAAATTCCGGTTTAGGTATTCTTGTGGAACACAAGCAGACTAATTTGGTTTTTGACTTTTCAAAACTTTACGTAAAATGCTTCGTGTTTCCATCCTCCCCCTCTCATCGTTTCCCGGGTCAACACAGGTAAACTGCCCCAGTTCTCCTCTGTGTCTTTTGTTCTATAAATCATTCTTTCACTGGTGTTGTGCGACGGTGTTGGTCCTGGTTATGTTTGACAAGTCGGCTTTTTCGGGCATTTTCCCTCCTGTCTTGTCCACCACTGTTCAAGAGGTTGATATGTGTGGCAACACTCACTTTTTTTATCCCCCCTTTTTTTGTCCCTTTGCCCCCAACCCTCGTCTCACTGGTCGACGTTGTCCGGTCCCTCTTTTCCTCTGTTAGGTCCAATTAGTGAGGAGTAAGGTTGTGTATGTTGACCCTGTTCCTCATTTTCTGTCCGGCCTGTATCTCTGTCGGACCCCCCTTTCTTTTAATCCCAATACCCCCCCACCTCTGTTTCAGGAACGTGTTCGCATGGGCCCTGCCTTTTTTCTCTTCATGGTCCACCCCTCTTCCCTTACCATAATCTCCCCTTTCATCTGTATTCTCCCCCTTAACTTCCCCAAAGGGGTTGTTGGGTTCAATACTCTTCCGTTTCTATCCCTCTACTTCCTCCCTCCGTTTTTTTTTTTTTTTAGATAATATTCTGGCATTATTCTCCTACCTTCCGGTTTCTGGTTCCTTATCCCCAGAGTAGGGAGGCAGTGCTTCAGTAACGCGGTGTACTGTTCCCCGACCTCTTGTCTTGCCAATTTCCTCTTTTTGAGGTCCCCCTTTCTAGATGTTTTACCGGTGGCCTTGCCTGCAGATTTCCTTCTGAGTCCCGACCCCCCCCCCCCCAGTAGGTGGGTGTTTTCCGCCTATTCCCCGTATTTGCTTCCCCCCCGGCTCCCCCTCCCCGTCTTGTCCCGTTCGACTTATTTTTTTTAGGGTCAGGGTGGTTTTGCCAATTGGGTCTCACCACCTGGGTGATGTGATGGACACCCCATATTCCAGACACCCTCCTTTCCCCATCTCTTCATAGGTGTTCCTTGCCCTTCTTTTCAGGCTGACCCATCCCCCCAGTGAGAAGCAGGGGGATGTGACAACACCAAAGGTCAGACCGTTTCGTCCGTTCCTCATCTTTCGTTGAGTTCATGTCTATGCTTGTGATTTCGTTTCTGTTCCCCCCCCAGTTATTAGAAAGTTCCCCTGAATTTGTCGGTGCACTTTTTTTTTACCCCATGACCTGGGCTTGTTTTCACAGTTCCGCCCCCAACCCCTCTATTTCCCTATTGGGTTCCCCTTTCTATGTCAGCGTCTCCGTTATCGCCTGGTGGCTTACAAGAGTGTAGGAAGGTATTGGATGCTTTTTTGTCGGTTTTTTTCCTTTCCTCACCTACCCCCTCCCTCCTTCACACTCCCCCCCCTTCTTTCCAGACACACCCCCCTTCCTGCCCTTTTTCAGCCATGCGGCTTCCTGGACCATGCCTCTTTCACCGTGGGACACCAGATTCCCCAGATCCCCCCTGAACCCCCCCTTTCTTTTTTGCAGCTCCCCTGCTTTCTCATACCAATTTTCCGGGTTTGTCCCCGTTATGCTCTCTGCGCACAGGTTTTCAAAGGAACTTTGTTGTTTTCTTTTGCACTTCACGATTTTGTTGTTTTCCAGCTGTCAGAACCACCCAGCCCCCCCCCACCCACACGTTTTTTTTCCTGGTCCCTCCGAAAGTCCCCCCAATGGACGTTTTTGGGGCTGTGGGTTTCTTCCGAAGGGGGAGGTTGAATCTTCATGGACCCCTTCTCACGTTGTGCTCGCCAGTGTTGTTCCCCCCCCTTTACCTCTGTGACGTTCACCTTAATATGCCGTTGGAACCTGGGTCAACCCGTCCATTTTTTTGGGATACTCTTTAGGGAGGATGTAAAACAACTTTATCCCGTCAGCCCCCTTGACTGTCCCCCTTCTCCTTCTGGTGATTATTTTTTCGTTAGGTCTTCTGGACCCATTCCGGGTTTTTTGTGTGTCGATCCCCGTTTCTTTCGACATTTTTCAGCCTTCCCCATTTCTGCTGTCTGCTGCCCCCCCCAGGTTCTGTTTCCCCTGACCTTTCTCTTTTCCCTGCCTCTTTTTCACACACTCGGTTTGCCAAGGTGACAAAAGACGTTGAGCTTGTTTGCTTCGTCGAGGGTCCCGACGGCAACTATCGCTTCCCCCTTCCCCTGCCCAAACTGACTTCTATTTGTTTTTGCAATTTTGAATGCTATAGAGTGCTTTCCGTATCTATCGCTTCTTCCGGTCTCCCTATAGGCAACCTCACCCCACCGTTTGTCAGCTTTCACGCTTTCTGTAATATAAAGCCGGCCTCTCTTTGTCATCCCCCGGTTCCCCGCTTGACGTGTACCCAATTGCTTCCTTCATATTTTTTAGCCAGGACCCCTTGTTTTTGGGGCGGGAAAGTCTTTCTAGGTTTCTCCCCAACCTTTTTTCCAGCCAGTTCCCTTTGGGCCCTCGATACTGGAAACCGGGGAAGTCGGGACCGAGTTCCGCGTTTCACTTTTAGGAACCAACCCTGCCACTCTTTCCAAACCACACCGGCCTTGGGTGAACCGTTCTCCAGGTCTGGTGGCGCTAAAGAAGACTTACTTCTTTCCAGAGGGCTAATCACTGCACAATCAACCCCCACCCGTGAAACCCCTACTGTCGTAACCTGTCCCAGTTAAAATGAGTTGCATCTTCTGTTATCAGAAACTTTGATTATTCTAAACATTTCACTGTGGGATTTTTGTGTCCCTTGCGAACCCCCCCCCCTGTCACCCTGAGTCCTCCCCTCAGGTTCTCCCCAAAACCTTTTTCCCCTCGCATTGTTTTAGTTGCCAGTAGATATGAAGGTTACCTGATTCCCTATATTTTTCCTTTTTTCAATATTCCACCACTTTTTTTTTATTTTATTCTAGTCATGTCGCTTTTTTATGCCTCCCGATCCCGCCCTGTTGCGTTTTTTTTTTATGGCCCGAACACTTGGATCAAATGTTTTTAGCAGTCCCTCTGCCTATTTTCCGTTTTCCCCAAACCCGGTCCACCCCCCCCCCCCGTTCACCCACAGGGGATCTTCCTTCAATTACGCGTTTTTCCCTGACCATCTGTTCGCCTGGGTCCCCCGCCTTTTTTTTATTAAGTAACATTGACAGTCCCCGACCCCTTTTTCGGTGGTAAGCTTGGCAGATTCAGGACGCCTTTCGTCCCTCCCGATGGTCCCCGATGTGCGGTGTATTGCTCCACCCCCCCTCCACGTGTTTTCCACGTCGGTTTGTTTGACCGGCCAACGAGGTCCCTGTTGTTTTACCTCCCATTTGTTGTGCTACTACCTTCCTGAGTTTTCCCTTCCGTTCTGACTTTAGCGGGACCCTTTCTGACCTTGAGCAACCCAATAAACCGGTCCAGTTCCTTGTTCAGTATCTCTTTTGGAAGAAATGTGACGTTTTATTCCTTCTCCCTGGATCGTACCCCCCTTCGCGGTTTGCCGGTTCCGGTATTCTAGTCCTCGGGATAGGGTTATGGTTTTACGGCTTTTCATTTTTTCCCCTGCTCCTCTCTCGCTATCGAACTACGAAAAGAGATTGTCCCGAGGCGGAAAAGTTCCCACACCTTCTAACCCCCCCCTGCATGTGGACTGGGGTTATGCCTTTTGCCTATCCTGTACGTAGGGTAGGTCAAAATCCCACCATCCCACAAACTTGGCCTTTTCCCTTTCGAGTTTTGTTGGAAGGTTTTTTGTGGGCAAACTCTGTTCAGTCACTTTTCTTTGCGTTTCCCCACTCACGGGTTTTTTTGATTTTTTCCACAGCCGCAGAGTTCCTGTTTTCCTAACCACGCCCTTACCAAACACAGCCCTGGGATGGCCCGGCCCCCTGTCCCTTTTCCCCCCCTCCACCTCGTTTCCGGAAAATACTTTTATTGTGCATCTGGTTCCGATAAGTGTTATTCCGCAGGTTCAGTTCTCCCACCGGTTCACGTTTTTTTTTTGAACCCAGGTCACTTTTGCCCCACGTGACCTTGTGGCAGGCTGTCTTCGAAAGTTTTTTGTTTTTTGTTTTTTTTTCTTTTTTAAGAGAGGTGTCGTTGATGGTCTTCTCCCTCTCTTTCTTTTCCATTGACCGTTCACCCCCTTCCCCATTTAGGTCGGTTTCCCCACCCCCCCCGTTTTCATTTGACTTTGAACCTTCTTTTGTTGTTTCTTGGGACGGGTCGTGACTCCCCCCCCCCCCCCCCCCCCCCCCCTTGGGTGTACCTGGAAGTAATAAACTTGACGGGTTGTCTTTCCTGAGTCTGGGTCAACAGTCCTTATCCCCCTTGGGACCTTAGGAGATTGGACCAGACAACTTTTTACATTTATGTTGCACTGGTATGTATTACCAGAGTCCGTTTTAGTTTTTCCATCCGGTCGGGGTTTTTATTGTGTGCAGATTGTATTTGTTAGTCGGCATTTGCCCCCCATAACGGCTCCTCGCGTTACCTTGCGGTATGGTTGTTTTTTCTGTCCATCTTCGGGTCTTGTATTTGGCTTTGTGGTTGCTAGGTGGGCTTCCGTCACCTTGCACACCCCCTCTCCAAGGGTCCCTTGTGCTTCTCCTTATGGCTGTTTGTTTTTTTTCCCACCGTTTCAAGTTGTCAGTTTTGAACCTTGGACCGGCTTCGAGTCCCCGTCCCCATTCTGTGAACTTTTTTCTTCTGGTTTTTTTGAGTGGTTCTTTCGACCTTTCCCACCTTCATTGTTGCATTTCGTGGCTCCCAGTTCCCCTCAGCCAAGGGTTTTTGACCTTACACCACCTTATCTTCACTTCCTCCCCCCCTCCCTATTTTTTTTTTCGTTTTTTACTTTCCTCCCGGTCGTTTTTTTGGTCTACAACCCCCTTCGGCGGGTGATTGGTTGACCCCGGGCGTGCAGCCCGTCATTAAAATTCATTGGACCCTATCGGGGTTGGTGGTCCCCTCGGTGTGCTATCTGTTTTTTTGTTTCATACCATTTCCTTCCCCGTGTGGCGCCCAGTCTTCCCCTTACTTGTTTTTTCGGTCGCCGGCCTTTTTTCTCCCCCCCCCCCCTCCCCCCCCCCCCCCCCCCGGTTTTTTTTGTGAATTTTCCCCCCTCTGGGTGTTCTTTTTGGCTGGCCGTAGACGACTTTTCGGTTCTCCCGTGCGATTCTGCGGTCTGGACCTCTCACGCCCCCCCCCCCCCGCCCTTCCCCCCCCCCTCCCCCCCCCCCCACACCCCCCCCTCTCCCGCCCATTTTTTGATGTTGTGTGCAGTCCCTGCTTCGATTTTGACCTGTCCCCCCGGTTTTTTCGCCTGACCCCCCTTCTTACGGTTTGCCCACACATGACCTCCCCTCAAACTGACCTTTTTGTTTGCTGTGCCTACGTGCGGCCCCGGTGCTAATTCTTTTTTTCACTCCTTAGTGTTTTTTCCATTTTTTATGAGCTAGTATCCCTTGAATTTTCGTTCGCTTGCCGGGCGAACCTGTCCTGTTCCCTAACATCTTTGAATTTAAGTTTTTTTTCGACCCTCTTTGTCCAAAGGTTCTTTCCGGAATTTGTTTTTGTCCAATCGTTGAGTTGGGGGTCATTCCCAGCTGGCCCTTCTTCTCGTTTTTTTTCCTGCCGCATCCGCCGGTCTCACCTCCAAGTGTTATAGTGTCTCCGCCTTCTCCGATGTGCTTAGCCACCCCCACCGGCTGGACCCCCCTCCCGGATTGACTTCTCCGATGGGTGTTTCTTGTTTTCCCCGGTGGGCCCTTTTGATCCCGGTTTTATTTTTTTCCCCCCCAAAGATTCACACCGCTGGTCCCAGCTCGTGCATCCAGGTTCCTGGCCTGCTGCCGCTTGTGTGTAACCCCATCCCCCCCCGCGCTTCGTTATTCCCCACAGTCCTCCACGCTCGGCCTGTACTAAAATCGGCTTCTGTGAGGATGTCGATGTGGTGACCCCCTTTTTTTTCCTTCCAAACAGTTTCATTCTTTTTTTTTCAATTGGCTTCATGCATTTGCAACGTTTTCTCCCCGGACCGTGTTCAGTCGGTGCTGGCCCCCTTTTTTCCTTACAAAAGAGATTCCGCTTGTTATTGCTCAGACCTCATTCATCCCTTTATCGTAAGGTTGCATTGCTCCCGCCTTTTTTCGTAGAGTGAATTGTTGAGGCGGTGTACGTTGGTTTTCAGGGTTTCGATCCACGGTCGCAGTTTCACACTCCCCAGATTATTCAACCAGTGAAAGCCCCAGTCCCGTCCAGTTTTTTTTTTGCCTCACCCTCTTTTTACCATTGCCCCCGCCGCCCCCTTGCCAGAAATTTTCCCCTGGCTTTGTCATTTGCTTCTTTCGGATCCCCCACAGGGCCCCAACGGGCTCAAGTCGGCCCGTGTTTTGAGCGGCTTCCTTTTCCCCGTCCCATTTTGACCCACGTAAGGCTTGAATGACACAGGGACCTCTACGGCCCTTTTGTCTTGGAATTCACTTCCCCACCATTTTTTTTTCCCCAACACAAGGACCCCACCCCCCCCATTTTTTCCCTGTTCCGCGAAGGGTCACTTGTACCCCCCCCCACCACCCTGACCTGTGGGGGGGTTTCTGGTTTTTTTGGCGGACTTCAAGTGATTTTTTGGGGATTTTATCTTTTGGCCCTACTCCCCCCCTGTATTTTTCTGACCAGCCTCCTCTACCCCGCTAAAGCCTAAATATGACCCTTATTGACTGGTGTTTCGAAGACCCTTTCTTGGGGGGGCACTCCTTCGTGCTTACTGTAACACACCTTCTGCGAGCACATCCTGTTAGACCCCTTTTCTCATTTTCGCCTGTTTTGTGTCTTTTCCGCTTGATATTCTAATGGTCGTTGTGTTTTTCGACCCCCTTGTTTCGACCCATCGTGACTACCCCCACCCTTTTTTCTTTAGGCACGTGTTCCCAAACCCCCAGGAGTGTAGCTACATGGACACCTTTTTTCTACCTTTTTCGGTTGACCCTTCAGTGCCCCAACATCACGGTTCCCCCCCCAATCCCTTTTTTTCTATTGTGTGGATTTATCTTTTTTCAGAACGACAGGATTTTCCTCTTTGCCCCCCCCAACAACCATGCCCCCCCCCCATTTTTGATGTGGACGGTTTTGTCCGGTTTTGCCGCTCTGCTTTTCCCTTTTTTTTTCTATTTTTCTTTAGAGGGCCCGGAACTCCTTTCTTCTGTGGGGTGAGGCTTTTCCCCCACTGTCACAGTCTGACTATTCCGCCCCTTGATCCATTTTCCTTTCGAGCTGGTCAGCCATCCCTTTGTTCTTTCCTTTTGACCATGTCGGGCCTGCGATTCGCCCAGGGTTTTCCCTCTTGTCGGGTCACCGGGTAAGTTCTTTTTCTCCCTTTTCAAGAATTGTTTTCATTTCGACCGTTCCCACCAGGGGAACGGGTCAGACTGAACAGGGTCCGAAACTCCCGTATTTTAGTAATTTCCCCCACAGCCAGTGGGACCCACTCTTTCTTTTGTTAGTTCTCACAGAATTCTTCCTCGGTTTGCTTCCCCTTGTGGTTGAATTCATGCCACCGCCACACCCAGTGAAAACCGCTGGTTCTTTTCATTTCCGTCTGCAACTGACCGTGCCCCTTCTTCACTTAAAATTTCTTTACATCGACGGACGATTGGTTTCTTTTGAAGAAGTTTGGCGTTTGGTTTTTCTTTTTCCAACGGACCCTCATTTGCAGCCCTCGGTCCTCTGTCCCCCTGGTTTTTTTTCCCCTTTTCCTGTGTTCGTCCAGTTTCTTGCCCTTCTGATCTTGAACCTCTCGATATTACTCTCTCTGTTGTTGGTTGATCCTGACTTTCTTTTTAGCATCTTTCATTGTGACAGACGTTGGCCCTCTGTACGAAAATCCAGGTCTCCCTTGTTTCCCGGAAGGCCCCCGTATTGTACGGTTGTGGAATATTTCCGCAAAGGTCCCCCTTCATTCCAACCCCTCATTAGACAGTCCTTCCAGAACATCTTGTTCGTGCCCAGTTTTGCCGTTTTCCCTACTGGGCCAAGGACTCTGTTTAAGGTGGTTCTGTGGCGTTCCGATTGTTAGAGGGTGCCTATGGCAGGTGATGCGCCATCAGGGAGTCTTGGTCCCCCCCCGGCCTGTTTTTTACGACCTGTTTCTGGACAGGTTTTTGTGAGGACTTCCTCGTCCCCCCCCTTTTTTCCGTCCTTCAGCCTTCCCTTGAGGACCTGAGCCGATCCCCCCAGGCGCACTCTTTTTCCTTTGGCTATCTCGAATTTCTCCCTGTTCCGTTCCCCAGCACTTTCTTTGGTCTGCCCCCAGATCGCGTTCGCAGGATCTGCTCTCCGTCCCCTTTTCCACAAGTTCGCGTGGAGTTGGGGGTCCTTTTCCTCCTGCTTCCCAGGTTTTTCTCCGGCTTCGTATTTTCTCTCAAACCTCAAAACAAGATTATCCGTGTTCTTTTGGTTCCCCCCCCCAAACCTCCCACCGTGACTTTGTGCCTTTTTTTCTGATGACTGCCTGATCTGTCGAGGGCTCTTCCCTCGACCCCACAATATACCACCCCAACCGTGCTTTTTTTTTAGAGCTGTCTTTGGGCAGTTTTCTTTCCTGGCCTCCAAATTTCTTTTCCCTTTTTCACTTTGCGACTCCGCAACGTTGGTCTTCTTGTCGACACTTGCGGCAACCCTGAACCGGATGGACTAAGCTTGTGTTCCCCCCCATCCCTGGTGACGGGGAAGGCCCGGGGCTGGTTTCCCAGATTTGCTCGTGATGATCCGTTTTTTTTCCCCTCCACGAAGGTTCCCGGAAAATGGGTTTGGTACACCCTTTTCCAGGCCCGTGCATATGTTCCTTTTTTCTTGGTTCCGTCTCGAGGTAGAGGACCTTTCTTTTCTTCAGATCTTACCATGGACCTCTCACTACCCCCCCTTCCCTTCCTTTTCCTCCCTGCCCCCAAAGGTACCTTTTAACCTCGGAATGAAAGGCATTTTTTCATTTTTTCCCGTGTGTCTTTTTCATGTCTTCTTTGCCTTTTCGCGTCCGCGTAGTCCAGGCCCCTACATGTGCGTAGTGAGTGTGTGTTATGTTTTTTTTTTGTTTTTTTTTTCTCCAGTGGGAACGGCCTCCTGTTCTGGATCCCCAGATTGCCCAATTTCAGGGGCGTTTTCTTGGGTTATTGGTGTGTGTGGTTTTTTTTTGCAATTTTTCCTTTCACTACGGGCTCTCTGAGGTGTTCCTTTGGTTGTTCTGTTTTGGAATCCGTGGTCGTGTCCGTTATGGTATCGGTGCTGCCCCCGTCCCCCCTTCCCCAACAACGCGCAAGGCCTTTTAACCCTCTTCCTGTTCTTAGAGGACCACCCTGGTTTTTCGAAACATTTTTTTTGGATACCGTCTTCTCTCCAGTCAACACTTTCTTGGTCATGCGTGGGGCCTGTTTTTTTGCTCCCCTCGTCCTTCATCTCCGGGTTCCCCCCACTTTCCCCATTCGGGAGGAAACTCGTACCCCCCTAGGGGGGTTTTCTAACGGACTTATTAACCAATTTCTCCCATTCCTTCCCACCCCGGCCGATTAGTAATTGTTCTCCCTGTCGCCTTCCTGGTGTTTTTTTTATAACATCCACTTTTTTTTCTCTTTTTGATGTTTTTTTTCAATTTTTACCAGCAGGTCATCCCTTATGAACC
>Ga0179593_1704195_pt1 | contig 16569 bp, 19 predicted proteins | sample CZODoug2_1_08_16_FD_185931 | JGI IMG/M metagenome (GOLD analysis project Ga0179593, IMG submission 185931) | Vadose zone soil fungal communities from Angelo Coast Range Reserve, California, USA - CZODoug2_1_08_16fungal (PacBio error correction) | ecosystem: Environmental > Terrestrial > Soil >... | reverse complement strand
TCTCCTGCCTAAATAGTCCCCTCCCTCGGTTACAGATATCGAGACATTTACTTCTCCCCAAAACTGAAATGAGTATTCTTAGCCGTACCCTCGGCGTTAACGCATTGATCCTTCCGTTGTCCCGTTTTTTTTTGATTTTCTATAATGCAGAGTGTTTATTGCTTCGCCCCTGGGACCAATCCCTTGGTAGGTGAGACAGGCCGCGCCCCCCCATTTTTATTCCTTCAGCAGAGATTCCCCTTTTTCCCTCGCGCGTTTCTCTAGCTGAACCGGAGTCGGGTTTTCATTCTTTTTATATCATTCTCTTGATTCCTGAAAGGCAACTTCAGCTCTTATTAAGACGTTAGTGGGGTTTTCCTTCCCTGCCCTTACTTTAGCCACTTGGCCGCCAGGTGATGGGGCCTCATCGCATCGGCTCACGTGAAAATTCCTTGCCTTCTTCGCCAGTTCTAAAGACTTCGTAGCGCATCTGGATCTTTCCCCTTTCTCCTCTTTTCCGGCCTGGAATGATCAGCCCTCTCTTTGTTGCGCTAAAAATCGACCTTTGGCCGAATGTCAGGTTGCCTCCCCTCCTCCTTTTTATCGAGGCCTTTAGCCGTTTTTGGCCGTTCTTCTTTTTGGACTCCAATGACCGGTACGAGGACCGATTGCTTGCCTACTTTTTTTCGACCTAGAGAAGAAAAGGAGTTTCAGATCAATCCTTCGTCGGTGAATGTGTTTGCATTCTTCTCCTACCACTTCCCTTGGAGGCGCTGTTGACGCAATGTATCTCATCTTCCTCCAGATCAGCCCATGTGGCGGCAATTTCCCCCAGAAGGTTCTAGGGCTACGGCGCAGCCTGTGCTTTGTTTCCCTCCTGATTTTTGGGTTGGTTGATCTCGCGATGAAGGGGTAACATTGGGCCTCCCACTTTCAGCTCCTCTCACAGAATGATAATCCTTTTGATTGCCTTTCCAAGTTCGCGCTTCATCGCGCGCGCGCGCAGTTCCCCAGCTCTTCCCTAGGATCAAGGAGTTTCTCTCGATCTCAAAGCGCCCCTCGTGCTTCATTTAGATTTTCCCTTTTCTTGAACATGTTTCTTTCTGGTCTGTACGCATTCTGGATTCAACATATCGTTCTGCAAGACTTTCACAACAATCCCCACTCTATCCATTCTTCCACCATTACCAGATATCGCAGAAAAAGGTACACTCCTTCTGTGCCACCACTCCTTTCCCCGGGGCGAGAGATCATCGGTTTCAAATGCCTGCGTCTACTTTCATGTTGACCCATCACCCACCCCCCTCCGTCTTTCCATCTGTCACTTAAGGAACGAGGTTCGCCTCTTTTCCTCGTTTTTTTGCCGACAGACATTTTTGCTGTCGGACACTGCTCGGCTCCCCCGACCTTTCCCCTCACGAAAAAAGAGTCATACCCCTGACCCTACACACCTGTCCCGTTCGACCGGACTTAGCCAGAATAGGCTGTGAGCTGTGCAACCGAATAGACGCTGGTTTTGTTTGTGTTCCGGACTTCTTCCACTCCCCGAAGGACGCTGCTCCCCCGCCCTCCAGGTATTTTCATTCTGAAGAATCACGAGCAACGGCTTTCCTCATGTATGGAGATTCAGTTGTCCTGTCGCGTCGACGGCGCCGAACCACCCCCCCTGCCAACGTCGACTCCATCCCGATGGATTGGTTTTTCTACATTCCCCTTAACCTGCCAAAGTTTAGGGCATGGCTCCTTTTTTTCTCTTTTCTTCCCAAGCCTTCCGTTTTTTTAGTGAAATTCCTCAGCCACTAACTCTCTCCCTTACTTTGTGTTCGGAGTGTTTCGTCCCAGTTTCAAATTCTCTTTTGTCAGCAAAGCCCGTTCCCTATCTTGCTCCCTCTCCTTTTTAGGTAATGGAAAGGGCTGCCGCGAGGTTGTTTTGCATCCCGTCGAAGATGCGACGGCGCATTTGAAGTACCGCCTCATCCATACTAGAGCGTTCGTGTATCGAAGGCATGTTTGTAAGGATTTCCTCCCTTCCTCAATAATCATCTTTGTTGGTGCGCGCGCTCCTTTCATTTTTTCCACTCCTTTTTATCAGAACTCTGCGAGATGTCCCCCGCTTCTTCCTCAATGCAGCCCTCGCCGACCAGCCTTCGCACCCGCACCAACACTTCACCCGCTTCTCTTGCGTTTTCAATCAAATGGTATTTCGTTCTTGTGTCAAAGGTCGCGGCCGGTCTCTCTGGAACGATCCATTCCCTTCCCCACCGTCCTACACCCCGATCTCCCTGGTTCAGCTTTTAAATGTACACTTCCTGCGACCCCCTCATTTCGGTTATTTCCCTCAACACGGCCCCCTTTGTGCCTTGTACACCCCATCCGAAAAAACCCCCCGTGACGTCATCGTGACTCCTAGTCTTGTTTGCCGGTGGATTTTCATTTTGCCGTTGGCAGTCAGCAGTCTGCATAAGAGAATCTCGTCCATACATCCCGCGCAGTGATTATCGGTTCCCTTCGACCTTGATTTCTTGCGTTCGTAAGTCGGGTTCCTTTTTTTCTTACTTTCCAAAGATTTTGTTCTCTTTCTTTTTGCCCGATGCTGTCCCCCCACTCTTGCCTCGAGAAGTCTACTTATTCAAAGGGCCCTTTCGTGTTCGGTGTTTTGTTTTTTCGCTGTCTCGTCTATTCTTTTTAACATGCTGGAGAGTCCCTCAGCAACATGGTCCTGTGTCCGGTGAGGTCTGTCCATGTCCATTGCTCCTGGGCCGGTTATAGTTCCCATCTTTTGCCTGTCGGTGTTTAAATAGGTCCCAATCTTTCCGCACTTCTTGGAATAGCGGCCTGGGTTTCTAGTTCCATTTTGTCTCCTTTCTCTTTCAGGTTTTCTTTTCCTCCTTGCCCATGCCGATATGCTCCCTTTCTTGTCCAGACACGAAAGACCCTTTATGCACAAGTGCTTCTTGACCCTTAACTGATTCTCGAAATGATTCCCCGCCTTCGTCTTAAGGTCCTGCAATAGTGCCTCCCTAAGGGTTACCTGCTGGGTTCAAAGTTGGTGGGTAAGCCGGATGCCTGCGCTAGCGAGTCTCTTCTCACTTTTGCCTCCCATTGTATTTATCCTTTCTGTCGTGCTTCTTTTTGTGCGCTTTGTTTTCTTTTCGTGGGGGTGGGAGTTTTTGTTTTTTTTGCGGCCAAGCTGAACACTCTCTCTGCGCCCAAAGAGCCACCCCCAACGCGGTGAACCAAACCCTTCCCCCTCAATTCTTCTATACATCTGGCACTGTTCCTTGAGCCGGGAAGCAACTGCCGGCCTTAGCACGTTCTTCCGTCCGCCATTAAGGTCCTCAGGTCTTTTCTACTCTTATAGTCCCCCCCCCTTCCACTAGCCCCCCGGCCCAATCTACGACGGCCTCTACGCTCCCCATTGTCTGCAAGCTCTCTTTCTCGTCCAGGTCATGATGTCAGTCCGAAGCCTCCCGACCCACTACTTGTGGTCGGCTTCCCACCGGTCGATGTAGTTGTTCGGCGTCTCATTCCGGCGTCGCCTTGGCTGATGGTGCACCGCGACACCTGTTCCCCCCAAGTCCCGGCCCGACCGGCCACCGGCCTGCCGCCGAACACCCATAGAAGAATCCGTTCTCGAACACAAAATTCCATTTGCTGGCTAGAAGCTACCCAGTTCCCAACCCCCTGGAGATTAACCGCTGGCGCCGATCCCTCCCTGTTTGAGTTGAAACCTCACCCTTGTCACGTGGACTTTTTTTGACGGTGACTCCTCTTCCTTTGCCCCTTCCCCCGATAAGCGCATCTCCTGAACCGCCCACGTGTTACATTTCTTGCCTGTCGACTTTTTCCCTGTCAGGACACTTCGGCCGGCCCCACGACCCCCCCCCCCCCCCCCCCCCGCTGTCCGGCTTTCTCCCCCGCCCTTCATTCAAAGGGCTTTTTCAGCGCCCCCCCCTTTTCAAGACCTCTTCTCCCCCTCTAGACAACGCCCGCCCCTGCCAGTCGTACTTCTCAGTTGCAGCCCTGCCCTCCTTATTGCGGGGTGTCAGTGTGAAGGAGCGTTTAATGCTCTTCGGCACTCACCTTTTCTTTCTTCCAATCTTCTATTTACTCCTTTTTTTTTTCTTGCGATTAGACTCCTGCACCGGACCGCGGTGAGGTTCGCGTCGCGCCAATCCCGAACCGATCTTTTCCAGTCCTTGCCGAGTCTTGGCCCTTTTCCGAACGCGTTGGCCCAGGAGTTGTTACGACTGTCCGGCCCTCCTTCTCGTTTTCTTTTCTTTTTTAGAAATGGGACCCGATGGCCACTTTTGAAAGACGTCTCTTTTAATGGTCTGTTGGACGGCCGCGCGTTTTTTCCTCACACGTAGAAGTCTGTCCACCACAAGGGCATTGTGTTTTTGTTCGTGGCGCGAGAGTGATCAGAGATGCCATTTTCTGGTGAATTTTCAATGTCAAGTCTCACTTTCAGACGTTCTCTGGGGCGTTTCCCGCACTCTTCTCCCTCGGAGCCCCCCGTTTCTTGGTGGGGTCCCCTGGGTGGGGATTTACCTTTTTTCCAGGTGATTTTTGCGACGTTTTTTTAGGATCGGCCATCACCTTTTTCTAGTTTAGTTGAGAGATTTGCGGAAGATTTCCTTAGCGGCCCGCCTGGCCTTCTTTTTATGATCATCATGGTGTGTTTTCTGTTTTTTTGCGCCCCATGACCCCTGCTCCTTGCGCACGGTGCTGACTCCGATTCTCCCGGCCGGAAAATTTTTCCTTTTGGCCTGTTTCATCATTCGACTGGACTCAGGACATTCGCCCTTTTCCTTCGTGGAGCCGAATCAGTGTCTATGAGCTTGGTAGGTTAGGTGTAGGGATCTTGCGAACTTGCCGCGGCCTCTCCTTGAGAAATGGGCTTTTTACGTCTTCCTAGACCCACCGCAAGGTCGGCCGGCCCCCGGCCCCAGCGACATGCCTGGCTGATTAGACCGGCCATGTCAGTATCCTTTCTTCAATCCGGGTGTTCTTTAGACATATTTTATTCTTTTTCTCCTTCGGGACTTTCTCTTTCAGTTGGCATGGGCGACCCAACGGCTCAATCTTCCTCCCAGTGGAACATAATTCGCCATGCGTTGATTGCCTTTTTCGGCTCACTTCTTTCTCTCAATAGAGTTTCGTCGTTCCTTTTTTGAGATCATCCTAATCCGGCTCCTGAGTCTTCCCGATTGCTTTCCCTCCCCCTCTCAACTAAATTTTCCTCCCCGGTCCATTCTTTTTTCCTATTTCGTTTCCTTCCGGATTTTTCGCTATTGTATTGGAAGTATTATATTTCCCATATCGTTTCTTTCCACTCGTTGGAAACAAGAAACCTGCGCCCTCTCCCAACCCTGCCTATCTCGAATGCCTACAGGAAGTCACTCTTCTTCTTCCAACACGGTATTCCAGAGGTCGGATTCTCCTTTACGGTGAACTGCATGCCTTCGCCCGGCCTTTGGCCCCCTCAATGGTTGCCGTTTTTCACGTTTCCTTCTTCCTGCGGTCTCTACATACCCGAGCCGAAAGGCACCTTTCGCTTCCCCTCGTTCCGCCCATGGTCACATTATCGCCAACCACGAGATTTTTCAAGCCCCCCCTCCACACTCCTTTCCCCTGTTCAATTGCTTCCCCGCCTTACCGTGCTGGTGAGAGCCCAACCACTCAGCCCTATCGTTGTTCTATTTCAAGGTCCCCTGACGGAAAGGAACCACGTTAGGCCTTTTTTCTTTGTCTATTACGGTACCCTTCTGATTCCTATCGAAAGGCTTTGGCTACGAGATTTATCTGCGAGGAACCCCCACTTGACGGCCCACTCCCATTCCCGCCTTACAAACGCTCTGCTAAGCTGTACTTGCCGTCGGTCGAACAGGTACCCAGTAACGCCTGCCGTGACGTCGAATCCCCCATTTCACCCCCGCTACGTTAGCGGAGCTGGTGACCTCGCTTTGACCATTTTCCCCCCTCTCGAAGTTTGCGTGTTGTCTTCTGTCTCAAGTTCCTGACATTATTTTTCTCTCGGCCCCTTTTTGACTGTGCACAGCGAGTCGGGTGAGTCCCGAGCTTTTCGGTTCTCGGCGAACGTGGTTTCGAACCCTCTCCAGTCTCACTCCCGGACCCATTCGATTGTTTTTGCTTCTCGATTCTACCAAGGATGATCTATATACCTCCCCTTGTTGTTGTTTCTCTAGATCTGTCCATCCTTCGATATTACTTGCGCGATGTCCTTCCTCTATGATGGTCCTTCAATGCGCCCATTACCATTTTCTGCACGGATCCGCGCCCACCCGCGCACTCGGGCCAATTGCCAATTCTCCTTTCATCGAATCCCCCTTTCTAGTTTCCGGTTTGGATGATAAGCGCGACCCCACGCCGAACCACCCTTCGTCTTTTCTGTGATGCCCATTCTTCGTTACAGCCGATGAATACAACCCCAGTAGGCTTTTTATAGGCCCTTTTATGCGCAGTGGACAAGGGCGGGCCTGGGCTTTCTCCCCATACCTTGGCACGTCCATTGGTCGTAGCTCCCTCCGCGGATTTTTTTTTAATGGGAATTTGAATTTTCGCTCTGTGACTTTCCTGCTCCATCCATCTTCTTTTTCGCGCCTTCGTAGAAGATCAATTGCCGTTCTCGTTCGTGTCTGTTAGACTTTTGGGGGATCCTGAGTTTTTTTTTGCCTTTTAGAACACTTTCTATCGGGGAGTTTTTCCCGATGTCAACCAGCGCGTATTACGGATCTGACTCCTGTCCTCTTGGGCAGGATGGTGTCCTCTGCCTTTAATCTTCCCTTTTTGTCTCTCGCCATGGAGTACTCCGAGCGTGTAAGAGTTTTCATTCTGGCCCCTTCTGCTGCTGTACTTTCACGACCTCGGTTTTTAAGTTCCTCTTTTTGGGGGGTGAGTTCTCCTCGGAGCAGAATCTTTTGTCCCCTTCGCTTTCCCTGACTTCGACGCCAGCCGCGGTACCGTTTGTTTCCCGAGTACCCCACGGTTCACCGAGCTGGTTGCCGATCGTTTTTTTTTGGTCTCTTTCGCATTTTATTGCTCCTTCTTTGCCCCTCAACGCATCTTTTTATTCGTCCATTAAAAGAAAGCGACTTGTTTCCAGTGAGTTCCGCCGTCACGATCGCCCTTTCCTGCTTTCCCATTGCTGGATGGTATGGGTCCTTGCCACTCCCCTCCCTTGACAGCGACTTTTTCCCAAGTTAGTCCGGATGACACGGCGCTTTCTTTGGTAGACCATTCTTACCTGAATTATAATCTTGTCAATCCTTTTTTTGATTATCTTCTCCTTTGGCCGCTTGAAGCAACCGGTGTGATTCCAGCTTTTTTTTTGACCCCTGAGTAGAGACGACCCCCCCCCAACATAATAGTATTGTCCCATCCCATCATTCCCTGCTGGCCAGCCCTCCTCACTTTGTCTGATTGGCCGCCTCATGGAGGTTGTGCTTGGCCGTCCGCCATTGTCAAGACTCGATCAAGGTCGGCCTCTGTGCCCCCTGACCTATGCCAAGATCTCCGTTATCTAACGTCCTTCTATTTCGGCTCTCCAGAAGGGCGGCCACACCGTCGGCTTGAGCTCTTCTTACTTTCGGCCCGTGATGATGTCTTTTGTAGTCCAGACCGACGCACTTCAGACCATCCTTCAACGCGCCCTGGTCGGACTATTCATCTTCTATGTGTGGTCGGCCACCGTGTCATTTTTTTCCCATTGGCCGATGTTATTCGCCCCACCCCCCCCCTTTTCATACACGGCGCCAATGACGCCACGGGGCTGCGCTAAAATCTTCCGAACATTTTTTTCGAATTGGCAGACCCACTTCTAACGATTCTTTTGATGGCTTCGGCCATCAAAGAAACGTTCTCCACCATCACCGGCGCTTGATACTGCCGATCGACTGGGGTCGGTGTCTTCCAACCTTCACCACGCGGCGGCTGTCGATTATCTGACTGGTGCTCCCTTGCCTTACGGTTTAACAACGTATCGCCACCTGACTTGAACCCTTGTTCAGTTTTCCTCCTTCAGTGCTTTAATTTTTCAAGGACGAAGACAGGGGCCTCCCCCATTACCATGTCCGCTGTAATGGCGCTTTTCCCTCTTCCCCCATCGCTGCCCATTTCGCCGCCTCCCTTTTTCTTCGCCCCTGACGACAATCCTCGACAAACCCGGCCCGCCCCCTTTTCACTGGCCAAGACCGGAACCAGGACGGCGATCTATATGCTTCTCTTTGACCGGTTATTCCGCTGTCCCGGCCAGATCTTAAGCCCCCCCCTCTATCTATTTTCTAACCCGTTGTTGTTGTTGCGTCTGTTTATTTTTTGAAATCGACCTCCCCTCTTTTATTTTCCCTATTCCTTCACTGGAAGTGCCCTACCTAGGATATAGCCCCCCCCGTCCTTCTTGGCCTTTTCCCGCCTTGCCGGCGTTGGCGGCGTTGTTTCTTTTGCAGCGTGTTTTCTTCCCGTTTCTATTGCCTGTTCTTGTGTTGAGCCGGCGCCGACCCGCTTCTTTCTGCCTCCCACCGCGTCTCTTGACGAATTCACCCGCGTTTCGCGCTGCCACCCGGCGTCCCGGGTCTTCCCATTTTTTAGCTTGTTTCGTTCTCCTCTACTGTATCCTTGTCCTGGCCACTTTTTATCTTTCCGCCGTTTGGTGAAGTTTCCGTCCCGCTTCTCGTGCGCAGCTTCTAGTTGATACGTTTTTGATTGCCTTAAGCCATCGGGATTTGGTATGAAAGTTAGAGTTTGTCTTGCTCTGCGCGGGGGCCGGCCGGTCTGGCGTCTTTTGCCTTTCCCTTGAACATCAGTTTTTTTCTGGGTTTCCCCCTCCTCGCGACCTTTCCATTTCCTGGACGCGAATGAAAGTGTTATACCTCCTTCCGCGCAGCGTCTCTTTGGCGGCTTAGGGTTGACTCCTTCTGACATTGTCCTACGCCCCCGAGATTGACTTTGTTCTCCGAAAGCCCCCCTAGTTTGCTTCTTGAAATGTTACGAGCTTGGCGTAGTGCCTTTCTTTTCTTCCATCATGCACTTGAGCGGTCGTGCCTTCGGTACGTCCCTCATCCCGACCGGTTTCGGACAAGGACGAGTCCTGGCTGGTTTCTCTTAGGCAGCAGACCATTCGGTACCAGTGGTCTCCCCTTCCCTTTTCTTTTTTTTTTTTGTGGTGATTTCTTTTTTTTTCTATCTTTTTCCCGACCATGGAAGAAAAAGGATAACCCCCCTCCGTCCCTTCCTGCCAACCCTATTCGCTACTACAAATCTATTGCCAAGAAAAATTCAGTCGGATTCTTTGGGCTAGAGACCCCTCTCGTCGAACCTCCCGCTTTCCCTTCCCTGATTCCCTTGTACGATGCGAAACTTACAATCTTGACCCATCACACGGATTCACATTCTGATCGTATCCAGCGGTACTCATGGTCCCGTCTGTTTTCCGCCTTTAGCTCAATGGTTTTCAAGAAGCGGGGAAACAACCATCTCAATGAGGCACCCCTTTAAATCTCTCGACGAGAACAACAGACGATTACTTTTACACTTATACGCGTCTTTTTTTGGACGCCGCAGGTGACCACCTCTTTCTTGAGTCTCCTTTCAATCCCCCCCCATGAATGGCTGACCGGCCTTTCCTTTTTTCCGGTCTTCAATCCCCCCTCCGGCGAGCGTCCATTCCACATCTGTGATGAGGAAAATCCTCCCTTTCCCCCGCGCCTGCCGACAAAACGCGACCTCGCCTCGCCAAATCCCCTCGCTCTTCCCTCCTTCGTATAGAAGGCCCCTAAAGTGGTTCCCGCTCTGGCAAAACCTTCTATCTTTTTCACGTCAGTGCACGTCCCCCGATCTTTCATTGGTCTCCAAGTGTCTTAATTCCCCCGGCTTTCCCCCGAACTTCTATGTATGGTTCGGATATGTCTCCCACCACGCTTTGCCCGAAATTCAGACCGATAGGATACTACCCTCCAGTCCCAACAGGGCTCCCTAGGAGGTAAAGGCCCAGGGAAATCCCACGGTCGCGCGACCCTCTGCTCATTCCATTGTCCTTCTTACATCCCCTCTCTTCCTTTAAGGTTTAGCGCTTTTACCTTGAAAATTTAACTTCCTGCAGAAGTGGTGTCGTTTTTCTGATCATACCTGTTCCAAGCAGTCTCCTGTTTCCAGTTTAAAGATCCGCTCAATTATGATTCTTACATTGGCAGGGCTGCCGTTCTTGCTTAGTTGTACGGGCATCCCCTCGAGGGTTCTCTGGATGATTACCAGCCATCTGAGAGCCTCTGCGCATGAGTATACTCCCGCCTTCTGTCTCTTCTCTCCCTTTTGTTGGTGTTGCGAGCTATCCTGTCACTTCCCCGACCCTCCCTATTGGCTCTATGCTCCTCAGTCCGTGTTCCTTCAATTCGCAGCCTTCACCCTTTACGGTATCCGAGCCCCCAATCTCCTCCAACGACGAAGGCACCCTGCTCTCACAGTCTCTATATGGATCTCCCTTCCGGGTCAATGCGAGGCCGTGATCCGTTATGTCTGTGATGATCCCCCGGCCTTGACACGCCTCCACACCACGTCGCTTGCCCGCTCTTTTAGTTTCTAATGTACAAGCTATGCCCCCACTTGCCCTTCTAAAACCGCCCGTCAGGTTGTCAGCGATATGAGACCTACGCCGTCCTTTCCTGCTGGCCTTGCCCACCTCACGTGTTTCAAGTCCACTTTGTAGTATCCAGAGACGTTTTCTTCTTATCTCACGTCTAATTGCCCCCCCGCTGACAGTTTATTCAGATCCCTTCTCTTTGCATCAATAGGCATGTAGTTTCTCGCCCCGTCTTCATTCCCCTTTTTCGACTTTTTGTGCGGGTTCGAGGTAGTTTCATTTCCCTGAACCCCCCCCCGATCTCGGTGCTTGTTTTGCTCCAAAGATGAGTAACCAGCTATGCCTGGTCTCTCACTTTCCCCTTTCTAAGAACCTCGAGTTCCCTCTGGTTTTTTTTTTGTTTTCGGTTCTCGTTTTGTGTGTCTTTGCTTTCCTATATCATGACGAGCGTGCAGCAAAAATGGTCCCCCGGCTTCTTCTTTCCAGGTGTCCCCACTCTTCTCTTAGGTCCCCGTATTACTTCGTTCGGCGGGGTGAGGTTCAACCTGGGCGACGACTTCCCTCCCGTGTTTCACCGCGGGCGTCCCCCATGTTCCCTCCCCCTCTCATATCGGCGAGTTTTTGGGCCATTTGATCGAGTCCTGCAGGAGGCACTTTTCGCGCGCCTCCATTGTTATCCGGAGATCGAATGTTGTACCACTGCACCCCCCCGATATGGCCTATTTCTTGCGTCAAAGACAAGACATCCCCGTGTCCGGACCTCCCTCTCAATGGACTGAAGTCGTGAAGGTGCACCTCTTCGCCACTCTTGGCACGAATCCGGTTTTTCCTCCTGTCGCAAAAGTGGCTTTAGTCCTGACCTAGGTTTTTCGAGCCCCCGAGTGAGAAATGTGCCTTTATAATCTTGTTCCCCCCTTTGGATCTCTTCTGGTGCTTCTTGGCGTGGGCTTTTTCACGTATTCTTCTCCTCGTGGGTCCGGCCAATTAGGACCCATTATCGGCGCCAACCAAACACCTTCAAAACTAACTCTGAGAACCCCTATGACGTATTTCGCAAACCCTCTATCTACACTCAATGACTGTTTCTAAGGATCCCCTCACGTTGGTTTTTTTGCTTGCGTCCGTCCGCCATCTTGAGCCTCGTCCCTTTTTCCCATTTCGGCTTTTTCTCGCCCCCCTACCTTTCCTACAGATAGGAAAGTTAATCGAAGATTAGATATCGCGTAACGTGCTTCTTAAATCGTCCTGATTTTTCTTCTACAGATTCTTTTAAATCCCTCACACGCCCCTCATCCGGCCTGGGTCAGTTACCCGAGAATTCGTTTTTTTTTCGGGCAATCTAATTTTGTTCCTGTCCTTTTAAGGTACTCTCGCCCCCCCCACAATGTGATCATTCCCATGCCTAGTCTCGCAAAGGGAAGCCCTGTCGCGCGAACATCTTCCGCCCATTCTGAATGGCAGACCACCCCCCCCCAGAAAGTTTTTCTTCCGCTTCGGACTTCCCTCCAGTCGCACAATCATGGTTTTTTCGGCGTCGATGTAGGAGGCCTTACTTCCACACTCCCTGCAGTGCACGATCGCTCCGAGGACCGGTACTTTGATTTTTCTCCTTGAATTCCCAGGGAGATTTCACCTATCGCACCCCTGAAAACCTGCTTTTTTTTAGTTCATGCGGCTTTCATTTTTTACAGGATACTCGGCTTCCGCTACACATTTCTTCGATGTTTTGTATGGACTAAGATTTTCTTTGCTTATAGATTCAAGGGAGCTCCCACGGCATCAAGACCTCATTATTTCCCATCTCTGCCCGCAAACGTTCGACTTTTTCCAAGTTTCCGTTTTTCTGCCAGGATTTTCTTGCATTTCTTTTGCGGCGTCGTCCTGCATTCGGAACTCCGCGCTTTTTTCTACTCCCCCGACCTATCTTTCCTCCTCTCGTTGGTTTTTTTGGTTTTCCTTTTGAAATCCCAAGACGTTGTGACCCACTCCTCCTTTTTCACGCCTGCCCGACATAGATATAGCCGTCCTACGCTTCAAGTCCTTGGTTTGTCGACTTTTCGGGTTTCCAGTGGTCTGGATGTCTTTCAGCTTTTTCCGATTTTTCCGTTCCCCCTTTCGCCAAGCGGCATCCAGCGGAATTTTGGCTTCGCCGAGTCTACTATTTCACATTTTATTCGCGACCCGCACCCTGCAAACACGGCGTATCTTTCAGTTTTTCCTTCGGGCTTCTTTTTTCCTACATTCCAACTTGCCGGGAACTTCCGACGATCTTGCCGCATTCTTCTCTTTCTCCCGCAACTTCTACATCCAAGCGGTCCTCGAAAGGTGATGGTGCTCCGTTTTGGCCATACCCTTTGCCCATCTTTAGGTTGCTCAGTCGAGAACGAGGTCCCCGTTCATTCCGCCGTGTGTATTTCCGCAGGCATTGTTCCTGATTTTGTTGGTTGTACGCAGCTTTCATTCTCCATGGCTACGCAACCGTACGGTGCGACAGCCTAGCTACACCTCCGCATGTTTCCCCTTAGTCTTTCTGACAAGATTTTTCCCTCCGAAGGAACTGCGCCTCCGCAGCTCCTTCGTCATAGCCTTTGAAAGCCGTCGCGATGACCAATGGTGGATGGCTCTTTTTTTCGGGCCCGTTCCCGAACTCTGGCGCTCCTTGACGACTGTTTGCCCTCCGTCCACAGTAAGTGAGTCCCCGTCTCTCTTCACTCCCTCCTGGGCGGCGGATTATCTTACGCTTACGCACGGTGTTCCACTTCCTTATTTTGTTTTTTTTTTTCCCCATCGCTGGGTAAGACATGGCGACCTCTGCCGATCCTCTCCCCTCCTTTCCACCTCGCACTCAGCGGCCACCTAATTACGGTTAGGACCAGTTTTCTTACTCTCCCTCGCGTCTGCGCCCTTCTAGGGCTCCCACGCGATTTGAAAGTTTTCCCCGTATGTTTGCGATTTTCTACACATCCGGGCCTTTCACGAACGGCAAACATCTTTAGGAAAGGCACGCTTTGGGACCTGTTCTTTATTTCCTTTTTGGACGCCCCGGATTACCTATCCCCGAAGTCTGTCCAACATAACCTGCGAAATATCACTGACCCAGCCCGATCTCGACGAGAAATTCCCCCCCCCCCACCCCCCCCGCCCCCTAGATAAGTTGGATACGAGTTCTGGCCAGTCATGGACGCGCCTTGGTGAAACATTCCTTCGCCTTTTGTTTAGTGACCCCACCCGCCTTACCCTTCTTTTAAAGCATAGAATTCTTGTCTCCATCCCGCCCCTCTAGCCGCCACGTCTTCTTTCGGACTCTCTTTCCTCCGATTCTACGTTTTTCGACCCCAAAAAGCTGACTCGCTCTCGAAAAGTCATTTTCGTTACCGTTCAAGAAGGTATACCTTACCCCTTAGTTTTTGACAGATTTGGTCCCACCGGATTCTCTCCGTTCCCGTCCAGCCAAGCCTATTATCCCGTCAGCCCCGTCGAGGTGGTTACCCGTGCTTCCCCCAATAATCATGTATGGCCAGACTACTACCTTCGATTACAACTTCACCTGCGACTTCCTCCGGCCCTCATTTCCCGCTCACCGCCTTTTCTGATAATAACGATGGGTCTTTCTCCTTCTGATCGGCCAGGCCCCGGCGTCCATAATCCTTTTTCTAACGCGAGGTTGCCCGTCTGAGACTCCAGTTCCCAGATCTCTGCCGTGGTAGGCTTTGTCTTTTTTTCGTTTTTCTTCCTCCATCACTTTCTTAATCGAAGGGTACCCAGCTGGTTCACATGCTAAGTTCGTTGGCTGCCGCTTGAGTGAGGTTTTGGCGAGGTCTTGAGAAGCTTGTGACCTTTTTCACGTCCACGACCTCATACTTTGACCCGCGCCTTCTTCTCATCTGGACCACAAGGCATGTTCTTCCCTCCTACTGTTGTTTTTTCTCTATAACATCTTGTCTTACTTCCGAATCCTTATGAGCGAGCTCCCCCTAGGTTTTTTTTTTCCCGTCACTTTGACGCCTTCACCTCTTCGGTGGCTCACTCGACCGCGCCTCACCTCGCTAACGCAAGCCTCTAAATTTTTTTTATGGGATCGATCCCGTCGGGGAAAAGGCTACGGATCGGGATTGGCTTCTTCACTGATCCACTTCCAGAAGCAACCCTCCCACTACTTTTTGTCCATGGTTCCTTTGTCCCTCGATTACCTCCTCTAAGAACCTCTTGTTCTTTTGCCATTTCTCATGACCGCTTTTGCATTGGGACTATCATCCGCCCGGTCTGCATCTGGTTTTAGTGCCGCATAATTTTCTGTGCGTGTCCACTTTCATTGCCGACCGTTCGCAGTGATAAGACCCCTCCGTCGACCAATTTTTGAAGAGACTCTTGTGTTCAACGCGTCCTGCGGCGACTTACGTCGTTTGACCTTTCCCCTCCCCCCACATTTCCTGGGGAGTCCGGTCGATTTTTGATGTAACAGCCTTCTGTTCTTCGCGCTCAGCGGTAACGGGAAGAAGGCTTTATTCTCCCCCGCTTTGTCCCTTTTTCTATCGTTTTGTCGACATCTCTGCATGGCTGGATTTTCTCTGAAGAAAAACCCGTTTGGTTCTTCGGAAGGATGGCCCCTGTTAATGAACGCTCTCTCGTAGCCCTCCGTCGGTTAGGTTTCCCTCCCTGTGTTCCGTCTGGATCAGTGTTCACCGCGTTTTCCCTTCGGCGACCACGCGGACTCTTTTTTTGCCAATCTATTCTCGCTGTCCTTCTCTTCTCTTCTCTCTCGTGCATGGTGTCCTCCTTGAGAATGCCGTTTTCAGATTCTTCCGTCCTTGCATCTGGAGTCACAGCCAATCAAGTGCACCCCTTTCTTTTTCGGCCCCTGAATCCCCGAAATGCTTCTTCGGGCCTCTGATTGTCTTTGGAATTTCTGCCCTCTTTTTTTCCAACTGACTCCGGGAAGCTACTGTTCCTATTACTCTTTCTTTTCCTGACGGCTGGCCGGGCTTGCCCGCGTATTTCTCCGGCCTTCATTCCTTATAATTCCCTCAACCGGGGAGGTTCATTCCTTCTTTTTTCCGTCTTCTCCTTTACATTTTGATGAAAAGCCTTTGGGCGTCTGGTATGCCCTCCTCTTTTTCGTTGCGCCCCCGATCACCCCACAAAAACATTCCTTTAGAAAAACCCCTAACTTCTTCCCCTCAATCGAGGCCCGGCTGTACGGCGCTTGCCCCCGGGAGGTTTTTTCCCTTGAGGCCTTGCCTTTGACCATTCTAGTAGACCCGGTCCCGCATCACACCTGTCCCTAGTCCCACAGCTCGGCCGTTCAGTTTCGGTATGTCTCCCACAGTCTCTGGGCCGCTCGGCTTGAGCGCGCTGATTTTTTCTCCACTTCCAAGCCCGAAGTCTCACCACGACAACATGGCACCTTTGTTTCAGTGAGAGTTCCTGGTCTCCTTTTCCGTTTTGAATTTCCCTATTCTCCTTAATTTCGCGCGTCCCTCCCCACACTTGCCTGATCATTCAGTTTCATGGACACTCCTTTCCAGATCGACACATCGTTTTCAGAAATGGATTCCTAACACGACTGTCAATGGTGCCCTGACGTCATTCAAGAACGCCACCCCCCCTATACCGCTAGAGAGTTTTTTTTGGTTTTTCCCCCAACCGAAAGGTCCTCTTCTTATTCATATTGAAGGTCGGCTTTTAACCCTCTTGATTAAAGTCCCTCCCGACTGACCCCCTACGCCGTTCTCCTTTCTAGGAGACCCGTTCCCAGGGACTACGCTTCTTCCTTCCACACTACACCGCTGTCGGCCAGGTCCGTCTTTTTTCTTCCCAGGGCTCCTCCCTACAAACTTCATCCCGCTTCCTTCTTCCGTTCAAATCGGACAACCCCCCCACTTCTCTCCTTGTCCCTTCTCTCAATATCAAGGACGTCTACTCTTTGGCAGGGCTTTTAAGTCCCGCCCGCTATCCTTCTTAACAAGAGTTCTGTTTTTTTCGGCGATTTAGAG
>Ga0179593_1528100_pt1 | contig 16570 bp, 23 predicted proteins | sample CZODoug2_1_08_16_FD_185931 | JGI IMG/M metagenome (GOLD analysis project Ga0179593, IMG submission 185931) | Vadose zone soil fungal communities from Angelo Coast Range Reserve, California, USA - CZODoug2_1_08_16fungal (PacBio error correction) | ecosystem: Environmental > Terrestrial > Soil >... | reverse complement strand
AAGGCGCGCAAAACACTCCTTTCCCTCTTAGAGTTGTGTCTCCTTGACGGTCGTCTTTTTTTTTTTTCTGCCTTCCCCCCGCTTTATTTCCGAATGAATCTTTTTCTATCTCGAGATGATCCCGAAAGAGCAAATATGTTCTTCCCCTCCCTGGCGAACGTTTTCGCACTTTTTTTTTTTCTTTTTTTTAAGAACAGGAAAGGTTCCCCTTCCTTGCCGTAAGGAATGCTTTTTTTTTTCAAGAGTAGGGGTGGAGTTTTTCACAGATTCTTTTTCGGAGCGACTCCCTTCTTCATGTGGTTTTTCGGCAGTAGCCTCCCCGGGTTTCCCCTCCCCGCCCCCCTTCTCCCACGTTGGATGCCTTTTCGTGTATTCAAGGCTTTTACAATCACGTACCTGCGAACTCTGGGCTTTTCGCCCCTCTTTTCACTCTCCGCAGACGTCCTCCTTCAATCAGGCCCGCCACTTCCCCCCACGTTGGGCTACTACAATGCGCTTTTTTGGCCCTTGGATTTCCACGGTGAGTAGAGGCAAGAACACTTCGACTCTTCGGTATGGTGCTCCTCGCTATAAACGTTTCCTCACCTTTCCTTTTTATTAAGTGTTAGAGCCGTTTCCTTTTTCGTCAGCAACCCCTTTCTTTTCTTTCTACGCTGAGGTGGGGCTTTGATTTAGGTCTTTTCCTTTTCTTTTTTGCCGGTGGATGCCCTCTCCCCCTTGGTGGATCTTTTTCCCTCTACTTTTTCCGCGCCCCCCCCATCCTGCCCCCACTGCCGAGGTATCATCCACCTCGAAGGACACAGGATTCTCTCCCCTCTTCCCACGCGATTAAGTACCCCCTCTGCAGAGGTCTTCCCGCGAGTGACTCTCTGTACTTCGCGAGTGAGAATCGTTCTGTTCCCCGTACACTCGCACCTTGGTCAGTGCTCTTCGACCCAAATGCTTCACCCCACTTTTCCTGGGCCGCGAAAAGAACTGCCGCCCGGTGTGCTTGGCCGGGCCACTTTTCCAAGAAGGGGTCGATTATCCACATTTTCTACACCCCTATTGATATTTTTCCTGGCCCTCTATTTTTCCTCTTCCCTTGAGCCGCGTCCTCCCGTTTCTCTTTGCTGAGGGGTCGAGCGAAAAAGATTCTCGAAGAAGGTGAAGGAGGCCACTTTTTTCTTTCCCCGTCCCCTCCCCTCTTGAACTGGTCGACTCCCCTCTTTTAGCTGGTTTTTTTCCCTTCTCGTTTCCCTACTAATAAGTTTGTTTTTGTTTTTTTTGCCATGCCGGCTGTCATAGAAATAGATAGCCCCCCCCCCTTGACGGTCAGGGGCACCGGCATGCCACCCCCTTCGCGCTTCCCTTCATCCCTCAATTTGCAAATTCTTTTCTCGCTCCTGCACCCTTCACGCTCAATTATGAGGTGCGTAGAGGGGACCTCTCCCCATTTTGCACCTTTCTTTTACCAATTCCGCAAACCTGCCTTCCCCCCTTTTTTCCCCCCCCCCCCCCTCCAGTGGACCGGCGGGTTCTTTTTTCCCATTCACGGATTGTTTTTTTTTTAAGGGGGTAGGGAGATTTGTAGATGCCCTTTTCGAACCCCGCTGGTCCCTTTTCCCCTCTTCCCCCCTCTCTTTCCGGCATCCTTTTGCACGCGCGGGAGAAGACATATTCCTCAGAAGCGTGAGCGGCTTCTTTTCGTTTTCCACGATGCTCTTGATTCTTTTTTTCCTCCCTTCCTTATCAGGGATGGGGTGGAGTCCCTTCGCTTCGGTAGAGTTCTTTTTTTTTTTTTTTTTTTTTTTTTTTACTCTTAATGCGGAATCCACCTTCCGTCCTCCTCCCCCCCTCCCTCCGCCATGACCGACTCTTCCCCTTTTTACACTAATGTAGAGAGAAGTCTTCCCCGGGTTTCCTCAGCGCGACACTTATTTTTTTTTTTTTTTTTTTCCATGAAAGGTGGAGAGTTCTGGTAGAACAAGTCCCTTCTTCGGAATCGAGAAGAAGATAGTGGTACCCTTTCTGTCCTCTCTTCCAGGACTGGTTTCTCTCACAAATTTCCCCCCCTTTTTTCTTGTCCATGATTGACGACCCCTTTTTTCTCCGTACACCATCGAGACGATCTCCTTATCAATTGAGCAGGTAGCGTTTAGTTCTTTCCCTTTCAACCACTTCTAGTTACAGAGACAAAGTGACGGCTAACCCTTCCCCCTCGTAGGAGGGGAAGCTTGTCTACTTTTTTCTACGGATTTGGAGTAGTCCTCTCTACGGATAATACAAAAGAAGCTGACTCCATTTTTTTTGCTCTTTTCCTCCTTTCGTTCTTTCTTTCAAGGCGCGCAGGAAGATGAGAGCCGCGATCAGGTAACGGTTTTCGTTCTCGCGATGCTAATTTCTGAGAAGAAGAAGGACTTCGACTATCTTCTCTCAGTCCCCGGGGTCCCCCTCTCTCCTCTTGCCTCTGATGGCGAACATCGTTGGTTTCTCTTTTCTCGGATTGGGGTGCCTTCCTCGGAGGTGCAGGAAATTTTTTCGCCTTCTCCCATAAAGTACAGCTCTTCTTTAGTCACCACTGTGTAACTGCTCTCCCTTCGTCACCTCGCGTAATGAAACCTAGCGGAAAGTGAGCACACCACTTTATTGTTTGCCCGCCACCCATTCTTTCCCCCTTTTTTTTTCCTTTTCCCTCTTCCATAGCGGGCTTTTTTTTTTTCGGCTCGGTTCGAGCTTAGATTGAGGCATCCGGCTACCCTTTCATTCCCCTCTCCTCGCAACTGCGACCCTTTTCTTTTCCAGCAGAACTTCTTTTTTTGTAGGAAGGCAACACAGACGCTTTTTGCAGCGTAGGAATGGGTGCGTCCCCTTCCCTCATTACGTTTTAGTGCTCCTTTTCCTCCCTCCCGATCTTGAGCTTTTCCCCCTTGGCTGTCGAACCATCTTTTCGGAGAAATCCCCGTGTCCCCCCCCCTCTCGAGTAGGGCCCTCTTCCGTGCAGACGTTCCCTTTTTTTTTGTGCATCGTGTGATATGACGCTTTTTTCCTACGAAGATGGCTTTTGACCTTCCCCCTTGACGCTTTTAGTGAGCGCTTCTTGCGCATCCATTAGGAGGTTCTGGCTTTTTCTTTCCGCGGCCGGACTTTCAGAAGGAAGAGATTCCCCTGATTCCCATGTTCAGCGATCCCCGGCAATCTTTCTCCCTCCTCTGACTCAATTTCGCCCCTTTTTTCGGGACGACTGGTCTTTCAATGCCGGATTTCGGCTCTTTAAGGATCCTTTTACTTTTTGGGGGTGCATCTCCTTGTTTCTGTGCTCGAAGAGGCGTCTAGAAGAAAGATTGGCATCCTTAAAACCTTCCCCTTTTCCGTGCGCAAGCCCCGCTTTCCTCGGCGGAAGCCTCAAGAAAATAAAAGGACTTCCTATCTCTCTTTTTTTCTCTACCGTGTGTTTTTTTTTCGAGTCTTTTCATCTGACTGGGTAAGGCGGTTTTCGTGACTGGTGGAAGTTTTTTTTGGCGGGAATTTTTTTCCTTTATACGTGTGGATCTTTCAGACGTCGTCTGATTCCCTATCCGATCCCCCGCCCCTTCCTGTGAGACCCCCCCCCCCCCGTTTCACTGCTTAACTTAGGAAAAGGAGGTTGGTCCCTTTTTTCCCCTTTGCACACCTTCTTACAAAGATCCGCTGCTGCGAAGAGAGAGATCGCTAAAATATGTGGCGGTTCGCCCTATCATTTCCTCCAGAGACCCCCTCCTCTTTCCAAGCACCACTAAAGAGCACCTTCCTCCAAGGAAGACTCAAAAGTTCCCTTCCTTTCCTTCTTCCCACTAGGAAGCATTGCCCCCTTTCTTTAGAATCAGGAAGTCTCAAACGTTTCCCCAGCATGAACGTCTGGCACCCCTTCCATCAGAGCTCTCCCCCTCCCACCCTTCGCCTTCGCAGAAGCTTTTTCGACCGCACAGATGCGTTTCAACCTTCCGTCCTGCAGAAGACCCCCCCACTCCTGACGTATAAACTCTTTGTCTGCCCTTACACGCAGAACCCCTAACAGATTGAATGATGAGCTGGCCATTTTCTCCTTATACACCTTGTAAGGTTTTTCTTGAAATACCTTTTCCTTTTAGTTCAATAGAGACTCCTAATTCTCGACCAGCCCTATGGTTTTGTCCTTTCCCGATCCGCACCCCTATCCCCCCGTTCCTTTCCTGGTGCTTATTTCCCCCCCCCGCCAGGGGCATGAGTCTTTTTCCCTTTGCGCGAGCTCCTTCCCCCGAGTTCATTGACTCTTATTTTTCTGCGCCCAGCTCTCCCTTGACGGCCTCTTCAGTACTTGTAGAGGGATTCTCCGAGCCTTTCCTTTTCACAAAGACTTCTACCTTCCCACGCATCCGAAGAAAAGGCTTTTTTTTCCGAAGACCTCTCTATTGGGTCCTCCCTTTTCCTTCTCTTTTTTTCCCAAGATCCCCCCGCTTTATTCCGAATTTCTTCGGAAGCTCTTCCCCAGGACTTCCTTTCCCTCGCCCTCCCCTCTTCCAGTCAGAGATCCATACGCTCCTTTTTCAAAGAACCTCCCTTTTCCATGGTTGTCATCCCTCCGCTTTCTCGTGGGTGTTCTTGTAGCCTCCCCCCTGGTAAAGATATCTCCGAAATAAGGATTTTTAGTTTTCCACGTCCTCCGTCCCTGGTTTCCTTCCTTCGCCGGCCCTTTTGACCAACGTTGGGATGAGGTGGAGAAAGTGTATAACAAACCCCGTCCCATCTCTCCCCCCCCTTTAGCCTATGGAGATCGTCTCTCTTTCCACATCAGACGCGACCCCCCCTGCGGCAATCTCCCAAAAATTGTGTCCCTCCTTTGTGCTATAACTGAGCTTTCCTCCTTTCATCCCCTTGAGATGGTCCTTGATTCACGACACCCTCCCCTCCCCTCGGTTAAGGGGTGCTCCCGAATCCCGCTCTCACCGGGCAGTCTTTTTCCCTTTAAGTGTCGCGCGGCGGCAGTTCACCCCCCCCCTCTTTTTTCGCATCCCTCATGAGTGGGGCTTTCTTCTCTTTTCTGGATGGTCTTTTTTCTACTTCAAGGTTTCCCCAGAACTATCCCTTCTTTTTCCCCGCCAACCCTTTATTCCCTCTTTTCACGCCGATGATCCCTCGCGCGTGCAAAACGCTTTTTAATTCCTCCTATCAAGCTGATTTCTTGGAACTGCCGATGGACTCTTCTCGCGTGAAGAGAGAACTCTCGATTCTCCACGCCTCTTTCCTCACATTGTTCCCCCTCCTTCGGGAAGTGCTCTAGCCAGAACACCACCGTTTACCGTTCATATCCACCGAACCCTTCCTTTTCTTGGCCCTTTCCCCCCTTGACCGTTTTCTCCCTGTTCGGAAATTGAACCTTTTTTTCCTTCCCTCCGTATGATGATGAAGGCACGCTCTTCGCAGAAAGTGAGCGTGATCCGGGTTTTCTCTTCAAGACTTTTGCCCCCCCCCTTGCTTGATTATTCCTCTACTTGTGCAGGAGGAACAATGGATTTTTTTCCCCTCCGTCTGGATCTGGCAGTTTCCTTTTCTGGAGAGACATCTTTTGTTTTTGTTGTCGCTCTGTACCTCCCCCCCTTCTCCCTTCCCCCCTCTCTCACCAATTCCTATCCGTCTGGAGTTCTTTTTGTCACCACTCCTTGGAATACTGCTCCCAGCAATGCACCTTCTTTGCGCGCGACCTTCTGTCCCTTCTTTCATACCCTACGCGTAGCGGGCCCTTTCTTTTTTTCCTTCTGCTTAAAAGGTGCCCCCGCCCTCCTGACCCCTTCGGCCAGCCAAACTTTTTCTTCCGGGCCAATCACCGTTGTTTTTTTTTTCTTTCTCCTTCCCCCCCCCCCAGCCTTGAAGCAGATTCTGTTTTTTTCCCTTCCCCTTCCCATGGAAGGTGCGTTCGCTTTCTTTTTTAGACCACGCGCTGTACGATCTTCTTCTCAATCGGTCCTCGGCACTTTCTTTCCTGACCTAACAAGGTGAGCGGCCTTATTTCCCTCCTCTTGGTGCGAGGTGTCTCGCCTTTTTACCTTTTTTTGATACGCTCGGCGTAATACATTTTTCTTGCAAAACGTAGCCTTCGTTTTTTTTCTTCTATTGCATTCCCACCTTCAGTTTTCCTTCTTCTCCCCCCTCCAAGTCCAGACAGACCTACCTTCCGCAAGCCCCACTTCTCTTAGGGGTTGCGACTGATTGAGTCCTCCTCGGATTTCTGCTGCCCCCTTTTAGAGCTCTTTCCTCCCCGTGCGCCCCAGTCCGACGTGTTGTGTGTAGGCTTTTTCGTTCTCCCCGTTTCTGCCCTCCCCTTTCCTTTCGTTCGCCCAACGGTTCCTTCGTGCCTGATTGCCTCTTTGAGAGTAAAACCTTTTCTCTTGCTCCCCCTCTTTGCACTTCTTTTTTCTTTTCCTTCTTTTTTTTCCCGTTCTCCAACAAGGCAGCCCCCTTTCTCTGCCACATTCGTGAACCAGGGACAGGAGTTTTTTTTTCCACCCAAATAAGATTTCGGCGTCGCTTTTTTAAATTTTCCTCTCCCATCGATGAAGGACTTCCCCCTCCGGCTTACCTCATTTGGTGGCTCTTCTTCTCCTTGCCTCGAGGACAAAATCCTCTCGTCAGATGCGCGACTTCCTCCTATAACAAGGAAGGGGGCGTTATGTTGTAATTTTCCCTCGATTGAATTAGTTCCTCCGCGGGCGCGGTTGATCTGAGCAGAGAACCCTTTCCTTTTCTTTCCCCCTCGTGTGTCGCGACGTGCCTTTTTTCGGCGTGGTTGGTTTGTTTTCTGCGGTGCGGAATTCTTCCTAAGTAGCACATCCCGCTCCGACTTCCCCTCACTTTTCCTTCCCTCCTATTCCTGAGTCACTCGGTTCCTTCCCCCTGTCCGGGCCGAGCGCGAACGTTTCCTTGGCGGCGCTTGTGCCATCCGAATCTCTTTCTGCGTTTCCGCCGATCCGCAGGTTCTTCTTCTGTGTTAGAGCCCTCACCCCCGCTTGCGGCATTCCGTTTTCCCGAAGGAATAGCGATTTTCCCTTTTCGCCCCCCCTTGTGACCTCTTCCCCCTCCTGAAAAACCTCCGCCCCCCTGCAGGCCGCGTCGGAAGGTTTCAGTAGTCGACCCAGAAGTTGACTTTTCTTTCCTCTGATGCTGCCCCGAGCACTTTCCCCCTTCCCATAGTTTCGGACTTTCGGGCAGGCGAAGGGTGGGACGAGTCCTCTTTTAAGTGAGGAACGTTCCCTAGGTTCCTTGTTTGGTCCATTGACGCGTCTTTCCTAAGAAGAGGGCATCGTACTCGTTTTGACAGGCGAGGGAAGTGTGCTCGCGGCGGCAGTGGATTTTCCTTTTGCTTTCCCCCTTTCGCCGTATTGATTTCTCTCCCCCCCCAGGTCCGCTCTGGTCTTTATCTGACGTCCCCAAAGATTTTCGAGCCGGAAGCGGTGCGCTCTTTCTCAGCTCATTTGAGATTTGTGAGCTTGAGTGCCCCTTCCCCGTCATGGGGAAGCCGCCTTTTGGGGCGACGTGGAAGGGCATTCTTTTGGGTGAAATAAAAGTTTTTTTTGCTCTCGCCAGGCCGTGAAAGCGAGGATGCCCTATGCGTTTTCCCCTCAGGAAACCCCTGTACATGGTCTTTCAAGAGACTTTCCCCTTGCGGGAAAATGCCCCGAAACCTCAATACCTCCAATGAAAAGTCAGACCCTTTGGAGAGAGAGAGATGGGACTCCCTTGGGTCTTCTAGAGAAAGAACTTCCTTCCGGAACTTGGAGCGTTGGAAGTTGTACTTCCCCCCTCATTCTGCGCGTTTTACCTGTGCGCAGGCAATGGATCATTGGCGAAGCTTTTCTTTTTATATTGGTACGAATCTTTCTCGCCCTCTTTCCCCTTCGGTTAGATGAAACCCCCCATCTCGTCACAGTAAGAGAATCCCCTCCTAGGAGTAAAAATGAAGTCCGCTCCCCTTAATACATGTTTCCCTTCCCCTTTCCTCTCCTTTTTCTTAGAGCTGCTCCTTGCTCTCAAATCTGTGGGGCTTCTTCTACAGGAAGGCCCTATTCCGAGCTCATAATCCACGCCCGGCCTTCCCCCTCCATAGCAAAGAATAATTCCTCGGCCGACTTCATCAGACTTAAACGGTTTCCCCCCACATCTTATCCACCTCGTTCCGATTTCCCGTAGTCTAGAAAATCCCTTCTCTCACACGTGATGCTCGAACCGTAGAAAGTTTCCCCGAGATCCTCCGTCAAACCTTCTCCCCCCTCGTAAGATTCCTCGGACTTTCCCAAAAGCTCTGTAGAGCTCAAGCTCTGTTCCTCCCCCAAGATAATACGAAGTCCCTGGGTCGACTAAGGACGCCTCCCCCCCTTATGGAAGGCTTTTTTCGGAGCTTGTTCAGGTAAAAAAGAAGGTTCCCTTTTGCACTAAAGTGACATAGCGAACCCCCCTCTACTCCCCTTTGATGGTAAGCGTTTCCGCAAGTCGGAATGGGTTTGTTTTTTGATTTGAACAGTACTCCTCCCGCCCCCATACGGCGATGTAAACCCCTACTTTTTTCCTAAGTTTTGGATTCCCCCCCACGGGGCCCCCAGTGTTTGGAAACTCCCCTTTGGTGTGTGCTCCGTTCACCCCCTTCGTTTGGGGACGAAGGAGATCGCCTTTCCCTTTTCCGGCATAGGCAGGTACTTTTTGTAGCCTTTGTTCTCCTGCGAGAACTCTCCCTTACAGACACCGCCACCTTTCTCCCCCACACAAAAATTCCGCAGTCCTTCCCCTTCCACACCGCTTGGCTTCCTTTTTCGAGTTGTGGAGCCTTTTTTTTTTTCTCCTCCCAACCAGAGGGTCTTCCTTCTTCCTTGAGTTTCCGCGACCAGACGAGATCTGTTTTCCCCATTCGGCGTGAGCCCTCTCTGTTAGATTCTTTTTTTGGGCGAGAAGAGGCAAATCGCTCCAGCCTTTCTCCCCTCCGGAGTACCTGCTCCCCCTTCCTTCCTCTATCGGTTTTTTCGGGGTGGAGGGAGCAGTACCTCTTTCCCCCCTCCTACGACTCTTCCTGTGGGTCTTTCCCTTACTACGTCCCTGGTTCACGAATTTTTTGCGCGCCCTTCCCCTTTGGTGTCGCCCCTCCCTTTGGTCTTTTCAAGAACCTACGCCGACAATGAGGAATCTCTTCCTTCGGTCGCGATGGTTCTCTCAGACCGCGCAAGACTATTTTCTCCTTCTAAGGGAAAGCAAAAAAACCTGCTCCCGAAAATGAGCTCGAGACCCAGTTCGTCAAAGGAACTCGCCCAGAAGGACTTTTATGCGAGATTTTTCCCCAAGTAAGCTTAAACTTGGTGAGGAAAGCCTTCTACCGCTCTCCCCCTGGAAGTTGCGCCTTCCCCTTACGTGTTTTTACGAGCGCGGCAGCCCCGGTCGCAACCCTCTCTTTTTTTTTGGAGTGCGTCGTGAGATCTTGTTTTGGTGTAGTTTCTGAAGGAACGGTTGCTTGTTCGCGAAAGTTTACTGTTTTCTTTTTCCCCCGAGTTTGTCCCCTCTTCCCCAAAATAATGCACTTTGAGGAAGCCGAAGCTTTTCCCACCGGAGATTTGCGCAAAACGGCTTTTCCCCCGCCTGTTACTACCCCCCCTTGAGTCAGTCCTCCCGTCCCCTTTCTCAGCGGTTCGGTAACGCGCGTGCCTCTTCCTATTCGGAGGTAGGCCTCTTCTATCCGCGTGGTCGAATTAACCTTTCTTTTTTTCTTTTCTCTCCGCCGAACACACTGCTGTGTTTTTTTTTGCTTTGGCCCGCCTCCCGCCTCGGTGCCTTGTGCCGGGAAAATGAAGCCCCCTTTTTCCCTTTTAGGTCCCCGTCCCTTTTTCCCGAACACATTATGATGCTGCATGGCCCCTCTTCCTTTTCTTTCCTTCCGCCAGCCGAAGAAGTGATTGCTCCCTGCGGGGGTCGCGCCCCCCCTGCCTGATGAGAGGCAGCGCCCTCCTCCCCAATTTTTCTTTTTTCCAGTCAACTTCTGGCTCTTGCCTTTTTTTTCTTTATACGCCTGATGAGTTACCTTCTCTCTCTTTCTTGTTGTGGTTGAGAGCGAGGTAACGCCAGCTTTTTTCGAATAGACCAAAAATGACATCTTCAATTCCCCTTTTTAAAGCTCTGCCCGATACCCAGCCCTTTCCCCCTTTTTTTTTGCCGCGAACCGCAGGGCCCCCCCGCTTTCTTTCTCTGGCTCCAGCTCGCGTAGAGGCATTTCCTTTTTTTGATTAAACAGGTGCACCGTATCCCTTTACTTTTGACATTTACTCCCCCGTGTACCCCCCCCCCTTTTTCTTTCTCCTGCACACGTGTCTTTCTCCTCTCCCTGTCTGAGAGCAATTACCAGCTTTTATGTCCCAGGGGAAGTAGACCCCCCCTCCTCGCGAACCCGGAATATCGTCTCCCCCTTCGGGAAGACCTTTCCCTCTCCAAGGAGGAATCGCGTTCTTTTTTTCCCGAAGAAGTGGTGCGAGTGTGGCTTTTGATTCTCCTGAGGTAATCCATTCCTTGCCCTTTCTTTTTTTTTTCCCTTTTTCCCCTTTAGCATTCGCGCCCCTTGTACCCTTTCTCTGGCATTCCAATTGAAGTCATTTTTCTCCAGCACAGAAAGAAATCTTTCCACCTTCCTAGAGCCAGTCCTTTTTTTTCTACCTCTTTTCCTCCCCACTTCGTAGTTCGTTTTTCGCGCACTGCCAGGTGTATCTGATATTAGGGAAGTCCCTGCCCTGACTTGTGTCGGCCTCGTCTCTTCTTCTTTTCCCTCAAAAGGGATTTCTCTTCCCGATGGTAGTCGCCACCCTTTTTTTTTGGCGGGAAGGATGACGCTCCGTCGGACCCATCTCCCGTCCTCTTTATTTCTACTAAGGTAGAGTTAGTTCTTTCCCCCTCCACGGCTCCCCCCACCCCGTTTATCGGCGCACCGTGCCTGTTTTCCTTCCCTTTCTTGTTCCGTTGGAGACGTCGTCGATACCCCCAACGGATTTCTTTCGATCCTATCTTCAGCGGTACGGCTCCTTTCCCCCCCTTTTTTCCTCTGACCCAGATCTGTCTTCGGCCCATTTTACTACTTGCCTTTCTTGAGAGTCCCCCCTTGGCCCTGAGAGATGTTCGATCCTTCTGTCTCCCTTGATCGCGGTCGCCGACGCTGCCCCCCTCTTTCAGAGGATTGAGCTTGCTAATCTCTTCGAGGCGCCACACTAGAAGATGTTTCGGTGTGGGAGAGGATTTTTGATTTCCTTCGCTGTGGGGTGCGGTCCATTTCTTCTTCTCTGCAGTAGCACATCTTCCCTTCCCCCCTTTTCTTGCTATGCCGTCCACCTTGTACTTTTTCCAATCGGTAATGAAATCGAAGTTGTACGGGCTTCCCTGGGCTTCCCTTCGGCGCTTGCTCCCTCCACCATTCTCTTTTTTTTCCCCTCTCGGATTGCAGCGGCGGTTCCTTTCGCTCTACCCATGCCGAGTGCGGCATAACGGCTACTTTCCGGAATCAGAGATTGCAGAGCAACTTTTTTCCCTTTTCTTGGAGGCCCCCCCAGCCTCCCCCCTTTCCTTTTTTCCTTTCGGAGACTTTTTTTTTCTTCGACCAGAAGGGGCCTTTCTCTTAGGAAGAGAGTGAGCTGCGCCCCATCCCTTCCTTTTTTGCATCAGGAGAAGGGTTTTCCTCTTTTTCGGAGGCAAGGGCTCCCTTTTTACTGTCGGGAATCCGTTTCCCGGCGTCCGGAGTAGTACTCTTTCCTTTGACGTGGTGACAGGCGCTTTTCCCCTTTCTTTTGCGAGACGTGCGGCCTTGAGTTTTTATGTTTTCTATGGAGTGGTGCTTTTTTTTTTCTGGAGCAGACGCGACGATTTTTACTGTTTCCCCGCAATTTTCTCCTTGTTCCGCGAGCTCTTCCTCCCTCCGCGGAGCTTTTCGGACGCCTTTTTCCTTCACAGGCCGGCATGTTGCCCTTCTTCGTTAAGCAGTTTCTTGTTTTTGTTGGGTGACTCCCCCTGTTTCTGTGCGCGATTTCGGCTAGAAACCGCCTCGTGCGGCCCGTCATCAATCAATATCTTTTGCAAGGACAGAGAACGCCTTCTCCCTCCCCTGACGAAATCCGGCGAACAGGAGCTTCTCTCGTCCTATCTCTCTGTGGGCCCCTTTTTTTCGAGAGATATCCCTAATCTTCTTCGGTGATGGCTTGTTCTGGAGTGTACAGCGAGCCCTCTTTCCTTGCTCTTCAAACTATCCTTGATGATGCGGCCTCCTTTGTCGCGTTTCATCATACTCTTTCTTGCGAGCAAAGATTCCCCTCCTCTCTAACCAAACACGTAGTTCTCCCCCCCTTCCGACTCCTACGTTCGTCAGGAGTCCCCTTTCCTTTATTCTGAAGAGAAGTCCCCCTTCCAGCAGCTCCGCGACCCTTTCCTCCTCGAGCGAGTCCCCCCCTCCTTTCTCCTGTGGCTACGCAGATCCTTCTTTTCGAGGCAGTCTGATAAAGCGAATAAAGACGTGATCTCCCCCCTCTCCCTCCAGAGTTCAAGAGACAGCTCGCCCCCTCCCGTCCTGTAACCCAGCGTCCCTATTCCATTTCGTAGGGTCTCCTCCCCCCTTTACGAGTGGGAATAATTCCTTTTTGAAGGCAGTTACTCCCTTCTCCCTTTTCATAGGCACCCTTCGTCCGATCCGCCGGAATTTCTCCTTTTTTTGAAGCTGGGAGATTTCAATTCCCAGATCACTTCCTACTTTTTTTTTTCCTAAGTGCCGCCGAACCCCCTACGCTGCCTGCAATTCTCCTTTTCTTTATCCCCCCCGCCCGAAGGAAGCTGAACTACTTTCTTGTTTTTCCCCCCCCCGTGCAACTCGCCTCTTCCCGCGATCTGTTAGTCCGTATTTTTCTAGGCTGGTGGTGATTCTCCCGCCCCTCGGAGTTTATTCCCCCTCACCGGGAATGTCTCCTCATTTAGGGCAAAAACAAGAGAAGACTCTTTTCCTGCTAAAGTGAGAGACCTCGTTCCTTTCCCCTAGGTGACGCCGTCTTTTCGCAGTACCTTGGGGACGGCATTTCTCCTTTTTTAAGGGTAGAGGCCTCCACTACGCGAGCACTCCCCTTTTCTTTTCCCTTCAACCGCCCCCCCCCTCCGCCTGAAAAGTCCCTTTTCTTCACAGAGTGGGAGCAAGCCTTCTTTTGGATTTTGCTTTTTCGCAACATCACCTTTTTCCTCTTGATTCCGAATTTTCCTTGGCGGCGAGACCTTTCCCAGTTAAAGAGGAGCTCCTTTCTCGACCTTCCCCTCGGACCTCGCCTCATTTGTTGGTTCCCTGAAAGGAAGGTAGTACCGCGCCCCTCCTTTTTAAGCCGATCGGCTCGTCGGGTGGAGGAGACCTTGGATTCGGTCAGCTCTCCGCCGCCCTCCTTCTGTGGTTGCCGACGTGGCCTTGACCTTTCCCCTGTTACCTAAGAGTTTCGCCTTTTTTGTTTCTCAACGTTGGCTTGGGTTTTTTTCGATTTTTAATGGCTTGTCAAGAACGCTGCCCAAGATGCACGCTGGCTTTTCGACTCTTGGTTTCGCAGAACTACTATGCGCCAGTTTCCCCCCACACTGTGGGGCTCCTCCCTTTTCTCGCGAAGAAAACTTTTTCTCTTGTCCCCTTCCTGCTCGATGCCTCCCCCATTCTGACCTTGGGAGACCGAATATCTCCTTTTGCTCAACGGGCCGTCCTGACCTACTCCTCCTTTTTCGGCGGGTATTTTTACCCCGTCTCACGTCGCTCTACCTGATGAGTTTTTTTCCCTCTTCTTTGTATTGCTGTTTCCTTCTTTTCTATGACGGCAATTTTCTCAAATATTAAATGTTCGGATTCGCTTCTCCCCCACATTTCCGTCAGGCCTGATGAAGAAGTAGTCCCGTAGACGCGCGGACACCCTCTTTTTCCCTTACCCCCCTTCGGCACAGATTGTTCACCCGGACCTTCCCCCCGCTTTCTCTGTTTTCTTTCCCGAGCGTTTTTTTTTCTATGAAGGAGGGAATTCGCCCTTCTTGGGTTTTCTCCTTCCCTCCCCCTCTCTGCCCCTTCTGGGAAGTGCCTCGCCCCCCCTTCCGCTGATGAACCCTTTTTCCGCAGAAACGAAAAGCTTTTTTTTCTTGACCTTTCAAACTGGAAGGAAACGGTTTGTGGCTTTCCTTTGTTTTTTTTGACGGTTTCCTGTTGACTCCCTCCCCCCGATGATGATGAAGGGACCCTCTACGTTTTTTCCTGCGCCGCACAGAAATGAGAGTGAGTTTTTCGACCCCCTCCCTTTAAGCTTTGAGGCTGTCCTTCCTTTCTCCGAGGCCAATGGTCTTTTCCCCTTCCCTCCGTTACTGGAGGGACGTTTTTTTCCGGCTGGCGGTACATCTCTATTTACTCTCTCTCTCTCCCCCCAGGCTCTGACCGCACCCCCCCCCCCCAACCATTTACCCCAGGACGGAGGGACGGTCAAGGGTTCACCCTTCTTTTTTTCCGAATCAGACAAATTGCCACCTCACCAATTATCTGCGGCGCAGGGCTCCTGCTCTCTTTCTAATCTTGTTAGTGAGTCTTCCCCCTGTTCCCCCTCCCCTTTTCTGCCTCCAAACTTACCTTCCCCCCAGGAACTCCCACTTCCCTTTTTTTTCTCAAAGCTTGTGCAGCCCGCTTCATGTTTGTTTTTTTTCCTTCCCAGAAGGCGTTCTACCATGTTAATTGACAAAAGAGTCCTTTCCGCGAAGACCTAAGGAATATCTTCCTTTTGCCCTTCCCCTAACGGCAGGGCAGTTTTTTTTCTGCATCATCGTGAGAGGCGGTGGGTACGCCGCCTTTGGTGAGGTTTTTTCCCTTCGCCGTTGATGATACTCCCTTCACTTTTGCAGGATGGGGTTGCGCTCCCCCTCTCCCAAGGTACCTTCTTCATGAGGGAAGCAACCTTTCTCCTCCCCCAAAACCCCCCCCCGAAAGCCAAGACAGATTTGAACGAAGAACGCCCCCCTCCTCGTTAGACCTTTATTTTTTTCCTTTACGAGGCTGCCTCCCGTTTATTCGTTGAGCTCCCCCCTTTTTCGTTCCCCCCGGGCTCTGGGTATCACCCTTACATTGTACTTTTCGAGTGTAGGCCTCCGCTTCTGACAATTTTCCAAAGGTGTCTCTTTCCGCGCAGGCATGGTCTTATCCCCCCGGTTGTCGGCACCCTTTTTTCAGAAATAGTTCGCTTCCCCCATAGACCGCGCGCCAGAGTCTTTCACTCTTCCCTCTTTCGTTCTTGAAAAGCCTCTCCTTCCACCACCTGCCGCCAACGGTCCTTCGGAGAACTTAGTGAACAAGGCCTCCCCATCAGTCGCCCCCCCCTCCGGATTTAGGCGTGTCTTCCTCATCTTTAAAGCTCTTTCCTCAAACAAGAAGATGAATTTTCTACCATTTTTCCTTTCTCCTTTCCGTATTGCTCTTCCCCCCCTCTGTCCGCTGCGCGGCTGTAGATTCCCTCTCTGGGAAGAGTTAGAGAACTCTTGCTTCGAAGAGCCTGGCATTTTTCAAGCCGCGTGATTGATCCTTTCCTAATTTTTCTCGCCCAGAGGAGCCCCCTTCTTCGATGTGGAGCCAATAGAGTTTCATTTGCGGTTGGTGAGGTGGAAGTTCCTTTTCAATTATCTCCGGCCCCCGTTTTCAGGGTCTCAAACACAACACTAAACGTCCCCCATTCTCATGAAGTCCACCGGGTGACTGTTTTTCCTCCTCTCCTGTACTTTTTGCTAGCGCGCCTTTTAGTCCCCCTGCGTGGCGGCGTTGTTGCCCTCCTCTTATTCCCCTCCCGTCCTGTTTTTCTTTGGTACATAGACGGCTCTCTCTTTTTGCGACGATCAAACAATGAAGAGCTTGCGTCCTTTTCTCGCTTCTCCCCTGATTTTCGGTTCTTGCATCCGTTTCTTTTTTTTTTTCATGAAAAAACAGCCGCCGCTGCTCCTTCTTCGGCCTGGGTGCGGCGGAATTCGTCTCTCCCGTAGAGTGATCGGGGTTCGAGTTTTTTCCCTCCCAGTCGTGCTTTCTAAACCCCCTTCTTTTCTTTTGTTTTTCATGCGCCGGGTGTTCCGGTCTTTTTTATTCAGTGGAGGAAAGTTTCTTTTTTTTCATCCGTTTGATTATGAAGAGTCCGTTCTCTTTGCCCCCCGCGCTTTTTTGACAGGCGCGGTATTTCCCCCAACCCCCGCTCGGCTTCTGTTTTTCTTCGGGCTCTGGAGTGGTGATGGCCTTTTTTTTTCCGCTGGAGCCAGGAAGTTTCGCCCCCTTTCTATGTTCCACAAGCTGTTCGCGCGTTTTCTCTTTCTTTTCTCTTAGTCTCCTCCTTCTGCTTTTCGGACGCGTACTTTCCCGGACGAAGGGGACGCCTTTCGTTTTACAGTGCACCTAAAGGGTTTTTCTTCTCGTGTTCTGTGATCGCCCATATTGGGGGATGCTTAAGAAGAATTCCTCCCTTCGAATCATAAACCCCCTTCCCCCCCCCTGAAGTCCGGACTAATTCAGTCGCGTCCCCAATAACGCCATTCCCCTTGACCC
>Ga0179593_1298657_pt1 | contig 16571 bp, 18 predicted proteins | sample CZODoug2_1_08_16_FD_185931 | JGI IMG/M metagenome (GOLD analysis project Ga0179593, IMG submission 185931) | Vadose zone soil fungal communities from Angelo Coast Range Reserve, California, USA - CZODoug2_1_08_16fungal (PacBio error correction) | ecosystem: Environmental > Terrestrial > Soil >... | reverse complement strand
CCCGGTTGTACCAACAGCTTTTTCCGGCGAGTTTATGGGCCAACTCCTTTTTTCCCCCCTTCCACGACCTACTCGCAACCAATACTTTTGACATTTCAGCTGAATTCATGGCGGTTATTCTCTGGCTCTCTCCGTCTTACCCCACTCCTCCTCCAATTCCCTGACAGTTCCCGGGTAACCTCTAATACGTTCCTCCCCCCGTGGAGTTGGGACGTAGGTCCTCCACCGTTTTTTAGAACAATCTCCCCTTGCCCATTCCCCAACAATTTTTTTTTATTCCCACAAGGACCGCATACGGTCCCTCACCCATTTTATTCCATACCTTTATTTATCGTTTTGCCGCAAGATTAGCCTGAATGTCGCAATCTCCCTATTTGTCACCTAGCGGGACCTCCCACGTAAGTTGTTTTTTACCCCCTAGCTTTTCTTTCATCACCTTCCTCAAGCAATACCCCCCTACTCCCCGTCTGACAGGATGGCATGCTACACACCGCCTTCTTTGGTTCTCCATCCCGAACTCCCCACTAGGATTCTTATGCAGCCTGTTCTCTATCGAAATTCTTATCTTTTTTTTAACTCGCGGTTCGTTACGACCCGCCGTTCCAAGGAAATTCCCCTCTCCCCTCCTCCACCCAAAGCGCTCTCCATTTTTTCTTGGATGGTGAAGTTTCTCACTACATGACCTTTTTGGTCTCCCTTCCCCCCTAACTGGAGCAGGTGCAACCTTGTTTGACTCGCGACTCATTCCTCATTGAACAATTTCTACCCCATTCACCCCTTGTTCCCTCTTCCCTAGCCCAGCGCGTCAGAGAGATCTCCCCGTTTAAGATTTCTCCCTCAGCTAAGTTCGAGACGTAAGTAGCGATAACCTACATTTCGCCTCGATATCGAAGTACCCCTTCCCAAATCTTTCATGAGCTATGGCTGTGAAGTTAGCCCTTTGAAGATTTCCTGATAATCCCTGGTTTTCCCTTTCTGAATAAGTGGATTGTTCCTTCTCACGGTCTCCTTTTGACCTACACACAAGGAACTCAGAGTTGGTCTCTTTCCGGTTGGGTACTTGCAACTTTTTTACCCGCGTTCATTTCCAACGCAGACTTAGTTTTCTTCCGGCCCCACAAGTTCAACGGCTAACAAGGTACGTGGATGCGTTCTTAATGGAGAGAAATCGGTGTTCCCCGCATATAATCTTTTCTTATCATGTCCCCTCTTTGTGATTTTCGGTCCCCCCCGCTGATTCAGTTCAATGCATGCGGCTTTTTTGGCTTCCCCACTTTTGTCTTTTCCCCACTTGTGGTTCCCGTTTGAGCCGATCGATGTGACAAGACCCCATCCCACTTCAGGTATTGCTACGCGCGAAACTCTTTTTTTTTTTTGTTGGTGCTGAGTGACCGCTCCAGCCATTCACGGTTTTCCCTCTCTGTCAAAGCCTTCTGTTGGAACAAGCCCTGAGGCGCTCTTCCCCTCACCATTTTTCTCCCTAAGCCAATCCAACCTGAGTTTAGAATCTTGGTACCCGTTTCTCTCTACATTTTTTTCTTCAAAGATGTCTTTGTTCGAACCCGGAGGAGAGAGACCTGACCTTTCCCCCCTAGAAAGAATTTCCCCCCTCCCTCCCCTGGTCCCTCCCATTTGTTTGGAATGATCGATCAGGAATCCCCCCCCCCCCCCCCCCCCTAATGTGCGCTGTTTACCAGAGGTCGGAAGTTTTTGAAAAGAACATGCTCCAGAATAGTTGTTCTCCCCCTTATTTCCGAGGCGTCGGGGAGCTGCAAAACTCTCTTTTCCCGATTGTTTCTGTATGAACGCGAACAGTTTTTTTAGTTTTTCGAGTAACTCCCCCTCCGTCTGCAGTATGAAGGATATTCAGCACCCTCAATCTTCCTTTTCTCTTTTTCTTCCTCTATTCCTCATGGCTTTCAACAGAGGTCTGAGCTAGAGGACTCCTCCGAATCATTCGCCCTTTCCCATGATCCTTCCTTGATCCCTTTCTCGTGATGATCCCATGTACGTAGGTCCCTTCTTTTTTTAATTTTTCCGGCGAGTTTTGGAACTAACCGTTCCCCGTTCTTCTTCTGGCCGTATTCCAAGTTGGTTTTTTTTTCTTTTTTAAATTTTTCTTCTTCCCTTCCCGAAGGGAGCAGACGTCCACTCCGATCTGCCACGTTAGGGCGTTCCTTCTTCTGGATTCCTTTATCTTTTTCCTTAGTTATCGCCGTGAACTGGGTAATTCAGACCTGTGACCCCCGAGGTCTGCTTAGGATTCCCTCGAACTTCTCATGAAGCATTCATTGAAGGTATATCCTCTCCGTTTTTTCCTCAAGTTTTTTTCCCCCACTCTTTCCCTCTCCTTACACGGCCTACGTCGGGGGATCGAGCAAAGCGGCTGAGCTGCGCCCTTTTTCGAGAAGAGCTGAGGGGGTTGGGGTTTTGCCTGAATCTTCCAGTAATCCTTCTCCTATGTTCAAAGAGAAGGCGGATACTTCTTCCGTCTTAATGCTTTTTTCTTTTTCTGAGTTGTCTCGGCGTCTGAGTAAATTCTTCTGGAATTCCGTCAGTTGCTCTAATCTTAGTCAATAAGCGTATCTTCCTTTGTTCATAGTTTTCCTTCAGAAAACTCTCCCCCTGTTATTGCCCCGTCCGCCATACCTAATCCCCTCCCTTTGTTTTGTTGTCTGAAAGACTTTTTCTCCCGCTTTCAATACCGGCCCTTTGTTAGTGTTTCTCCTCCTCTAGCCCAATCCGAATTTCAGGGACTATATGTTCCCTAATCTTTTCAACAACGAGGCGACGTTACAGAACGGAACTCCCGCCTGACTCCCCAACCCCACCAGAAAACTACACAAAGAAGTACTCAGAGGGTCCCGCTGAAGTTATCCTCCCATATCTTTTGGTCACCTCCCCCTCCATTCATTCCTGGCAGATTCCCCCTCGATTTTTTCTACCTGGTCTCCCTTTAGCCTTGGCTATCTAGATCCCGCCCGTCTTCCCGGTTCCCCTTCGTGCACGTCTGCCACTTACAGCCCCTAGCGTCCTCCAACCCCTTCCCCTATACCCCCCAAGGCCGATGGCTTTCTGAGGCTTTCTTTTTTATCTACTCTCCTTCCATACTTGAAGAAACAGACCAGGCGACGGCTCAGGCACAGCTTCCTATCATTTCAAGTCCTTCAACGCAAAGACAGTACCTCTTTTTCCTAATGATAATTTTTTTATCTTCTCTGCCCCTTAATCTCCTTGCGCAATTTCCCAGAAATTTCTTTAAGAAAAAAACTGGGACCTCTCTCGCGATTCCGCCAGTTCCTAAGTGGCCCATTACCCACCGCTTCCAAGTGAAACCTGTCCCCCCACTTCCCTTTTCCTTCCAGGAGAGCACCTCCTGACTCTCTTATTGATCCTCCTTTTGACTGCATGGTTCGAACGAGTAAGCTTCTGACGTCGACCCCCTCAAGCTTTAACGGTCCTTGATAATATTATCTGGCCCCCCGCCCCCTCTCCTTGGTACTTGGTCATGGCCAGCTACGATTCTAGGGAGCATCTCTCTTTCCCTTTTCCAGTACCTTCGCTCACCGTAACGTCCCCCAGGCCTCTTGCCGACCCCCGAATATACGAACGCGGTTTTTGTAAGCGCCCTCATTCCCTTAGCCTCGATGCCCCCTAATTCTACCAGCCTGTTTGTTCTCCACCCCCTTTACTCCGCCTCCCCGGTCCGCGAAGATTACGTTCCTTACTTCTCCCCCTGATGTCGGTACATTCCTCTGGCCTCTTCGAGTTTACCCTGGAAGCTAGCTCCTCCCCTTTTTTAGAAGCCCCCGCCGTGCTTTTGTCATGAGACACGCACATTTCCGTCTAAACTCTTGCTTTCCCACTAGGCAACGAGTTTTGCCTTGGAGGCTCAGCCCGGGGTACCCTTCCACTGCTCTCCCTCCCCCTTTCCCCCAGTTTCCCCAAGCGCCTTGTGCTTTTCCTCTTACCCTGTGGCAATGTCTTCTATTTGTAACTAATAATGCGCTCACCCCCCCCTTTCTCCTGGTTTTTTTTTCGAAAAGATCGTCGAACCTTTCCAGTTCTTTACTTACCCTTGTTTTCTCCAACAGATCGCCTTTTATTGGATGCATTTTTTTTTCCTGTACTGAAGATTTTACCCACCTCCCCCCCCCCCCCCCCCCTAGCCTTCATACGAGACGCAGGAATTACCTCAGTAATTCTTGGCCACCCCTGTGTCAAATTGATTCCAGCCGACGACCGGTTTCAAACGTTGACCCAGGGTGGCCGGGATACACTTCCGGTCCTTCCCCGTCCCATCCCAGCTCCCGAGAGTCCAAAATGCACGGTTCAACCCCCAACTTCAAGAAAAGACCTCAGTCTCATGGTGTTTACCTCACAAAGCGACCTCCAACCGTCGAAATTCTTTTGTACAGCCCGAGTTCTCTCCAGTGAAGTAACCCAGGATCCCCTTTAATGACACCTTTGTAAGCGGAAATGCCTCCAGTCCACTCTAATTAGTGTGTCAAGACTCGATCTTGACCTCCCACTCTTTTATCAAGGAACGCTCTCCCCCTTCTCTTCTACCCGTGCGTTGAGTGAGCCAGAGTACCCCCTGATAATTCTCGCTGACGCGCTTGCCGCTTTTTCTCTCAATAGTTCACTGTGACTGGTTGACATTGAGCGATTGTTCGGACTTTCGTTCCCCGATAAATGTTGAAAATTGATCAGTACGTTCGGATCCTTTGCCCCTCCTTTTTCCTTTTCCCTTTTTACTTTAAAGTCTTTACCATCCTTCCTCCCCAAAGAGGTCTCTCGTTTGGGTCTGTTTTTATGATTTCCCCCTTTTGACTCCTTCACTCGCAAACGCCGCGAAGTTGCCCCTCCTGCGTTTTTCCCTCTATGATAGGTGGACTCATTTGTGGAATTTCTTTTTTCTCGACTAGCACCCCCAATCATGCGGGGTTCAGCTCTCACATTTTTCCCCTTCTTTCTTTTGAGGGTATAGCTTTGGACTTCCCTTCGATTGTCCCCCCCCGCTGCAAGTTTGTTGGAACTTCACTCTCCCTAACCCACCCCTGTTTCGTACGCTGCGTGCCACTCGGGTCTATTGATGGAAATCTTTCCTAAATACTCGTTGAACGCCGCCAGTCCTTAGGAGAGAAATTCTTCCGTTGAGCGCTGCTTTCAGTGCGGAAATCACGAAAGCCATTTTTTCACGGCCGGGTAGTAGGCCCCTTGTTTCGCACCTTTCGATGTCCTACGTCCCAACTCTGATTTTTCCCCTGTAAATTTCTCGTTACCGTTGGGTTTCGCGATTTTCCCTGTCAGGGTCTCTTTATTTTTTTTTTGCGCTACGTAGCTCGACTCGTGACGCGAATCGAAATATCATTCGTTAGTCGAACGTCCTCCTTTGGGCGAGAAGGCAACCCTTTCCTTTTTATTTCTTCCCCCTTCTTTTCAGGAACCTCTCCGCTCGGTTGCCCCCAACGATATATTATTTAATCTTTGATTTTCTCTAGCATCCCTTTGTACACAGAAGGGAGAGTGCGAGTTTACTGTTTCCCCCTTTTGTTGACTCCCCCTTCCCCCCGTCCCTGCCTTATCGCACCAATACTTAGTTTAGTCCTACTACCCTAGGGTTTCCCTTTTTAGTGGCTGTTCCTGTAGGCACAGAATAGCAGCTGCCCCTTCCCTCCCCGTCTACCAAATCGGTAACGCGGCCTTACGTCTCGAAGGAGTTTGTTTACTCAGTTCTACCGCGATCACCCAATTCCTACCCCCTTCCCCAAGTCAAATCAAATGGCTGTTCTTGATCCAACTTCCTCCCTCTCTCAACGGTACGACCATTTTCGCTCCCTCCTATTCATTTTCGAGTTTCTCCGTTTTGCCTGAATGTAAGAAATCACCTCTTGTTCCTCCAGCGGTCGACAGTGCTTCTGGCCCCCCCCCCCTCCCCCTTCTTGCACGGGGTATCATCTAAAATCTTTACCTAGCTAATGGAGGTGTCTTTACCCCTAACTTTTTGGTTCTCACTCCAGAAGCCCTCTCTCGTGACGACGACCTCCCTCCCTACAGACTTTCCCGCATTCCATTTAAAAATTTCTTCTTACTGACTGTTTCCTCCCTTGACAATCCTACGCCCACAGTTCCTTCCAAAAAGCCTCTCCCTCGTTTCTTTGTTTCATGGGAAATGAACTTGGAAACCACTAAATTTTTTCCCTTGATTGGGAGTCTTCCGACCTGCGTCGAATTTTTCCAACTTACATCCTCTGCCCTTCCCAGCAAATCGAACCCCTCACTTTTCAAACCCTTTCCCTCTTTACCTTTCCTCCGTCACGCTCGTCAGCATATGAAGAATTTTACCTGAATGCTCACCCCATTTCTAAGTCTTAATTCCCAAGCTTGCCTGGGATCTAAATGACCTTTATTTCTTCCAGATTTTCTTTCTCGTTTCGCATCTTCTATGTTTAGATTCTGGCGAAGTTTCCCCTTTTGAGAGGGTTTGAATGCCCTTGTTTTGAATCCTTCCCCCTGTTTAATGCAAGACTCAGTGGTCTCCCATCGCCTTTTAGGTGACGCTCCTCCCCATCCCAGGGCCAATTTCTCCCTTCTTGTAATTTTTTTTTCACCTTCCCCGTGGTAATCTGCGGATTATTGAAGATAGCCAGGCGTCCATCCTTCTGCACCCAGGGACCCCCCTGAGTACGTGATTGAGGCTGACCTTGCTGCCCGAGGGTTACCCCAGAGATTCGAAATCAGTCTTTTTTCGTCTCAGTCCCCTCTGGGATTTTTTTCCCCCACCCCTGAGGTATTTCCCTCCACTATCTTTTGGGCTATCCCCTGTTTCTTAAAAATCCCTTGTGGCTTTTTCGGAAGCATCCTTATGTTCCTCCCCCCTACTCCTTTGAGTGTTTTTCGACGCATGCGGATTGAATCCCCATCACCGACACTGTTAACCCTGTCAAACGCCGCTGCAAAGCCTGCTTCGCGTCTGTCCAGTCAAACAAGTTGAAGCCTCCCCCTTTCCCAGCGTTTGTGACTCTTTTTTTTGTCAGGCCGGTCGTTTTAGCGAGAATTGGTCGTCTCCCCCTCTTTATTTTGCCCCCATTCCCCGCCCACCTATGCGAAGTTACCTTTTCCCCCTTTTTCCTTGACACTCGGGAATGTACAACTTCGTCCTTGATCTTCCTTCCTTCCTCGGCGCTACGACTGTCTTAGGAAGTTGTTAGGAAACTCCAGCGGTCGCTATTTTGGAGATGATGCGAGCTTTTCTGGGCGCGCCCACAAACTCCCTCCTTGCCTGTCTATGCTGTTGATCTTTCCGTCGTTCCCTTCTTTGACGTGTCTGAGGGCCACGGAATATCTCCTCTCCTTCCCTACTCCAACTGACCTGCCCCGTCTCTTACTCCTTTTCTTAGCGTTCACTCTTTAGGACTACTCTTCCGGAAGGAAATCTTTTGACCCCGCCCTTCTTGAAGGTCAGGCTTTTCCTTTTCATGAGAGTTCTTTTTTTTTCCCCCCTTTTAGCCGGCGCCGTTTTTGACCTTTTAATTGCGCGTTTTTCCCCTCCCTTCTTACCCTCTTCTGCGCGCTGATAGATTCCCTTGGTCTGATTTTTCTTTTCCCTTTTTTTCCGGCGATGAGAAGGCTGCTATCGAAACAGAGCTTCTGCAAGTTTCCTTTTTTTTCAGGTTTTGATACTTTCTATTTTTCCTCTTCACTTCGCCGTGAATCGGGTCAAGTCCAGTATTCCCTTCTCTTAGGTTCCTATCAAATAGCGGACGGCTGTTCACGGAAATAGAAGTGCATTCTCCTTCCAGCGTTTGCGCTTACTTTTCCCCCCACTTTTTAACCGCTGCCCGGGCCGCTTCTTTTTATTTCACGAGTCCCCCAGCGGCTGAGCGCGTCCTTTTAGAAGATATCGAGGTTTTCTCTTCCCTTTTTGGATTTCTTTTCCACCCTCCGAGGAATCCGATCTTCTTCCTCCCTCTCTTTTGTCGTTGCTTTTCTCTCGTTCTCTCCTGGGGAGTCACTTCAGTTCTTTTTACGCCCCTCTTTGTAGGGCTCTTTCTTACCTCTCTCTTTTAATGCTGGCACCTTTTCTCTCGGCCAGAACCTCCCCCCCTTGCCATTAACCTTTGCTTTCTTCTCACCGTTTTTTTCCTCGAGACGGGCCGGCATTTTTTCCATCCTGCCGGATTTGTTTTGGATATATTGCCCCCCCCTCCCCCCAGTATTTTCCTCTTTCCTCCTAAGAGGTCTCATACACGTTACCCAGAATCTTTCCCTCTTCAAGCCGCTACAAATCAGCAATCCCCCTTCTTTCAAGCTCGGTTCGCTAAGAAGCGGATTCGATTTTCTTTGGCTCCCCCCCTTTCCCCCGTAGGGGCAGATTTTAAACTATGATTTTCTCGCCTGGGAAGCTCATCCCGCTTTGCTATCTCACCCCTCCCTTGAGTCACTGGCAGTTTCCCAAATTTTTCCCCCTTCCCCCCCTCCCCCCGCGCGCTGAGAACGGAGAGCCTGTAAAGGCCTTTATGGTTCTTAGGAGCTTATTGATCTTACTCCATTCACATCCTTGCCTGAAAAGAGTAACCGGCGACGCCTTCCTCTTTCTTCCGTATCCAGTTACTCTCTGAAAGCAAATTACCTCAAGTATAATATAGGTTCTTAGATTCTCCTCCCTCATACTCCCTTCCCTTTCATAAAATAAGTAACCAACGTTCCTATCAGAGAGCTTCCCTCTTTTTTCACTAAGGGACTCCCTGGTACCCCAACCCGAGCCAATGCCTTTCCACAAACTTTCTTCTCTACTGACAGTCTCTCTCCGACGGGCACCGTTTATTATTCCTTTCTCCTTCCTTCTGAGGTTTCGACGAGTTCCTTCCCTTTCTACTTCGCCTCCCCCCTCCTTTTGCCCCTTTAATATTAGACTTTCCCATTTCTTCCCGATGGCAGGTAAAGGCCGTTTTTCATGTAGTTACCTTCTCTAAGTGATCCTCCGTACGCTCCTACACCTTCCACTACGGAATCCCTGGGCATCCCCCCTTAATTTGCCCTCCTGGCGTTGTTGCAGCTCCCTCCCCCCTGCCAATAGCTCCGACCATATTATAAACTTGATGGTTTCCACTTCGAAGACTCTCTAGCCCCCCCCTCCGTAATGATCACAGACCCCCTTAAAACGAGCATTTTTGTACTTAACTTCCCCTCTTTTCCTTTTGAAGTTCAAATTCCCCTCTCGATCCTGCCGAAGCAAAACCCTTTTTGAGTGATTTCCCCACCCCTTTTCGCTACACAGGGATGACAAAGATCCCGCAACTCTCTTTTTGTTCTTTTCTATTTCACCGTTTGCGACAGAGAGACGAATCTCGTTTTTCCCACCCTACAGTTACGTTTCCTCTTCCCGGCGGCTGGATTTATTTTTTCAATCCGCATGCTCTCCCCCCCCCCCCCTCCTCAGGATGCGTGATCCACCCTCTAGTCAGCCAATTTCCACACCGCTTATCCCCTGGGGATCCTTCCCCCCACCCCAGATCTCTCAGTGTTTCCTTCCATGAACCCCTCTTGGTATACACACACCACCCCCCCGCCGACACTATACTTAACTCTACCCCATCTAGGGTCCCCCTTTTTCTCAAATTGTCGGCCTCATCCACTTTCAAATGGAATTTTACCCCTTTAAATTGTGGAAGGTTTCTCCCCTCCCTTCCCTTCCCAGGCAAGTAAGCCTCGCTTACCACTCCAGGGTTCAAACAAACCCCCCAGACCCCGCGGGCACTTTCCAGGGTTGGTCTAACTCTCCCCGAACTATCCTGATTTCTTCCCCCCCCCTCCAACTTCGCGATCAGTCGCAAACTGCTATAAGGGCATTCCACCGCTTGGCACTGCAAGCCCGCCTCCTCCTTTCCCGTATTTTTTTGCAAGACAGGTCGATCGCACTTTTTTTTTCAATCCCTTTGCCCCGGATCGGACGTTTTTCGCTTGTTGCCAATGAGCCCCGGGCACTTTGCAGCGTAACTAAGAGACTTTTGACCCTGTTTGACGTGGCCTCTTTTCCCTAGTGACGTTTGAACACACCATTTCTCCCTCTTCCTTTATTTTTGAGGGCCGCGCTCCAGGTTGAACCTCAGACTCCTTCATTAATTTCGCCACTAATTTAAATGTCCTTGTTATTTTTCCCTAATTCCGCCGTAGAACACGCGTTTCGAGCTCTTTGGAACTCTTGTTTTATCCCCGGTCTGTCTTCTTTGCTTACCCCGGAAGTATTTCCTCCCCCTACATTTTACAGTTTCACTAGGCGGATTCTCCTCATTGCTGGTTCCCTGCCGACGCGTGTCGGCGGGATGTGAGCACCACCAATGACTTTTTTTTTTAGTCAGAATCCCATTGCTCCTACCCCTTCTTCTTTTTGTTCTCTTGAGAGGAACTGATCTCCTCTCCCCAGCTCTTGGTTTTTCAATTTCAAATTTGACCACTGTAGTACCTTGCCTTCCCCCCCTTTTTTTATTGTGACTGGGCGCCTATGCTTAAACGGACCCCTTCTTTTTGGCGCGAAATGTGTAAAGTGAGATATGCGTTTCTCTTTCCCCCCGAAGCAAAGTTTATGTTTGGAATTCAAGTAGTATGAATTGTCGATTCGCATTTGTGTCCTGTACCCCTCTCCCCCCCAACTCCTTGCGTCGGCCCAGGGAATGAGAGGTACCCCCGGGCCGGTATTTTCCGTAACTTTAGGAAGGGGTCAGGCTTTTGCACCGTATCTTCTCTCCTATCAGCAAGACGCCTCTTGTTCCTGATAATTAGAAAGTGATTTATTTTTTTTTTTTTGGTAGGCAGTTCCGGTTCCTTTCTTCTCCCACACACCCCAAAAACAAAGGATTTGTCCTCCCTTTTCCACCTCCTCTCTGGTTTTACCCACCGCTTCATAATAATAAGTGTTTGTTTTTGAGCTTTTTCTTTGGGTAAGCTTTGGCGGCAGTCTCTTCCCCCAAAGACTGTGGGTGACCCTACCCTCAACCCTCCACTGTAATTCTTTTTCCCCCATACTCTTTACCTAAATTACTTAATGATTCTGATTTAGTCTGTTATCCAGTCCCCCTGACAGCAATGCCCCAGTGCCCTCACGCTACCCACTCGGTCCCCTTTGACTAGTCCGTTCCGGTTCCCGTTGGTGACTTAGTTACATAACCCGGGACCACGCTCGAAACCCTTCTTACACAAGGCCCCAGTTTCCCAACCCCCCTTTCTTTTGCTTACATGCAAGAAGATCTCTTCCACTTCCCGGAACATTCGCGGTGACCAGACCTTACTGTTCTTCAGTATTCTATATGCCATGGCTCAATTTACCTTGGAAATCACGCGACCTTTTCATTGCCTTTCCCCCCCCCAGCTTTGCCGGGGTCCCCTTCATAGAAAGCCAATAAGTCCAACTTATTTTCCCCCCCGTCGAGTATGATAACCTCGCCCCCTTTTTCGGTGCTTTCCTCTCCCCAATCCCACCTCGGATCAGGACTCATTCCTCTCCAGATCGAGCAGTTTCTCCCCACTTAGCTTGCTGTCCCCATGCCTTTCGGACCCTTTTGCACCCTCAAAGATAACTATTAAAAAGACTTATCCCGTGGTAGGGTTCTTTGTTTTCTGTCCCTTACCCTTTTTTAAGTCCCCTCAAATTCCTGATGTGCTATAATCCCTCCCTTTCCTTTGTCCCAAAAAGGGAGCTTCGAAATAAGAAGCCTCCTCGCCCCAACTTACCAACCCTTCACCCTTTAACCTTCCAGAGCCCAAGCGCGTCATCGCTACCTTAGAATTTTCCCCCTTTCATTCCCCGCTCAGTTTCATTTCGAAAGTAAGAGTTAGCGTCACCCCAGAACTTTTATGAGTACCCCCTATTAATTTATTTTCTACCTCATATGAGCGTATGCGTCTTCCCTTTGATCTAATCCTTGTGCCTTCTTAATGCATCCCTGGTTTACTGCCCGCCTAGTGGATGTACCTATCCCTAAGTTCAGGAGCCAATATCCACAAAATTGGCCATCTGCCTTTCTTGAAGGTTTTTCTTTCCCAGGCAGTTTGTATCGGATTAAATGACTCTGTATCCCGGAGTGTGATAACTCCAAACCTCCCTCTTCCCCCTTAGTACAGTTGTGAGGGACGCCAAGTCCTCGAGGGTTCACCGCGATTCCTCCCTAATTATGAGTCTTTTTCTCTACGTAGACGCGTTGCGTGATGTTGTCCCCCAAGTTTAGTTCCGGTCCCCCCCCAATTCCCACCCCCCCCCGGCTAGATCGGTGGACTCTTCAACCATTTAAAAAGTTGTCCAGTTCTACGCATTCATATTTATCCACGCCTCCTTGTAGCTGTTTCTTCTCCTCGGAGGACCCGCTCCAGCCCTGGTAAGAGTCCCAGCTTTTTTCACTAACTTTCAGTCTTTCTTATCCTTACACACCCTTTGATAGAAGCCAACTGGAAAAACCTTGACTTTCCTTCCTTCTTTGACGCTATGCATCCTGGAGGAATGATCCCCCCCGATCTCTTTGACTTAGTTTGCTCAGTATAAGTACCTTCTTAACCTCTTCTTTTCGGGCCTTCCCCTTCCCGGTGGAATGATCTTCAGGACAACTTTTTGCTCTTTCGAGAGGGTTCATTTCGATTCCAAATCCATAATGGTTCTAATTAGTGTTTTCGCTATTTCTTCTTTCGGGTTTTGCGAACACTAAGACCCGGGTCTCCACGTTTTTCCTGTTTGAGTTCTCCCCCCGTAGTTGAACTTTAGCTGAGCGGCCCCCTCCCTTTTGACGGCGCTCTCGTCGTACTCTCCCCTTCCCGCCATACGGCCTGCCTCCGCTATATTCCTTTTTCCCCTCGGTCGGCGTTCCACTTTCGCAAGCGGCCCATTTTTCTGCACCCTCCCTTCCGGACTATCAGCTTCCTTTCCTTTGAGCGTGCTTTTCCTTTCCTTCTCCGTTTTCTTTTTTCGTTGGGCATTGAGAGTTTTCCTCCCGTAGTGACACGCTCCCGTTTCGAGCTTCTGATAGTCCAATTTTTCTCGTGGGAATTTTTTGTCCCCTGTCTATGAGAATTTGGGAGAGTAGACCCAATCTCCCTTCAAGTCTGGTGTATGTTTTCAGGCCCCCCTATACGGGACTCTTGCTGCTGGCCCTTTTTTAATCTGGGACTCCCTCCTTCTGCCCGTTCAGCGTAGTTGAAAAAGAGCGAAATTGCTCATTCCTTCCCTCGGTTCGTGAAGTAGAGAAGTTCTTCTCTCGCGTCTTTAGTACCTTTCCACCACTTTTACAGTTTGGGCGGCCGCATCCTGTGTGGATAGATATATCCATTCGGAGCGAACGTTCGACCCTCTATTAGTTTGGACCCCTTCTTGCCCCCTTCCGAATTTCCTTCTTTTTTTCCCCACACGAGAATGCGGCCTCGTCTTCTCTCTCGCTTAACCTTGCTTTTTTTGCGTTGGCCTTTCCAATTTTTTCGCGGTTCCACCCCGTTAGTGATTAGTCCTCGGTGTTTAAAGTTCCCCTCTTTTTTATTGATGCCCTTAGAGTCTCCCAGAGTTCTGAGACGTTCTTCTCTCAGACCATAAAACTCCGGCAATTATTTGAACCTTTCCCCTCCCTATATCTCTCTTTCCCTAATACGGGGTGTTTTTATTTCTAATCAGCTTTTCTAAATCCTACCCTTACCCGCGTTTCTTGTCCTATTCAACGATGCCCGCCTCCCGGGTGAGCTTATTGAATAAGACTTGGTTTCCCCCCCCGATTTCTCCCTTACGACCCGGTTGACCTATTCCCCAGACTCTACATACATCAAAGCCCCCCCTACTCCCACCCCGAAGTTAGATCTCCCGTCGGGTTCTTCCTTTCAATCGCCTTTGCTTCACGCCTTTTTCCGAACCCCCCCCCCTTTCAATTCGCGGTTTGCTCTTCCCCTCTCGCGACCAGTGTCGATAAGCCGTTCCCATCGATCTCGGCGTCTGCCCCCCCTTACTTTGAAAGTTTTTTTACCCTTTACTACATCCGGCTTTTCTTTTGAAAGAAAACTTCTCCCCCAAGGCAAGGCCAGATTTTTATGAGCAAGTTAGTCTTTCCATATACTGGAAACCAATTTTCATTGTCCCCGATCAATTAGACCGCATTCCCCGTCATCGAACCCCTTCAAGTATCCAGGACCTTGCTCATTCAAGTAAAGACACGCTCCCCACTTTCTCGGTTTGGAGATCGCCCTCTCCCTATCCCCCCCCCGCCCCCCCCATTCCCCCTTCTTATTCCTCCCCCTCCCTAGACATCTCCCCTCCTCCTGACCAATTTCCCGGTTTCCAAATCAATCTTACCTTTGGCCTCATATACTCGCGGAATCCGATGTCCTACGTCGGTACTTTTAAACCAAGAGCCAATTCCCCCCTCCCCCCACGGCTAAGTTCCCCTTCCGTGAGATTTCATCAAGCTCTTCCCAAGTTCCTTACGCCTCATGATTTTCTTTTGCGGTTCCCTTCCCCCCTTTTTCCCTCATTCCAGACGTCGCCAAAGATGGCCCCTTCATCATTAGGCAATACCCAAGAGCCTTGCCTCTGTGTAAGGGCGGCTCCCTTCCTTTCTTCTCTCCCGTTAAGTAAGTTACGTCACTCCACTTCAAATACGTAATTTCATCCCCTGTCTTTCTCCTCACTTATTTTTCTCCGTTTCCCGCTCAGTCACAGCCTCCCCCTCCGGACCTTCCTTTATACCAGTTCTTGCTTCCCCGACGCCCTCTCTTTTCCCTCGGAACGATTACTTCCCCCCATAGATATTAAAACCGCTCATTCCATAAGGAAGCCAGGCGCTCAAGTCCCATTTTCTTATCACACTGATCCTGTCATTCTTCCCCCCCCAGAAAGAGTGGAGATTACTAGTCTATGCTGACACTCAGGGCCTGACCCGATCACCGCAACAAGAGTTTCTCCATTTTCTTCTATCATCGTGTAATGCTCCTTTTTCCCTCCCCTCCCATTTTCCGTGCAAACTCGGCCTTTCGCATGAAAGGGGTCCTTCTCGCTCCGTCAATCCATGACTTGAAATTCACCCCCCATAACTTTGGAGGGATTGTATCCATCCCTCGCAAATCCCCCCCCCCCTTTTTTTTCCCCCGACATGGTTACGCCCACCCCTAATCATTGTTTCGAATTCGACCTTCGCACCATATCCCTTGTGGGCCCCCCTCCACACAGTACCCTACCGTGATACAAGCCATTATTTCGAATCTTTTCTCCCACAAGCTTTTCCCATTTTCGGAAGCCATAAATTCCTACGGTCAACTTTTTTTTCTCCCGTTTTGCAGCGATAAACAAGGATAAGAGGCACTCCTCCCCTACATCGTAAAATGCATTTAACCCCCACTTCAAGACACCTCCTTCCCTCTTTCCCTTTTTTGTCTTCCCAGTCTTCTCCGCCCCCCTCATTCCAGGATTCTTACCCATCCCCCCTTTCTGCCTCTTTCTTCCCCCCCAGGATGCTTCAGGGTTCTTCACTCCTTTAAAGAGTCCCTTCAGATTCCTACGCTCATCTCTTTTCCTCCAAGACTTCGACCTCTAGATTCTCTAATTCCTGTATTACCGCGCGAACTGTTCTCTGACCTTCTATTGGGTAACCCCTTCTCCATCTTAAACGTTCTAATGATCCGGTTACGTCTTTCTTTGACTGACTTTATCTATTACGTTGTCCCAACCATGATCTCTTTTTCTTATTGGATGAGTTCCCTTCTTAAGGTCTCCAATTTTTTCCCTATCTGGGCCTCATTTCTCACAATCAGCTAGAACTTATGTAATTGCCAGTTAATTAACATTCAGCCCCTTCTCCCCCCTATCCCCTTGGGTCCTTTTTTTATCTTGGGATTACCCCCATTTGCTAACCTGCAGTGTCCTGTACACCTGCCGCGTAAGTTGAAATTCTGGCTGGATTTATATTACTTTTGGCCTGATAATGAAGAGTCGTCTTTCTCTGCTTGATCTTTTTTTGATTTTCCCCCCCCCTCACTTTACCATCTGCGGGCCCTTAAGAGGCTTTCCTCCTTTAAATTCTTGCTTTCCGGGATATTTTTCTCTTGTCAACTTGATGCCCTTTCAAATTCCTTCTTGGTGTCTCCCCCCCTCCAACCCAGTGTCGTAACCTTTTACCCATAGGGAGATTGATTCCATTTCATGTTCCGATAAATTTAAACCCCCTAGAACATTCAGTTATGGCTCTTCAATGTCTTCAGCTTCTCTTCTGCCTGCGTTTTTTTCCCCTCCCTCCCAATTGTATTTGACAACCCTGTCCAGGTATTGTTCCATTTTTGGTCCTTTTTTACCGGTGATGCTTCCCCTTTTCCCACTCCTGCTCCGTTCCCTCTCGCGTTTTACCTTTTTGGGAGAGTCTTACCCGGTGACTGGCATCCTGTCAGGTCTGGTTGTCCGCCGTCTTGCCTATTTCCTCTCACGCTTTTCCTTTCCTCTGTCAGGTCGAAAGAGTCTATTGGTTGCTAGTAATCTTTTTTTTTCCGTTTTATTGTTTTTCTACCCCCCCGGTTGGAACCCCCCGTTTGTAAATAGCCCCTTTTTCCCTTGTTTC
>Ga0179593_1287610_pt1 | contig 16571 bp, 23 predicted proteins | sample CZODoug2_1_08_16_FD_185931 | JGI IMG/M metagenome (GOLD analysis project Ga0179593, IMG submission 185931) | Vadose zone soil fungal communities from Angelo Coast Range Reserve, California, USA - CZODoug2_1_08_16fungal (PacBio error correction) | ecosystem: Environmental > Terrestrial > Soil >... | reverse complement strand
TTGTTTCTGCCTTTGGGTGGGGTAATAACGCTTAATTTGTGGTCTCCTGTTCGACCTCGTTCCTTTTTTGCTGGTGTTTTTTAATGCGTTCCTTCCCGAGCGATTTCACAATTCCCGAGCCCCGCTTTGACGTGGCTCCTGCTCCCGAGTGTGAGCCCATCTTTTCCAGGTTGATCTCGTTCCATACCTTTTCTCTCTTTTCTCGCGATATCACGTTTAGTAAAAGATTGCACCCCGTGACGTCTGTCGTCATGATCATTGCTGTGGCACGATTCGTCCCGGTGAATTTGTCCTGATTTGAATGTTTAATTTTTGACGCACACTTTCCCCCCGTTATTACTGCCCGCCCGCCGTATCCTTGATCCTCGTGTGTGTAGATGAGAGGGGAACTTCCCCCTTTACCCCCTTCCCTCCGTAGTTGTTTTCCCTTTTTCCGCCCCCTTGCTGATCCTCCTTTGAACCACAAACTCTCGATAGACGGCATGCTTTCTTGCCTTCTTCTTCCTATCCCTTATTCTCTGAGTTTTTCCCCTTGTTTGAGAGAGTTCTAGAAGATTGGAGACTCGTTCACTGACCGTAAGTCTACATGATGCGTCAAATAAGATATGTTTAGCACTCTTTTTTACGGCGGTGGCCTCAAGCACATGGTTCCACTGCCCCCCCAGACTCGGCTGGCTTTCCAAAGATGAAGTTCCCCCCCTCACCACGTTTCCTCTGTTGCTCGGCTTTGTGAAAGGCGGGCGAATACGTTTTCGTGTCTCTGTAGAGCCCCATAAAAAAACTTCACTCCTCGTTCCACCCGCCCCCCCCCCCCCCCCCCCACAACGTACGCCACACCACCCTCCCCCCCCCGTCCACCCCCCCCCCCCACCCCCCCCCCCCACGCCACCCCCCCCATTCCGCCCACTTCCCCCCGCCTCTCGCGACCCCCCCCCCCCCCCCCCCCCCTTCCCCCACCCCCCTTCCTCTGGCCCCCCCCCCCCCCCCCCCCCCCCCACCCCCCCCCCCCCCCCCATTCCTTCACTTGCTTCTTCCATCCGACTATTCCCGACCGGGCTCACATACCACTCTCCTTTTTTCGACGCTAACCTAAAACGAGTAGATTCGGTCCCTGCTGGTTCGAAATTTCGGTGGGAACATGGAGACTTCCCCAGTCCCTGTTCGATTTATCTCACTTTCCCTTGAGATCCGTTAAATTCAGAGTACTATAAGGTTCCCACCACTTATCGTTTCCCCCCATCCATATTCTTGTCCCACATTTCCTCACCCCTTTTTATTGACCCTTTTTGAATATTTCTTTCCCCCAAGAGCGCTCTGTCCTGCGCGTTTACCCCCCTGCTCCTTCTCTGTCGGAGTCCGGACTTTCCATTCCCTCCGGCTTCACATTACCGGCGAAACAGTCCTAGCACTTTTCTAGTTTCCCCTGGGATCCCCGCTTGATTTCCTTCCTACCCTCCCTTACCTTGGTTTTTGATAGACACCATATTCCCGACTGAGGCCTCCCCGGCGGGCGGCGTTACACGACGCTCTGTCACGTCTTGCTCTCTGCTCTGAAACCCCCCCTTTTCCCTACTTGGTGTAGTACTGCACGTATTCCCTTGACCTCTCAAGGTCCTCAAGTTTTTGGTGTCTCGGAATTTGTCCCTTTCCTCACCTTTTTTTCTCTCCGTTCCCGACACCAAGACCCGGACTCGGGCTCGCTCTTATAACCGCTGTTAGGCGTAGTCCCCCCTATTTCCCTTCTGGGCCACTTTTTGAATTGCGTCTTTCATTTTTCCTTTTCGCGTTTGCGACGGGCTTTCCCTTCTAAGCTTTACCTCCACTAGATCTGCCTGTGCACTACATGCTTTTTTTCATAAATTTTTATTCCGTCTGTTTTCCCCCTCTAGGGGTGGCAGTTGCCCTCGTCGGACTTCGCGATCTGGGCGGATAGACTTTATACTGCGGTCGTGTTTCTAAATCTCATACTCTCGGAGCTCTTCTTCCTAGCCGTATTCAAGTTTTTTCCCACCTTAGCGAATATATAGATAAATCTCCCATCCCATCCTTTTCCTGCGTTGTTCTCCACTGCATTCCAAGCCTCCAGCCCGGCGCGCTGCCATCTTTCTCCCCCTTTTTGCTCCTGAACAAGTGTAAATCTTCTTTTCTACAGTGGCCCGTACCATGGCTGAATGCTTGTGCTTTTGTTCCATAGCTTCCCTTTTTTCTCGGAGATCTTGTTTTTCGGACGAATTTTTGTCGAGTTGGGAGTTTCTTTGTATACTTTGTGCATTTTTTGACTTTGTCCCCGTTTTCCCCTCCTGTCTCTATGGTCCATTTTATCGAGCACCTGAGATTGAGACTTTTGTCACCCGGGCTGACTGACAGCGACTCCTTTGATTACTCTTACTTACCTCCTTGATTTCCCTGCCCGTTTTGTTTTGATTCTGCCGGGAGCCCGTCTTTGCCCTGCCGTCGCAGTACCCCTTTTCCCTCTTTTTTCGGTCGTGCCAGGTCTTACTTGGAGATGCCCCCCCTATACCCGCGCCCTTCCTTCACTTTTTCCCTCTTCTGCTTGCCCTTTCTACGTGTTTGACCTAATGGCTTTACTGATTGCACGGTTTCCCCGTCTGATTTCGTTTTCCCCTGTTTTTGGTTTAGAGACGGCTGGCACGTTGGCCCTTTCTTCCCCCGTCCCACACGCCGCCCACAATATCCCTTCCATGCAATTCTCCCAAGAGATTACCAGGGCTCCCGCGTGCATTATTTTACCCCCCTGGGCTTTTTTGGGGCACCCCCTTCTATGGCCTTCCCCCCCGTCATGTTTGCTGTCGATACTGGGCTGTAACACACTTTTTTCTTATAATCCCGCCCGTGGTCATCTTTCCTTCCCTCCGCGCATTACATAGTCCGCCGCCCTAGGAGAGACTGGTGTGGGTGGATTGTTCCCCCTTTATTTCACCCTTTCCCTAACTTTTCCTCGCGTGTTTTCTGCGGAGGTCCAGGCACTTCGCAGAATGTGTAAAATGACCGTCCTCCTCAGGCCACTGACGGTGCGCTTCTCTTTCCGACTTTCCGCCGCAAACTCGCAGTTTTTGTCCTCCGTCTCCCCGGACCCCCTTTCCCCGCCCCGTCCCTGTCGTGACCGCCCCGTTTTTGGAGCCCTTTATTGCTGTCCCCGTCTCAGCTCTCAAGCTGGCAATGGCATCACTTCGCCTCCTGTCTTTGCCTTGTTGGCAATCTTGGTCCTCATTGGCCCTGTGTTAATACTTCCCTTTCGCCCGACGGCGCGTCAGTACGACCCTCACTCCTTGGGTTTGTTGCTACATCTCTTTTCCCCGCGGGGATCAATTGCACGACGTCATTCGCCTTCCCTTCTTCCTTACCCCATTTTCTTTTTGAGGCCTTGCACGGGTTTATTCCCCGTCGTTGGTCATAACAGCTGGCAACAGCACGCTGGTTCCGACCTCCATGCATTCTTCCCCTCGGGTAGTTTATCTCCGTTTCGGAGCCCTCCACAAGCTTCCGCCGTTTTTTTACTTCACGAGCGTTCGGTTGCCTCAATCTTCCCGATTGCGTCGCACGAATCACCTCCATGTCCGTCCTCGGCTACGTTTCCTATCTCCCCTCCGGTAGTTTTTTTTGTTCGCTTTTCTGCTGCCTTCCCTCTTACGACTTCCAGTAGAACAATCCCCGTTTGACCCCGCTCCTTCCAAATGTCTCGGTCCATTTTGGGAAATTTCGCCTCCTCCCCGGTGTCCATCCCTCAGCGGTGTGTTCTTTTTTTTCGTTTTTTTGTGGGATGTAGCTCAACACCAGCGGTAGTTTTTCCTTTCCTCTTTAGTCTCCTCGCTTGAAGCGGTGGCCTCTTTTGGTTTCTGCGCACTCCCGCTTTTTCCCGTCTTTCCTTGAGTTTTTTTTGACCGGCTCGTACAGCAATGGTCCCATTTCACCCCCTCCCCCCGTTTTCCTTCCCTGTAGAACCCTTCCTCTGGGTCGCTTTATCATAGCTGTTCCCTTTCCCTTTTCGCCGTCCTCTTCTCATTTTGTGTGGCGGGATCGTCGGGTTCGTGACTTTGGCCAAATCTTTTTCTTTCTTGCCCGCCCAACGTTTTCCTCTCCTTTGTGATCTATCCCCCTTCATACCCTCCGCGGAAATTTGGATCTCTTTGGTGCCCTTAATTAATCGGTCCCTCTGTCTCTTTCTGCAGGTGTTTGTTTCATGCGCTTCAATCTTTTGCCACCTTCTACTGCTCTAGTCCCCTATATTTGTGCCCCCCACGGTTGGGTCTACACGGGTCGCGCTGGGAGGACTCAATCATGGCTTCGTGGCCTATTTTTTTAATTTTCTTGTTCCTGTATTTTTTTATTTTTACTTCGCGACCCTTTTCTCTGAGCCGATGCAACTTCCCACGTAGTCGTAATTCACGACTCCCTTTCACAGATTCCTCCGTTGGGATAGTGCCCTTTCCGGGCTTTTCCCCGTAAGCCGGCTCCTCCTCTTTTTGTGGGACCTCCGAAATGTGGAGATCGCCTTTTCCCCCCCGTTTCTTGGTGACCACTTCCCCTTGGCGGATCCTACACCCCGGTTTCCGCACATGATTTCTGTTCCTTCTAATTCTTCGAGTTTTTTTTGGCCCTTCCGCGTAGATCGAATGAGCGTAGTCATTTTTCCCCGCCGCCCCTTCTGATTTTCGAAACCGTCTATCGCTGTTCTCAGGCCTCCCGAGAAAGTCGAGGGGTCATCATTCAGCACATGGTCCCTGCACCCACCCCTTCTCCGGCTGGCGGCTTTTGCCTTACCGATGCCCCTTCACCCACTGTGGTCAGACCGGTTTTTTTTGGGTCATCGAAGTGAGTTTTTCTTCTCAGTGCCCCCTTGCTGCTGACATTCCCCCCAGACATTGAACCCTCCCTTCGCATGTCACCATCCTTTGCCCCAACAGCACCCATTGCCCCGTAGGCTCTTCTCTTCCCTCTCTCTCTCCGTATTTTCAAAAAAATTTCTGGACTCTTTCCCTGATTCAGCGGTCCACTTTTGATTCCCCCCTTGCGAAGAAGCGGAGCATGCCATATACCAAAGTCTCTTCTCTATGACGTCCATACGCAGGAGTCTTCCCGCCAATCCCTTGGTTCCTTTTTCGCGCCACCTTACGGATCCACTGCTTCCCCTTTCTCGCACAACTTTTTAACGGTTTGCACTGAGGGCTTTCCCCCAGCAGCTACTTAACCTTTTTCCGACCTTTGAACTCATCTGACTCCCTCTTTCTAGGTACGCTCATCGGGACAAGGTATATTTAACTTACTTGCGGAAGTGATTTGCCGCTTCGCTCTCCCTCTTATTTCGATTTTTCCCTTTCAAACCCACCCCCGCAGTGCTTTGACCCAGTCCTTGCCAGCTGAATTCCATCCCTTTCTTTTTACCCGTCTCGTTTTTGTTTTGCACTTCCTTTCTGCTAACTTTTTAGAATCGCGCCCCGCGCCTTCAAACACTCCCCCCCCCTCTTGGATACGGCAATCGTCGATCTCATTGAACTGACCTAGACAGGCTACGTTTGTCCTTACTCAATGCCCCCCCCCTTAGTCAACCCTGAGTGGTTGCTTGACTTGCCGGGACCCCCTTCCCAATGTCCATGTTTCTCCCCTATAGAAGCCAAGCATCGTAGTTTCTTTCTCATTGAAATGAGTTCAAATTTTTTTTTTGCATACGGACACTTCCCCCTTGCCGGTCTTTTTCCGTTGCCTGGTTCTTGCCGCACCTTACTTTTTGAGCTGCCCTCACGTCACATGTTTTTACTCTTCCCATTCGTGCCCCCATGGTTCCCTCCACCCTTGCTTGCCTTCTTTCCTGTCGGCTCCGTTAGACGGCGAGGCTAGTTCCCGAGAAGGCATTTTTTTGACAGTTGCACCCCTGGCTTTTGCTTTCTTCGTTCGATGGCATCGACGATTAAAAGCCGGCACTTCGTTCCCTTTCTTTCGCGCTCTTCGACTCTCAAGCTTTCCTCCAGCCCTACGTTTCCTTGCAGCCCCTCAATCAACCTCATCTTCTGTCTGTGTTTTATTATTTTACCCTATGTTTCGCACTGGCTCTCCAAAGAAGTCTGCCCTTGATAAGAGACTTCCTGACCCTTCAGGTACCCCCAATGTTCGTTTCAATTTGGTTTTTTTTTCGATCTTACTCCGTCAGCTTGCCTCTGACGATCCGTTAACCTCTCAGCGTAGAGGAATTTTCCTTATGGCCTGCGTAACTGTTGCTTGGAGTTTCCCCTCCTTCGTAGCCCATGCTGAGTTGACCTTTTCCTCTTTGATCCAGTACGATTAGTTGCCGCCTTTCGTCTCCCCTTCTGGCCCGAAAGTTATTGGGCGGTCCAGATCTTTTTCTTACAAGTCCGCTTCTTGGCAGAGGTTCGTTTACTCCTTGGTTACCATACGGCCTGCTTCTGTTCCAGTGTCGCGCGATTTTTTGCCGGTTATGGCGATGCCCATACCCCTCTCTTCCCCTCCCGTCTCCCTATTTTGAGATTTTTTAGCATTTGCTCGGGTCCCCCCTCTACGGGTGCCACGCCGTTTGTCATATATCTTTCCCCCCCTTTTTTTTTCATTTCTACCAAGGGCCCCATTTCCCCTCACCATCGTCGCAAACCGGAAAAAGATACCCCTCTCATACGTCCAGTTAGTGCAGAGGTATTCTGTTGAGACTTCCTCCTTTTTTCCCCAACTCCCTCTGCCCTTTTTGGCGGACGGCTTTTCTGTAGTGACGGCGACCCCCATCAAGCGAGGCTTGCAGCTTCCTCTCAGTCTGGTTCAATTACAACCATTTTGGTTGGTTTTTTTCCCCTTTCCCCACAGAGCTTCCTTCCCTGTGCCCCACTCAATCGTTTTCTGTCACTTTTTTTTTGTACAATGACTATTTCCTCCCGCCAAACCACCGCCTGAACCCTCCCCTTCCACGGAACCGTCGGACGAATGTCATGACGTCTGCGTCCGTCCTCCCTTTTATAGTTCCGTTAATCCAGATAGCCCCTTTTCCCCTACGCAATTTTTCTGAGATCGGACCACGCCTCCCTTTTATGGGCTTGTCCCGCCGTAGACGCCTATCGGTCCCGCTTCTTTGTTGCTGCTTCCTCGCGTCCGCCACTTGTGATGGTGCCACCTTTCCTAGAGCACGTTTTATTTTTTCTCTCTCGTGTCCACGGCTTTCAGTTCCCCTTTTCTGTGGCGTGCGTCACTTTGCGTCGCTCCCCTACGAGGCCTTAGTTGATGTCTGATCTGCTAAGAGTTCGTCCTTCATCCGCGGTCCCTAAATTTCTGAATGACGCTCGTCATTCGGCCCTTCCCCGTTTTCTTCATCCGCTATAGCAAGGGCAGCACTTTGCTTCGCTTGTGTGCAAAACCTTTTGCTTCACTTGTGATTGATACCGCCAATCTCGATTGGGCAAGATTCGATTTTAGATCCTCCCTTTTATAGGTGGCTTGGGCATATCAAGTATCTCTAGGCCACACATTCCAGAACTCTCCCCTCCCTCCAGTCCCAGAATTGAGTCCGACTCTTTCATTTCTATCTGTTCTGTTGTCTCTCTCTTTTTCTATTTTTCTAGGAAGGCTTTCAGCGTGCCTGTTCCCCCCCCAACATTGTGCTGTAATGGTCGTGCTAACGTTTCAGACTGGTCTGTTCCGTTGCTATTCTTTCAAGGTTTGCGAGACTTTAAACCCCAGCGTTGTACGTATGTTGTTAGTTCTTCCCAGGAGCTTTTCCGAAATTGCCGTGACCCCTGAACAGTGGTGGTCAACCCGCGCTCCTGACAGGATTTTTCGAAGTTCTGTGAAGCGCTCATGTTTCGGTCCCTCCGATGAGTCCGGCTCACGACTCTAATCCGACACCGTAGACAATTAATTCCGTCCCTTTATTACGGTACTCGTACCCATCTTTGACCTTGATCGTGCATTGATGGTGCCTCTGTGCCCGCCCCTTCGCCGGCGGCGGGTTTTTAGATGTCTCTTCTAGCGCATCACCCCTCTTCAACAGGTGCGTTGAGTCTCCGCTGTTTTTTCCCTTTGGAGGTCCCTCTCTACTTTTTTTGTTGGCTTCCTGAATCGACCCCACAGCTTCCTCCATTTTGGATCTCCTTCCCCGTCAAGCCCTTTTTCCTCGCCAACTAGCACCGCCCTTTGCCCTATCTCCTCTGAGTCTTTTTCCAAGTGCTTCGTCCTCTCCCCAATCTCCCCTCGAAATTTTTCCTCCCCGAGCCTTTTATCAGATCCCCGTGCATCTCCATTTTCATTCGTCGGTCCTGATCTGGATGTGACCCCGGACTTTTTCCCTTTTGCTCTTCTTTTGAATATTTTTCTCGCTTGTTTTTACCGAAGCAACTCCCCCTTTTCTTTTTCACCAACCGGGCCGATTTGGCCGCTGTTTAGATGGATATTTTGCCATTACGCTTCTCTTCATGTTTGGGTTCTGTCGACCTTGCTGACCCCTTGTCTCTCTCCGACAGCTTTGTTTTACCCGGAACCCCTTTTTTTCCCCTCCATCTTGCTCTGGCGGTACTCCCTTTCTTTTCTTCTTTTTTTTTGTTTAGAGAGATACATCGATCGTACCGACCGTCCCCTCACTCCCTGGCTGGCGGAAACGTTGTCCCTTATCCGCGAGTTCCTCTCAAGTGGAAGGACTGGGACCTTGGTCATTTCGACACCGAATAGTGGATGGTCGTGGGGAAATATGATCGATGCCTGTCCCCCTTTTCGTAAGAACGGGCTTTTTCACGGCTGTCTGTTGAATCTTTCTGTTGCCACGGCTCCGTTCCCGATGACCAACCCAGGGCAACCAATTACCGTATAATCTTCCCAAATAAGGATTCCGGACTGCGAGCGCCCCCCCATTTGGTCCGCTATTTTTAGATTATCCTTCCCCCCACTTCAGCGATCTTCCATGCACTCCTTCGAGTCCATCTCACGAGCTTCACCTTTCCCCATCCTGTAAGACAGGCATGAGATACATACCTTTTCCCTTACCGACTTCCCCCTAACTGCTGCGCATTAGACCGACCAAGGTATGACTCGCACCATTATCCCCTTCTCCCACGTCTGGTTTTTCTCACTGCAACTTTTTTTGAACGATTTGCCTTCCCCAGACAGACCCCCTCGCCTTTTCCCACAACTTCGCTCGGAGAACAGAAGTTTTCCGTCCATCTTCGCATCCGTAGAGATAATGGAACTTGTAACTCTGAGTCTTCCGGCCTTTCAAGTTGCGGAATTTCCTTGTCCCGCTCGATTTTTTTTCTGTCCTCCTTTGTGGTCCTTACGAACAAAGTCAGACTGATCCTCCTGTGAGGAACATACGATTCCTTTTTGAACGTCCCTCCTTCTTGCTGAACGGTCCCCCTTCTAATTCGCGCATTATTCAAAACCAAACCCGATGCTGTTCTATCCCCCCTTATTTTGACTGCCGGCCGTAATCCAGGTTCTCTTCGGAATAATTGTTTCCCCTTGCATCCCCCCCCCCAGAGTTGGTCTGCTTCCCTTGCAACCGAACCCCTCCTTCCGTGCCGGGATCCAAAATCAGTTCAGCCACAACTCCCCGCGAGGACCTTAGCGCTAAGAAACCTTTAGACTTTCTCCGGTTTTCCTTTGAAGTGGTCACGCCTCTGGCTGCGTTTTGTCTATCTTTTTTACGGCAGCTTTTCACTCCCGCCGTGAACTCCCGAACCCTTTCATTTTCGATTCCCTTTACGAAATTTTTTGGTTGATCGTCTTCCCCCCAGCTTTCTCTCTCTTTCCACCGATCATCCTGTGCTCCCTTTTTTCCCAGTCGACCGACCCACCTTTTTTTGCGTAAGACTTTCCGGCCTCTTCCCTCGAACCGTATCGCGTTTGCGGCGCCCGGTGTCAGTCCTCCGCTCTACACCTGGTTCAATTTGTCCCTTTGATCTTCTCCCGATTTCGACGATTTTCCCCTCCCGCACCCATTTTTTTTTCCTTCACCCGTTGGTACTCCCGCTTCCACCAGCAACTTGCGCAGGAATTCTTTTTTTAGCGGCGCTAACCCTCCTAAGCTTCTCGTTACGCGCGGCGACTTCTTCCAATTTTCCCTCTTCCTTTGTTTTGTTCCATGACCATAGCCCGTCTTGGATTTTCTCCCTAGTCATTCTGTCCAGGTAAGCAGCAGATCTGTCCAAGTTTCTGGCTTTTCGCTTTTCTCCCCAGTGTGGCACTTGGGTCAGTCTTCTTCTGTTCAGAGGATTTCTGACGACTCTCGTGCCGGTTTTAATTTTCGCACTTCCTATGCCCCGTTACCTGCCCGTGATTTGTTTCGCTTGAGCCAAGCCCCCCCCCCTTTTTTTATTCCTGGTGCTCCGTTTTCTTCCTTTGTTACACTGAGAGTCTCGGGCCCTTTTTGATTGGGCAGTCGCCTTTTTCCCCTGTGAGATTCCCGCACCCGGCGCATTAGCCTTCACCCGTCTCTACATCTAAGTGAGGCTCCTCGACGATTTTGGGCTCGTCACACCCTATTCCCTTTTCCGCCGGTTGTTATTCTTCCCTTTGTTGTTGTTTGGATCTGAGAGTAAAATGGCCCCCAACCAGTTGTCCTCTTCTCTATTTTCCCACTTTGAAAAAGATCCTAGAAAGTTCACCTTTTCTGGCTCGCCCCTGGTCCTTTTCCCTGGAGGCACAAAAGGACACTTCTGCCCTGGGCGTATTTTCTTTCCACAATTTTAGTTGACCCTGGCCCGGATCCCCTGACCCCGCTGGTTTGCAAGGGGCTTAAGACTTCATCGGCTTGTCTCCCCCAGCACCTTTGCCAACGGTGCTCTTTCATTTTCCCTTTCGCCGGATCGGCGTCCCTCCGAGATTCCCCCGGCCCCAAGCCACACCTCCCTTCAAAGGGGCAGCGCCTGACCATTGTACTTTGGCGTTTAATTGCTTCCCCATCCACTCTTACGCCAAGACCTTTTTTTTCGGAATGAGCTCTGTTCCCCACTCCACCCTTCAGATTTCGCCTCTCGGCCTTGTTCCGCTGCGCCAGCTTTTTACTCACGTTGAGATGCCCAATTTTTCACCGCCTTGGCTTGTTTTTTTTTTTTCCTCTTTGTATGTCCCCCCCACCGGTCCTATTCTTTTCTTTGCGTAATCGCAATATTGGTCCCCTGCTGACTTGAACGAACTTATGGCCCGGTCGTTCGCTGACTACCTGATCCTCCCTTCCCTCCCGCGTTTCTTAATTGCCCTACGTTCCCTTGATCCTTTTTCCCTCTTTCTCCTGCCCCTCCACCGTTTAGACATGGTGGTGTTCAAAACATCTGCCTTTCCTTTTTATACTACTCCCACCCAGCACTGTTCCGCTGACTCTTTCGAGCTGATTGCCCCAGTTTTTCCTGATCACGAAGCTCCGACCTTTCCTGTCATAGCCGTCGCCCAATCTTGTTCCCCAAGCCATTGCATGTTCACGTTCCCTACCAGAAAAATTTTTTTCTGCGGTTTTTGCACCGTTTTCCCTTGTCTTGCTGCCCGATTTGGATCCTGGCTCCTAAGGTTCTTCTTTATTTCGCCCACAGGCCCCCGCTTTCCCCACGTCAGGTCTCCCCTTATTATTCGCCGCGTTTAGGCTCTTTTTTCCTTTCTTTAAGGGCTCTTCAAGAAGGTCACCGCGGACGACGTATGTTTTGTTGATCCCTGGTCGTCGGGCGCTATTCCCCTTTGTGTGGACCCTCCCCCTTTCCTTGTAACGATTTTGACTTCGTTTCGCCTGCCGTTCCTCGCTCCTTCGACCCTTAATTGTCGATCAGATTCCTATTTTTCTGAAGTCAATAGGCTAATCCATTGGCCAATTTAACTTTCTTTCCACCTTTGCCCTCAATCGTACCCCAAGTCCTCCGCCCCCGATCCCTTCCCTTGATGAGAGCCCCTGTTCTGCGCCTCCTTCTAGTGTTTTTTCTTTTAGTTTTTGCTCATTCCAAAAAAATTTTTTTGCGTGATTTCCGCCTCCCCTTGATCCCGCGTTTTGTCTCGTCTCTCCCTCTTTGAACGTTAAATGCTACGTGATTTTTCCCCGCGCCCGACATCAGGGCCACTTCGACACTTTGACCGTTTTCCTTCTTCTCGGTGTTTTAACGTGCAGCTGAATTTTCCCATCTTTCCACTCGTTCCCCACTTTTTCGTGCCCCCCCTCTCTCCTCAGAGATTGCCTCTCGGTAACGCCCTTTTGCGAATCTCCTTCCTGTTCCAGTTCATCTTATGTGGCACACACGGTTGATTTTTCTTTCTTTGTTCCTAGATGCACACGTTCCCCCTTGATCCTTTTTTTGCACCTACACGTAAACTCCTTACACGTGCTCGCCGGGCCCTTACGTGCTGGGTAGTCCTCGTTACCCGTTACCGGCCCTCTTACATGTTTTCTTTTTTTTCGATTTTTGCCTCCCTGTTATGCGTGCCGACGGTCCCTGGTCCTATTCCTTTCAACACGTCTTCAGACAAAAGGTCACTCCAATCTTTATTTCTGGTTGGCGGCGATTTTTTTTTCAACTCTTGCTCGCCTTCCCTTTCTCTTTTCTCCCTTTTTTTTTCTGAGAGATATGCTTTCTTCGACTAGCCGTCCTCCCAAGACATACTTTTTAAACGTTGTCATCCTAGAGCCCCTTTTAGAGATTTCTTTTGGCCCTATTTCGCTCAATGGCCGGCTTCGTCCCCCCCCCATACATAGTTCTTATTACTGGACTTAATTAACGTCACTACGTCCCCCCCACTTTTAGTCACTCTTTTTTTTGCTTGTGAACTTCCGGTGGTTGATTCCCAGGTTTCTCCCCTTTTTTTGAACACCCTTTCCCCCCTTTCCCCTAAGGTCCACCCAAATTCTCGGACTTACACATTCCTGCTCACGTTCTTGGACCCATTTTTCGACCCATTGGCCTTTCCCCCCTCGCGATTAGTCGTTATGAAAAATTTATAGTGTGAGCTAGTCCTTTTTGTAGTCCCGTCCTTTTTCTTCCACGGCTCCTCTCCTTCTCCGTGAATGTAGCTGTCCCCTCTCGGCAGCTTTCTCCGGCTCCCCAATTAGCGTCGCGCAGGACCTTGGTCCAACACCCAATCCTTCAACTCCCTTCTTCCCCCCCCCTTCGGTTCTCCGAGCACGGTCATACGATGTTTTGCCTTCTGGACACCCGCGATTAATTCCCCTCAATCTGTTCGCCCGTTCTTTTCTGCATGCGAAATAATCTCCAGGGCCCTTCTCCCCTGTTATTTTTTTTTTTTTTTTTCCCTTGATCTCTTCGTTCACTTGGTAAGTTTACTTTCTTTTCTCCCCGTTCAGCCCCTATAGTCCTCTTCTTTGAATCTCCCCAAGGCCGCACACGTTTGTCCCTCATTAGGATCATCCTCCCGGCTGGCGTGACACCCTCTTTTTTCCCTCATTTCGCATTTCGCGCCACGATCCGAACCTCCTTTTCCCCCTGATGGTTTGTTTTTTTGGGGGTTTGTGTTGTTGTTAACCCTTCTTTCCTTCGCCACTGGAAGGCACGCCTATGCCTCCGGTTTTCTTATTCCTCTGAAGACCCCTTCCCCCCACAAATAGTTGCATGGGCAGGGCGACAGCCTTCATGTGCCTTTTTTCAGCCACAATAGAGATAGTCAACAGAGGACAGGCGTGAAGCAGCACACCTCTTTCTTCCGGTTTCTTTCACTGCCTCCCCCTTCCTTTGCCATCTCGAACCCCTCTCCCTTTTAAGATTTCCGTCCCCCCTGAGTATATGTTCCCCGGTCACCACCCATTTTTTTCTCTCGATACCTTTTAAGAACTCTTTTTCGACCCCCCCCGAGCTTCTGACAACTTCCCTTCCTTCGCATAACGGAGGGACGCTTGTCCACGAGGATTGCACCCTAACCCCCCCATGACTCTTTCAGGATTCCTCTCTTTAGCATCTCGTAATTCTCCCTTTCCCCTCCTTAGTCTTTCTCTCCAACGCTCACCGCCTCCAGCCAAAGCCCGGTTTTTCTTTGCACCCCAGCATTACACAGCCCACGCCTGACTTTTTTTTGTGACCTTGCTCCCCCCCCCCTTAGTCTATTTGCTTAGCGCCCCACCTTCCTTTCTTATAGCGCCCGGCGAAGGTACCCCCTATGACTGTGGTTTTTTTATAGCCCCGCTTGCGCTTTGCGGACGTTCTGTTTGGCTTCTCTCTCCGTTACCTACCTGTCAGCCAGTCGACGGGGCTTGCCCTTCTTTGATTTTCCATTTTTTCTTTTTCCCTTTTCTGGATTTTCTTTTTTCCTCCCGCAGGACAATTTTGACGCCTGTCGCGGCTTTCGGACTAGCCAGTCGTGATGTTCCTTTTGATGAAAATGCCCGAAGTTCCCTCCCTGCTGATGGCCGGTTCGCCTTTCCTACTTGTTTCCCCTACTTTTTCCTCACCCATTCTAGTTTGGCGGCTTATTCCCCGATTACACGCGAGTCCCCTTCGATGAGTTTTGTCTTTTCTCGGTGTTCTCTTATGTCCTTTTTACCCCGTATGCACTGAAGTCAGCCCTTTTTTACCTCCCAGTTTTGTTGTTTAGTCTCTCTTTACCCCTGGTCAGTGGTATCCATCCTGTGACGAAACCCCCCCCCCTCCAACAAGATTTCTTCTTTCCTCTTTATAAAGGCATTTTCAGAACTGGGCATCGCTGTCCTTTTCCTTTCCCCCAAAGAATCTTTAAAGGGAAGGTACGGTCGGCGTCCCGTTTTTCCCCCCCCCTTCTGCCCGGTTCGCCTTCAATACAGAGATGTATCGCTCCATAAGAGTTCTTTCCGCTGCCCAACCTAATTTCTTTCACTCGTCCAAAATAGTTCCCTGCGACGGACTCTTCTTTTCCCAATTCTCGACCTTTCGCAACGGTCCCCCCTCCAAACCCTTTCCCCCCCTCCCTTACTCGGCGGTGACCTGACCGCTGGTTTCTTATCTTCGCCCTTCCCTTTGTCAAGCAGGCTTGTAAGAGCTCTTTCCCCCCCCTCCACCGTGACTTTTTCCTTTTTCCTTTCGTCTAGGTGGGTTGTTATGTTGTTTTGTCGCTGCAATTTTAGCTTCCAACCCGTGCTCAATTGCCAGCCAGTTGGCTTTGTGGCTGTACGTTATTTAGCACTTCTGTTAAGGTGATGAATCCTTTTTCGGTTGTTTGAAGCCGACGAGTTTTTTCTTTTTCAGTCGAGTCTCCTCCCCTTGTTCCGGCCTTCATCCTCTTTCTCCTTTCACATTTCCCGAACAGCCTATTAGATTTACTCCCTTGCTCGCCTCAGACGGTCCTCCGAGGTCTTCGCTCTGGCCCTGTTCTTCCGCGGGATCTCAAACATCCCTGTCTCGCTTCCTCTTCTGAGACTCCTCCCCGCCGGAGCCTACTGCTTAATGTGGGTCAACCTCTCCCTGCCATCCTTTTTTACCACTCACGTTTTCCTGAATTGATCCCCTTGACCTTCCCCACGGTGCCCGACGAATCCGTCGTTCTTTTCTACGATTCTCGCGTCTGTTGCTGCTCTCTCAATTCTTTTCTTAACCATTTTGCCGCCCAAGGACTTTCCCGTGTGCCGTGCCCGGCCTCCCTTTCCCCAACTATGTGCTGTGCGTCCATTAAACTTCTTTTGTGACTTTCTCCTTTGCCCCGAGGACCTTCTCTTCCTCCCCGTTTTACATATTCCAATATGTTTCTTTCTTTTTTGGTTGCGGGATTTTTGGCGGCAGACGAATCGAAAATTCCCGTGTCTCCAAGAACAAGCGGTCTTTTCCCTTCCTCCCCATTCTTTCCCCACCCCTCCTAGAGACTTTCTCATATTTGTTCCTCGTGCCGAGTTCCCACACCCCTCTTGTGTCCGCAACCCTCGAATAGAACCAAATCCTCCGGACGCCCAGTTTCATCCCTGACCACCCTTTAATAAGTCCCTCGTTACAATCCTCCTTTCTTGTCATTGGTACCTTCTCTGAGAACTCCGCCGCCCTTCCCTCCCTTTGCCCTTTGGCCACTTTCCCCCTCGGTTTGTGCGAGTCGATTAACCGTTAATCAACTTTCTTTTTAGAAGGCCGCCTTTCCTACGTCCTTTTCTTCCCGATATTTTTTGTCGGTCCCAATGGAGTATCCCTCAAGAGTGCATCACTTTTTAAAAGGGCCCCCTTCCCGGTATTCTCACTGCTCAGGTCCCTATCCCCTTCCTTTCCCTTTCAGATCGGAGCCACTTCACTTTTTTTTTTTCTCCATCATGCCTAAGCCGTCCCCTTGCCGGCACGTTCGACAAGAATCCCCTGTTGGAGGCCTTGCCCCTTTTATTTTGCTGTTTTTGTGTGTCCACGCATCCCTTTTCCTTTTTATTCTTTTTTTTGCTACCCTTTAGCACGTTACGTAAGTCCCTCCCCTTCTTCCGTCAGCCTCCCCCCAGGTTCGTTAGCTATCTGCGAAGTGTGAGTAGCCGTAGGATCTTTTGTCCCTTTACCCCTTAGTCCGGCCAGGCCCCCTCCTTTTGTTGTGTTCGACGCAATTTGCTGAATCGCCCACTTTTCTAGTAGCCCGTCCAATCCGCGGCTATTTTTCTTTCCCCAGGTTCCCCCCATCAGTGCCGGTCTGGCTCTCCACGCAAACCG
>Ga0179593_1451190_pt1 | contig 16572 bp, 17 predicted proteins | sample CZODoug2_1_08_16_FD_185931 | JGI IMG/M metagenome (GOLD analysis project Ga0179593, IMG submission 185931) | Vadose zone soil fungal communities from Angelo Coast Range Reserve, California, USA - CZODoug2_1_08_16fungal (PacBio error correction) | ecosystem: Environmental > Terrestrial > Soil >... | reverse complement strand
CCTCGACTTTATCTGTTTTCTCGAATCAGATGTTCTCTTCACTCGAAGACCCACTCTTCGGTGCATCTTCCTCGTGATTTTTTCATCAGAGACTCGCCTTGACCTTGTCGATGATGTGGTGGATTTTTCTTTCCCTACTGCTTCGTCCGCTTCTCGAGATCGTTCCAATCCTATTTTCCTTTGCTCGAACAGTTTGAGATATTCTTTTTGGGTTGTATACGGGGGTTATCAGGACCCCTTAATAATTCGTTTATAGCGGTTTTTTTCGGTCTCCCTTCTTCTTGACCTCCCCCTTCCCTACGTCCATTTTTGGTCTTGTCCTGAATGAACATCAGCACCAACAGGCCCGTTCTGCCTCATTTTCCCCTCTGCCCCCCCTCCTAGATTCTTTCATTTTTACTTGCTTCTATGAACTAGTTCAACTTTATACAGGCGGTGCCTAGATCCTCTGGGCTTATCCCCCCCTCGCCCCTCACATTTCCTCCTCGTTCTTAATCTTTTTTTTATAGGTCCATGTTTTTTTTTTTACCACCCCGTTGGGGGGGAGAATTTGGGTGTTTTGGCGCGTGTTCTGATTTGCGATACGAGGGCCGCTTCTCTTCCGTTGGTGTTCTTTTCACCCCGTTCCTTCCCTCCTGCCCCTGGGATGATGGAGGTAGCTCGTAGGGACCATTGTTAGCTCTCCGGCGAGGTTCTGCCCCTCCGCGTTCCCCTTCCAGGTTCGTCCCCCTGTCCCGCCTTGAGCGTGCCCCCCGGGCCTAGCTAGTAACCGGGCGTCTCCCCCCATTCATCCTACGTTCCCTTTGTGAGAGATATGAGTTGTAGCGCCGCGGGAGATTCGATCGTTTCCGCGCGACTCCCCCAATTGTGTTTCCATCCGTCCCTTTTGTTTTTCGAGCGGACGACGTTTACAACCGAGTCGGGCGAAAGAAGCCGGGAGATTTGACGACGCGTACCCCGGCTTCCCTCACCGCCCACTTTCCTTCCTCCCCCTCCCCTCCACCCGCCTTCGGCCTCCGTTCCAGCCGCCCAATAATTTTGACCCCGTTTAGTCGCGCCCATCGATCTGCCTTCCGACCCTGCCCAAAACCCCCACTGCATGGTCCTCGGTAATTTCCCACTCTTTGATTCGTTTAGTTCCTGCTTGCTTCCCTTCTTCCGTTAGCCAAGTGTCCGTACAACCCGCCCTTTCAAGTCTTTTTTTTTTTAAGGGTCATCTATACAGTAAATGCCTCGATCCTTTTATCCCCTCTTGCAGCTGTTGTTTAGTCTGGCCTAATTCGTTTTTGGAATGCTTTGAAAGGTGGCGATACCTCCCGCCCCTGATGGCCTTCGCTGTACTTCACGTTCGTTTCAGTCAAATTCTCCCTTCAACCCGATAGAAATATTGTCACTCAGCATCCCCCAACACCCCCTCTCCCGCTCATCACCTCTCCATTGCTCGCAACTTCACGCTCCCCTTCTTCAGATTTTGCTGCAGCCTCTCCGCTCCCTATCTTTCAGTATCCCCCCGACAAACACGCATCGAAAGCGGCGCTCGCTTGATAGGCCGAACCTCTCCTCTTTATTCACCGCTCCCCTCCGTGATGTAGCGTAGAGGTCCCCCCCCTTTTGCTCGGAATCTTCCGCTTGTGAGAAAAGTTCCAAGGTTTGGTCAAGGTTGTTCTTTTTTGGACCCTGCTCTGTGACCTCCCCCCCCAGGCGCCCCCCTCCCCCCCAAGGTCCAGGCGGTCCGCATGCTGAAATTTTAGTCTAATTTCTCAGAGCCGCTGCCCCCCGCCGAGAGCCTGTTACTCTTCCGCTGACTTTCTCCGTCACTAGCAAATCTTTCGTACAATCGCCTTTTTTGGTGAGCCTCTCTTTTGAGAGGAGGAACGATTTTTTTTGATGTTAGACAGGTTACCCATTTCACCAGCTTTACCCTCCCTATCCGTCCCCTTCTCCCTCCTTTGGAATTTTTTGGCTGTTTCCTTTCCATTGTCTATGAGACAGAACTCAAGGGAAAGTCCTCCCCGCCTGTTGGAGTCGTAGGAATTCGCTTTTTCTTCCAAACCCTCTTCAGTTTAGGTTCATTCCACATCTCGTCGTCCGTTTGTAAGGTTTTGAACCCACTTTCCCCAAAACAACCCCGGCGACCCATTTTGTTTTCCCTTCGTGTTTTGGGTTTTCCCATTTGCTCAAGCCGGTTACGGATTAGTCTTTTCGAAAGAGAAGACCCATGTTTTTCCCAATCGGTCCACGGCCGCAACGCGTGTCTTCTTCCTCCCCCTACCACCCTCTCTAGAAATAGTTAATTTTTTCGTGGTAAAAAAACTACTCGGGTCTTTTTCCTTCCGGGCTCCCCCATTTTCTTCAACCTCATTTTTCCTTCTTTTCGATCTTTTACGATCCATCGCTCCCTCCCGTCCTGCCTCCCAAAGATCAACGGCCTTCTTAGTAGGAACCTCGTAAAAGCCCTTGACCCCATTCACCATAAGAGTTCACCTTTTTGATTTTTCTCGGGTTTTGTATATTTTTTTCCCTTCCCTTTTTATAATTCCTGAATGCGGACTTTTCTTATATCCTCTGAACTATCATGAACGATTGCGCAGACGTTATCCTGCAGACCTTTTTTTCCTTTGCGAAATGACTGGTAACATTACGGTGATGTGCCGTCCACCCCCCGCACCCAGAGACGTTAACCATAGTTTTTCCTACAATCTTCCATGTCGTCCGTCGCCTTACAGCCGAGGTTTTAAATATGCTTTTGTCCAGCTTTCTCAACCCCATACGGTTTTATGTTTCCCTAATCGGTTACGACGTGGGTGAGGTCCGCACCCCCCTACCCCCCCCCCCTCTTCGTAAGTTCCGGCCTCACACTCCAGTTTTCCCCCCCCTTTCTGGTCGGATTTTATGCACTGAGCGAACTCTTTTTCCCATGACGGTTGCCCCCCACCCCACGAACAGCACCCTCCTTTTTTGTCTTCCCTGCTTTTTTCCGGCCCTTGTCTTTCTTCGGATGTTTTTTTTATGTCTTGTCCCCTTATAGAGATGCCGGCTAAAGTCCTTCTTGATCGAGTAGTATCGAGATATAGTTGAAGAGGCGCGTTCTTTTTTGCCCCGCTTCCGGAGCCTCGGTCGTCCGTAGCCTTGCCTCGGGTTTTTGCTCCCAGGCTTTTGTTTACTTTAATCGCCCCTTCTCGCAGCCCGTCAATGTCCAGTGTCCTAATTCTGATGCGCTTTTTTTTGCGTTTTTTTAACTTTTTCCACTTTTGGTACTTGATCCAAACGCCTCACCCCTATCCTTCTCTCTCGCTATCGGGAAAAAGACTGCTTCCCAGAGTGCCCTGAACCCGCGACGCCGGGCCATGCTCACGATTTTCAACGGCTTCGCCTTCAGCTTTCCCCCCAGTTCCTCGTCTCATCCTCCTCAACGACGTCGACGTTCTGTCGTCTTTCTTCCTGCCCTCTTCAGCAGATCTCCTCGATTGCTCGTTGAAGTTGGATCGTTAACACGTTTTGATCGTCCAGTTAGAAATTCGCCTTTTAAAGTCGCTCGGTACTTTTCAGCGCCGAACTCGTCTCCATTCTGCCGGTTTCTTCTGCTTCTCCTCTCTTTTTTCCCTCTCGTGTTGTTTTATCTATCTCCCGACTCAAACCGGCCTTTTTTTTTTGCGCTGCCGAATTTCTCCTAGTTGCGTCGCACCGTCAGAAACAGTTTTTCCAGTTTCGGGACATCTAGGAGCTCGTTTTTGCCTACACTTGTCGCCTCACTGGACGACCGCCCACCGTCTTCTTCGTTCTTGGACCTCTTCCTTCTTGGCCATGTACCAGTCCTCCAGCCTGTTTAGCCTCGTTCGGCGTCAGTTTTTTTCACTTGTTAAAGGAGGCCATGCGTAGCAGGAGATTTTTCAGAACTAGGCGTCGCCTCGTCCAATATTTGGGAGGCGTTGGAGCAGACCCCCCCTTCCACCTTTTCCGCCGGTTTTTCCCTGACCCTTCCTGTTCAACCAAAAGGCGTCATTCTTCCACTTTGAACTTCCCTTCTTTACACTTGATGCAGAGTCGATGTAGGTCCCCCAGGCCTCCCCAGCTATCCAAGCCCCTCCTCTCCCTTCACGCGTCCCCAAGTCATGCTTGTTCTTTCTCTTGCCGCGCAGTATGCACAATCGCTTCAGTCTGTCCCTCTGCGTCGGGGTCCAAGCTGCTTCTCTCGTCAATCGATACTCGATATGCCCACGAGGTGGCGCAGACCCCCTTCTTTCGTCCCTTTTGTACAAATCCGTTTCCCCCCAGGTTTTTTTCTTTTTTGTTGGCCCCGTCTGCTGTCTCAAACGCGTTCTTGTCAGTTTCACACAATCCTGACCCGCCTTTCGGGCCCCAGACTCCGCTAAGTCCGCCTGGACCTTTATGTTTTTTTTCTTTTTAGGCCTTCCCCCCGTCCTTCCCTCCGTGAGTCGGGCCCCGACCCAGATTTTTTAGCGGAACCAGATTCCTTTCCCCGCGAGCGGGTGGTACCCCGTACGGTGTCCTGAAGTGTGCCTCTTTACCTGATTTACCTGATCGATGTTTTCGTCTTTTCTGCCCGTTACTCCCGCGGCGGTCTCCCGTCCTCTGACAACAACTCGCTGGCGCCTTCTTTCCTCTATTGTCGAGTTTCAACAGCAATGAGAAGGATAAAGCGTTCCCGAACAACCCGCCTCACCCTTTTAAGGTGAACTATTATTGGAAATTGCCGGCGTCTTTTTTCCGACGTCTTTCCGGCAGTTTTGGGCGCGAGAATTTTTTTGCCCCCCCCGCGGCGGCCAAAGAATAGACCCTGAACTGCCCATCGGAGCTGGATGGTTAAGCTAAAAAGCACCCCTCAAAGCGGAAGACCCTGATAGAGATGTTGTTTTTGGTCCCTTTCTATTATGTAGACGCGGCGTCTTCAGGTCGGTCCTCTCCCTGGTTGCGGCTTGAGTATTTCCGCGTAGAGGCCGCTTCTGTCGCGTATAAGTCCCGTGTTCTCCCGGCTTGATTCGGTCAACCCGACCGACAATCGGTCCCCTTCCCCACCTCTCCTTTCTTTTTTTTACTGACATCCAGGCTCTGCGGTTTCCCGGCGACCGTCACCAGCAGGCGCATCGCGGTGTTCAGCAAACAAAGAGAATCTCTCCGTTCTAGGTGCGGTGCTTTCCCTGTCCCCGTGATTTCTGTTTCAGCGACCTTTGCCCTACACTTCCCCTCGCAAGTTTGATGCCCCATGTCCGTTTCCCCCCTTTGACTTGAAATGTCGATGTATCACCACACCCTTTAAACGGTGCCTCTCCAGCGCCTTTTGAACCAGCCATTCGATCGAATGTCTTTCCTTTTCTTGCTTTGTCCTCTCCCCCCCTTTCAGCGTCGTTCGGCTAGATCAATATCCTCTCAGATGTCTCTTGCGATATAGGGCACCCGAAGTAATAGTACGCCTTTTTGGTATCTCGCCCGAGGGTGTGATTTCACTAGCTTTGTTTCCACCTTCCCCCCCTGACGTCGTTCTCGGATCGTGCCCAAGCCGCCTTTCATTCTTGGGCCTTCCCCGTCATACATTCCAGCGAGTCTTTTTCCCTTTTTTTAGATTTAACCCACGTTGAGCCGACCTTGCCTGATGCCTTTCGGTGGTCTTGATTCCTTTCCCAGTCTCTTCTTTATGATCTGTCTGCCTTTCAGTAAGGGTTCGCGCCCCTGATCCTTTCTGCTTGTTGAGTATTGGGTGCCCCGGTTTCTTATACGTACATTATTTATATTCTTGTTATCTCCAGGTTTTCCTGGTCTCCCGATTTCTCTTGGCCATTCTCTACCTGAGTCCTGGTTCGAGTACTTATGTCCCAAAAACAAGTTTATCCCTCCGTACCCCGCTTCAATAATTGAGATTATCTTTCCAGGTTATGTAGGCTCATTTCCCCGTCCGTTAAACGATTCTACGGGAGGTGTAATAGGGATAAAGAGATTGCGAACGTTTTCCCATCATTTCCCTTTCCAAAATGAGTGTCGACCAATTATGACGATTTTTTTTTCGCGGTGGACCCCTGTCGATGAGGCGGTGGGGTACGGGTTTCCAGGCGTTCCTCTGTCCCCTCCTGGCGTGGCGGGCTGGGGCTAGGGGTTTCGTTTTCCCGCCGGCGCGGTTTTCGTCTACACTGGACAAAGTAACCGCTTCTCCCTCCGTCCAGATTTTCCTGTCTTTTCCTTGCGCTTCCCCCTCTTTCTCGACGGGCGGAGCCTTAATCTATCTCCTCTTCGTTGATTGGTCGATTTTTTTTGAGAGTTCTGGTCGAGATCGCTTCCCTCCGCCGACCGCAAATACGATTGCCCCCGCGCGAGGCCCCAATTGGCCGCGGATGCCTCAATAAGTTCCTTTACCGCTAGCTCTTGCTTGCAGACCCGCCCCTCCCAGCCCCAAAATGGCGTCCTCCCTCCCGCCCCCTTCCACAGGTGGTATTCCCCCCTCGATAGCCTAAGAAGCCGAAAAAAAAACAACCCCCATTTAGGGGGATTCCGTAAGGAACCTCCTTTTAATAGTTTTCTTCCTTGGGCGTTCCTCGCGAGCCCTTTTTTGTTCTGAGAGGATCTCAACGCGGTATCCACTTTTCCCCACGTCGTCCATTCTCTCTAACTTCAGCATCATTTCTCAATTATTGCCCTGTTATCGTTCCTACAGCTTTTTTTTTTTTGAATCGGTGGTCATGTGCTAGATGTCCCATGAACGATGGTCTCACAGTCCCTCCTTTTCCCAGATCCCCCCCCCTAGCTACGGTCCCCCTCTATTCATCTGAATCTACGTCTCCGCACCGGTCCACCACCCTTCCCCCCAAGATCATCAAAGAGATTGGTTTTTAAGAAAGCGATTAGGAGATCTCGATCATATCTAGCGACTACTTCCATATCCCTAACTTTCGCACGAGGTCGGCTGCTCCTGCGTTTCTCCCAGACATGTGATTGACATTAGAACGACGCTGTTAATGTAGGTTAGGTTCTGAGTCTGTTCGAGTCTTCTCGCTTTCCCTCTTCCCCCCGAGAAACCCCCCAGGCCGGTTACCTTTTTTTTTTCCCAGCCTGGACCCCCGCGATTTCCGGAAACCAAAACTTTTTTCTCGCTCTCTTATACTTGTCCCCAAAAGAAATCCCCCTCCAATATTCCGCCTAGCCCTTCTCTCCTCCTGTCGAGCGCCTTTTTCCCTTCCGCGTACCTTTTCGCAAAATATTTAGAACACTCTAGGATGGCTACTTTAAGAGAGGGAGTATGCGCCTGAATCTTTCGCTTTTTTTTATGTTAGCCATCGACCATTTCTCTTTTACCCCTCCCCCTTCCATCGAACGTTGCCATGTGTGGGTGTCCTGTCTTCCATTTCCCTGGCAAAGGGTCTCTTTATGGAGAGAGGACCGGCACCCCCCCCTCCCCCGCTTGCGCCATTCTTCCCGGTATCTATCACATACGCCCGATTTTCTTCTTTAACCGTGCTTCACCCGGTAGAACGCCGGAACCAGGGATTTTTTTTGTTTTCCATGTATCTTACCACCCCCGGGCGGGACGACCACGGACGCTGAGGACATGACCCATTACTCAAGCGTCACCGTGCCCCCGCGTGTTCATTCAGAAGCCGCCTCACTTTAGACCGGTCTCCTTTTTCCTTTTCCACCACAAACGATCTCCCTTATTCTTGTCCTCTTTTTAGGCAGCATTTTTTCCCCGAATTCTCCCTGATGACCTTTTTTGCAGCGCGCGACTGCGCCTGAAGTCTTCGCAACAATCTTACTTTCAAATCCTCGCTTGCACTTCCCCCCTCAGAGGTCACCGTGACGTTGGTCGGGTTTATACCTTTTTTTGATCCTAAGAATGATCTGAATCCGCCTAGTAGTCGCTGCCAGAAGCGCGCGTGGGAAAGTCGGAAATCCCCAAGCGTAATAAGGCGTGCTTCGGACCGGGCCGTCAATCCCCCGTAAAACCTCTCGATCAGGAACTTTCGGTCCCCTTTTCTTGAATCCAGTGACAGAAGGACATAACCACGTCCTTCGCGGTCCACGTGCTGGTTAAAACCCCACCAAAATCTTTTTGTTTATGTTTTCCCGGTCAAGCCGTTCCCCGACGTGGGTGAGTCCTCACCAACAACTCAAATCATCTTTCTTTTTAGATGTAAGTTTTTGCCGCACCGTGCGACGTTATGGTTAGTGTTGAATCGTAACTTGAGTTTCAGTTCCTTTCTGTAATTCTCGTTCACCCCCCCACAAGAACAGCACCTCCTGAGGTCCTTTAATCCCTCTCATTAGTAGGCGGTTTCCTTCGTTTGAATTTTTAGTTTCTGAAAGGAGTACTCCCTTTACCTTCTTGACCCCGCCTCTCGGCCTACTCCCCATGGAGGCGGAGTTTCGGTGTAACAGCCCCCTTCCGGTTATTCCTTCGGGCTCTTTTTCCTTTTTTATGTCAGGCCGGACATTTTCTATTAATTCTCTCTTCCTCCGCCGCACTTTCCCATGCCCCTCCCCCATTTCCCTTCCTTATGATGCGTTTTTTTCTTTCATTGATCTTTTCGGAACCCCTTCCCCAATGTTTCTGCTCAAAACGCCTAACAACATTAAGGTTTAGGTGATCTGATCTATAAGAAGGTCACTTGTCCCCGCTTCTTCCCTCAACCTCTTGCCCTTTTCCACCGCGAAGTCCGTTTTCCCCTGCTGGTTTCACCATTTGCACTTTTGGCCCATTTCCGGTTAAGCGCTCCGAAGTTCCTTTTCGCGTAGTCGTGATTCCCTTCACCAGATATCGTATTTCTTCACATCGACACGGTTTTTTTTTTCAGCTTCCCCGACGCTCACAGCACCCTCCAGAGCGCTTGAAGTTTCCCTCTTCATATACCTCCCCGGTGTTGTTGTTCTGCGACTCAATTTTCCCCCAAGGACCATATGGCGACGCGTTCTTCCCCCGCGCTCCGGAGGAGACCGAGCCTTTGGACTTTTCTTGTTGAGATTTCAAATCGAACGTCGTTCACAATCTTTTTTTCGGGATTAACAAGTTCCGACCAGTCCTGAACTCTTCCTCTTTTCTTGCTGACCTCGACTCTCGAACTTTTTTCATTCAGGCTTTTCCCTCCCTGGTGTGGAAATGTGAACCTCGGCGTTGTTCGTGTTTCAAATGAGTTCTTCCGGCGTTTGTCCTCTGTCCCGTCTTCTCTACGATTCTCGCCTTTCTTACTCCGGGCGTTTTTCCTGACCTTTCCCAGTGGACCGCGTTGTCCTCCAATGATCCTCAACCCAGGGGGTTTTGAAAAAACAAACTGTTTTCTATGGCTTAACTGGCCCTTTCGGATATTGTGACTTTCTGCTCTTTTGAATGTTTTTTTTTCTTATATTGACCACATGTCCCCCACAATGGCATGCTCCCCGTCTCGGCTGCGCTCCCTTATGTGCTGAACTGGCTTGCACTCGCAGCGGATCCCCTAGCTTCCAAAACTCTCCCGCCTTCAGCTTTCCGTCTCTGGTTAAGCGCGGCTTGCCTGGACATCCGTTCACCCTCGTTTGCTCCCCCTTTCTCCGCGTCTGTCGTTTTCCCCGTTTTTACATTTCTCCCCCATTTTTTTTTGTTGGGAACAGGGACCTACAACGGCCGACCAGAGTCGGTTGATTTTACTCTAAAAATCCCCCCCTGACCGGCGCCTGTCCGGTTTTTGCGTTAATCGTTACCTGCGCCCGCATGCGAATCGTATTGGTGTTTGTTTTTCCCCATCCCCCCCCCCCCAACTCGGCCCTTTTTTGACCCAGACACATGTTTGCGACGCGCTTGGCGCCCCGCTCGTACCCGCTCAGTGTGGGTATTTTTAGTTTAGATTTTTTAGGTTGCGTATGGCATCCTTTTTTCTCTCCTTGATCGTTGTTTCATGGACTGTGCCCATTTCCTATCCTGACCTTTATGTTTCTCATTGTCCCATTTCCAGCTGGACTCTATGACAATGCGCAGCTTTTTTTGAGTCGAGGGAAGAGGTGACCCCCTTTCCGCAATCTCGGCTGTCCGGCTCCCATCCCTACATTCTTCCCACCTGAGAAAAAGTATTGAACTATATGTCCGGGCTTTTCGAGACTTACTCTGATTGCGGGTTTGCAGTTCCTTCCATTTAGGCGGCTGATTGTTTTCACAGAAGCGCTGCTAACAGTAGTAATCCTGCTTTTACGAAGCTGGCTGCCGCTAAAACATCCCCCTACGCAATCCCGATAATTTTTGGGTACGAAATTTGCGCCTGCGTTTATTTGGGTTCAGGATGACAGTTGATCCTTTTAGCTGGCAGCTAGCTGCCTTTTTTCCCCCTTCTCTTTCGTCATCCGCGAAAAGTTCCCACCTATATTTCCCCCCCCTGAACAGCTCGCCCACACTTCTGAATTGTGGCTTTTATTAACTTTTTCCGCCCTCACGGCTCGTCTGGTGATAGTTATCTTCTACCGTAATCGTTTTTAGCGCAGGTTTTTGTTTTCGCACACAGTTCCGTCAACCATAGGCGGTGATGTCATTCCTCCCTTTTGTTTCTCCCCTGCGACCAGAAGCAGCCCCTGACTCCCTTTTCTGATGTGATACTGTCGTGCCCTACCTAGTAAACATACGGAAACGTGCGGCCTACGGTCTGCCCATTTTGCACACTTGACTAATTTCGAAACTTGCTGTTTCCTAGAAGGGCATCTAACCTAGTAGCTCCCCGTATTGAAACGAGTCCTTTTTATGTCTTAAGATTGTGCTCCGGTTTTGACAGCGACAGCCGGTCTCGCCTGCTCCCCCTTTGTTTTTTAGAGCATCGCAGTCTTCAATAGCAGAAAGACAACCCCTGGACATGCGTCAGGTTTTATAGGTACTTCCTCCCTTTTCTCCTAGCAGGATAAGATGTTCCTCGTACACTCGCCGACATTACCGCAGCCCTCTTTTCTTTCAGTTTCACATCCGATTGAAGATACGGCAGTTGCAGAGTGGTAGTGGTATCTGTTGAAAGTAGTATTTCTGCTTTTTTCCTCTGTCAGTCAGCTGACGTTGCATTCGCCCACCTTTCTCTTTTCGATCTTGTTGAGTGTTTTTTCTCTGAGCGTCCCAAAGTTTAATTGCGTTTGCCTCCCTTTTTGCCCGGCATCTGCTTGGCCCAAGCTCTCCTGCGTTCTATGGCTTTGCTTAATGTTCTCTGAGAATTTGCATATCCCGTAACCCAAACCCTTTTTTTCTGTCCACGACGTCCATCCGGAACAAATGAGATTATCGCTGCCAGGTCCTTCTGTCTCCTACTGGTCCCCCGATTTACCCTGGTTCTAACGCTTAGACAAGAGAGCGGAACGTTTCCTCCCCCAATTCAGGATCTTTTTCCCAGATCTAGTTATCGGTTTTCCCCCCCTCTGACGCATCCGGGTTTTTTTTTTCTCCCAGTCCCCTCGTCTGGAGAGAGTAGAGTTCCTGGTTTTGCGTTTATGAGTTCCTTGGGACCCCCCCTTAGTTTTGCGGGATGGGATGGACGTTCGCGAAGGTATCTTCTCGAGTGATACTGGAGTTGATCCTTACGGCCTTCACGGGCTCGCACGGGTAATTTTACTTGTCGTCTGACCGCTTGAGATCCTCTTCCTGGGCGCTCCCTTTAATCTGTTCTCTCAATAGTTGTTTTGTTCTCAGAGTTGTACTTAGGTCCCGACAGAGAGCGGTCCCCCCAGGCCAGTCTAAAAATGTAAAGCCTGAACAGCTCTGAGTCGCCTTCGTTCTTTTATATATCACTGAAGAGTCGATCCCCTGCCGCTTCCGCGGCGCCACGTATCCCAGCCCGCAACCTACTGGCCCCCCCGGCCATCCTTATTCTCACACCCCTGCTCTCAGCCCCTCTTCGTTCCGTCTCCCGCGTTCAAACCCCCCCCCCCGTGTGGTATAACTTGTTTTAGAGGCCAGGAGTAATTTTCTTCCCCCGTTCTGGTTCTGAAGCCTCTTCCTCTCTGCACCGCGGTCTCCTCGAACCCTTTGTTTCTCCGAACCTGCCCTCGATTAAATTGCAAAGAGGGCAGAAACGCCCCCTTTTTTGTGGTCCATCTCGGTTGGGTTCCAGTTTTTTCGAGTTCCAATTGAAAGCACCCCGTTTTGTCCTCGCCCGTAGCTTGTGACCTCTTTTCAATCGCTTGTCCCCCCGCTCTCCCCCGCAAGGATCCTCTTTATATAAACTTTGACCCCCCCCGACCCCCCCCTGAGAATCAAACTGTAATTGCCCTGGCTACCGGGCCAGATTGACTTAGAGTCTTCTCTCTCAGAGTACCTATCCAATTAATACCCCCTCCCCGCTAGACATGCGAGTGATAGGAGCATCGCGTTTTATCTGAAAAACGCTCACATTCGCTTTCCTCGTTCAGTTTCAATATGATAGAGAGGTACCGTCGAGCCCAGTCGGTCACTTTTTGTCTTTGACCAGCCTCTTGACCTCACCCGCGATCTCCCCTACCCAAAAGGCTTCCTATCTGATTAGATGTGAGCGCGTCCCTCCCCATCTGCATAGAGATCGTTTCCTTGAAACTCCCTGGCGCTCACATTCCAAACCGACAGGTACATTTCGGGCACCCCCTTTGCCCCGAGAGTCTGGCCTGTCATAATGAGCTGTTCTCACCAGTTTCTTTCTTCTTTTTACTATTTAACTTCGTTCACCTTACCAGTCCTTCCATAAGGAGATTGTCTGCTGTTTTCGGCCTTTCTTTTCCCAGAACCCCCCTTTCAGTTCCAAATTTGGACGAGAGGAACGTTTATTGTTTTTGTTTTTCCTTTTGCCCTCCAGCTGACCCCTGCGACGATACATACGCCCGCTTTTATTCGCCTTCGCCACAACCCTTTCCCCCGGCCAATTTGATTGTCGTCTTAGTCTTTTTTCCCATTGTACATCGGGAGGAATGCAAGGCTCGTCTGATCGGTCCCCTCTCCCGACCATGAACTACCCCTCCCACCCCCCCATCGGTCCCGTTATGCGACTTCTTCCATGTAAAACTCAGAGGCGGAGCAGTTCTTCAGGTTTTTGTGCCCCAAAAACCCAATCCCCCTGTTATTCGCTTTTTTTTTTTGCGGAAGCTCTTTTCCCCCGCCTTTAGCTGGCGGCCTGTTAGCCTTTGCAGTCCTCGCGTTAGCCCTCCTTCAACTTTCAATCCCAAAATCACTTGGCAATTTTCCGACCCTCGCCTCTTAAAAGGACAAGGAAGTAGTTCACCTTTTCACCGTTTTTGCGCTGGTGCTATTGGACCGGCTCTTATCGCTTATTGCGGATTTTATAGAAGCGCCTATTTCCCCCTACTTGAGAAGCGCTTAATTTTGTACCGTCTTCGTCTAGTCAAGAGTCGACTTTTTTTTGTTTTGAAGTGACAGGTTCCCCTACGAACAATTTCAGCTTCCCCAGGTAGTGTCACAATTGATCCTACCCCTTCAATAGAGTAACCGCTTTAATTTTTTTTACCGCCACACGGCTATTGGGTACCGTGCATGGTTGATCCATTTTTCAACCCCCCCCCCGTTTTTTATGGTTGAAAGTCTCAGGGCCGGTACCTCATTGTTGCGGTAATTCCTAAAAAACACTTCATTCTCATTGGTTCCATCTTTCGGTTATCCCGACCCCCGAAGGCCCTCCATTTATGGTTATTCCTTGGCCTCCATTCCTACCTTGGATGTATTTACCATTTCCTCCCGGTCCCCCCCAAGAACAGCCCTTTGGTTTTTCCCCCGTATTTCTCCCTTGTACTAGATAAGGAGGGTAACCTCGTGTTTTCTATGCCCAGTTCTTATTTTCCCCCGGAAGCGCCGTCCATTTTCTTTCCCCAGAAGCGCCTCTCACGATTCTTTGGAAAGCGTTGTTTGTCATCGGTTTATGAAGTCGGGACCGGTTACCTCTCGTTTGCGCCGCGTTTTCGGCTTTTCTTCCATTGAATTTAGTGAATTTCCCCTATAATTCCCTTTCTTCAGTCATCTCTCCGTACATGTCAGCCATTAGTTCAGCTCTGCTGTGATGTGTTTGAGCTATCTTTTGGCACCCGCCTTCCATTTGTTTTTCATTGCTCACCGAAACCACATATTCAAGTATCTTCGCCTCCTTTCCCTTATTTCATCCGGTATGACGACAAGCATGATCCCATGATTAATCCCCTCCCGCAGACGGCACATGTGCTCCCCCGCTTTCCCACATTTCCCCCGGCCCTCTGGCCTCGCCGGCATTCGTGCGCTAGGTATACTCATGCCTGTTGCGGTTCTTGATGGGTTTGACCCTGTTCTCTTCGGCCCTTCTCATAGAGGACGGCCGGTCCGTAAGTCGTATGAAAACCCATCAGTCCGATTCTCTCCCCCCTAGTCTTCGTATCTCTTCCCTGCCTCATAGTCTACAATCCTGTGTGAGATTCGGCCTCCCCTTTACTCCTTTGTTTTTGAGAGATCCTCTTTAAAAACCGGCACTTTTCTGAGTTCCGTCCGATCCGCGGCAGGAGGTCGATTTTTTTGAGAAACGTTTTTTCTCAACAAACCGTGTTTTTTTCTGCTCCGACAATACTTCTTTTCTTTTGATCTAAGGTCGAAATAAAGGGCTTTTTCCCCCCACCCTTCCTGACCTTGAAGTGACTCCCCTCTTTTACCCAGGAGGTCAGTGACGAGGCCGTAATTGTGGAGAACCCGCCCCCCTTTCGCCATTTTCCCGGCTCGTTTTTATGTCACCTGGTCTGGGATACGGCTTTTGGGCAGAGGGAACCGCATTCTTTTAGTGGCGAGCATCGTCCTTTGGTTGAGGCAACCAAGGAATGACCGGACCCTTTTCTGCCAGTTTTCCGACAAGATCATGCCCCCCCCACACCCCACCTCGCATCAGATCTTAAGTACTTCGCATTGACGTGCCTGCGTTCTCATGAATAGATGAATTTTAGCCATGCCACCCTTCTGCTCCCAATCGAAAACAGCTGGCCTACGATTTGCGTTTCAAGATAAGCGCAGTCTCACCCGAGCTGACCACACGTCCCCTGCCCCTCTTTCCTCGGATCTCTTCCTCGCTTCGTGTCAAAGCACTGGCGTGGGTGACAATCCCTGGTCGAATATCCCACTCTCCCGACCTTCTTTGTCCGTCAGAGGAAAATTTTTAAACAATCTGACCCCCCCCGAGGTGGTTTTTTTTCGAGATTTCTTATCCCTCGTTCGGCTTTTCAGTCATCTTCAACCCCCATCTTTTAACCCTACCGTCGCCGTTTGACGCTAACTTAACTTGAATAATGCGATATGTTTTTAGGTTGACCTCCCCGTTTATCCTTTTGCCCTGGACCCACCTCCCAAAGATTTTTTGCTGAGAGCGAGAACGCCTCTTTAACCGTGAAGTTATGTGGTTATGGGCTTCGTTAAGATTGCGTTGCTTCAGCATGAGACCTTCTTTACTGCCCCGATTGTTTCCCTTTCTTCCCTTTCCAGTTTGGTATTTATAAGGAGGGAATTACTCTCCTCCCCCCCACCCTTTTCGTCTTTGAGAATGCCCCTCTATTTTCAGCGTCGATGAGAGATACATCCCCTTCCCGTCCTTTTCCCAAGTTTTCCCATTCTACCCCCCCCCATTGCCAAACTTTCACGTTGAACTACTTTTGCTCTTCCAGGAGCTGCTTTCAGCTATTCAGAAGGTGGTTTTGCGAGGGTTCCTTTTGACTTCTCTTAGAGGCTTATCCTTCCCGAAAGGGGTCGACGCCTGAAAGATGTTGCCGCCCCCAAAAGAAAAGCCTGCATCCCCTGTTTTGGTGGTAACTCCACCTTTCCTTACTGCGATCCTCTGACATTGGAGTGTTTTCCTCCCCATCCTCCGCATCTCACATTTTCGGCGAGTTGACTCTTTTCCTCTTCTCCAGTTTCTTCTGGTGCTCCTTTCTCCTCTGATCTCTTTTCTTCTTTTCCCTTCTTTCTCTTTTCAAACCCATGACCGAACTTGGAAGACCCCCCCCCTTCGCGGTGGATTTGTATCAGTAGAAATCGATTTAAGGATGTGATCGTACTCCCAATTCCTTCTCGCGGGTTGCGGCAGCACCCGCTCTTCTCGCAGCCATTTTTTGTTTTCTTTTCCTGTTCCCTTTCTTTTCTTCCCCTGCTCCCTTCCTCCCCTCAGACCCTCTCGCAGGTAGGCTTGCGTTGTTTTCCGAATCCATGGTAGATCGAAATCCCCCTCGAAGCCGGCTCTTCCAGCCTTCTGCACCTCCCCCCCCACTTCTCTCTTTTTCCTCCTTCTTGTCCCGGTTGCGATCCGTAAGGGATAAAGGCGTTTTTTCCCACATTCCGAGTTCGGCTTTAAGTGCTGATCTCTTCGACAGAGCATCTTTTTTTTCCAGCGACTGTTGGTTGCGCGCATCCGTTTTTGATCACGCTTTCTTCCAGACCAACCCTATTTCCTGTCTTTTTTCTTTCTTCCGCCTTCCCCTCTTCTCCGTCGCGCTGAGGGCAAGCTCCACTCCTAAATAAAGCTCAGTCGTCGATTCAGCAGCGATCCTCTATGTCCTTAAGCATTGCCACTAGAGGTTTAGATCTGCTCTCATCGGCCTCCTTCAGATTGACGTGCTCCCTCCACGTTGTTGATGATCTTTTTTTCTGACTGG
>Ga0179593_1674773_pt1 | contig 16573 bp, 22 predicted proteins | sample CZODoug2_1_08_16_FD_185931 | JGI IMG/M metagenome (GOLD analysis project Ga0179593, IMG submission 185931) | Vadose zone soil fungal communities from Angelo Coast Range Reserve, California, USA - CZODoug2_1_08_16fungal (PacBio error correction) | ecosystem: Environmental > Terrestrial > Soil >... | reverse complement strand
TCCTTGCGGCGTTGGTTGAATCAGCTCTTTTGTTTGTCGGGTGAAGCGGAAGCTGTTTTTTTTAGGTTTTTTTCCTCGCCCCCACGCGTAAGCTCCTGGTTCTCTTGGCCGGGTTAAGGTGCCCTATGTTTTTTAACGGTTAGATGACTATCTTCCCCTGACCATCAGTCAGCTTTCCCCCTTGTGTCCACCCCCTTTTGATTTTGACCGTATGTTAGGATCAGAAATACTGCATCACTTTCCAATGACAGAGTTATCTTTCCCCGCCTAACTCGGAACTTTCCCCGGGACACCCACGGATTCTGTTGGGGACCTTTTCCCCCAACGAACATGGACGCTTGGTACTAAACCATCAGGTTTACCTTTCCCACGCGTTAAAATAGGCAGCCGCCGAAGGCCGATGATTAGGTAGTCCCTTTTTGTTTTCTAGTCACCCAGCTACCACCCTCTTCTAAGTTCTTAAGTTTCACAATCTACTATTTCCCTTATATTTTTCCCTTCCTGATTTACGTCCCGAAATTAGTGGCGCATTTTTTTCCTTTCTCACCTTCGGAAGCCGGCCTTTTTTAGTGGTTGGTTGATTACCACTATGAAACTTTGAAATGAAGAATGAGTCCACCTACCAAAATTCCTAGGTCCATAGTTACACTGCCTTGGTACAAACCCCCCTTCTATGGTGAAGTTTCTTCGATAACATCTGGTCGTGTGAAAGGTAACTCCAAGGATTGTTGACACCTAATTTCTATTTCTTCTATTGATGAATAGAATCCCCCCTATGTTTCATTGGCCCCCAATGATCGTGATTCCTTTAGATCTTTATTCCCATCAATAATATGTGAATTTCAGTCCGCCCCCATGCTTGGGTGCCACAAAAGAGAGGGAGAGGTGACTTGTATGGTTTCCATTCCTTCCCTGTACTACTTTCAAGATTAAAAAATTTACCCAAATCCGAAAGTGATAAGATTTCCAACCCCTCCCTCGTTTGTTTGACAGAGATCTTAAGGTCTGAATTTTCCGCCGTGCAGACCATACCCACTATAATGATTCCACCCCCCTCCCTTCGGTTCATTCCTTCTTCAAACCCCCTTTAAACTGCCTTCCCCAGTAATACTGTAGACTGAGGTCAAAACTGGGCCTCCAGTCTTTCCCACCAAACAATCCCTCCGAAGTGCACATCTACGGTTCCAATTGGCGCATTCCCCTTTCCCCCGGTTTTTGCTTCTCCTTTCTTTACGCCGCCTTCGGCAGTTACTTTTGTATTAGGGGAGTTCCTCAATTATTCCCCATCCGGCCCATGCCCGATGCGTTAGATTTTTCCCTGCCGTCAAAAACCGGTCTGACCGCTTCTCTTTTCCGGTATGCGGGGAGGTCACGCATTTTATCAATCTACCGTCCCCCTCCGGTTAAAAGGACCCCCAGCCCTTCCATTCTTGGCCTACTCATTCCCCCCTGGATATAAAACCAGGCAATCGATTCTCCCCGGCGGCTTTTTTCGTGCGGTAGCTTCCGCTATTTCTGGGGAATATTTCAATTCTTCTTCCTCTTCTGTAAACCCACTCAGCAATTTTACCCTTTCTTGGTCTTTCTGCTGTGGTCGCCCTTCCTTTTTTCCCCAGCGATTCCTGCCTTGACCCCCCTGCAAATCTTTCATCACATGAGGTTTTCTCGCGCATCCCCTTTGCGCCTCTCGGAGGTACTTTGCACAACCTGGGCTGCCAAGAAGGTCCTACCACTATCTCCGAATCGACAGCGCGCCTTCCTTTGTTGCTGGATTTGTCCTCCTCGTTTGCGAGCTCTCTCTTACTCCCCCCAGGTCTTCGTTTTCCCGTTTCCCTTTTTTCCTTCCCTCTATCAAAAACGTTAACCACCTTGAATTGATTATCTTTCCTCCGCTCCATCCTCCCCCCAGGGACGGCTCGTGGGTTCAACTTCCCCCCCCTCGTACACCTCGTGGATCCCCTTTTCTCCCCTGTCCCATGGCTTCCCTTTCATTTTTTACAGCGACAAAGAGAGGCGAAACCAACCCCCTCGATCTCCTTTTGGCCATCCCGTTTTCTCGGGTATTGCAGTTTTTCGGCCCGTGGCCCGTTTTACAAAACGCCCTCAAAACCCTGCCCTCAACGCATACTCCTTTCATGAGCCTCCCCTGTTCCGCTCGGAATGTACGGCTTTTTTTCGAGGACAAAAAGAACCCTTCTGCTCAACCCTCTTCCCTTATTTCCTCGAGATCATAGAATCGGTCTGTTTCAGGTCCTGTCTCCACCCCCCCCCCTTTCTCAGTCTTTCTTCGCCCCCGCCTCTTCTTGGAGGATTATTTCGTCCACGTCCCGCCTTGGTTAGCGATTCCTTCGATCCCTGATGATTCTCGATTATTCTCCATCTTTTTCTCTAACGCCTTCCTCCCTTTAGTGACGAGCCCATTTTCCTCGATCCCAGACTTGAGCCTATACCACTGAAGTCCCTTTTAAACACGCCCTTACCTCTTTGCTCTTTCCTACCAGTTCCAATCCAAACCCCAGGTACAACGTTCTTCCCGCTTCACCTCTCTCCCCCACCCAAAAAAACGGTGGAAATACTTCTCCAGGCCCCAGCACCTGCTGCGTTTTTCCCAAAACCCCTCTGCCGAGCGCGTCTAACGGTCCTTCCTTTCTTGGCGCACTTTGACGCATTCATAAGCAAGCACCGTTTCTTCCATCTTTTCGTGAATTCTCTCCTTTTTGGTTCTTCCTTCCCCTGCATTCAACATCAAAGGCGCACCAGGATTTCAACATGCCTGTGGTCTTTAGATCTCTTACCCAATTCCCCTCCTTTCTTCTCCCCCCTCCCCCCCCGCGTGCTTTTTAAATCAATCAAAAATGAACTTAGCCTCTGGTAAAATGCTCTTAAATTCTCTTCCTCTCCTCTTTTTTTTTTGTTGAGAGAGTCCATTTTTCTCTCCCCTTGGGTCCAGCAGGATACGGTTTTTTGAATTTCTTAGTACCTCCTCTTTTTTAATACCTTGCAATCTTCTTTTTACTCTCCCCCTGCGAGTTTTTATTTGGTTTCGCCTGATGATTCTTCAGTCAAATTCTCGAATGCAGTCACCTTCCTCCGCTTTTCTATTCTGATGCGGCACAGTGCTCCCCGGCTCCCCTACGCTCTGCGCGTGAAATTTTGTTCTCCCCTCTTGATCAAAGTGGATGTCTCCGTATTCACCTGTTCTTACTCGAAGCTTTTGAGTGGCGGACTTTTTTGCTCTTAACTCCCCTTTACCTTTGTCGTCCACTGGCGTGTGCTGTTTTTCGCGTTTAGGTGGGATTCACCGGAGACGTAGTGATTTTTTCGCGGCCCGACGTTTTTCTCTCATCGGCGTTTAAATGGTCATCTTTCCACTCATCTACATTTTAATAATACGCGAAGCTGATTTCTGGCTCTTCCCCTCCGGAAATAGATTTTCCTCCGGTTTTGCTCCTCTGAAAAAGGACCTTCTATCTCTTTTTTGAAAGTCAATGTAATCTTTCGTTTTTTTTTTCAGGGCTTGTGAGTTCTTTTCTTGCCCCTCTACAATTTGAATGAGATAGGGCGGATAATGCTGCTAGCGCCATTATCTTTTTTCTTTTTTCTTGTTGATTTTGTCGGGACATTGTTCCTTTCCCCCTACAATCTAATACCCCTTCTACTTCCCTTCTTTTTGACATTCCTCTCCTCCGTTCTCGCTTTTTTGCGGCCAGTTTTTGACCCCCAACTGCCTGCTAGTCCTCCATTTCTTGACAAGAGGATCCCTCTGTGTTACTATTTTCTTGATTTCCTCTTGAGTATTCTCGTTCTCTTCTCCTTATAACCCATTCACTTTTCGACTTTCTTCGGATACTTTGGATATTTCTTTTCCTCCCCCTTCCTAAAACTAGACCTATTCTTTTTGGGTATGATGGGATCCCCGTAAGATTCTTTGTTAGCAAATCCTCCAACCCCAATTCCCTCCATAGGACTCTTGCCATCTTTTTATGTTTTCTCCAAATACTTTCCGGTGTCCACTCTTTTTTCAACCTTTAGACTCTGGAATTGCTGCGAGTCCGCCCTCCCCCTTCTTTTGCTCGCCTTCGTTGGTTTTCGCCCTGGTCAGTTTAAGAAAACGCTATTAAAACCAACCTGTACTATTTGTTGTTCCCCTCCTCTTTTACTGCCTTAGTTTTCCCCCTCCCTCATTGTAGATAGAACTCGCCCCATTTTTTCCCTTGCGACGGAGTGGTCTCCCTTTCCCCCTCGACGCAAGATTTCCAGGAGGGGACCTGGGCTTTTCCTTCTTCCTGGCGTCTTGATTTTGCTTTGATGTTTCAACTCCGGCCCTTAGACTTTCCTTCTTTCAGCCGCGTCCCTTTTCCGCCTTCTTTGTACCCCGTGTCTACGTTTTTATCGTGACAGGGTTTATGAGGGAGATGGGTCCATCTGTTTCTTAAAGTCCTTTCTCCTTTTCCCCATCAGTCTGGTTTCCTTCGCTCCTTGTATCCGATGCATGGTCCCGCCCCCCTTTGGAAGGCAAATTACGGTCTTATTGTCGCGTTACCATTTTTGCCCTTGAATCTCCGTCCTTCTCTGCGTTGCCCTTTTTCTTCGTTCTCAGTGTTCGTCGTTTTGTTAGAGTATATTATTTGCCTCCTGGCATCCCAGCTTCCTTTCCCCGATTCGGGCTTGTCCAAAGAGTCAACGGGTTGCTTTCATTTTTTGGTACTGAGGGCGACGGAATTTCATTCCCTCAATCCCGGTCAGACCCTTCTGTGCCCCCACTTTGTTTTCCTTACCCCCCATTCAGGCCGTTATGGGTTTTTGGGTGGTTTTTTCTTGGGTGGGGTGGGGTTTCCAGATCAAATTTCCCCTTTGGTCGATTGACCGACAGAGTTGGAACTCCTCTTCCCCCCTGAATCGCGTAGGGCCACCTCCTTTTTTTCCGGGGAACCGGGTAAAAGGCCCCAGTGACCGCGTTCCATCCCTTTGTAAAGACTTTGTTTTTTCCGCTTTGACCCTAGACGGATTGCAGCCCCCGTTTCCCGCCGGAGAACAACTTTTTCATAGGACTGTATGGCACCCTTAACCCCCTGCGGCTCCTTTCTTCACTTTTTCCAACTTTTGAAACCGCTCTTCTATATTCTTTTTGTTGTTTTTTTTTGATCTTCTATGACGGGCAAACAATTTGAGCATGTCCTGCGATACCCTGAAGCCTCAGTGGTATTAGTATTCTGTAATTTTAACCTGAGGTGATTCCCTCTGCGTCACGGCATGCATTTTCTAATCCTTTATTTGTTCCAGAGTACGAGTCTTCCATGAAGTCGCTGATTTGTCCTCCATTGTGAGTTCAATCCCCCCAGTAAATTGGGGTGCCACCCATTCTCGCTTTTTGACCCCTCTTTTACATATGTAATTTGAAAGACTTTCTTCACTTCGTTCTTTTCATTACTGTGATGCCTTTTAAGTTCCGCCCACTTTCAAACTCCTTTTGGATCCTCTTGTATGGTCCTTGCAGGGACCTTCTTTCCTTAGGGACCGATGCAACCTACTTCAACAACCTCCTGATTGCCCCGCTTCCCAACCCTTCTTTTCCCCCCAGCTTGGCGCTTTAGACGGGTCCTCCCCCCACTCCGTCCGCTTCAACCGCTTCCCTTCTGGACTTGCTTTGCAAACTTCCCTGCTAATGCTGATTCCTTCTCTTTACCAAATGGGCATACATTGATCCCCATCCCGACCAAAGTTGCAGGTCTTTACACCTTTCCCTTGCTTCCCATGCAGCCCTTTTCTCCCACGGTTTTTTCTGAAGAGGGTTTAGAATGATTTTCAAGTACTTATCCACTTAAACACAGCTTTAGTGATTCCCCCCTTAGGACATCGTCCCCCATCCAGCTTCAAAAAATATTGTCGCCCTGGGAAATTTCGAACTATTGCTTTCAAGTCCTTCTATATCAGGTCTTTTTCTTTAAAAACGTTCCCCTTCGCACTCCCTGCACTTCCCTTCCCGAACATCTGGTTTCCCTCCTGGTATCCTTCGCTTTTCAACTTCCCGTTTGATCCCCCAGGCACTCGAGCTCCTTTCTTTCCTTTTCGCTTCCGGAGCTAACCCTTGGTTGTTCCTTTCCTTCCTGACTGGTTTAGGAACCAATCCCAAATTCAGTCAGGTTTCTGTTTTTTCCCCCCGGCTCTCTTTTTCTTGGTTTCCGATGGCTGCGAAGTCCCCCGCAACGCGTGTCTCTACCTTTATTCTTTTTGCTAGAATCTGCTCCCACCTCGGCGAAAAGATCTTTCCCCTTTCCCGAACGATATTGGGCTACCCCGCATTGTCTCCCCACTCTGCACTCTCATGCCGAATTAACCACGCCTGGGTTTCTTCTTTTTGACGACAAATAGTGTAGCTCCTTCCGAGACTCCACATTTCCTAGCTGTTTCCTTCCTGTTGCGGAACTTTTTTTTCTGAGCTTTTCCCATTGCATGTGGACTTTCCTACCGATCATCCCTGGCATCGTCCAGAAGAAACTAGTAACAGCGTTGGATTCCCCTGCCCTTGATTCTTATTCCTTTCAATCCCATTTTCTCCAAAGCGCGGGCGAACCCCTCCGCTTGTGCCACACATACCGTTCGTTTTTCCTGCCGGTTGTATTAGCCTTGGGGGCAAAAACAGAAAAACTAATCAAACCACTCAACGCATCTAGGCATGCCCTCGATGTCCACTCCCTTTCTCGGTGTGGCTCGATTCGCAAACCCCTAATACACTCTGAAATTTTCTTTCCTCATGAGATAGATCTTCTCTCCTTCTTTAAGTCTTCTCTCACTCTTCCTGGCGTAGAGCCGCTGTTCCCCCAGACATCAAGGTTTACTCTTAGGGCTCCATTAAATTCTATTACGCCGAGCTTCTTCTTGGTTCCAGGGAATATTTTACTCCTCCCTCCCTTTCTCTTCCCCCTGCCCGTTTCGATCCTCCCTTTTTTTCGTATCCGGTGACCTCCCTGTTCCCCCCACACGCCCTTAGAAGGGGACGTCTTACGGCTAGTCCCTCCCTCAAAGGTCGACACGCTCTATTCTTAAAATAGACCCTGCAAACACTTTCCCTTCGCACACTCCCGGTGACAACCATCTATTTGCTAAACATAGGCATTTCGCCTTAATGTGGAAGTTGAAACCTCCTGATGGTCCAGGCAAATGGCGCTGACTTTTGTCATTTCTCCTCTGCCTCCTCGGCACAATGGGTCTCTTTGAAAACATTCTTGTTCCCGATAGATACCCTTCCTCTGTCCTTATGCCTCTCCCTCTTCTGATACAATCCTTATTCATTATGAAGCCAGTCGTGTCACTTCTTGGCCCTTTCCTTCCTACTTCCTTTTTTGTTTGTTTGCTCTCTCTTTCTCCTCTCCCCTTTTTCCCTCTGTCCGGCATGGTTCTTTTCAGCTTTCGTGGAATATGATTTTATTAGCCTCCCTTCTTGTCCCGATGGTCTCTTTTATTTCTTTTGGATGCCGCCAAAGCTTCCTTCCTTTTGATTCTGATGCTTCAGTGTGCGCGGCTTCCCCTTTCTCGTCTCGCGCCGTGCTTTTTTCATATTTCTAGAAGTTAGACTGGTTTTATGTTGCGCGATTTCTCGTTTTCCTTTTCATTTGAACTTGAAGCCTTGAGCATCTTTCCCTGGGCTTTGAGTTGGCAAAGGTTTGGCGCGCAGGGTCCCCCCTTCTTTTTTTCTCGTCCCCTGGCCGCTCCTCCTTCTTGCGATTTTTTCGTTTGGAACTCTGGTCCTTTCACTTGTCGCCTCATCTGATGAGATTTACTAGAGAACGCTGCGTTCTTGGCGCTCACTGTTTTCCTCTGTTTTGCGCGCCAGACGGAAACCGACCGTCTTCATCTCTTGGCAAATCCCTGTATCGTTTCTTTTTTCCTTTTTTTGCAAATCTCGCCCCTCTCCATTCCGGTACTCGATCGGCTTCGCTGATAGTCGGGGAAAAAAGTTATTTTTGATTCTTTTTCTTTTTGTAGGCCTGTTTTGATTTTCCTCCCGTCCCCCCTTCGCCACGCTCCACTTTCTTTTTTTTGGTATCCTTTTCCTTCTCTTGCGCCTTTTAATTTTCCATTGCGCCACCCTTGAGTTGGCATAAATCATTTCTCCCCCCACGAGTGGGTCTGTAAAAGATGCACTCGAGGCTTCCCTCTTCCTTCACCATGCAAACGAATCTCAGTCGGTTTTTCTTTCTCCTCCCAGGACCGGTCTCTCTTGAAGTTAGCTCTGATAGGCTCGCGCCTGTCGGTTAGGAACCATCAGCAACAATTTTTTTCTTGTTCATATTCTCTTATTTTTTTTCTTTCTGCACTTGCTTTATACCAATTTTTTTCCACCACCGCTTAGACTATTCTTTAGCCTAACTTTATTTTCCAGGTAGCGTTCGAAATCATTTAGAAGTCGCGTCGGGGATTTTCAAGGCAGAGAGTTAAAGCAACCAGCGATGCCGAACCCCTTCCCTCCATACACCTTTCATGTCCTCGCGATTACTATTCCTTCTTTTCAGCAGCAAATTCTATAAGAGGACCTCAATTTGAACGATTATGGCTTAGCACGAGGGTATGTCAATTGAATGCCGCGGATTAAGGGACCGATGGGGGGGGGCACTTTCTTTCTTTCTTTTTATTTCTTGTTGATGTTTTTTTCCACTAAAATCCGTTATCGTGAATAAGAGGAAATCTTGCATTGAGGCGTTCCGTGTCAGGGACATGTGATAGGAATACTGTTTTTCTGAGAGCTTGTGCCGACATCCCCTTATGTGTCTTCCTCCATATTTCTAAGTCTTTCCCTTCAAGTTCTGACAGAAATTTTTCTAGTCAAAATTTCGGTAAGCTGCTGGCAACCCCGGGACCTTTCCTTTTTCAAGGCGAGGTCCCTTTTTGAAGAGAAGCATCCCCCCTTCTTCGGTTAATGACGCTTTTCGTCAGAGTTCTTCAAGGGCTGAGTCTCAGCGTCAGCAGGATTATGGTCTGCCGAGGCCCTCCCTTCAGGCAAGACCCTTCGGTTTCTTCCCCCGTCTTGCGGTGTTTGTCCCTGAACTGTCCTTGGTCTTTTTTGTTTTCCCTACTTTCCCTTCATTCCTTGGAAAATACACAATCTTTTCCCTGTATAGGCGTTTGTGTCCCACACCCTTTTTCCGGGACGGGAACCTTCCATACTAGGAGGGGAAATAATTAATACCCTACCATGTCAGCACGATGGTTTTCCCCCTGATGGGCATCGACCCATCCCTCTTTGCCGAACTAAGGGCCCCACCTTATTTCTGGCTCGAAAAAAGGTCCCCTTCTATGGGCCAAACCCTTCCTGCCAATGGTTTTTTCCTCAGAGTTGATCTTGGGACACCTTCCTTTCAGCCACGGACATGTATGATCACCGTAGACTTTTTCTTTTCTTTTTTTTTGCTTTTTTCCTAGCATTGCATCTTCCCCACCTTCTTAAAACACTTGCTTCCTTTCTTCCTACAATGCGCATTGGATGACTTTTAATTTTTTTTCCCCTTCCTTTTAATGTTGTTACTCAATCTTTTTTTGTATGCCCCCTTTTTCCGTTGAGTCATTTTCGTTGCTTTTGGACTCAAACTTCCCGGCGGTTCCCTTGTTGGATGCTGCATCTATCACCCCTTGCTTTCCTTAAGCAAGCTGTCCCGGCGTGCAATAATTTGACGAGGGGTTCTGATTGTGCTCCTGGAAACACCCTCTTTGACTGGTCCTGTCCCATGTGGGACGTTTCGGGAATTCTCCCGAAACAGGAATCTGGGTTTCTTTCCGTTTTGTTTTCCGCAGGTTTTCCACTCTGTTTAAGTTACCCTCTCCCGTGCTCAAGTACTTATGTTATTCCCCCCTCTGAGACTCCACCGCCAAAATTTGTTCACCGCCTGAGATTTTTTTCTGGTCCTTTTTTTGTTCCAAGGACCATTCCCTCTTTGCCGCAGTCACAAAAATCCAACCGCCCCCCCGTGACGGCTTCCCCCTCCGATTTTAATCTTTTGCCGCTGCTGCATTTTCATCTCCCCCTTTTTCCCAATCTCCCTTCCGCTGTCCTCGCATACCCGTGACTGTTTCTAACTCAACCCGGAAAAGAAGAAGGAAAAACCTTCGCCCTTGAGATTCCAACCCATTTTCTCCGGCTCAACAAACAGCCGCCCCTTTTTTTTTTTTTTTTCCCCCAGTTCAAGTGGAGGACCTGTTGATCAAGGTTTTTGGAGGCTCATGCAGTGTGTCTCCGGAGTTGTTTAACTACCCCGAGGCTTGTTTGGTAAAAAAATCGATCTTTGCCCCCCTCTTCAGTCCTTCCCCGTGAACTCAAAAAAAACCCCACCATGTTTAGACCACAAGTAAAAATACCTCAACCCTTCTGAAGACTATTTGCCAGGAGGAGAGCCTCTCTATCTCCGGTATTTTTTTTTTAACCCGCAAATTGCTTTCACTTTCTCTTGGACCGCTCCCTCGGTTCCCGCCCCAGCCTTACATAAGGGAAATTATTTGGTCCTTTTCCCTTTAAATTACACAAAGAGATTTTCCCCAACAAGGCACTCCTTCCCCCTTGAGATAGTCGTATCTAACATTTTTCATCGGTAAGGAAATGAAGGCACTATTCATCCCAGTTTGAGACACCAAACAATGCACTTCCTGGTGGTTTATTTTCTTTATGGTTGTTCTGCTGGCCCTTCTTCGAGAAAGGTGCCCCTAACATCGTCTTCTCATTTCTAAACGCTCATGAGTCACCTTTCCCCCTTCCCCTCCTCAAGTCCCCTGATTTTTCCCTTTCTCCCGCGACAGATATTCCACCCTTTTACACTCTTCGTTGAAGATATTCCCAGTTTTCTTCCTTTCTCAGTTTTTCTTTTGCCTGACCGACAACTCGTTCCGCTCTTCGAGCGCTCCCGATCCAGTCAGATGGGGCCCGTTTTTAATTTTCTTAACTTTCCCAGTCATCAGCCTGAGCTCATCACCTTCGTGGACTTTTTTCTTCTTTTTTTACCTCGCCTTGCTGCCGTGGACAGCATCCTTTATTTTTCCCTTCTTTCTGCCCCCTCCCCCAATTTTGGCTTTCTGCATTTAATCCACTGCTCAAATAGGACATCCAAACTGAAAGAAGTGGTGCAATTTCCCCGCTTTGCGCCGGTTGCATCTTTTTCCTTCCCCTTGCCGTTGCCCCCCTTTCTCCCCTCTCATCAAACCCCCCTCCGCAGCCATCCTCTTCTCTCTCGGCAGACGATCGATGTACGCTCCGTCGCGAGATTTCGAAAATATCTTCAAACCAAGATGACATTCTTCCTCCTTCTACTCTGATACTTTCTTTTCCGTTCTGAGCCCCGCTTGGAAGTAGTAGGAGCCTCGCTTGGAGTCAGGAATTCCCAGCACGCGTTTAGGGAATTTTTTTTTCCTTCTCGCGAAGCTTATTTTTGTCACACTTCTACTCCCCCGCCATCCCTCTTCCGTTTTCATTGGCCTAGATTCGACCTCCGTCATGAATCCCACTTCTGCCCCTTTCCCCACGCGTCGACAGCGGATCTCCTCTTTTTTTTTTTTTTTTTTTTTTTATTTTTGTGATTGTTTAAGGTCCGACGCCTCTTTCCGACCATTTCCAACACCTTTGCCGTTTTGGCGAAAGAAGCCACTTTTCCCTGATTCCACACCATCCTCCGTGCTCTCTTAACGTACATCGTCTTGCTCCCTGGGCTACCCTATCAGTCAACGCCCGGGCTTGAAAGGCCTGCGCGACCTTTGTCTTCAAGCCCCCTTTTCATTCAACTGCAAAGGATATAGGGTGGCGCCTTCTCCATTTCCCTGTTATGAATCGCCTTGCGGATTGGATCCCCACCTTCCAACATGCCCTTGATGGAAAGACCCCTTTTCCTTTTGAAATGCTAGGACATTTTTTTTTTCTCTATCGCTTTCCTATGTTGTTGTATATTGCCGATATTTCCGCTCCATTTAAAGAGTTCTTCACCTTTCTGTGAAGGTGAATTTCAAGAGAGGCTTTAATCGGCAGACTTTTCCTATTCGGCATCGTTACCGTTCACCGAATGGTTTCCCACTAAGGCCCCTGGTGCCTTGATGGCTTTTCTCTTTTGATGCCGAGGTCTCTCATTCCCCCCGTTCTTTTCTTTTTTCTTCTGAGGCTTCTACTCCTGACATGACGTTCGCGTCTTCCTGATTGTCAACCTCTCTGGTACATGGCCTGCCACCGGTTTCTGGGGCGCGTAGGTCGAAATCCCCCCTCTTTTTAACCCTTCTTGATCCTTTAACCGCTCCCCCTTTAGTGTCGACTGGCTGTGTTTGAGTTTTCCCCTTTTGGGCGCAGTGTTTTTCACAGGAGACGGCCCTTAGAATATAGCGGATTGGAGCGTCTCTTGCATTTCTCCCGCCTTCAACAATATGGGAGAATACCATTCTTCATGATGATTGAGCGCTTCCCTTGGTTCGTTCGTCCTTTCCCCGTATCGTGCCTCCCCTCATCTTCTCTCGTCCACGGACAATTCTTCAGCTCTTGAAGAGCCTGTCTCCCTACATTCTTCTTTTGCGTGGTCTACTTTTCATCTAGCCACCAACTCTAAAATTCATCTTTTGACATCCCAATCCCGGTTTGTTCATGTCTTCTCGCTTGCGTGATGTGATGTTGTTGATTTGTTTTTTTCTCCTGCACCGTTCCATACCAACTTCCTACCCCCTTCTCACTGATCTGGTATTGCACCACGGTCTCCTGATTCCTTTTTCTGCCATCTGTTCCTTTAACACCGCCACGACTCCATTGCTGATCCGAAGTTGATCCCACGGTTTTCTGTGTATTACAAAGAGACAGTCCTGCTATTGCTCTTAGAGGATTTCCACTTTGACAGTCTAAATCTAATCTTTTTTCTTCCTGAATTTCCTCCGGAAACTCACTTCTGAGTCTTTTTGTCCCCTTTGATCTTTATTCTTCTCTCTTCAAACTTCAGCACCACTTCCTGCTGTCATTCATTGTTTCCGAGTGTAGTAATGTCTGGTCTTTTCAGCATCCCTCCTCGACCCTTCATCAGAAGGTTTTTCTCAGCGTCGGCGTTCGCCCTCTGTTCCCGAGGTCTGAGTTCGGTCCGGTGTCTGTAAGTCATCGGAGTGTCAAGTCTTCTTCGACCCAATTACTCCTTTCTGAAAACAGGAATTGCCATTTTTTTTCCTCCTACTATGACCGAGACTTCCGGACGCCGGAAAAAGAGCCACATTGTTATCCAAGACCATCTTCAGACTGCTTTCAAGTCTCTTTTCTTCCTGTCCCATTTGAAATTGCAAGTCTCTAAAATATTTCCCGTAGTTGGCCAGAATGGCGGTTCAAAGGAGCGTGCTGCCTTCTCAGTGCGATAATTGAAGGTTTTTTCACCTCCAATGGAGATATATTCTCGACAGCAAGTATCCTTTCCTCATTTTGAGGGGGTTTTTTCACATTCCTGTCCTTTCCTTTCTGGCGCTGGGCCTCTACCCTTTTCAGCCTGACTTTCTTTTTCTCCATTCTTTCAGGCGCGCTTTCCGTCTCCGAAAACTTGGAGTCCTTTTCAGGTCTTCCTTGGCCCTTCCAATGGTTCCCCCCCCATTCGTTCTTTGGTTTGTATCTCATTTCACAATGTTGGGAAGCGTCTGGGTTTTCCGGGTTTCTTTTTCAACCCCCTCTGCGGGGATGCGTTTTCCCCGGATTGCGATGGTATGGCTGCGGAGATTACATTGTTCTTCTTTTCACCAAGGGACTTTTTCCGCCCCGGCATTCCACTTTTCTTCATTTTTTCTTTCAGCGTCAAGATGAAGTAGTTTCTTCCCCTGACTCCCCGTCAGCTTCGGCGTTTTCACACTGTTCTTGACCCCCTCTCAACTCTCCGATTTGAATAATAAGAAATGTCCCGCCAACGATGCTCTGTCGACCAGATTGGACAGCGCTGATTCAAATTCCCCGCGAAGTAAGGGCCCCAATTAATTGTCAACTTTCTTGACTTTCCCCCCCTGCACCAGTTTCCCTTTTCACCAATGGCCTGCCCCTTCCTTTTTTTTGTTCATTGCTCGGGACCGTGGAACCTGCACTCAGTGGAAGATTTTGCTTTCCCACCTTTTTGTTTCCTCCCTGCGCCCCGTCCGTCTTCCTTTTCTCGCATTCCACTGAGCACGACCTCTTGCCGTTTCTCTCTCTTTGTTGTTGGAGGTCCCTTCCCCCGGCACAAGTTTTTTCGCTAGAACCCCTACCAGGTTTATAATAGGTTGCTTCACTTGTAGGGAACCTCGGTGGGCCTTCCTCATGGTAGGCCTTCCGGCGAACTTGTCTCCAGCCGTCCCCCTGGGGATGGACCTTGAACACCGGATGGACCACCCTTTTCCCTGTTGCGTGGAACGGCCCCTCCCCCCTTGGACAATTACTTTGACCCGTACTCGCGATTTGCTTTTTTCAGTCGCTTGCAAAACCTTCTTGTCCTTGCAAGCCATCGTGCTGCAATAGTTTATATGATTCCCTTCCCGCGCCATTTTCCCCCGTCCTCACTTTGTCCCACCACCGCTCTCTGTAAGATTAAGTGTTATTTTTCAAGGACCCGGCATATGACCAGGCCCATACCAACCCCTCCACCCGGATGCACGCTTCCCCACTAACATCTTATGGACCTCTTTTATTCCTCGCTTTGTTTCACCCATACATCCAGTCCTTCCCTATGCAACCCGGACTCCCCCCTTTCGAGATGATTCAACTTCTCTTCCTCATGAAACCCCTCTAAGATTCTGAATGTCGTTTATGTGACTCTCGCCGGATCCCCATTTCCCGTCCTTGACGTTTCATCTTACTCCCCCCCTTTCGGACTTGCAGCTAAGGCTCCAAAGGTCTTTCCTCCCCTCTCCGTAACTGGAGGAAAGCCCTTCTGTTCTCTTAACCATAGATTAATCTGCCCCAGCGTTCTCCTTCGACCCTTTTATGCTCAACAAAGGTTCCTCCCCGGGTAACCTTTTCCCCCCTTGTGCGGACTTTCCTCGATGCACCGCTGATAACTGCGGTACTGTACAACGAGATAGTCCCGAGACCGCCACAGACAATCTCAGCGTATTCCTCCTCCGGTTGCAACGTCCCCCAGGCTTCCCCCTTGAAATATTAGGACATGCATTTCACTTTTTCACTGGCTCTAAAAAAAAATTAATAAGAGCTCCTTTTTTTACCTGGGGACTCTAAAGTGGCTTGGGGTGCGCGGAACCCCTGTTAGGCACTTCTCAGGCGTTGGAAACAAGTGCCAATCCTTGGTCGGGCTTTTTTTTTTCGTGGGGGGCTGACCCGCTCTCCTCAACCCTTCCCGTACCTGCTTCGTCCTGCTTATTCGAACGCGCCTTTTGCAATACAGTTCGGCGACTCCCTCTTTCCTAAGCTGGACGTGCCGCCAGCAACTCTTGCGCAAATGGCAGTTTCCTCTATGACCAAGAGCGGGAAGTCCCTGTGCTTTATGACCGAACTCTCCGTGCCCCCCATCAGGTGACCTCCCAACGCCCTCTTCTTGGGCCCGTTAAGTTTCTTCAAGCCCCCCGCTGGATTCTTCGAACTTTTGGAGGAGAAGTCATCCTTACCTCCTCCCCGGATTTGACGGCCGGACAGAACCCCCTTCCCCCCCCAGAGTATAACGTCTGTTTTTCCCCCCTTCACTTGCTCTGTTGGCGCATGGAACTCCCAAAATTTGTGCGGGTGGTGGTTTGCACCGAATTCGGCTCTGGGGCCCCCTCTTCCCCTTTTCCGTCTCTTGCTCCCCTTTGTATTAGCAGTTGTTTTCCCTTTCACCCGTGCAAGGGCCTACAACAAATTCAAAAACATCCGCTCCACGCATACCTTTTTATGTTTCTTCGCTTGCAGCTTAGATGTTCCCTTGAATTTTTAGAGGTGTTTGCGAGTCGCACAAACCCCCTTTAGAGGGCACTTTCCCCTTCCTTCCCCTTTTTATTTAGTTTATTCTTCTTCCTTTTTTTTTCCCCGGTCTGCTCTTTCACACTGCGAGTTGGAGAAGACGGCTTTTCCTGGGAGGAAGGACTCCTCCCGCAGCGGTTCGCGAGGGCCAATCATCCAGATTCTCTCTTTCTCCCAAGTGTTTTCACGTTCCTTTTTCCTGCAGGCCAATCAGAGACGCGGTCTTCTATTCGAGGACTATGGAAGTACAGATCACCTCTCCCCCGCCACTCAAAAAACACCAAAGAGTTGAAAAATTTTGCTCCAGCTCTTTCCCCCCTAAAAAAGGTCCCACTCATCGCTTTTCCTCCCCCTCTCCCCCCCCTCCCCCAGAAAAACCCCCCCCCCCCCCTTTCCTGCTGACAGAAGACCAATTGTATCCCGGCCGGTTGAACCCCTCCTCCGATCTCATCTACCTGTTCCATCGGGCATGCGCCTTCCCGGGGCCGCCCAAGAAGACTGGTTCCCTTCCCGCTGAGTTTAGCCTGCTTCATAATCCGAGAGAAATAAATCCCAATCACCAGGCTTGTGAACCCGGTTTGTCCGATGTAGGAACCCATTCCTATAAATCGCCCGCTTTTTCCCCCACTCCCCGTCAACATTTTTTTTTTTTCAGCCCACGTGTGAAATCGCGGG
>Ga0179593_1338002_pt1 | contig 16573 bp, 28 predicted proteins | sample CZODoug2_1_08_16_FD_185931 | JGI IMG/M metagenome (GOLD analysis project Ga0179593, IMG submission 185931) | Vadose zone soil fungal communities from Angelo Coast Range Reserve, California, USA - CZODoug2_1_08_16fungal (PacBio error correction) | ecosystem: Environmental > Terrestrial > Soil >... | reverse complement strand
TTACGGTACTGTCTCTGCGTTTTTTTCCTTCTGCCTTTTTTTTTGTTCTGTCAAGGTCCCTTTGTTTCTTTAGGCTTCCTTTTGTCACTTACAGCCCTATTTTTTTTTGATTCCCCTTCCCCTGTCCTCACAACAGTTTTTAAACCAAGCTCCTTTGTTCCGTCCGAACTTCTTTTATCACCTGGACCCCAAGCGAGGTTCTTTTTTTTTTTATGTCCTCAAAGTTCGTTTGGCCTTCGCTTCTGTTCTTGCCCCGTATTTTTTTCCTTTTCTTGTTTCCTCTCGAAGTAGTCCGCGTTGGTCTTTCCCTTATCAGGAAGGGCTTCTTCTCCCCCTTCCTGCCCTCTCAACTAAGCGGACCCTCAAAAGCCTTTTTTTCCTGCCCCTGGTTAGCCGCAGTGGTCCCTTGTTTCGATGTCTCGCGTTTCAGTTTTTCCCTTCAGAGTTTCGTCACCTGGCCCCTTCTTTTTTAGGCGGCCCGTTCTGTCGTCTCTTTTTCAACACTTAAACTGTTTTTTTTTCCCTCTTTTACCTTTCGTTTGGCGCACCAACACTTTTTCCTCTTAGTTTTTCTAGTGCTGGACCGGGTCCCTTTCGGGTGCCTTTTTTTTGTCCCCTGCCGCCTGTTTTAAACTTCCCCCTTTTTGGTTTTTCGTGAACCATTTCCCGTTTTTTTCCCAACACCCACTGTGCTTTTTCCAATTTTTTTTTGACTTTCCCCCTTGCGATGACATTTTTTGGTCTCTTTTTTGTTACTGTTTCGCCCTCTTCTTTTATTTTGCTTTCTCTGAAGGTAACCCTTTTTTTCTCCTCGGTCCTGTTTCACCCCCTCCTTTCTCTTCACCCTTGGCCGTTGGACTTTAACAATTGTTTTTTTTTGACCCACTCTTTCACCTTTTCCCGCGAGTGACCGATTCTTCTTTCTTCCGGAGTTTTCCCCGTTTTTCCCACTATCCTCTTTTTCTCCCATGGCTTTTTCCAGTTTTCACACCGGGTTCTGGCCTCTAGTGGTGGCATGCTTACACTCCCCAAGACGTTTTGGGCCTTTCTACGGACCGCGAAGGTTTCCCCCCCATGTTTTTTGATCGGGAGGTTGTGCGATTTTTCTCTCTTTTTTCACAACCTTTGTTCTGCATGCCCACTTAACTTCCTTTTTTTTCCTTGCGGGTATTACGCCATTAGGCGTCGGAGTTGTGGGTTGTTCCACTCTTTTTTTATTGGGTTCCACCCGATGAGTCCCCCGGTCCCCCCTTCCTCCCACGTTTTTTGTTTTCAGTTTTTCCCCCTCCTGTTTCGAAGAGTCCTGGTTGGTTGTAAGGTTTTTTTGGTCCCTTTTCCCCGTCTTTTTTCCCGTTTTTAAGTTGCGAAATTGTCCACCCCCCCTTTGGGACTTTTGCTCGCACACCGTTGGCGAGGCTCCCTTTGTGACCTCTGCTTGGTTCTCCGTTGGACAGTTCGGAGTTGTTGTTTTTTCATTTTCCTGCCCTTTTTTTTCTCCTCTCTTTTTTTCTGGTTTGACTCCTTCCCCCCCCCAAGGACCCGCGTGATTTTTTTTCCTTACCGTTCTTCTTGCTCTTTTGTGGTTCTGCCTGGAAGGTAAGTGATGTCTTCTCTCACTTTCAATTGTTTCCTGTTGCCTCTTTTTTTTTCGTCTGGCCCTTTTCCCCTTCCCTCTAGGCTCTATGGGCTTCCCCTCCCTTTTTAGCCTTCTTCGCGGCGTTCCTGTTGCTGGCCGGCTTCGACCTTTTCCTGGTTACTTAGAGTCTTGTTTTTCTTTCTTTGCCCGTTTTTGGCCCTGCCCAGCTCTTTTGTTTGTTTTCCCTTTAACGCCGGTCGTTATCCTTTTTCGGCTCAGTTTTTTTCCGGTTTTCTTTTGTGGTTTTTTCCTTTTTTACTGTTCTGTCCCCTTTTTTTTTGGCCCCCTAGGGCCCTGGTCCTTCTCTCAGTTTTTGCATTGTTCTTTTTTGTTCCGGAAAAGCTCTTTTACCATTTGGCCTGTTGTTCAGAGTCTTTTTTGTCTTGTAACCTTTTTTTTCTCTGTTTTCTCCTCTCCTTTGAGAACCTTTGTCTTTCCCTTTTTTGCCTTCTTTTTCTCCCCCGTTTCCTTTAAGGGGAACACTGGGCGCCTCCCACCCGCTGGTTCCACCCTCTCCCTTCCAACCCCCCGGACTTTGCCCCTTTTCTTGGTTTGCGGACCCTTGCAAGGTTTTTTTTTTCGTTGTTTTCCGTTAGTGTTTCTCTTTAAGACCTTTTACGACGTTACCGCCAGGGGCTTATTGTTTTCGCGTAATTGTTTTCTCCATCTCTCTCTTTTCCTACGTTGTTGTTTTTTTGTCGTTTCCCTTCTATTGCTTATCCCCCTGAGTTTCGCGTGGAGCCCTTTTGGACACGTTCCTCCCTTTTTTTTTTGACCCTTCTTCCTCAAGTGGTTTCAAAGTCTTCCCCCCTTTTTCTTTTGCTTCTTTTTTCCCCCGGTATTTTCCTCGCCTTCCCTGGTTACCCTTGTTTGGCTTTTTTACACCCCCCCTACCAGTGTTTTTTTTTGTTTTTTTTTTCTTGTTTAGGTTTTCATCTTCCCATTTTTTTTCCCTGCCGTACTTTCCATTTCCCCCCCCTTGACGGGCCGAGGGCTTGGTTCTTTCCTCTGCGTTCTTCCCCTGTTCTCGTCTTGGAACTCCAAGCGCTCTTCCCACCCAGGTTTCTTTGCGCACAATTTTTTCTTTCCACCACCAGCAAGTTTCCCTCTCGGCCTTGTGTCCCCTCGTATTGTTTGCGGCTTCTTTCAACGTCAATCTTCCCCTTCCCTACTCCTCCGAAAAGGGATTCCCTGGGTTCCCCCCTTTTCGGTTTGGACACCGAGTTTTCCCTTTCCCCTTTCCCCTTAAACGTTTTTTTTTTATTTTGCTCCTTGATCCCAAGAAATCGACCTCCTTCATCTTTTGGCCTGATGCTTTTTTTTTTTTCGTTTTCATAGTCGTTTTTTCCTTCACTTTTTTAGTTTCTTCCTACTCCTGCCCGGAGGCTTTTGATCATTCCCCTTGAAGCGTCTTCTACCTCTGTAGGAAAGTTGACGGATTCCTCCCGTGCTGTCTAGCTACTCCGCAGGCCAGGTTTTCGTCAGTTACCACCCCCTCCCCTTCTTTCGGAAAGTACCTGCCCTTTGCGCGTCTTTGGGGTTCCTTCGTTTTTCAATCCCCCCACGTGCTCATCTAGGTCCCCTTAACCCGTTTCCATGTGCCCATCCCCCCCCCCATTTGCCCCTTTTTTTTTTGAAGCGTTTTCCCCGCTCGGTCGTTACGACCCTTCTTCACCACCTTCTCTTTTTCACTGGTTAAAAGGGTTAGTGAGAAGGTACAATTTTCTTTTGCAGTGTGCATGCCGGTTTTCCCCCTTCCCCAGCCCTGCCATTAGAGGCTGATTTTCACTTCAATTCTTTGATCCGTCTTTTTCTTTTTTGGTTGATTTGCATCACCTGGACGTTTTTCTTTTTTCCTGATCTCAGTGGTGTGAACCCCCCTTTCACGCTTTCTCTCTGTTTTTTTTGTTTTTTTGTGGCACCCCACCCTTGACACCCCGGTGGTCCTTTTCTCCAATGCCCTGAAGGGTCCATTTCCCGTCCTATTGATTGGGCAATTACCTCCTGCCCCGGTTTGTCTTTTTTGTTTTTTTTTCTGGTTTACCTTGCTGCTCGTCCTCGAACTTTTTTTTGTCTCCCCGTAGAGTTTTTCTTATCTCGGCTATTGATCAGGGGGGGATTTTTTGCTCTTCTTCCTTTTTTGCGTTATCTTCGTCCCCCTCCTTCTTTGCGGAGATCACTTTTGATTCCCCGTCGTACGGAGGTGCAACTCTTTTTGATCTCTCTTCATGCGGAACCCTCCCCCCTTTTTTGTGGAAATAGTCGTTTTTCCTGGTATTTCCCTCCTGTGGGGGGCCATTTTTTGAGATTCTTTTTTTTTGTTGACTTTGTTTTTTTCTTTACCCGGCGCAGTTTTTTCCAGCGCTCGCGCGTCCCTTTGCTAGAGTCCTTTTTCGTTTTAGGTCCTTCGGTTGTACCCCCTCATTTTTTTTTTTGTGACCCCCGGTGTTTCGCCCGGCAGCTGTCCCTGGTTTGGTCATTGGTGCTTGGCCAACGCCCTTTGTTTCCCCAAGATTTCGGGCCCTTTTCACTGCCTCTCCTGGATGTTTTTTGTTTCCCGTGCCACAATTGTTTTGTATGTTTTTCGTTTTTTTTGTAGTTGGAGTTTTTTTTTTGTTTTTAGTCATTTTTTCACGCCTCTTCCTTAGGACCGGCCTGTGTCGGTTTTTCTCTTTTTCATAATTTTTTTTTTTTCCCGACAAAGGGAAATTCCTTATCCCGTCCCGACCATGCGGTCTCTTGAACTCAACCTTTAACTTGACAGTCTTTCGTCTTTTTATGGCTTTTTTTATTTTGGGTTTTCCCTCAGGCCCGCCTATTTTTTTTTTTTTTTGTCTTTACCCAGACCGACGTTTTTTGTTTCTCTAACCTTGTAAGGTCTTTTCCTTTCTTTGCTTCACAAGGATGATTGTTCCGAGCTTTTTTACCTTTTTTTTTTTTTACCTGGCGCTGAATTCCTTCCTCGTTTTCTGTAAGGTTGATCCCTCGTTTTATGTGTTACTCGTCGGACTTCCTGGTTGTTTTTTGGTTCCTATCTTTAAACGGTGTTGCTTTTGAGTGCCGGTTTGCGCATTTTCCTTCGCGTCTTTGGTCTGGGACACCTGATGTAGGATTTCCCCTTTTCCCTGCCGTGGCGATCTTTGAAGATTTTTTTCCTTCCTTAATGGTCCACTTTTTTTTTTTTTTCTCGCGGTAGTAAATTTTCTCCCTCATACTTTGGTGTTGTTTGACCTTTCTCTACCTCTCTTTCCGTCTACCCGCTAGACCGCTGTCCCCCGACTCCCTTCAGTCATTGAGGATCTCACTGTAGTCCCCCTGACCTCCCCCTTTGCCTCCCGTGCCCAAGAAACAGATTCTTTCGCTCCCCCCGTCCCCGTTAAAAGCTCAGTAAACCGCCTCTGGGAGTTTGTCCTTTCCCCTAGCAGGCTGGTGCCCCCTGCGCGGAGGGAGACTTTCGGGGGCTCTACTTTTTGCGTCTGTACGGCCCCGCCCTTTCCTTCTTCTGGTTGTTCTCGGTATGTCTCCGGGCTTGTGTGCTGTCTTTTTTTCTGGCCGGCTTCTTAGGAAAAGGGAGATCTACTTTTACTTTTTTTCTGATCCCTCAGTTACGGTTTTTTTATCTCCCCCTTTTTTATTCCCAGTGGGCCGGGCGGTTTTTTTTTTCATTTTTTCCGATGAGGATTTTCTTTGAGTATGAGCTGTGGTGAAAATAGTTGTTCTGCTCCCGTGGGTTTTTGAATCCCCCTACCCAACCCCTTTTACCACTAGTTTTGTTCCCTGGGGAAGGTGTCCCCCAAACACCCCGGAGAAAGCTCTTCCTTTCAAGGGGTACTTTTTAACCGTCTTTTTTTTTCTTTCAATGGCCGATTTCTGAACTTTCCCAGCATGACGGGGAGCACTCCCGTGTGGTCCCACTTTTATATAAAACCTAGGCGCCTTTTAGGACCCTTTTCCTCATCAGCCCTTTTTCGTGCTGCGGGGGGAGTGTCTTTCCTGCCCTTGCCCCCCCTCCTGGTCCTTTCATCAGTGAAGTGTTGACTTTTTTTTCGTCGGACTCCCTACCGTCGGACTATTTTTTCAATCTTTTTTCCTTCCCAGGCAGTAATGCTGCTTTTCTTTTTCCAGCTTGGCCATTTTTTGTTTTGAGTACCTCTCCTTGGGATGTGTCTGATCAGTCTTTCAGCACTTGGAGATACTTGTTCCTTCTGAGTCAAGCTTTTTCCGGGTGCTTCCCTTTCCCCTTAGAACGGGGCTTTTTCCCTCCCCCCTTTGATTTTTTGTTTTACTCCACGTTGTTGTTTGCTGCGCCATTTTTTTTTCACTTTGCGCTTATACACACCCCCCTTTTCCCCGGGTCGTCGCCAGGCCCAATTTCCGAAGTCCTTGTGTATTGCCTTTTTCGGATGGTCCACCTTGTCGAGTTTGTTTCCCGCCGCTGGGGTCCACCGTTGCTGCCCTTTGCAGCGCTTTCAGAAAATAGTGGTCTGGTGCTCGGAAGTCCCCCAAGGGCGTCGCAAGTTTTTTTGTTTACAAGGGTGCTTTTCCCGGGTTGTTGGTGGGTTTTGTTGTTATTTGGGTTTTTTGGTTTTCCTGGGGCAGGTTAGGACGGCCCGTCCTGCGCCCAAGGGTTTTTTGGTACCCCTGGTTCCTTCCCGTCCTCACCGTTGGTTTTACTTGTTTTTCTCGGCATTTTTTGAGTTCCCTCGGCCCAGTCCCTGCGGGCTTTTGCTTTTTTCTCGTGGCTGCTTTCCTGCTTGCCTGCTTTTCGGTTTTTTTTTTGGTGGACGCAAGGGAATTGGCACGACCGCGGGCTGTCGGGTTTTTGCTTGTGTTTGAGGTGATGTTGATTTGGTGCCCTTTTCCTTTAGGTCGGAGAGACCCCCCAGATGATTTTTGTGTCATAGCTTGCTTCTGGTACCTTTTGTTTTTTTTTAGATTCATCTCCCGGTGATGCGTTTGCCCCTGGCGGATTTCGCCGGCGGGAGTTTTATCCTGGTTCCCGGTTTCAGACAAATTTGCGCTCTTTCCCACTGCGGAGGTCCGTTATTGTTGTTCTTTCTTTTTTGACGGCCTTGTCTTGGGGGTTCTAGGATTTTTATTTTCTTGTTTTACTGTGCCCTTGTAATTTTCCCTTTTTTTCGCCGCATCAGTTTCCCTGCCGTTGTCGGACGTTTTTCTGTGTTACATTTCCTGTCTATCCGGTTGTGCTGTTTATGGTCCCCCTTGGATTATGTGCAGTTTTTCTTAGCCAGTGAAGCCGGGACGGCGTTCTACCGATTTTGCCAGACATTTTCCCCCCTATTTTAACGATCTGAGTTGGGACGACATTTCTGTCCTTTTTATGTTTCAGCTTCCTTTCGGCACCGTAGTCCAGTGGCGCATTTGACAAATTCTTCCAGTCCGATCTGCACCATGGGCCGGTTAATTTTTTTCCAGGCATTTGTTGTCGAGCAGCTTTCAGCTTGCCCTGCACAAGTCTTTCAGTTCCCTGACGCTCTGACTCTTGCTGGAGCTTGAGTACAGTTTTGTCGGCCTGGAAGAAACTTACTTGTTTGACAACTCCTTTTCCTACGTTTTTTGCTTCAAGGGGCGAGGTTTGACGGGATGTCAAGGAAATTGTCTACCGTTCTTGGTGTGTCATCTATGTTTCTGGGTTGTTCATGGGTCGGCGTGGGGTAGCGGGGTATTCTGGGGCTATCTGTATGGCAACAAAACCCACGATTCATGCCCGCCCCGCAGCGCGACGCTCGCCGCGCCGTCCTCTCCACCGCCCCCCCGCACGCACCTCAGTGCACTTCCCCTTTTCATCATTTTTAACCTCGTTTTTCTTCAGTTTTTTTTTCCCCCCCTGCATCAAGATGTCCCCCTTCACCCCGTTTCCCCCCCCCCCCCCTTCGTTAGATAAATAGCTGGTTGATTGTTTTTTCTTTCTGTCTCTGCACCTCCCCCCCCCCCCCCCCCCCCCCCACCCACCCTTTTTTTTTTGGCTGCCTGTAACGCGTTTGTTTTTTTTGTTTTTCTGGTTATGCCCTTTTTTCTTTTGCTATCTTGTTTTATTTTCACACACCCCAACTCGGCGCCCCCCCAACACCACAACATATTGTTTTTTTTTTTTTTGACTTTTTGAGATACTGTGTTCCGCTGATTTGAGTCTTTAGGTAGTTTTTTTGCCCCACAACCCCGCCCCACACACCCCGCCCCCCCCCCCCCCACCCCCCACCCCCCCCACACCCCCCCCCCACAGCCCACAACCCCGTGCCCATCACCCCCCCCTCCCCATGACTATTTTTTGAGCTCCCCACACCGCCCCCCAAGACCCGCAAGTACACACAGACCCCGCCTCCCCCCCCTCCCATGGTCCCCCCCCCCCTCCACCCCCCCCGTCCAGCTCCCCTCTTTTCTCAGTTCTAGACCTGTCCTTTTTTTGGCGTTTTTGGTATGGGAACCGTTTATTAATCCCGCGCTTTTCTTTATAATTTTTTCCTTAGCCAGTGACAACGCCTTACCTATCAGGAAAGGACTGGTCCACATTTTCCATGACCTTTACCGGTCTCCTTTTTTGTTGTTGCTACCACACACCATTTCCCATGTCCTCAGCTTTCCCGCTCTGTTTTTGCTCATTCCTTTTGCGCTCTCCTGGCGCCCTGTCGTCTGTCAAGACGCCTGCGGCGGACGCGCCAGTTTGCCATTTCACTTAAACGACGTCCCCCTTTTTTACTGTTTTTTCTAGGCCCACCTCCCTTGTTTTGCCCCCCCCCCCCCCCCCCCCCCCCCCCCCCCCCCCCCCCCCCCCCCCCCCCCCCCCCCCCCCCCCCCCCCCCCCCCCCCCCCCCCCCTTTTTCCCCCCCGCCCACAGTAGTTTATCGTGGTGTCGACACCCTTTTCGAGTTCACGAGTCGGTTCCTCCAAGCTGGGCCGTTTTTTCCTTCTGTGTTGCAAGCGCCGTTTCTTCATCACCAGTTAACATTCTCCCGTTTTTTTACTCGGCAAGTCTGGCCATTACGGACCCCCCCGGTTGCGCCCGTCGTGGGAACTTTTAACGCGGCCGTGGTTGCCCGGAGTTACGTGTCCTCCTCCCTTCTCGTCATCTCTCTCGACAGTTCGCAGGTTATCCGAGTATTACTTTTTTTTGCAGTTTTTCGGCTGGTATGACCCCCCAAGCCGGTTTTTGTGAACAACACGAGTTTTTATTTCCAGTAAGAAGTTCACCGAGAGCCTTTAGTAAAAATTTTAGCTCACAGACCGTCTGGATATTACCTTGCTCCTTGTTCCCGATCCCCCTTCCTACTGGACTCTCTGTCATGATTTTCAAAATTTGCATTTCCGAGACACCCTCAGTGAAGAATGAGCCTCATTATCAGCTGTTCACTAGTCTAGGACATGTCTTCTACAAGTCAGCCTGAAGGCCAGGATGCATTCGTTCCCGAAGAGAGTAATCCCCAGCTTTGGAAGTCGGGCCTTACAAGTAGATCTGAGGGTTGTTTGGGCTATTTTCTTTTTTTTTTTTTTTTTGGGTGCTTATTCGGTTTTTGCTGTGGGGTCTTGGTCGGGCGTAGGTGGTTGAATTTCCCTTGGTTCGTTTGTGTGTCCAGTGTTGCAGTGAGTACATTACGCGTGCTGTTTTGTTTGTTTTGTTTTTTGGTGTGTGTGGTTGCGGGTTCTGTCGTGCGCTGGTGTGCTTTTTTGGATTGGGTCCGTTGGGTTTTTTTTGTTTTTATTCTTGGTTTGCTTGTCAGCGTGTTTGTTTTTGGGTTTTGTTTTTTGGGATGTGGTTTTTTTGTTTGCTGGGTTTTTTGAAGAGTGGGTTTTTTTTTGTTTCCTGTTGTTTGGTGTCCTACCCAATGGCTGTATAGCCACCGTACCACCGAAACCCACCAACCCGCAACCGGCTAACCCCCACCCCCCCCCACCCCCCCCCCCACCCCCCCCCCACACCCATTAAAATCCCGACAACCACCCAACACCCACACCCCCCAACCACCTACACCGTACAACACCCCCCCCCAACCCCCCCCTCTAACCTCACCACCCAATACCCCACATACCGACCTAGCATACCCCCCAACCAACAATGAGGAGGGGACACTTCCCACTCTCGTTTTGAATCGTTTTCCAGTTCCTTCCTACCTCCCTGGACCTTTTGATTCGGCGTTCCTCCCTCCCTTTGAAGGACATGTACTTCTTCTTCTCATAATTTTCTTTTTTTTCGTCCCCTCCTCCTGCAGACGATTGAGCTTCTATCTTTTTTTCCCTCGCCGGTTTTCTTTTCTCCTTTTTTTTGATGCGCCTGCTCGGTGTACCCGCTCTATCCTTCAGCCTCCTGGCACCATTCCCTACACCGGATTCCTAGTTTTTTTTGGCCTGTTCGTGCGCTGCCCCCCCCTGTTTTCTCTGAAGGTCCCGACCAAGACACTTCGCTTTTTACTCCTCGTACGTCGTCTGTTCTCGGTTTTGGGTGCAGGTTAGTGTCCTTACTTTTACTGTCAGCCCGTTTTTCCTGGGCGTCAGTCCGCCCCTCTCCGCCAACCTTCTAGGACTTTTCTCCTACGGGTGCTGCCGGAGGCCTTTAACCGTGGTCCGTGCTTCTCTAGGTCGTTGCTCGTTTTCCTTCCCTCCTCTTTTCGACTTTTTTCCATCTGAGAGTTTCTCAGTTCACTTAATTTTCCCCCTGTTTAACCCCAAAACTAGTGATTCCTCAGCCGCTGGTTTTGGCTCACTATCAACGGGGGTGCCCGTTTTCCACATCCAATTATCGCCTTTCCTCTTTTTCAAAGTTGACCCCCATCTGATGAGACTTGCCCATAGGCTTTGGCGACTCCTATAGGCAAGGTTCCGATACGCATTATAGATTCCAGGAAACATATTCTTTCTCTCTATTGTTCCTAGATATGTGACTTTTTTTTTAAAACAAGTGGGCTGCTTATTTCATCGGCCTGGTGTCCTAATTCATAGGCCAGTCGCTTTTTTCTTCTACTGAGTCATGTCTTTCTTGACTAACTCCGCGAGCCTTTTTTTTTAATTGCCTTTTGCCCCCCGTTTATGATTGTTTTTCACAGTCTTCTGAATGATGACACGTTTTTTTGGACGCCGCACTCTGCCAGGACGTTACCTTATTAGCTTTTATTTTCCTAAACCGCCTCGAGGAAGGAGCCCCCTATATCTTTTTCAGCTATTTTTTTCAAGGAAATCCTTTTTTTATTCCTCCTGGATCCTCGCTAGTTCTCCTCCCTCGCCAAGGGTTTTTTTAGTTTTCTTATCCTTTTTACCTTCCCAAGGTGCGGATGTTCCCGCTCTAACTTCAATGACGGTACCCCTTTTCCCCCTGACCGTAAGGAGGGTTCACTCTCTCTGTACCGTTCTTTCTTTTGCTTTTCTCCGACCCCCTCAGGGGCGTACAGAGATAGTTTGAGAATTTTTTTCCTTTCCTGAAGTTTTACTTCCTTTTCCCTTCTCTGTTTATCAGAGTCATTTCTTTAGGTAGAGAAGCACCCATTTTAGACGGCGCCCCTCTACCATTTGCTCTCATTGCGTCCCGGCCATGGGGACTTATCAATGGCATTTCCTACTACGACTGCGGTCTTTTTCGTTCCCTAAATCAGGCCCATCTTCTCCTCGTCAGGTCCCCCCTGTTTACAACTTTTTTTTTTTTTCTGGTCGTTCATTAGTTCTGCATCAAGGTCCTTTTGAAAAGAAGCTTCCTTTCTGGGACCAACCCACCCTCCCTCGCTGTTTGTGTAGTGGTTATTCTGTTCCCCCCAGTTGTTCTGTCCTTCTTTTCACTTTTGCCACTCTGCGTCATTTCATAACCCTTTTTACGAAGCCAGGTTCTTCCTCTACACTTTCTTGTCTTGGTCCCACTTTCTCTAACCCCCCCAAGTACAAGTTGTTACCCCCTGTGATTCACCCACAGTTCTAGTTAGCTTTTCTGCCTTTTTCTTCAAGTAGGTCCAATAGATCCCACCCCCAGATGCGTCTGCACCTCTCTGACTCGACGAGGACATGCCCTTTCCCATTGTCCTGCTTCACGATTCGGTCACCGAATCCTGACCTCATAGGTGACCAAATCTTGTCGGTGAGACAGTATGCTCCCTCCCAGCGATCTTTCTGAAGCTCGTTTCAACACCCACTGGGTTTCTTTTTAAATTTATGCGGGCCCTTCTTGGTATAGTGCATCTACCGTCTCCGTCGTAATTGGGAACCGACAATAGTCGTTTTGCATTGTTGCAAGCCATGCGACGCTTTTTCCTTTGAACCAATCAATCAAGGCTTTTTTTAGCACCTTAACGCCGGAGGTCACAAATCATTCCATATCTTAAATTTATTAGTCTTCCCGATTCCTGGTGCGTTACCGTCGGTCATGGACCGGGCTGTTCCTTGCTTACTTATCCGCTGGCTTATTTGGCACCTTAAGCTAAAGCAGCCCTTGATCTCCCCGCCGGTATTTCGTGTCGAACTCGTCTGGCTGTCCGGGTTCCCCTTTCTCTTTACCTGTCGGGAGCCCTTCCTTTGCCATCTTTGCAGCTTTCCGAAAACAGCGCAGCCCTGCGACGCGCTCCCCCAGTCTGGTTTTGCCTTCGCTCATTTTTCCCATTGACTTGTAGAGTGTCCTTTAACATGCACCGTATTGCGGATGTCTCAGCCGCCCCTATTATGGGCGGTTTTTTATCAGTCTGTAAATCGATTTTTTCTTATGCGGGCACCGCCTCTCCCCTTTGCCAGACATCGCCGAACGTAATCCTTTCCGTTCTTTCCCCTTGTTCTAGCCCCCCGCTTTCACACCCCCGTCCGTGCTAATTTACCAGCTCTACCAGTTGTTGGAAATGCTTGCCTTTTTTCCCAGGTGTGCCTGGGTACATACTTTTGTCTTTCTGAGAGCTTTTCCCCGGATTGAAGTAATCTCTTTTTCCCGGACACTTTCGGGTTTAGGAAGAGCCTTATTTCTCTCTTCGCACTGCGTCCTGTGCTCTCCTATTCCCCTCCGTCCGGGATCCTCTTCTCCTCTTTCTAGCCCGCCCACGGACGCTTCACTCGAGCATTTTCCAGTCCTCCTGCCTGTAAGGCCTGGACCCCACCCCCGTTTCTCCCCAGACCCATAGCCCCCCCCCCAGTACCTTATCCTGCCGATCCCTTCCGGTTGTTTCTTTTTTCCTCTAGACTGCACGGTTTTGATTCCCTCCCTTCCTGGCCGCCGGAATTGTTTTCGGTTCTTTCGTGAGGACTGCTTTCTTTGACGCGCTTTTTCCGTGACGTCTTAACTCGATTCGTTTTCCCCGGTGGGTGAGCACGCCCCCATGATCCTACTTCCCCTCTCGTTATTTGCCCGTAATGGACCCTCGCGGGTTCGAATTTTTGTTCTGGCGGACCTTCGGCTGCGGTTTTCCTGGCTACAGGTCACCGTGTCCGATTGAGCGTGGTGCGTGAGCGGCGGCGAGTCATCAGTTTGCCTTTCTTTTGGTGTTTCCCCTTATTCTTACCACAACCGGCGTACTTAATGCGGTTCCCGCCGCACACCGATAGCGCCAATGCCAGTCCATCTTTTTCCCCCCACTGACAGATTCTGTGTTCCCCTTTCCGGCCTGACCATTTTTCTATTGAATTCTGGCGATCGTCGTACTTTTCTGGGGATGGTAGGAATAGTCGCTTCTTTTGGGGATGGCTCGACGTTTGCCAACGGTACAGCGCCCTTCTTTCCCCCCCCCGTTCAGGACCCCCTTCTTGCTTCTGAAGACTCCGCGCTTAGACTGCGCCGCGTCGGTAATTGACCACCTTCAACGTTCCTTGTAAGGAGGATCAGCTAGCGATCCCGCCACGGCCCACGGCTTTTCACCTCTTTTCTCCGCCTGCAACCCTTTTCGTATGTTTTCCTTTTCTTAAGCTGGCTCTTCGTTTCTTTTCTCTTTCTTCTGCTGGTAAGTCGCCTCTGCTGTTGAACGATCCTTGCCTCCTTCGGCGTTCCCCTATCCTCTTGGTATGCCGATCATCCTGTGTCTTTCCGGGCGAATTGCCCGCTAGCGACGCGCGCGACCCTTTTTTTCTTATCAGCAGCTGTTCACAACATCCCGTGACGATTTCGCCAGGTACCAAGTTGCACTCTCTACGAAATCCTCCTTTTTTTCCTTCTTTCAACCTCAGCGCATTGCAAGAGGAGACTCCGCTATCTCCGCGGGACACCTCGGTTTCGTCTTTTGGGCAAACTTTCCTTCCCAGTGCTGCGGCTACCCAATCCCACGACTTCTCTCCCGACAAGATGAAAGTATCTCCTTTTAGAAGGACAGTTTCCAGACCTGTGAAACGGGTTCAAGTCGCATATGGCTACCTAAAAATTTCGATCCCCGGGGCGCCCATGTCTCTCCGTTTGTCCCACAATAGGGATTTTCTCGCTCTTTTCCTCTTTCTTGGCTCTTCTCCCAGATTGTGACAGCTCATTTTCCATTGTGCGCCCCCCCCCCTTTGCTCCCTTTTTCTGAGTCAGGCATAGTCCTGTCCGTTCCGCCTGGGCAGCCTTGTTCTTTCCAGGCCCGAGATAGCTTTCCTCGGATGTTTTTCCCCTTCGTTTTGAGGATCCCCGCAGTGATGCGCCTGACGATTGTCCACCAGCACACGTGTCCTTTCGCTGTCCACGTACGTCGTCAGCTACGCGCTTGCATTTTTTGGCGGAGACCAGAACCCTACCGCCTTTTTTCTGCTGGTGCCTTTTTTTGCGTCTAAGCCACTCTTTGTTGACCTTTGATTCCCGCCGGGTCCCCGCGGATCGCTGACAATTTCCTACATATCTATTTCTCGTTGCCTCGATCGGCGCCTCCTGCCTGCTGGCAAGCTCCCTACTGTATCGCGACTCCTGCGCATTGCTCTTCTCGCCCGTCGTCTCTCTAGAATTCCCCCGCGTAGGTACCTTTTTTTTAACAGTAGAGTATTCAGCCCTGGCTAGCCCTTTGGGCGGTGTACTTCCCTCCCTTAGGGTTTCGCATTTCCGCTTTCTTAGGTGGTTTCCCTTCTCCGTCACTTCAGGATTTCATCGCGTTCTTGCTCCCTTCTGCTCGCCCTTTCGTGCCGCCGTTCCTTCCTTTACCTTTTCCCTTCGCCGAACCAAACAAATGCGTCTATCGCGTCTCTCGCAACTTGCTCTCTCGCCCTCGCCGGCAAACTTTCCAACCGGAGGCCCCCTCATTATTAACAGTGAACCTTTCCCCCTTTAGACTAGGTCTTTGACATTTTTAATGCTGGCTTTTCCCCACTGGCGCGATCGTTTCGCGACTCTTGTGGTCTTCGCTGGGATCGGGGCTCCGTACCATAGCTGCTCCACGAGCTCCCTTCCTTTGCTGAGGTCGAGCATCCTCCCCGGGCCACATTTTTTCAGGTCGGTCTGCACCTTCACCTGTCGTCCGTCCGAGAAATTGGTGACAGCCGAGTTTTCCATGCCCTTTGAGTCCCTCCCCGGACTGAGCTGGGCCGCTTTTATTTTTTTTTTTCTTGCACCGCCAAACCTCTCTAGGAAATGCGTCTACGAGAGTTGATTCTGGTTTTAACATCGGGAAGCCACGCGCCATTTTCTTCCCGGCTAGGCTCTCCACCCCGATAACTCATGTTTCTCTCTTCTCCCTTGTCGAATATGTTTTTCTTGCTCTGGTGGTATTTAATTTTTTTTGGTTTTTTGTCTATACTTTCCACGTTGGCTTCTACCCCGACTTTTTTGGACTACTTGCCGGGTGTACGATCCCTTTTTCTTATGACTCAGTTGGATATATTTCTGAATCCTATTTTAATTTCTCTTTGTCCTAAACCTGTCTTCCTTAAGGATCGTTAACGTCAGCGTGAAATTTCTCACTTCCGGCCTTCACTTCTAGTCTTTCCTCCAAATACTGGTCTCCTTGGCGCCTTCCGTTGGAAGACCCCCCTGGGTATAGTGTTCGGATGCGCATTTGGAAGGCTCTTTCCCGTCTTAGACCGCTTTCTTTCCTCTGTCTTGCCCAGGGTGCTTCCCGCGTTATTCCGTCACCATCCCTTATACTTTTTCGCTTCCTCCGGTTTTTGGACAACTGCCCGGTGATTTTCACGCCTTCCGTTTTTCCGTACTGCAATTTCGCTCGCTTGTTTTTTCTTCTAGAATGCGAACTTTTGCGCATATTCCAAAGTCCCTTCTCTCGTGTTCTGTTTTCCTCTTTTCTGTTTTTTTTTGGGACTTCCAACTCTTTAACCTCCCCATCTCCTAGTCGCCTTTTGGCCCCCCTCGCCGTACCTACCCGAAGGAGGGGAGATGAGCTCGTGTTAGCGGTCGTGGCCTCATCATATTCTACCATCCCCCTTTCTCGTTTCCTTTGATTTTCCCCGCCCGTACTGGTATTGTCCCTCTTCTGTCCGGCTCAATCTTCAGGGATCGCGCTTAGTTTGTGGTTTTCCGAGGAAGTATTTGCCTCCTTCAAACCGAGGTCTTCGGAATCTAACTCGCTCTCTTTTTTGTCAACTATTCCGGCTCCCTCCCCCATTTTTTTTTTTAGTCGTGCCTCGACCCCCTTTTTCGAGCTGATACTCCCTCTGTGAACGGTTTCTGGCAGCACCGCTCCTCGTGGCCCCTTTCTTTTGGTTTTACTATTCTCCTCCCCTCCCTTGCCTTCGAGTTTTTCGGCTGTTTCAGCCCCCTCTTTTGTGGTTCAGTCGATGACCCGAGGACCTGGTTTTTCCCCGTGTAGCCAGGAAGTAGCCTACTTTTTTCCAGCTCAGCCCTTGACGTTTGGGGTTTAGACTCTGCCTTTGTCAACCTGTGAATGTAGCCCTGGCTAGGTCCTGTTATCAGTGGACCTCCATCTGTTTATTCTTTTCTTCGGCGCCCTTTTTGGCCCCCGGGAAAACCTTAATCAACGTCTTTTGGTTTTTTTGTGCTCCCCCTCGGTTTTTTTTTTTCCTGCTTTCCGCATCACACACTGTTCTAATTTTTCTTTT
>Ga0179593_1675560_pt1 | contig 16575 bp, 28 predicted proteins | sample CZODoug2_1_08_16_FD_185931 | JGI IMG/M metagenome (GOLD analysis project Ga0179593, IMG submission 185931) | Vadose zone soil fungal communities from Angelo Coast Range Reserve, California, USA - CZODoug2_1_08_16fungal (PacBio error correction) | ecosystem: Environmental > Terrestrial > Soil >... | reverse complement strand
TTCCTTTTTTTTTTACCCTTAGCTTGGCGCCGTTGGTGCTCGCGAATTAGTGCTCGGCTGTTTTCCCCTCCCCCTCTTTCCTCCCTCTCCCCCTCCTTAACCCTTCCTATGCTCCTTTCCATAAAAAACCTTCGGGGCGGCCTTAACTACTTTCTGGTTCGCAGCATGGTCCCTTTCTCCCTGACCTTTCTCCAAACTTGGCCCCTTTTGCCTTCTCTTTCCGTAGTTCCGGTCCCCAATTGACCCCACCTTTTTCCTTTTTTCCGCGTTTGGTTTTAAACCAGACTGGGCCGAGACCCTTGAACTCTTTCCTCCCTTTTGTCGACCACCATCCCCTCGGCTTGTCACCTTTTTTTAAAACTGGCGCTCCCCAACAACGAGTAGCTCGATTTTTTCCCTGATTTCTCTTCTTTCTCTCTACCCCAGACCCTCATGTTCCTTTCATGCCCGCCCCAAAATCTAACGCACCTCGGGTCCCCCTTAGCTTTTTTTCTTGCCAGCCCCTCCTCCCTTTTTCGTTTTGGGAGTTTCCGATTTGGTGGTCTTTCCCTTCATAGGGTAGAGGAAATCTCGTCTCCCCATGTTTTTTTTTTTTAAAAAACCCTCTCCGGGTCCTTTCGAAATTGGCCTGAGACTGAGTGAGACTAGTTTCGACTTTTTATTTTCTTCCCCAGGGTCTTCCCCATTGGCCTCCCCCCGAGGTTCCGGGCAACTTTTTGGTGTTTGACTTGAGTCAGCCGGCGCTCTCCCCGGAAGGCTTCTCCTCCTTCGATGCTTCCCCCTTTCTTCCCGTTCAGTTTTCTAACGGGTCGACTTTTCTCTATCGTTTCGAAAATTTTAACAGTCAAAGGTCAGACCCAGCCCCTTACAATGATTCTTCTTTTTCCTTTCTTTTCCCTCTCCTTTTTTTGCAGGCCTTGCGGACCTTCGGCGAGGTTCCTCAATTTGATGAACTAGAAATCACAATTGAGCTTTTCGAGGGCTCTTTCCCTATTGGTCCCTCGGTTTCCTTCCCTCCCGCCGACTTGTATCAAGAGCCCTTTTTCCAGGAAAAATTTGGCTTAGAAGAGTTTTTTTCTTTGCGAAAGGAGTATACAAAATTTCTGGCAGAAACTTCAGGGCCCGCCGGTTTGATCTTTCCTCAAGGTCAAAACAAGAAGCTTCCGGAGAAGACAAACCAACAGTTTTGGTTCTTTTCCTTTGTTAGGCCCCACTTTTGCCGTCCTTTCCGCGTTTCGAAACACCTTTTTTTCCTTTTGGAGAAACTTCTTCCCCCCCCGATTTTACGCTGTTCAGGAAGGATGGGTCAAGGTCTTCTCCCTAAGACAAGGCCGAGTCTTCTCAACTTCACCTTTAATGCCTTTCCCTTCAGCTTTTTGAAGATTACCCAATCTTTTTTTCCCCCATAATTCGGAGAGATACATTAGAGGCGGATACGTTTTGTTTTTCCCTCCCCCGACCTTCCCCCTTTTTTAAACCCGACCCCCCCCATGTAGGATGTTTTGCCCCCCCTCCTTCCGGTAGGGCTAAGTTAAAGCATTTTTTTTTCCTGATGGCGGCGAACCTCCCCTTCTTTCCCCTCTTCTTTTTGTCTAGAGATTCTTTTTCCTCCCTCCAAGTTTTTCCCAAAGTCCCTGCGCCTCCCCCCGGTGTCCCCCATATAGTCATGTGGTCAAGCGGGTTTGACACTGGAAGTTCTTGTTCTTTACCTTCCAGGGCTCTTTCCCTCTTGTCTCCTCCTCGTTTGCGGCACCTGCGAATTTTGGTGTTCTTTTCCGAACAGGTTTAGAATGGACACTTGAATCTCGCTCCTGTTTTTCTGGAAGTCCTCCGTCCTCCCCTAATCATGTAGACTTTCCGCCCCTTTCGACCTTGTACTCTAGAGAAATTAGGTATCCAGTTCGTCCGGTTCCCCCTTTTTCCCCTTTTTTCAAGATTGTCTTCCCTCGGAGTCCTTGCTCGAACCTTTTCCGTAAACCTTTAGGAATCTGTTGCTTTGGAATTTCAAGCGACCAACGTGGCTGTTCTTTTTCCCTCAAAATTTCCCTTTTCTTTTCTCCGCCCCCTGCGGTTGAATCTAACCGTCCTTCCCCCCGTAGCCAAACTTTAGTCGAAGGGCTTTTTTTGATTTTTCCCTTTTTTTTTTTTTTTTAGTCCACTTTTCGCCCCTTTCGGATTCTTTTTCAAGGGTCTCTTAGCAATAGGCTTCTTTATTTTCGATTGATGGTATATGCTGTGCCCAATGCGCACCTCCCCCGTCCTTCCAGCATCGTTTGCCTTCCCATCTCCCCCTCGCTGCCCTTTCACTTTTTTTTCTTCTTTGACCTTCATCATCAATTTGCTGAACTTTTTTTTTTTCCAATTGTTAGAAAAGATGGCGCTGTTTTTCCAAGCGATTTGGCTGCGGTTTTTGTTTCTTTTCGCCTTTTTTGAGCTGTTTCCATTACCGGGGTCTCCCAGGCCTGCTCGTTGCCTATACCCCCCGGAGATAGAGTCCATAGCATTGTTCCCCCCGCCCTTTCCCAGTCGATTTCCCCTTCCTTCCCCTCATACGTATTTTTCCTTCTCCAGGTAGTTTTTCGAACATTTATTGACCCTGAGGTATGTGTTTCCCCCCCCCCCTTCCCTTTCTCTTGGAACCTCCCCTCAGACTCCTCCCCTCACCCTTGTTGCAAACCCCCTCCCCAGCACCTTTTTTTCCCCCAAATTCAGGAGGTTTTTTGAGAGGCCAGCACCTTTTCCTCTTTTCCCCTCACCATTCATCTTTCATGATTTTGCCTGAGACCCTCCCTCACCCTTTGTTTCTTTCTTCGTCGCAACTGCCCCCATGCAACTCATTAATTCCTCATGGGCTTTCTCCCTTGGCATCACCTCCTAGATTTTCCCTTTTGAGGTTCTGAGATCCTTTGTGTATTTTTCGGGCCGGGGTCCCCCCTCATAAATTCGCTTCTTTGGAACCCCCCCCCCCCTCGCTCCATTTCCCCTCCCATTCTCCTCGAGGTCTTTTATGCGCCAGGGAATGCCTTTTCCATTTTTCCCCTTTCTTTCTTTCCCCCTTCCTAAGTACCCCTGGTCCTGTGCCTCTTTCCCCCAGACGATTTTCCTGCAACTCTTTCCTTCAAATTCGGAGAGCCAGGTTTATGTCCTCCTTTCACTCTTTCATGAATTCTTGCCCCTCCTTTCCCTTAATCCGCCGTTGCCCCGCGAGGCTTTCCTCCCTTTTTTCGAACATTTTGCCTTCCCCATCAAGGTCAGCCAGCGTTCTTCCTCAATTTCTTATTCTTTTGCCTTTTTCCCAATATCTTTTTCCTCTCTCAGTACCTTCTTTCCTGAGTTCTTTCCCCCCCTCCCTTCGCGGAGTTTTTTTCCGAATTTTCTCTTACCCCTGCGACGAGACATCACGGACTAGGTCTCCCCGTGGGCTTTTTTCATACCCTCCCCTGTTCACCTCTTTTTGCCGTTCTTCCCGCTCTTTTCCCCCCTCTGTACTTCCCTGAGCACCTTTCCCCAAAATTTTTAGTTTGGTGGAGACGGTGCTCACTTTTTACGACCCTTTTTTCGGAATTTTTTTTTTTTTTTTCTTCGCCTTTTTCCCCCTGTCGACCAGAAGAAGTCCACCGCGTCGGTCTGTGACTGCCAATCCTCCCCTCTGTTTTTTACCCCTTCTTTTTTTTTCGCTTCTCTTTTCCAACTCCCTTCAAAAGTCACAGAACCGCGCCAATTGAGGGAGAAGTGTCTTTGCCTTCCACCTTGCTTTTCCCCTATCCCCGCCCCCTTGTTTTCTTTAACGTGTTTAAATTTCCGAATTTATCCAGATTGATCAATTCCCTCCTGGTACTGATGCCTAAGAAAGCAGATATCGTACCCGGCGACCCCCGTTCTTGCCCTTGCCTTTTTCACTGCAGACCCGACGCCTTTTTTTCCCCGATCGTCCCTTTTTTGTGACATTCCCCCAGGTTCCTTTCTGACCATGTAGATTTCCCCCGGGCGGTCAGTGGGCCCTTCCCACCCGCGCTTTGTCGGGGTTCCCCCTTTTTTCCCACTCACCAAGCTTCTTTTCCCTTTGAGAGAGAGATGTATCCCTGGACAGTTCGCAAGGACTGCTGCCTTCGTAGCGCGGTTCCTGCGTCCTTTCTTTGGCCATCTCGTGTTACTGACCAAATTTGGATATCTCTCCTCCCTTTTTTTCCCCTAAATATTTTTTCCTGGTTTCCCCCAACGAAGTCTCAGGCAGGAGATAGAAGTGTCTTCCGCCTTGTATTGCGCCCCTCTTTTTGATGGTTTCCTCTCCCACCAGTCTTTTGTTTCCCCTCCGACCTTCTTTTCTGCCTTTTTTGAAGGTGTTTTCTTCGGTTTTTTTTGAAGACCCAGTAGGTCGCCCCTCGCAAGTATCGAACGCCTTTTTCTGGATCGCTTTCCCGCCCCCTTTTGTCTTTTTAGACCTCTCCCTTGCCCCGACGTTTTTCCTTCGGTGTTTCTGCTTTTGCCTTTGCCTTAGACCTTTTTTCAGGCCACTGTTGTGTCGGCACTCCTGATTTTCCCTCCCCCCCCTATTTGGGTGTTTTCGCCCCCCCCAAAATCTCCTCCCCAATAAATTCCCCAAACTCCTTCTTAAAGGGGTCCCCCGTCAAAAACGGCGAGGCGCCTTTTGTTGGTCCTGTTTTTTCCCCGGCACCCCTCGGCGCTATTACCCTGCTCCCCTTTTCTTTTTTGTTCCTTTTCAACTTTTGATGAGCCGACTGTCCTTCTTTTGTCGATGGTCCTTTCTAAACATGACTGCAAATAGCCCGTCGAGCTACGGGCCGCCTTCCCCCCCATCTCCTCTCCTTTCCTTCTTGCGCTACTCTTATCTTAAGTTCCTTTTCTTTGTGTCCCTTTTTGAGGCCCCCTTTTCTCGAACGTACCCTGGCGTTTGGAATCTGTGAACTTCGTGTGGAGGTTGATCTTCATTACCGGAACTAGACAAGGATCCCTCCCTTCTCCTGCATCCTCTGCCTTTTGTCGAACTCTTCTTGCAACTCCTTCGTCACTTCTATCCTGGTCAGAGTTCCTCAAGACATACTTTCTTCCCCTTCGCTTTTTTCTTTCGTTTTTTTTTTAGTCTTCCAATTTCTTTTTCCCCCCTTCAGCTTCTTTTTTTCGACGTTGTGTTTTTTCAACCCCAAAGCCACGGAAGATCCACGATGCCTTTCCTTTTCCAATCATTTAATTCATCCCCTTTGGCCCTCCTATTTCTTGTCGGGCTGAGCTTTTCCCAGCAATTCAAAATCAATCCTGCTTTTCAATGAGTTGCGGTTCTTTCCCTGCTCCCTCTCTTTCCTCCTCCTCGTTTGTTTTCTCTTCCTGACTCCAGAACCCTCCCCCCGCCTCTTTTTCTTTTCCCTCGTATTTTTTTTTTTTCTCAGCTGCTTTGGTCTTCGCATTCTTTAGTGATTGGGTTGGGTTCATGCTCCCGGGTCCCTCTTTCTTCTTTCTTGTCTCTCTTGAGGTATCAATTCTAGGCTTGTTGACCAACAAAAAACCTATCAATCGGTATTTTTTTTTTCCCCCCCCCTTGAATTTCCTTGCGACCCTCCGGAATTCTCTTCCCCCCATTTTCTTTTGTCTTTATGACCCGGCACGGACTCCAACACCAGCCCCCCAACCGTGTGAACCTCAAAATTGCCAGCGGTGTTTGATCGTTTTCTCAGAAATTGCCATAGGATGCCATTTTTGCGATCTCCCCCCTTTTTTTCTCTATTTCGGTATCTTCCTTTCCCTCCCCCTAGTTCCCCCCAAGAGTTTTTCTTCGTAAGCGCAACCCTGCTTAAAAACAGACAAAGGTCTCAGCGAAATTAGCCTATTTTCCTTAGTCCCTCCCATCTCCTCCCGTGGTACCCTTTTTTTCTTTTTCGATGTTTTCCGTATGATTTTTTTTTCTGCTCTTTCTCAGACCAATGATGACGAACGCCTCAAGCCGAAGTCTCCCCTTAGTTCTCCTTTCCTTTTTTCTCTTTTTTCCCCCTTCTTTTCTTCAGCCCTCCGATTTCCTCCGAGCACCCCCTCCCCCAAAACTTTTTGGTGGAGTCCCGTGACTCTTATCTCACCTTTTTTGTTGCTTTCAAACATTGAGCCTCTAAGGGTTGGTCTGGCATTCAGTCTTTTCCCCCCAATCCGCATGCCCCCTTTGCCGACCCTTCCCTTGTTCTTTTTTCTCTTCACTTTTTTTTAACCGCCCCGCCCTTTTTTTGCTGATCACAACGTATCCACTCCCTCTTTTCTCTCTGCTTCCCCCCCTTTTTCCCCTTTCGATCTCATCCCGCTTATTTTCCCCCCTGCCCCTTTTTAGATCCTTCGCCGAGAGAGATCCAACCTTCCGGGGGCTGCAACTGATTCCCCTAGCTGCCCTTCCGGGCACTTCCTGCGCCCTTCCCTCCCCTTTGTCTTCCGAGGAGTGCAGATCGACTTTTCTTTTTTCCTGATCGGCCAAAAACACCCCCCAAAACCCCCCGGTGCCAACCCCTCTACCCCCTTTCTCTTTTAGCTGTTCCCCTCTCTGCTCTCCCCCGGTTTTTTCTCCTTTTCCCCCACTTTAATGCTATAGATGTTGTTGATCTCTTTTGGTGGGTGAAGGACTGCTTGACTGATAACGCGCGGGTGTCTCTTCCTTCTCTTTTCCCCCTTTCCTCTTCCTTTTTTGAACTTCCACATTTTTTTCAATCGGTCTACAACCAATTCCGATGATCCTCTTGCGATTAGGCGAGAAAGAAGTGGGTCGAGTGTATTTGCGCCCCCCCTCTTATGGTCCCCCATTCCCCGTCTTAGTGGTGTGTGTAGCCCTGGTTTTTTCGCTTTCAATCAGAACTTTTCAGCCTGTCTCTAGGCGGATTTTCAATGGTGCCCCTCCCCCTCCCTTTACTCCCCCGTACGCTGCTATCTAACGCCCTTTTTCTTTCCGACATTTGAAGGACTTTCTGCAAGTCTTTTCTTTCCCGCAATAGAGGTTCCCGAACTGTGTCTCTTCTGTGGCCTTCTTTGGCCCCCGCCCCCCCTGTCTTTAGTCCACGGCGCTTGGCAATCGTTGTCGAAGCAAAAAGTGGCTTGTGTCGTCTCTGTTTGTCTTGACCTCCACCTCAAACTCCACCCGTTTTTTCTTATCCCGTCCCCCCTGGGAGAACCTTCAGGTTGTTTTCTCGGAAACTTCCGCGCGGCGTCTTCGCTCGTGATCCCATTCTCTTCAAACGGCCTTTTCGGATAATCTTTAGGCCTTTTTTATTCCCTCTTGTATACCTGGAAAATCCTTCTTGATTTTTTTTCCTCTCGATGACTGGAAAAAGGGATCTGACTGAATAGATGATTGCCAGCGCCCTTTTTAGTGACATCCTCCTTCTTCTGCTGACCTTTGCGGGGTTTCCCAAATGTTTTTTTTCCTTTCCGCGCTTTTTCTTCAACCCTTTTTTTGTCAAATTTTCCTTTTCAGCTGCAAGACAATGTCTTCCAAGTTAATTAAGGCATTCCGCGCCGTTCCAACTCTCCCCCCCCTTTTTTCCTGCTTCCCCGTCTCCTTTGTGTTCCGGCCTTACGATGAAAATGTGCCGGTGGCCTGCGATCCAGGCACCCTTTTGACTTCTCCTTCCAATTGTACGAGTCATTGTCTTTTTTTTTTTTTTTTTAACCTGAGATGGCTTTCCCTTGATAAAAATAACTTTCCCCGCGGAGCTTGCCTCCTTTCCTTCCCGGCTTTCCGCTCCCAACTCGAGCGTTTCTCTTTTTTCCCTCCGAGTCTCCCCTAGGAATTTTTGGCGGGATTCTCACAGAGAGATATCCTTCATACCTCTTTGTTGTGGTGCTTTCCCTACGCCCCCGCCCCCCCCTTCATTCCCCCCTCCTTTCGGAGCCAACCGACTCCGCGAATCTTTTCGTGAGGTCTGTCTTGTTGCATTTGACTGAATCTCTTGGTCAGGCGGTCCTTTGGCTCGCCTCCTTGCCCCCCCCCCCTCGAACTTTCCCCTGTTTCCTGTGATTGCGACTTTTAGAGTTCCTGATGCCGCAGGGCACCCATTTTCTCCTTATGTGTCCCCCCCCCCCCCCCCAATTTTTTTTTTTTCCCAGGCCTCTTGTAGGGGGTCCAACTCCTGGCGCACCCCCGGCATCTTTTTTTTGTTCTTTAAGCACGGCATCCTCCCAACCCCCCCCATTGTGTCCTTTTTTTTTTCCGAATGCCAACCTTTTAAGGTAAGCGATCAACACCGCGCTCCTCTTTTTTGTCCCCGTCCCTAGTCCATTTCCCCTCCCAACTTCTTTTTTTCCCCCCAATCGATTCTTCGGTTTCTTCCTTGCATCCTCGGAGATGAACGTGCTGTTACTGATGCGGCCTGAAGTTCCTTTTCGGTGCCTGCCTTCCAATGGATGACCGCGCCCGCCCCAGCCGTCAGTTCGTTTTTTTCGTCTCCCCGCCAGTTAACATGCTTCCTTGCACTTTAGAAAGTAAAGTCGCGTTTATAATCGCTTTTAAGTTGTCACCAACACTCCCCCTTGGTCTGTTTTTTTCGAATTCCCCTCTTGGGTTACTCTTTTTTCCCAAAGACTCCCAAGTGGAGATCATTTTCCTTTTTTTTTTTTTACAGTCGCCTCCCCACTTTTTTTCCCTAATCTTTTTGCCACCATTGACTCCTTTGACGTTTCGGAGTTAACTCGCTTGCCAAGGTCACGTTCTTGGCCCGAACCCCCGGTCTTTCAGCTTTCTTTTCTTTTTCTTCCTTGAACCGGCGACGTCCCCTATCAACGTGTCTTTATTGATTAAATGGCGAGTTGAGAATACCCGCTTCCTCGGAGCTAGCTTTCGGGTTTGTTTTCTGAAGCTCCGGCTTTCTTTGACTCTCCATCTGAACTTGAGAAACCTCATCTGACTCCTTCTTGCTTTCGCCTTTTTTCAGCGCCATCCTTTTTTGCCAAACTCTTTCCAAGGCCCTTTGTTCGAAACCCTTTCAAGAAGTTTTCCCTCAACTAATAGATCTCTTTCACTAAGGTTTTTTTTGTTGCTCCCCCGCCACTCCTTTTGAATTCTTCTTCTCTTCACTTCTCTGCCGCCCCCCTCGCCCCTTCCTTGAGCCCTCTCTCGTTTGCCACAACCTTGTGCAGATGCGTTCAAGTTACAACCCCACCCCCCCCCTTCCTTTATCGGCTCGATACCGACTTTTTGCGCAGTGCTATTCTCCCCGGCCTTTCATCTCTCCAGGTTCCTTGGTAGATTTAAAGACACCCTTTGAAGTTGATATAGATAGGTTCCTTTTTAGGTTAGATCTCTCCCTTAACGTCCTTCTCCTTCCTCAACTTCCATTCTATTGTCTCATTTCCTCATCTCGTCAACTCCTTTCTTTTCGCGTCCTTGGTTGTCATAGGGCGGTGAAGGTCCGACAGGCGACCAGCAGCACATTCTGTTGTGTCTGCATTTTTGATTTTTTTTTCCTCCCCTGAACCTCGTGACCGAACCTTTTCTTAGCCTTTGACAGACAGGAGTGATCCCCTCCCCAACCCCAGCTTGTGGATTCTCTTTTTTTAGTTCCGCCCCCCCCACCTTCAGGATTCCCTTCTCCTCCTTTTTAGGCCGTTTGCTTATTCCGGTTCCGTCAACGGCTTTGTGAAAGGGAGGATAGCGCAATTTTATGAGCCTCGGAGACCTTTCTTGTCAGATGGCGCTTCCTCCTTTTCAAACATTTCGTTCACATTCCCGACACTTTTTTTCCCCTCCAGGCGTCCCCCCTCTTAAGAGACTTCAGACCTTCCCCGGCGCGACATTTTAGGGGTTGAATTCCCTGTCCCCGTGAAACCTGTTGCCCTTCCCTTCGACTTTTTTCTCCCTGTTTTGTTCTTCATTTCGTCGCCCCATAGCTTTCCTCCTGAACCTTTCTCATAATAAGTTTTTCCCCTGCGCCGTTGTATTAGAGAAGCTTAAACCGCTTGCCGCTCTCTTTTTTCCCGTATTGTCCCCTCCTGTGGTTTTTTTTCCCATCCGACTTTCTTCAGTGGAATGCCCCACTGCGAATCATTTTTCTTCCTGCAAGTCGCAGCCTCCTTGAGGCCCGCCCCTGGCATTTTTTTTCCCCCTGCTATTGACTTTCCCCCTTAAGTTTCCAAGCTCTGGAGACAATGCCAAAAAGCACGAAAGATTTTCACTCGAGGCGTCCTGTTCTGCTGACCGTAGCTTTTCCCCCCTCTTTAGGGTATTTTTTGACGCGTTTCTTTAATTTTTTGAGGGCCATGTCGCCGCGCACTCTCCCCTACCTCCCTTTAACCCCTTCTGGCTTTTTTTCTCTCTTTTTTTTTCTTTTCCTCTTTTCCAGCCCCCTGGTCCCCTTCTTTCTTATGCGTACCCGAGGATTTTCTTTCAGATGTTTTCCTTGGCATTAGTGCTTGGTCTCTTCCCCCCCCCCCCCCCCCCCGTGGCCACAACCTTTTGCAACCTTTTTGGAAGCAATTTAGGGAGTTCTCTTTGAGACTTGCACCCTTTTCTCTTTCACGCCCCTTAAACCTTTCTTGGTTCGTCACCCGATCTTAGCAACGGCAAGCGGGGTTTTTGCGTTACCTTCCTGGCGGATGCTTTTTCTGATGATCCAGTTGTCTCTTCAGATCTTCCTCCCACCTGCGCAGGCAAGAAGGTCCAATCCCACAAACGTCTTGCGAGGATGGCCTTCATCGGTTCCCCTCCCCTTCCCCAAGTAGTCTTTCCTTTCTTTTTCGGCGCTTGGGGAAAAGAATCTTCCCGTTCCGCCCCCCTTTACCGTTTTGGAGCTTGCAGATGGGGGGGCCCCTTTTTTTTGGGGTTCCCTAGCAAATTTTTTTTTTTTTAAAGCCGTTGGTAATTAGATTGCGCTGCGCAACATGCCGGTTTGCCTCCAATCATTCTCTTCCCCGTTCCTCCTCTTGCCTCTCTCGGTTCCTTTTTTTTTCTCCCAAACTCTTCCCCCCCTTTGCGCCAGGCGCACTTTTTTCCTAAGGTTTAATCCAAACTGGGTTAGGTGCCCCGAACGTTTTTCCATCGTTTGCAGGTTCGTCCGACCCAATTTTTGGCGTCGATTTAGGCCCCCCTTTTCCTTTTTTTTCTGCCCCTCCATCGCAAAAAGAGTGGCCGTTAGTGTTGATGCCGGTCGGAACGCCGATTCCCATCCATAGCGCTTTCCCCAGTTTTGTGCCTCTGTGATTTTCCCTTCCTCGAACCGTGAAATTGTTATCCCCCACTTTGGCGCCTGTTCCTTTTTTCAATGGCGCGAGCGACTAACGAAGTTCTTTTTCCCTAAGGATCCTTTAAGGTGCCTTCCCTAGTCTCCCAAAGGCTTTGACCTGCGGAGGGAACCCTAAATCCTTGCCGGTGCTTCTTTTCCCAATTCCTGTATGCCTTCGGGTGACCCTCCTCGTATTTTTTTTCCCCTTTTAACATTCTCCTTTTTTAGATTTTTTTTCTCTCGGTTAGCCGTCTACACCCCCCTTGCTGGAGGGAGACTACTCTTTCCTCCCGTTGTTGTTTTTTTCCTCCCCTTCCATTTCTCCCTCCAGTGCCCTTTTGCCTGCTCCTCCTGCGCGCCTTTTTTTTCCATTCTCTTCCCGGTGTTCCCCAGGGGGCCTCTCGAATAGATAGGAGATCAGAAGTGTTTAGCTTTTTTGGGACGATTGTGCAGGATTGGCTGGTCTTCCCTCTTTCCAATCTTTCTCCCCTTTTGGTTTTTTTGTAAAGTTCAGCTCTTCGATCGGAGTGGACTCTGGACCCCCGCTTCTTGACCCCTTGTCCGTCGCCGTCGGCCCGCTTCCCGAACGCAATGGCGATTTTATCCCCCTTTTTTTTTCTCCCGACTTTTTTTTCGAATTCTTTTCTGTGAGTGTCCAGTGGTGCAATAGTTTTGAATTTCGCATTTCCCTTTCAACTGCCACGTCGCACGGCGCTGCTGCTTTTTTCCCCCCCCCCTCTTCAACCTTTGGTAGACCTTTTCTTGCGTCTTGATGACAAGAAAGAACGTTCTCCACGCCCTCTTCATTCTTTTTCCCCGTCGTATCTTCTCCCCTTTGCTCTTTTTCGTGTGTTCCCTCTTCTCCCCGATCCTTCCCGCGATGCTGATGACGGCCCAACGGATTGTTTGTCTTTTTTATCCTCTCCCTTCGATTCGATCCTCTTTGATTGTCGCTTTGCGGGCTCATTTTCTCCCATTCCTATCTTTCCTCGGGCTCTCTAGAGCTCGGACACCAATACTTGCGGCCGCGAATCTTCCTCCAGCGCCGGCCCTTCCCCCCCCTTCATTGTTTTTCCCCTTTGCCCCTGTTCCGAACCCAGATGGCTTCGAGGAACCTCGCTTGGCTTTTTTCTTTCCTTACGTGCCGGAGTCCTTTTTCATTACCGGAGCATCTCCAGACCCTTTCTAGCCCTTTCCTCTGCGTTTTTCTTTTCAATACCTTTGCGGCCCGATAGAGGTTAGGAGATTGTCTTTTCACCTTGGATCTTCCGGCATTGTTTTTAGTTCATCCCGACCTTCCGCTCCCCTCTTCACTTCCCTGAGGTCTTTCTCCTGAACCCCCCCAGTCCTCGAATTTCCGTCCCAAGTTAGCGTTTCCCCCAAACTGCACTTTTTTTTTTTGCGCGTTGCCCTTACTGAACGAGTTCTCCCAAGCAATCCCTTCACGACCCCATAGAAAGATGTCCAGTTTTAGTTTACCCCCAACTTTCTTGGCGGTTTCGTGCCGCCTTCCGCCTGGGTTCTGTGTAACGGGGCGGCGCTTTTGCGATCTTTTCTTCCTCCTATATGGTTATTTCTTCCTTCACATAAGGGCTTGAGGACCTTCTTGTTCGCCCTCGCCTCCTCTCTTTCTCGCATTCTCTCCCATTGCTTTTTTTTTCTCTTTGCGTTCATTTTTATTTCAAGTCTTGAGGGTTTTGCACACCCCCCACAACCCTTACTGGCAATTTCAGATTTTCCCTTTTCGACCTTCATTTCTTATGAGGCTCTTTGGTACATGAGAAGGGAGCCTTTTGCCCAACATCTGGGTGGCTTTCTGCCCGGAGGAAGTTGCGAGGCCCCCCCCTAAGGTTTCTTTTTTGTTCGTAGAATAAGAAATGTCTAATCCCATGTTCCTCCATTTTCCTTTTAGTTTCTCTTGTTCCCCCCCCCCCTTTTACTTAGAGCCCCTCCCCCCAAAGCTCGTGAGCATAGGTTAGAACCTTGCCTTTCAATTTCCCAAGGTGTTCCTGGAAATAGAACAAGATGTTTCTGGCCGTAGCCTCCTATTAACTTTTTTTTCCTTTCTTATCTGTTCCACCCAGATGCTTCCCTGAGTCCTTCGAGTTTTTTTTCTGTGTTCTCAGCCTTCTCTCGACCCCCTCTCCTTCTTTTTTTTTTCTCAGCTTTTTCCTCCAGTTCCTGTTTTCCATCAACGAGTGGTAATACGAGCCGTCAGAGTCGCTTTTTTTTTTCCAATCCCCGAGGATTCCACCCCCCTCTTCGCCGAGGTTTCAGGTGGCCTCTGGGTTCGTTCTCCTTTGCCCCGTTTCCCGACGTCTTTGTCGAACAGCCCCAAGAACCAACCTGTTGGCTGTTGCTGCCCAATTTTGAGCTGAAGCCCCCCCCCCCCGCAATTTCCGGGGGCGTTTACCCGAACTCACTTGGGCACAAGTTGACGCGTTTTTTCACCGCGCTTTCTTTTCTCTTAGACCTTTTTCTCGTCTTTTTCCCCTCGACAGGAGTGAGGACCATGGCGCCGCGAATGAAGCCTTGGCTTGCGCGCGGACGTCCTTAGGACAGCCGAGCGGAAGGGGTCTTTTTGGCAGATTTCCCCTGCAGACCTTTTCCTGCAGTTCTTTCCCCCCCGGTGAGAAATAAGAAGAGCGCCAATTTCTCGAGCGATTATTTCTTTTTTTTTCCCAGCTCCTCTCTGCGGGGCCAAACCCGCCCTTCTCTTTCGTCCCCATGCCTTTTAATCTTCCCCCCCCCTCTGCAGAATTTCCTTCCCTGAAGGTCTTCGCCAATAATATATGATTTTCAATTCCTACTGTGTTGTTTTTCCTTTCCCGCGCCAGCAAGGTTGTGTTAATCGCGTGAATGCGCCCCCTGTCCTTTCCCCTTTTCCTCTTTGGGTCCTCCTTTTTCTCCCTCTTACAGGTGTTGTTTTTGGGTGCAGACGCCCACGAAGGCAGATCGGATACAGAAGGTTTTTCTCTTTCCGGCTATTTCTTTTTCCGTGCATTGCTTGTATTCCGCGGTACCCTTTGTTTTTTTTTTTCCAATCCTGCCAGTTCCCCCTCCCTTTGGTCCCTCGGAGTTTCCTCCGTTTCTCGCGCCTTTCCTACCTTTTTTTTGCCCGCGTGATCCCTATGGGAGGGGTTCACCGGTCATTCTTTCTCCCATTTTTTTTTTCCCTCGATTCTGTGGAGCTTTCCCGTGACCGGAGGATCCGCTGACTGCCCTTTTTTCCTTTCCCCCCTTTCCCCGAGGTTGTTGCGCCTTTTCTCAAACCCTCCCCCCTTTTTCGTCGTTCACACTTTCTCAATAACGACCAAGATGTGGAGTTTAGTGATCCAAGTCGCCACCAACCTTTCTCCTTTTTTTTGGTTATCCATCGTGCCTGTTGCTCGGTTCTGGCTTTCCCTTCTAAAGTTCCTCTCTTTCTTTCCCCTGCATTTTCCCCCAAATTTCGGTGGATCGAATTAGGATGATGGTCGATGGGAGCTCATTGCTTTTCCGCCCTTTTGCCCTCGCGAACAGGGACGTCCCTCCCATCAGGTCTTCCCTTCCCTTCTTGATTGGCCCCTTTTTCTCATGTATATGTGAACGCTTACCTTTTAAGGGTTTTCCCTTTCCCCTGTCCCTTTTGAGGCGTGACGGTCTTTCCTTTGGGCGCGTTTTTTTTTTTCGCTGCCCCTCTTCTCTGGTCAGGTTCCCCGCCCCTTCGACTACCGTAAATGGAAGGCCTATGCGCGTTGATTAAGGCTTTTTTTCTTTTCAAACACCCGCTGCCCTTTGTTTCCCCTTTTACTTCTTTTTTTCTCCTCAGTTACTTTCGAACCTGCGAATTCCAGGAAGAGCTTAGTCGCACCCCCCCCCCTTGTCCCTTTTGTCGAAAACCAGTTTTCCCCTGTTTTTCCCCCGCCCTCTCCCCCCCCGTCTAATGCAGAATAAAAACTATATATTCCCCATTTTTTTATCCCAATCCAGACCCTTTTTTTTTTTTGCTTTTGCCCTAGTCGTCTCGTTTCTGGTACGAGTTCCCCCCCCCCCCACCTCATGCGGGGCATGAGGGGAGGGCGGGCCGTTCGCCTTCTTTTTCACATTCTTTCCTATCCCTTTTTGTTCTCCCCTTCCCGCACCGCCCTTTCAAAATTTGGGGCAAGAGGGTGGAAGTTTTTGGCAGCTCACTCCCTCCCCCTTCCCTTTTTGTAAGCTTCGTTTTTTTTTCCTTTCTTTCTTTTTCTTGAAATCATTTTTCCTTAGAGGCTTCTTCGCAAATCTAGGACCGTGGTTTTTTTGAAAACACACGACTGCGGCCCGCTCTTCCCGTTTCAGACAAATGCTTGTTTGAATTTTTTCTTTGGCCTTATGGTTCGTCCTTCGGGATGCCCCTGCCATTCGCCCCCCACAGTTTTTTTTCCCTCCGAACCCATGTGTGTTTGATAGTGCAGATTCCCCCCTAAACGTTTTGGCGCAATTCTTGTCTCCCGTTGTGGCGATGGGCTTACTTCCTATCCCCTTTTTTCTTCTAGCTCCTCCAAAACTCCCCGTACAAGAGCAACTTGTGAACCTTTGCACATTCAATTGTCAGAAGCGGCACCTTTAGATTGATGGTTTCCTCTTCCTCTGTTTCCCTCTTTTTGAACCCTTTTTTCCTGAAGAGCCCTCCGGCATGACGTTAGGCCTGTTAGCACAGTGTTCTCCCTTTTCCTCTGACCCGCGACATCGGGGGACCCCCCTTTGACGAAGTCGGGGCCCCCTTCTTTCCCTTAAGATTTCCCACCTCCCAGTCCTCCGGGAATTTCTACCCCGAGAAGGGAGGAAGTGCCTGGCAACAGGAACCTTCTTTTCAACCACCCCTCGCCTTTGCGTTTTTTTCCCCTTTCATCCCCCTTTTTTTTTTTGAGAAATTTCTTTCTTTCCCCCCAGAAGCCCCCGCTAAATGTGGCTTCTTACAGACTTTATCTTTTGATGTTGCTGCCAATCAGCATCGTGCCGACAACAACCCCCCTGCTTTTTTGATTTTCCTTGTTCCCCCTTTTTTTCCTGAGAACCTCCCCGCAGCGGCTGATTTAACGAGCCAATTGTTATTTGTCTGTCTCCCTACCAGGTGCGAAAAGTTGTCTACATCGCCATGCTCCTGGCGACCTTTTTTCTTGATTCACTCGGGTCCTCCTCTCGGAGATAAATTCACGGGTAAGGACAACTTTTACTGATCCATAGCCGCCGTGTTATTCCCCCTCCCCCAGACTTTTCCCTGACCCCCTCTACAAATACTTCTCATTATGTATAGACCAGTAGCCTTCGGGTCCCTCTCCCTCATCGTCACCCAAACCCGATTGACCACATTTCCCACTTCCTATTCGCTCTTTGGGAGCCAGTTTTCCCC
>Ga0179593_1301139_pt1 | contig 16575 bp, 20 predicted proteins | sample CZODoug2_1_08_16_FD_185931 | JGI IMG/M metagenome (GOLD analysis project Ga0179593, IMG submission 185931) | Vadose zone soil fungal communities from Angelo Coast Range Reserve, California, USA - CZODoug2_1_08_16fungal (PacBio error correction) | ecosystem: Environmental > Terrestrial > Soil >... | reverse complement strand
CTTGTTTTTCGGTTTGCGCCGTCTAAGAAGGCCGACCCATCAGGCCCCCCTCTCCGGTGGACATCGTGACTGTTGCAGACCCGCGCCCAGGATCATTTGTCCGGACCTATCCCCCAGAGGAAGAACAAGGTGGTTTTAAAGATGAATAGTGCCAAGTTTTTTCTGTCTGTCGGCCCGCCCGCAGCGGAAAAGTATTCTTCCACGCGCCCGACCTTATCCCTCCCCCCCCGTACTTTCGGGTTTTATGACCCGTCCGGGAGGGAAGGCTGGCCCGGAAGAGACGTGCCCATCTTCAGCACCTCCTGCCAGGAATCTTTCCCGGTTTTGGCTCTTTCCACGTTGTCGTCCCCCAGGTCTGGCACTTTCATGTGGCCCCTTGTCTGAATTCCCCCCACGACCGCGCCCAAAAGTTATTGCGAGGTCGAGCCCCCTCCTGCGTCGTGGAAGATTTGATGGCGCGTCCTGTCCCAAATCCTTTTCTGAAGTTGAGGGCCGTTTTGTTAAAGTGTTAGATGTCGCTGAAAGAGACGGGAAATCGAATAAAGTTCTCAGGGTCTTAGGTCGTGCAGAATTGATTCTCTACCCTGCCGGGTTCCCGCAAAGCATCCTCCTTTCCCTTTCGCAGGGCTTCCCAGTCATCCCCAGAATTTTAGTTTTCCAGAGCAATTAAGCCTCCCCCTCCATCCTATGCACCCATAAACCGCCGTCTATTCCTTGCACAGGGTTTCGATTAATTCCCTTAATCGTGAGAATTGACATCAAGCCCAACATCCTTCGTAGCATTATTAGTTCCCGTTAAATAGTCGATCAGCCCTTATTCGGCGCCGGTTCAGAGGGATACTTTCTCCCTTTCCGCTCGGACACTTGAATCCGCCCTTTTTCGAATTTTTTCACCCGTATCAAGTGGAATTGACCCCCAGCAGTGCCCATCCCCTCTCTGAAATTTTTGAAAGCGGGTGATTTCCTTTTTTTGCTTTGTAGATCCGATGTCCCCTTCCCCCCTCCTCCAGGTGTAAGATCGAGAGAATGTGATTATTCCCTATCCTCCGGTTCTCTTCTTTTCAGTAACCCATAGTGATAACCACTGTCATCCCAAAACTAACCTGCCCCCCCCCCTCCACCCCTCACTCTGCGCATCCATTGTCTTCCATCCCCCCACTGCGTACGCGTGGATAATCTGACTCCTTTCGATGTTCACCACGGCTTCCATTCCCTTACAAATCTTTCTTTTCCCCAATTCCTTGCCCACGCTTCTTTGTCTCCACTGATTCTTAACGTTCGAGACTCTCAGTAATGTCACACAGAAGACTTCCTCGCCCCCAACACTATTGCTTCTTACAACCCTTACGGCGCCCCCCCCCCGGTGCCCGCGTAGTTAGTTCCCTTCCTCGATCGTACTTTGTTCCCTTTTCAAGTCCTTCCTCTTGAGTTTTTGACGAAAATCGGAATCCGCCTACCTTCCCTGCTGACGAGTTTGGCATGCAAAATCCCCGCCACTCATTTTTTTTTAATAATACTTAGCTATTCGAGCGGGCTGGTTTTTTTCTTCCTTTTTGTTTTTCAATCTCCATGTTCGCTGTACTGACTCCTAAATCCGTAGATTAGAGGTAACACCCGGCCCTCGAGTCATTTCTCGAAGGATCGAGCGCCCCCCCCAGACTTCTTTTACCATTGCCACTTTTTCCGGTCCCATTTAGACAAGCAGGATTCAGTTGCAAAGTCATCTGATTGTTCATTTTGAATAATGTTTTTTCCCCTTCTCGTGACTAATCCTCGGCTGTTAGGTTCCCTCAGGGAAATGTTAAAAAGCGGTCATCGTTTTTTTTTTTTTTTGGCCCTTTCTCCATTCCCCCCATCTCCCCTTCTTTGCCTCCGCCTTCCTATGACCCCTGTCTGCCCCCCCCCCCACCACTTTCGTCCGAGAAGAACAAGAAGTGGTATTCCCCTTCCTGCTTGTCAAGTGCAGTGAGTTTTGATCGTTTTGGTCTCCAAGTTCGCCATGTTTCGTATTCCCCTTTTCCCGCTCCAGGAATACCTGCCCTTCCACCTCGGAAGAGAATTTTTACAAGTGCGTGGTTGCTAAGTGTTCTTTAATACCACTGTACCCCTCACCCAAACTCGAAGCCAGGAACATGGTACCTGGATAGCCTTTTTCAAGCAAATCCTGATGTGTTCCCAATACGCGCAGGACTTCCGGCGCCTGTCTTCCCCCCCGTACGTAGGAGATCCTTTCTAATTCCCTTCCCAACAACGTGCCAAAACACGACGTAGCTTCCCCCTTCTTTCTCCGCGTTCCCAAGACCATCTTGTGATGCCCCCCCTTTTGGTACTGGCGTGATTCACTGAAGGCCCTTTTCTTCGAGAAGTGGACTTCGCCCACACCCCTTCTTGTTCTTCGCCCTCCTCCTGCGAGCTGGACAGAAACCTTGTCCCACGATCAGTATGGCTCTGAAAATTCACCTTCATGATTCCGTAAAAAAGCCTCCGCCCTCAGGGCTGTCTCAAGAACTGGACACAGAATTAGCGCCACGAACTTTTGAGTCTTCTGCCCTGCTGAGAGTTCACAATGTTCCTTTTTTTATTCCCTCCCCCGCCTTTAAGTAGACTGACTTTTCCCCTGCTTGCTGGGACGTCGTTTTTCCCCCCATGCCGGTGAGTGAAAGCGGTAGGCTTTCCTTGAATAGACAGCCCCCGCACGCCGAGTTCGATTCCCGCTCCCCTTCTGCGCCCTATCTGCGATGCTCTTTCCCCCCCAGCGTCCGGAGGACCCTTTAGGGCTCTTAGATTTCAGAGCAAATTGGAGTCGAATCGGCCGTCCCCCGTGTACTCTCTGATCGTCATTCTTTCCTTTTTCAGAATCCGCAAAGAATCCACCCACATGACCCCAGTCGGTGCCCCCCCGTTTTCTCTGAAGATTTTTCCCTGAACGTGCTCGCCGCGCGGTCCGACACTCCAGTTTCTTTGCATTTGTTCCCATGCTCACGCGGAAACACCACCTTCCCATTGGTTTCGCCCTACATATACGGTCGATGGGTTTTCTGAGGAATTGGTTACGGCCGGGGTCCCCCCATGCGTGTCTTTTCATTTCCACTGAAGCATACCCCAGTCGCCGAAATAAACAATCCCCCCATTCCCCTGAATAGTTGCTGTATCCCTCTTACGCGGTTCCCTTCTAGCTCTAGGTATGACACCGATGTATTCTATGTGCACTGGACGCTGTTTTGAGGTGGTTTTTTTCTAGGGTCCGTGATCAGGATTTTTTTACTGAGCCCACTCCCTCCGCTGTAAGGTTTCCCGCGTGCTAGTTTCAGACCTTGATAGGTATGGCAGTCAGAACTTCTGCGTTCGTTGGGGCTTATTTCTTGTGGTTCCACTTTTCGAACTACGAAAACGAATAATTTCGTCGTACTAACAATTCCGAACGCACCCCCGGCTGCCTGCCCGCTATCCCCTTCTCTACGAGATTTTAGATGGAGACCCGGACCCACGGCAAGCGTCATGTCCAGGCCCCGTTCCCTTTTCCGTTCGCGGATTTGTGCATCGTCCTCCGCTGGCCCTTAACGATCGAAGAATGGTCAATTTCCCTTGCCGCGGTGGAGGTCCCCCGCGGCGTGCTTGTCTCTCTTTTTTTTGATAGACCGACAGACCTCTTCCTCTTTCCAGATCCCCCCCGGCGTTTCGTCCCCTCAGCTGCTTTGAACTCCCACGACATCTCGCCATCACCTAGGCCTTAGTACGCCTCTAGACCTCCTGACACCCCTCGCAAAGCTCCCTCCTCCTACTACGGTGCCACCTTTGTTCTGATTTGCTACTGCGGTGACAGGTAGTTCTTCCCCTAGGCCTGACCCTCAGCAGACCCCTTACCCTTACTCCTGCCTTTCTTGCGTAGCCCTGAGAGATGTTTGGGCGATCTGAGAAAATTTTTTCCACCCAAACCGATGGCGCCCATAAGACCCTATCCCCGCTCTCTCTTTCAATCCTTTTTGTCTGTTGTAGGAGATAAGATAGATTTGACCTGGCGTCTGAATCAGTCCTTTCTTTTTCCACTTCATTTTCTCGCTACGCCAAGTCCCTCCATCATATATAAGAAGAAAGTTCTTGTTGTAAACCCCAATAGATTTCTTCTCCCCTCAAGAGGATCTGCCGCCCTCCGCCAACTCCCCTGACAGCCCGCTCCTTCCAACTTTGTCCCGGATAACGTTTAGATTTCCCTCTCGGGGTTTGTGTGTCTCTTTGATAGCCCCAATTTTTTTCCTCTCGGTTTAGGCGGTTCTAGGTTTTATTTCCCGCTATGTCGTTCTCCGGCCGTTTCCCCTGCCTCTTTGTATCGTTCTCTTTCAGGCGACTCATGGCCGTAGCCCTTCCGCCGCTCAGAAATGACAGCTAGTTTCCCCCTTTTCCGTGTTGCGTCGCAACCCGTTTGCCGACCAGCCGTTCTGCATCGTGACAACCCAGCCGTTCGCCGTCGTTTACATGGCTGTCTTGCATTCCTGCGCACCCTGGAGCTCACGATAAGAGATATCTCTTTTCCCGTCCCCCAGATCGGTCATTTTCCTTGTTTTCTACGTTTCTCAAAGCATTTTTTGTTACGTCTTCCAACTGGACCCCCTTCATGAATCCACCTCTGTCGATGTTTTTCCCCGCCGACAATACATAATACAGGTCTTCAAGGTATTAGATCGACGCGGGAAACCCCCCCATTTTTCTTCGGGTCTGGTAAACTCCCACTGAGCGTATTTCTCAGTGAGCCTCCCCCAAATCAAAAACCGTACGTGCCTGATTCCCTGGTTTTCCTTTCCCCCTGCGGGAACGACAGCCCCCCCGGTCACCCTTTATCCCAGCCTTTCAGGGCCATCCCTCGTTGTGGTAGGGACGAGCGTCGTTGCTTTACATCAAGGGCATCAGCCTCAAGCAGTTTTAAACGCCGTCATATTTCCTCGACATTGTACCCGCCGTTTATCCCCGCCCCCCTTAGATTGTTTTATGGAACGACAGCTGTCTCTTGTGCCAACATGCGAGCTCCACCGTTTCTTTTTTACCGAACCTTCGCTCCCGCCCCCTTTAGACCTCATTCCCCCCTTCTCCCCTATCCCCCTACAATTGGTTGTACTGTTGACGGGGAGGGCGGGTTCTTTATGCGCCAAATCCTTTCCCAGCCCCGTCAGGCGCCGACTGCGTGCCGAGTTTAGCGACTCCCGTAAAGTAGAATCCCCTCCCTCAGAGTAAGGGACTGGTTCCCCGTTTGCTGTCTCTGTCGGTGTCAGCCCTCTCTCGTCGCTCTTTTTATCAAACTCTGAGTGCCTTCTTTTTTCCTTCTTTTACAGTGCCGTACCCTCTTCCAACCTTGGGTTTAGGCCCCCACCCTTTTCTTGTCACCATCCCCTCTTTTTAGTCCGCGCTCAGGGTCGGGTGACTGTATCTCCTAAACGGTCCGTATTTGGCTTTCCAGATATCCCTTCGTAGCGCGTCTCCCTTCTCGTGGGTATGTTTCCCATTTCTTTCTCAGCACCTTGCTGGGTATCCTGGTTCTTAGAACCTCCCGTTCTGGCAGCCTTTTGCCATCAGAAAAGAATTCCTTCCTTTGTCCACACGGCCGCAATTCGCCGAGGAGTGCGAATCCCCCCAGAAGTATTGGCGCCGTCTACCAGTGCTCTTCAGTTCAGGCCCCTCTTTTGCCCCCCCCCCCCCCTCCCTTCAGTTAAAGTTCTATGAAGGTATTGTCACCGCAGGATTTGACCTCTTGCCGTCCGCGAACCTTAACGGTGGTTTGAAATTGTTGCGATTTCCTCGGCATTTCTCCTTCGTTCTCGGGCTTGCCGAGGTCGGATTCTTCTACGTACTTGGAATCTGATTTGCTTGCTTAACTTCCCTTTTCCTGCGCTATTACATTGTTCCTTCTTTTCTGGGTGCGTTGCCTGGTTTGTGTCTTCCCGTTCTTTCCACAAAAACCTTTTTTTTCCCTCGCCCTTCTCTTCCTCCTTTTTCCTTTTCTTTTTTCATGCCCATTTGCGGAGAACAGGAACGCCACCCTTTGTCTGCACAAGCGCCCCCGAACTCAGTTTGACAATGTTCTTTTCTTTGTCCCCCGGGATAAACCAATTCCTGGCTCTCGACCCAAGACCTGTGGCAGACTGTCATAGTGAAGGAGGAGCATTTGCCTATTTTTTCTTTTTCATACACCCTGATGACGCTTTTACCTTTCCCTTTGTTCCTGTCTTCCAAGGTCCCCCCAAGTCCGAGTGTTCACCTCTGGTGTTTATTCCGAATCTCCCCTCCACTTGCTCTTCTTGTCTTTTGCCGTCCAAGCGCAGGATGATGGTTGGGCCCCCGTCTGGGCTTTTTATCTTTTTTTCAGCAATCCTCGTCGGTTTTTGCCCTTTCAGTCGGCATTTTTCATTTCGTCCATCGCGCAATTGGCCTTCCTTCATTTCAACAGTAAGACCCCCACCAGCCCTCTAATTCCTATGTACCTTCCACTTCTCGGACCCGGTGGCTTTGATTTGTCTGCTGGACAGGCCTATCGCCCCGTTTCCCAAGTGTTTTGTTTCTCCTGGTGCCAAAAAGCTACTGATGTTACGCAGTCCTGACAATTCCTCCTCTCTTCTTGTTAAGAACGCTTCACCGGGCTCCTCGTTGTGGTGACCCGCGTCCGGCTTCTTTTTTTGGTGAGGCGTGTTGATTTAAATGTCTATCAAGGCACGGTTAACTGAATTTGGGGATGTTCATCCGTGACCCCTTTTCCCCGTTGGCTAATGATGGAGTTGTGTTCCTTTTTTGCGTTCCTATAGAATGTCTCTTTCTCCAAGAGATGAGCAGTTTTCTTGTTGCACTTATTTCCCTTTAGGATGGTTTCTTTTGTTTGGGGATTTGTCCTTTTAAGTGCACGGTTTAGCCCGTAGGTAATACACTTTACTGACTGCCCCGTCCGACCCTGCTTTCTGCATCAAAAATAACATCTCCGCTCATTTGTAACCAAGATGTGGGCGATTGCTTATCTTTTCATTCCAAGAGAAGAGATCTCTGCTTCTCCCCCCTCTTGATGCTGGCCTGCTGGTTCCATCACGGTCCCGTTGGTCTGTGCTGATTTTTGCCTCGTCTCTTAGGATTCCATTGAGGGCGCGGCCCCAATTTTTCCCATCGATGTTTAAGGATATTAGCTTCGACCCTCTTTCTTTCCCTTGCTACCATCAAGAGGTCCTACGCTTTTGGTTTTGGATTTAATCTATTTTTCTTAGACCTCGTACACGGGTCAAAGGACACCTTTGTTTTGTACTCCGACCTTTTTCTCGTTTTTTTTTCGTTCTACCGGGATGTTTTTTTCTTTTCTTGTCACGCGATGGTTCATGCCCTGCTTCGCATGTTCGTTCCCCAAGTACCGTCTTACGCTCCCCATCACCCTTTTCCTCCCTGATCTGCCAGTGTTGATGCTGCTTACCCTGTCTCCTTTTCCCCCTTATCGATTGTGTACAGCCCATCTCCTGTTTTCCTTACCGTTCTCCTCTCATCTTCCACTCTTTGCTATGGATCTCCCCGTTTTTTTTTTTTGGTTTTTGGCCCCGTCGCAAAGAAATTTTCCCCTGTTCCCGTCCGAATGGTTGCCGTGACGCAACGTTTCCTCCCACTGTGTTCGTGTTCTTGCGTTCTGCTGGACGCTTCGTATGTCCTTCTTTCGATTTTTTCCCTTCCGTTTTTTGCACCGAAAGTACTTCTGGATTTCTTCTTCTCTCTTGTGGAACATCACGTGCGCTTGTTTTTTCGCTTTTTTTCTATGACACGTTTCTATTCCTCTTTTTCCTCCCTTGGTTTCCTCCCCAACTCCTTCTCTCTTGAACTCCGCGGACTTGGCTCGGTTTCCCATTCTCAACCCTTGGCCTTAACGGAGCGCTGTGTGTACTTTTTTTCTCCTTCGCCCACACGCCGCATCTCGACCTATCTCTCTCTTTTTCCCTGCTTTTTGGTCGAGATCTATTCTTTCGGGTGTTTCCCGTCATAAAGAATGCCTCCATCCACATCTCTCCGGTGGCCCTGCATTTAATCCCACTCTTGCTTTCTTCCTGCTGGGAGGCAAAGATACCCCCCTTGCAGAACCCCCCCTTTTTGCTTACGCTTTTTTTGAATAGGCCACCATTTTTCATTTGATAGGGGAACCCAGTTGCCCTGTCTAATCCAACGATAGCAATCTCCTGCCCCTCTTTCGGTGCATTCCTTCCTGATCCCCTTTTCAAGGCCTAACAGACGAAACCATACGTGCCTCTTCAGCCCTCCCCTTGACAGGAATCCCCTTCGTGGTCTTCCGGGGCGTCTGGTCAAAAAGTCCCTGGTACCCACCTTGCACTTGATGGCGTTCATGTCAAAAACTCCGGACTGAAACTCCTCCTCGCGAATTTCGTGAAATGAAGAAGTTAGTGCATCTTGCTCGATTCATGTACCAAGGCCCTGTTTTCGCTTTACTGTCCTTCTGTATTACCGTTGTTAGAAGTTCGAGCTATTACGGAAAAGTCACCACCGAGCCGATCATAGGCCTATTTGTTGAGATTGCTTTCCTCGTAGCGTTGGGTGCCGCCCAGTCTGGCCCGCCCGCAGGACCTTTTGCCAAAGACGCTCCCAGAATACAGACCCGGAAGACCCCCCGCGCATGAAGTCCTGCATGCCGGTTCGGTCAGTACCATTTAACCCACCCCTTTAATATCCCTTGCCCCGGTTTTAGATATCCGTTCAGGCAGGCGAACCTTTTTCCCCTCATCACCCCAAAGGTATTGACAGGCGAAACGACCTCGTCCTTGTCGAACTTCCTCCCCTCTCTATTGAACATTATTCGTCGTCTCCCTCCCCGTTTTGAACTTGTCCCCGTTGTCTCTTTTTTTGCAACAGAACAACTTTCCAGTGGAATGGAAACCCAGGTTTGACAGCATCTCTCATATTGTTTTGCATCAAGCGGATGGCGTCTATTATTTGTGAATCCCCCTATAAGCATATTCGAGAAAAGAAGGGTTACCCTCCTTACTAGGATTTCATGCAGAACTCTTTTTTAATGTTCTTTCCACACCTGCTTGCTAAACGCCCTTGTTATAAAAACCCGATCCCCCCCAAACCCTAACTGAGCTTGCAAACCATTTGAACAAATCCCCACTGCCGAATTGCTGGGTATAAGACTACCCCTCTTCTAGGGTCTCCTTCCCTTTCACCACGCCTCAATAATAATCCGGTCCACCACCTGGCATTTACGTTTTTTGGGACTGGTTTCATAAAAAAGGCTTAGTTTACCTTTCCTAGATAGCATGTTTAAATCGCCACACCGACTTTTCTGCCTTCAAACCCTATCCCTCGCTTTTCCCACATCTGCGGTGTTTTTTTCCTCTCGTCGTCGTCAACATCGAAGTTAGTTATTGTTAAACAGGAGAGCCCTCTTCTCTTTTTAGTCTCCGCATAACCCTTTTCGTAGCGATCTTTGGAACCCACTCCCCTCCCCCCCTCGAGAACGAGTGATATAATCAGAGATATTAGCTAGGGATGTTTTGTTCTTTCCTTACGGTGCCAGTTTCCGCTGTTCCCTTTAAGATCCCTTATCTCGCTTAACAAAGGGTCGAGTTCCTTCTCGAATGTCCTAAGTTCCCTCTTTGCCATCAAAGCAATCGGCGCTACCCCCTCTTTTTTTTTTCAAGCTGATCAAGTTGCAAAGATTCTGGGAGATTCTTTCGATGTTTCCCCCCCTCTTGACTTTCATCCCTTTACGTGGCAGTCAGTAACCAGCGGACATGCCAAACCGGTACTCCTTTTCCTTGGCATAGCGATGACCCTAGTCACCTTTCTTCTCCCTCTTAAGATGTGCCCTTCTCACAAAATCGTCTCTCTTCAGCCTTAAGGTTTTCTTCCCCCCTGTCTATCCGTCGCGCCGACCTGCCCCCCCTTTTTTTTAGTTCTTTGGTTTTTTTGCCAAGTCGCCAATGTTGAGTTCTGTTCTCCGCTCCTGGCCTTCTCAGCTCCCCGAGGTTGCCAGCCTCCCGATTTTAACCCCCAATTTGGGTGTTGACAGACGTGGACTCACCGGCCGCAAACTACCCAGTTGAGAGCCAGTGAACTGTATTAAATACGATAGAAGGGGAAACTGATTCAGCCCTTTTCCCTCTCCTTTTTTTTCACAATCGACGGCAATCCCCAGTCTCCTGACACGGCCTGATCTCCTTCCGGGGAGATTTTCCATTTCAACCAACGTGCCCAAACCTACTTACATTCGTTAGCGGAGCTCTTCACCGCGGAGCAAGTAAATCTTCTTTTTCAACACCGAACCGAGCGGTGAAATGCTGTTTTTGAGATTCCTTTCTTCTCCAGTCATCGAGAATGCACGGCGAACCGATAGTGTTATTCGTCCCCAATTGGCGAGCGGCCCCTGCAACGTTTAGGACCATAGGTAGTTGTGGATGTCACTTCTCAGTAAAGTCATGTCTCTCTCCCAAGCTCTCCTTCCTCCCCCCTCCTTTTGATTGGCGCCTTAAACAGACGCTCGTGACCCAGCGTTTTTTTTTCCCTCTCTGTGTTTGAGAAGCAAACCACTTTTCCCCCCCCATTACGCTTTTCGAGCTAGACATCACGCCGAACTCTAGCCCTCCCCTTCTGCTGGTGACCTTATTGGGTTCTAAATGAAGGTCGTGACTCGAGTACCGTGGGGCCCTTACATCCGAACGGTTGTTTTTTAAGCCCATCTAGTCGATTCTACGACTTCCCTCTTTTTTGCGCCTCCTCAAGATGCTCGTAAACCAGCCTTTTGAGACTCGTTTAGGTTGTGGTGGGCCTACCGTCTTCCACGGTAGTATAACCTTCGTTCGTCGACGTTCCTGTTGGCAGTGCCCCATTACGTCCCTCACCCTCCCCTCAAAGCCCAAGTGTTAGGGGTTTCCTGTCTTGACCTCAGGTCCCCCTTCTTCTCGGTTCGGTCCGACCCCCTTGACGCGCTTTTGGTAATTTCTCCCTTCGGAAACCCACTCAATGGGATACCCTTCCTTCGTCTGGGGGTTTTTTTTTGACCCCCATTCACCTGGGGTTTTGGTGGGGGGTTTGGGGGTGGGTTTGGTGTTTGACTTTTTTCGAGCAGAGGAGGAGGTAACCATGGTTTTTCCTCTTTGCAGTCCAATGACGATCAGTCTCTTCACCCCGAGGAACTGCACTACTCTTATTCATTACGAGGGGAGGACGTTCCTTCGTCGGCGGACTTCACCGTATTTAACGTGTTTTTTTTCATCAGGCACGTGTAGGTTGTGAGTTTGTCTCCTTAGAGTCCCTTATTATTTCTTCCTCCTCTCTATGCTCTTTTTCCCGCTTAGCCCCGGTAATCCCGCCCGGATGATGTTTTTTTCCACCGTGAGGAGAGGCTGGGGATTTTCTTTTCCCTTGACTTTTCTGAATTGCCTCCCTCGATTCTCCCAATGGCGACGAGCTGCGGCAGTTCCCGTCTGATCTAACGCTAGTACGTCAGCTTGGCGCCCGGAAACTGACCGCTTAGCAGCGGCCAGAACTCCTTCCCCCTAAGTTTGAACTGGCCTACCTCCGGATGGGTCTTTCCTTCCCTGACGCAAGCCCTTGCCTTCCTTGGTAATTCTTCGCGCGGCGGGGACGGCCATGGGCGCCCCCTGTCGCTTTTGGCTCCCCTTCCCGCCGGACTATTTGCCAGTAAAAGCTTGACACTCCATCCTGCGGTAAATCCCCCCCTACATTGCTCCTAATCCTGTCTTCCTATTGCTCGCACTCGACACTGCGCTCCTCTCTTCCCGACGTGCTTTCGGTTTTTGACCCCAACCTTTTGCGTCGCTGCGACAGTAGAGGGGGAAAAGGTTCCCTCTTTTTCTCTCATCCAGCACTGCCGCCTATGGGGTTTTCCCCTCGTGCGCTGAGTCGCGAGATGTGCGCGGGGGCCTAGACCCTGGCAAAATAATGTTCTCATGAAGAATTTCCTCGCACTGAATATTTTCCTGGTTGTTTTCTCCGCTATCATTTTAGGCAAGGGAGTCCTGGTCCAGGTTTTTCTTTTTTCCCCAGTTTTGATCTGACCCGAGCCTACCTATGCGTACGCAGCCATTTCCCATTTTCCCCCCAAGTTTTCTTCCGTTCTTTGAGATGACGAGGATTGCCTATTAGTCCTAAGACCCTCGAAGTAACGCATCCGAACCAACTGGGTTGTTCGTTCCCTCTTTCTCTTTTGGACTAGGTGTGATTTTTCCCCGAAAAGTCGTCCCTTCTCGCTGGGCGCTGTTTTGATGGAGTTCATGCCGTTTCGCCTCTTTGATTCTGGCAACGATAGGGTCGATCAGGTGTATTGATACCGATGGTCCGGTAGCCGACAGCGCGAGAACCCACCTCGTCCTTTTCCACTGCCGGGCGTCGCCATATTGGGGCTGCCTAATCTGAGGCGGCCCTTTTTGCCCCCAAATTAGTCGGCGAGGGTATGCCTTTTCATCGCGACATTTTCCGGGCGGCAGATTAGGATTTTCATATCCTCCGGATCTTTTTCCTTCATCCTTTTTGGTCTAGATTTTCTTCGCAGACCTTGTTGCGTTGTTACGCTTTCTCCCTGTTGCGTGTACACCCCTCCCTGCTCCGGGTGACTCCCATCATCTGTTTCCCTTTCTAACGTCTCACTCTTGGAACCCAGCCGTATTCCCGGATTTGAAAGCCGTCTATTGCCTTTTCCCTAAGGACATCACCCAAACACCACCTGTCTTTCCCCTCTTTCCCCGTATTTGTCATCTCGAGATCCCGTTCCGCCCCTCGGAATGGCAATCCTTTCTCGGGAACTTTTGATTTGATCCTTCTTTTCAGTGGCGCCCTGGAATCATCCCCGATTTGAACAACGTCCTTCGCGAACCCTCGTCCCTTTTTCCTTTTCTGCGCAAGCATGGAGAGTGTTCCCCTTCGTCGAATGGTCCCCCTTTCTCGGCGGTAGTGTCGTTACCGCACTTTTTCCAAGGTCCTTGCCCCCGAACGCCTAGACTATCCCCCCCACAATTGTGTCATGTTTTCCTGTCTTGCTGCTGCCTTCCCCCGCATTTTTCCTGCCCCCCGTTCCGCCTCCAGCGCTTCTGGGGTCCGGATTTCTTTTTAGCGACCGACGTGAAGTACTCGGCCCTAAACTGATTACTAAGTGACTGCTGTGAACGAGTTTTGTTTCTGCTCTCTAGTCCGGGCCCTCCCGCGCGAGTCGAAGCTTACTCTGCGGTTTTTTTATGGTTCGGATTACTTCAAAGCGGTACGGCTTTTTTCCCTCCTTAGTTTTCGCCCCCCAGTCGTGTCACCCCGCCCTTTGAGTCTTTTCTTGTCTGTTAGCTCCTTTTGCAAAAGGTCTTGGTTTCCAGTGTGTTAACAGTCTCCTGAGGTTTTGCGTCCTCGCTAATTTCTCCATTTTGCGCTGATATTATGGTTCAAGTTCGTGCGCATCACTTGTTTCTTTTTTAGCGTGTTGACGGTAGATTAATGAAGTATGGGATCTCCCATCCTTCTGACTATGTCCTCCCGGAGGTGTTTTTCCCTCGTTGAGTCTTTCTCCTCCACCCGCATACCCGGTGGCGCCAGACTGCGATGACGCATGCTCTTCTCCGATTTTTCCTCGTCTGACGGGATTGGCACCAGTCTTTCCTTCCCGTATGAGCTCCGCGAATGTTTGGCCTTTTTGACTTTCCTCCTCCGGAGTCGCCTCGTCTCTTTCCTTGTTCCGGATTGCAGTAAGTGAACATTGCTCGTCTTTCGCAAATCCCTTCAGCTTGATTTCCTTTTTCCTTGCCTTCTGGTGGTCTGCCGGCCGGTTACGTTCTTCCCCACTTTTTCACATGTTCTCTTCCTCTTTTACCTGTTCTTTTGATTCCGCAACCCTTCTCGTGAACAGGGACACCCGCCGGGCACGACTTTGCCATTTCCCGATTTCACTCCTTGACAAAGGGGCATCGCGACTTTTCCCCCCTCGCAGGGACACCCTTGTTCCTGTTCGAAAGACCCTCCCTTTTTCATCACTTTCTCGGAAGGCGTTTTTTTCCCGTTGCTATTCATCGTCTTTGGCCTCTTGATGTGACCGCTTTTACATTGTTTTGATTTTTCTTTATCCTTCCAACTTCAGAATTTTTATGAGTCACGTTCTGGTTTGACCCCCCCCTTCCGTAATCCAACTTCTCTTCTTTTCCTTCTTTATTGCTATATGTGCGTAATTTTTTTCATGGCTGGGGGCCCCCATAGTTGGGCTTTTTTCGAGGACTTTCCCTTTTTTCTTTTTTGACCAAGCTCCCCCTTTCTTTTTCCTGACGGAACTTTTAATCAGCGCGCCAAAACTGGGTACTTTCCAACTTCTAGAACCCCCTCCCTCTCGGACCTCTCCTTATGATAATTCCCCTTCTCGTGGGTGCGGATGCCCTGTCCGGGACCTCCTATCGCTAAGCGTGAAATTGACTTTGCTGGAACCCTGATTATTTCAGGTTAAGTTCCCGTTTCTGACCCAGTACTACTTCCCCCCCCATGAGGTTTCCCTCTACCGCTTTCCCGTGAGCCCGGGTGGGGATACTTTAGTTTTTCTATTATTTGGTTGTTGCGAGGCATCTTCCCTGGTTAGACTTGCGCTTTTTTTACGGTCAAAGTCCATCCTTAGGACCTTCTCCGCGGAAAAGTTCCAGTTTTTGGGACCGCTGGTAATTCGTTTTACGGCGTTACAAGTCTCCTGGTCTCTTCTCCAACGCGGCGAGTGGGTTTTTTTTTCCCTGAGACTTTGATGGGCTCTTTTGGTATTCGTTTTATAAGAAGGAGGTTCTCCAGCGTTTGCCGACCTTTGCCTCCCGTCTCGGAAGCTTCTTTTCTTTCCAATCTCTCTCGATCATTTTTGCCCCCCGTCTGCGGTGCGCGATCCTGCTATTCGTCCAAAAGCTCAGCAGAAGACGCCCCCCTTTCTGACCCATATGCTGGTGGTGTGTTTTCCCCCCCCCCCCCCTTCGTGGTTATTTTTATCTTTTCTGAGCCGATTCACGTTCACGTTGTGCAGCGCACCCCCTTTGGATACCATGCTATGGAGAAGGACTACGTTATGAATCGTCCGGCATATGATATAAGGCTGACTACTTTTTTATTTGTTTCTTCCCCTCTTTCTTTTCCCGTGCGGAACCAACCCGGGTCAATTTTTTATATCATATGGGTTTTTGGCAGGTCTTTCCCTCTGGGTTTTCGTCAGATGGAGCATCTTTCGTATTCTGGTCCTCCATTTTTCACATGTAACTGTGAGTCATATTTGGCTTCCCCCCCCCCGTAATCTTTTTTACTCGGCCATTTTCCAATACCCTCACACTATCGGTCTCGTGTTGACGGTCTGGCTTCACCGGGTATTTTCTCTACTTTCCCCAATAAGCATCCCGGGAAAGTTCCCCCCCTTTTCCCTCCCCATTGTCATTCTTCCCTCCCCATCTGCCACGTGACCTGGTCTCGACCTTTTTCCTTCTTGTTGGCGTTTTTTTGGCCTCGCCTGAAAGGTGCAAGTTGTCCTTTCCCCTTTAACTCCCCCCCCTTTTCAATCCTCCCACTGCCGGTTCTTTTGGCACTTCTGCTTAGATGGCAGTTCTTTGTAGTCGTTACATTCCGTTCTTTCCCCCCTTCCCAGTCTTCCCCGAAAGTACTTTTTTCTCTTTTTTATAAGGGGCTCTTACCTTTTGCGTGGTGTCGCTGGTTTTTACAAGACATTTTTAAAATTTGGAACATTCACTTAAGCCACCCCCTGGTTATGAAAATCTGTTATCTTGCCTTTCACAACCTCAGTCACAGGCTCGGTTTCTAACTCACCCCCCCCCTTTCTTTACAGGAGCTTTTCCTTTCTTTGGATTCTCTGACGGCCCCAACCCGCGTTCAATCTCCGAGATCTCTATCTTTCTCACTAGTTTTCGATCTCTTAGATTTCCTCTAGTGTGGAGAAGGTCATAAGACTTGACAATCAGGGAAACCGCTAGTGAAAATGCATGGTTGATATTGGCGCCGTTCCGCTGAGTCCTTTGTGTTACCTTCCCCCCATCTACCGTTTTGCACAGAACCCATGGTCCGATGAATATCCCCTTTTTATGCTCGTCTACCCGAGTCCAGGCTTACAGACTAGACGAACTCCATAACAGCCACGTACTTTCGTGTGTGAATGACCCGTTCCTTTCCGAACCACCGCGTTCCTCCACCTACGGGCATCGCAGAACGCCGGAGTTTTATCACCCTAATTCTTTGTTTTGCTTACGGGGTACTTCACCCAGGGAGGGACCGGGCGACCTGAGTCCATACTTTCAATAACGTAACCTCCTCCTTTGAAGCTCTCCCCTCCCTCCCGGGTCGTGTGAAGATGAGCGGCCGCCTTTGCTACATCTGTTAGATGAAGGTGTTACGGTCTTGAGACCTTTGTAGGGGCAAGTCCCCGGAAAGCCTTCCCCTCCAAAAGAAGCACGATCATGTATCCGACTCCTCTTCCTCGAGCTGCCTTCTTGGGCCGCCCAGATTTCTCAGCTATGGAACCAGGTTACCCGAAGAACCGGACGAAGGCCATGTCACGACGCCCATAATGCGGTATGCACTTACCAGCCCCCT
>Ga0179593_1599534_pt1 | contig 16576 bp, 19 predicted proteins | sample CZODoug2_1_08_16_FD_185931 | JGI IMG/M metagenome (GOLD analysis project Ga0179593, IMG submission 185931) | Vadose zone soil fungal communities from Angelo Coast Range Reserve, California, USA - CZODoug2_1_08_16fungal (PacBio error correction) | ecosystem: Environmental > Terrestrial > Soil >... | reverse complement strand
TCCCCTTAGAATTCTTCACCCCCAGTTGCCGATTTTGCCCCGGGTGCAAAACTCTTTCCCAGTTACTAGCCCGTGAGAGCACACCAGTATTTATACTCGACTTTTCTTTATTTTTCCCCCCCCCCGCTTAAACATGTCGTCGGTACCTAGTGTCGTCCCTCTGTCTTTTGTTGATAATCTCCATCCCTGCTTGCTTACGCTCTCTTGTCCGACGGCAACCCCTCTTGCCCCTTTCCCCCTTTAGTGAAGTTGTTTCGGAATGGCTGCTGACCACCCTTTATTCTTGTTTGTCATTTTTTTAGTTCCATTTCAGCTAGAGAATAACTTTTATTGGTTCCCCTTCTTCTTTTCCAAAACCCCTTCCCCGGGGAGGAGTTTAGTTGATGCGCCCCCCCCCACACCCTAGGTTGTTTTGAAAAAAGGGATCGAGTTGCAAATATTTTCTTTTCTAGCGATTCCCCGTTTTAAATTCATAGCAGACTCCATCATGCTTTTTTTATTTCCAAGTCAAGTAAAAGAAGCCAAATTTCCCTGGCTTTCTCAAAGAACGTCCGCCCGTACTTTTTCTGACCTTTCTTCGGATAACTCCCTTCCAATCTCGGTGGACAGACCCAATCGCCATTCCCTACCTTTTCTGCTCAGCCTCAGGATCTATTGTTTCTTCGTCCTCTTTACCCTTCCCTCTAGCACCTGACCTTTTCCGCTGAGGCTGCCGAATCCACGACAGGTTTGTCACCCCTTTTCCTACCTCTTTCAAACAGGTCTCCAAGGAAACAACGTATCCCCCCTCCTTCTTTTTGGTGTTGACTCCGATTTCTTTTTTAGAATGTCCCCCTTTTTTGATGACGATCCCTTTTGTGACGTTGCTCTCGTGACTTGTCCGCCCTTTTTCCCCTTGTCAATGTGGAAACAACGGCAGAATTATTGACCCTTTTTTTCATCTGGCACCGTTTTTTCCTTCCTCCCCTTCCCCCCTTTTCAAACCCCCCATCTTTTTTCTCCTTTCACGATCGTGACCTTCTAGTACCGTTTTTCATTAACAACTTACCTGCAACCCCTAATCGTTGCCTCTTGCCGTTTTTTAAAACGTGATGCTTCTCAGGTCTCTTCCCCTCCCTATTTTCTTTCCCAGAAACCGTTTTTTAAAGAGCAGATCCGCCTTCTTTTCTTTCTCCAGACCTTTCTCATCCAAGCCCCACCAAAAAAATAATTTGCCGATGTCTGAGGACCTCTTATCTTGTTCCGGAACAGCGCGGGTTTTCATTTCGGTGTAAAGAGCTTTTGATTCCTTTGTAGAGTGTAAAGGAAACCCATTCAGTTTTCCCTTCCCCCACCGAACGATCTGGGAACCCCCACCCCCCCTTTCCGAAAAGCCACATCCCCCCTGCTATCCTGGGTTGTTTATCCCCCCATTTCTGAATTTAATGACCTTCGTTCCCCTGGTTTTTTCAGAGGCTCCTCCCCCAGCAAATAAGAGGTTCTTTTGTACTTGGATTCTCCTTTCCCCCGCTACCCCCTCTGTAATCGACTGTTCCTTGCTTCCTCGTTGGTCTCCCTCAATACGATCTCCGCCATGTATTCCTGATCGACATTCTCCTTGGGGCCACTCCTAATACTAATTTTCCTTGTTAGTGAGAACACTCCACAGTTAATGCCTATAAATCTTCCTCCCTTGCAAGAAACCACGGAGGCCCCCCAGCGTTTTCATCCTACCCCCCTTCCCCTCTTCCCCTGTAACCACCCATTCGCTTCCCTTCTGACGTCCCCTCTGAAAACCTTCGGACCAAGGAATTACGCGTCCTCCTTGTGTGGCGTCTCCCCTTTTGAACCCTTCATCTTACCAGATGGTGGAAACAGTGCATCCTTCCCCTTCCCTTTCAATTTTTCCCGCCCCAACGGTTTGTACTTGACCTACCCCCCCCCCCTTCAGTTTTTCCCCCCTCCAGATATTACCCACCAGATGGATTTTCCCGGTTCTTCCCACCTGGCATGGCACCCCAGATGCGCAAAGCGTTTTTTTCCCCCCCCTTCTAACACAGTTCCCCCCTTTCTCACCCAGAAGGACACACGTCCCCAGGGAAAATCCCCTATTTGTTTTTTCCGATTTTTCCCCCCAAATTTCTCTCTTTTTCTTATGGAGGGAATAAAAATTTGGTTCTCCGCTCGCCTCCTTCACGTGCCTGGGAGGATTGCAAGCACCACTACACTTTTTTTTTTCCTCCGCTGAGGCACTTCCTCATGACTTGCTTGCGTTTCCTCTCGATCTGATCAGCTCCCGGCGCCTTTGCGCCCGACCACAGGTCATCCTTTCACCTTTCTCGGACCTCTCCTACACTCTTCCCGCCTTCGCTTCGCTTCCAGTTTCTTCGTCGCCGGCTTTCCTAGGCACCCCCCCGATTTATGATCGAACTTTCTTTCCGTCCCTCCCCATTCATTGCTTCCTTCTCGGGAGCCCGTGGAACGTTTTGACTTCCTTTTCCCCTCCCTCCAGCCCTTCTTTTTTTTTCTCCTGATGCTTTCTGCTCTTCCCTCCTTCAATCTCTTCCCGAGTAAGCTTAACCATCAACTTTTCCTTCCCCCAGAACCCCCCTGTTCACTGGCGCCTTCTAATTTTTCCCCACCCGTTGCACCCCGAGCGCATTCGCATCGATGAAGTCAATTTATTTCCTCCGAATGTTCGCGGACCTCTTCTCCTTTTTTCCCCCGTTCGAAACGGCCGTTCCCACGCCTTTGCAAGATATAAAGTTATATACGGGTTACCAGGTTAGTTTGACTTTTTCCTTTTTTTTTTTTCCCCATTATCAAAGGTCATGGGAGTGCTCGCTGCCGCTTTCCCTGCGACCGCCAGTCTACGCGTTCGAATTGTTTCTTCGACCACCCCCAGAGGCCACTCATTTCCTTTGTCCTCCCCTTTCTCCTATGTGTTCTTACGGGTGTTATTCCCGTCCGTCTCCCTATGTTCCCCCGGTCTCCGAAGATACTATCGTAAGCTCGCGTCCTGTCGTTTTTTCATTCTCTAGCTTGACCGATCAGATTTTCAGCCCTTGGTCCTCAGAGCTTCCGAGTCCCGAGAGAGCGCCTGTTCCCTCTTTTTAACTTATCGTTTTTTCCTTCTCTTGAGTGGCCTCCTTCTCACGAACGGTATTCCTTTCATTTGGCCCCTTTAGCCAGTCCTTTTCTCCCCCTAGCGTGCGGATTGACTCACTGATTCGCCCCCTTCTTTTATTTTTTTCCCTGAAATCTGCGTATCTCTCCCAGGCTCTCCCATTTACTTCTGCTCAGGGCCCGCAAGACAGATTCCCTTGTAAGAAGACAGTGGTGACGATTTTTGTTGATTGATCAGAGGATGTGAGGCAATATAGTAATTAAGTCATCCCTTCCTTTTGATGTATTCTTAATCTAAGAAACTCTCATTATGGCTACATCCTCTGACTTTCATACCACAACGCCTTTTTCATCCTTTCCCTCCTCCAAATGAAACTACTAACAACACCGACTCCTATTCCCCTTTTCTCCTCTCCCCTCTACTACCTCTTCCCCACCTCTGCCCCCCCCCCCCTCCTCCCTCTCCACTCGCTTCCTTTCCTCCCTGTCACCCCCTCTTTTTCCCCCTCTACTCTGTTTTTTTCTATCCCCTCCACTATATTCCCACCCTCACTCTATACTCCAGCCTACCACGGCCTCCCTTCCCCTCCCCCCCCTCTTTCCCCCTTGTTTTGCGCCCCTCTGACCTATTCCTAACGTCCCCATATCTCCCCTTCTGTATTCTTCCTCTACGACCCACCCCTTTCGATCGCGCTTCAATTCAATCCTAGCTCCCCTCTTCCACTCTACCTACCTTTACCATACCTTCCCGCCTTTCTCCAACTTCCCCTCCACCCCCCCTTCCCCCCCACTCATTCTCACTGGTTCTCTTTCGCTCCCACCAGGCCCATCCCTTTAGTTCCATACTACACCTCCGCTGTTCCCCCCCCCTCCCCTCCCCCCCCAATTTCACCCTTCCCACACCCCCACCCTCTATTACTCTCAAACCTACTTGCTACACCCCTCTCCCTCTATCGCTTTTGTCTACCTTCCCGACAACCTCCTCATGCTCCTTCCCCCACCCCTTCCACTCCCCCCCTCCACCCCTGATTACCCCTATATCCTCCCCCTTACAGCGATTCACCCCCTCCCCTCCCTCTGGTTTTTCCCTACACCCTTTCCCCCCCCTTCTTCACCCCCACCTTTCCCCGCTCCTCCTCCTCCCCCTCTCTCCTCCTTTTCTTTTCACGCGATGGCCTTTGATCTTTCTTCGCTGGTCCTCCCTCCCCCTCCCCCCCCCCATCTCCCTGCCCACTCGCCCTCCCCTCACCCCCCCTCTCTGACCAGTCCTCCCCTGTACGCACCCCCCTCTCCTCTCCCCCCTCCCCCTCCACCCCCTCGCCCCCCCCCCTCCCCCCCTCCTTCCCCTCCCCTCCTAACAGTTCTCCTGGTACCATTCCCTTTCTCCCACTCCCTCCCTAGAGTTCACATCCCCTCTCCCCTCACTCCCCTCCCTCCACCTCCTTCTACCACTTCCTAGTCTTCACCTCCCCCCCACCCCCCCCCCCCCCCCTCCCTTCTCGCCCCCTCTACTCTCACTACCCCCTCCCTTCGCCCCTTCCGCCCCTACTGTTGCCCTCCCCCCCCATCCTTCCCCCCTTTCCCCTCTCCCTGACCTTCCCTTCAATTCCACTTCTTCTTGCCCCAACCACCCCCCCCTTCACCTATCACTACTACACCCCTTCCCCCCCACGTCTCCTTCCCTTTCCCCTCCCTCCCTCTCCCTCATCACCGTCTCCCCCCCCCCTACTCTCCTCTCCTTTTCCCCCTCTCCACCCTATCTCTTTCCCTAATTCCTATACTACACCCCGTCCACCACCCCCATTCCCACTTGCCCCCACCCTCCTCCTCATTATGCACTTCCCCTCATCCCGACCCCCCCCTGCCTCCTTACTCTATCCACCTCTCTACTTCGCCCCCTTTCTCCCCCCTCTCCCTCTCCTTCCCTGCTCTCTTTCCCTTATACTCCCCCTACCCCTCCCTCCTATCCCCCCCGCCCCTCCCCCCTCTCCCCGCCCGTTCCTACTCGCTCCTCTCTCTCCTCATTCCCCCCCCCCACTCTTCTTCTCGCCCCGCCCTCTTCCGCCCCCCCCCTTCCCCCTCCCCTTTCCGTCTATCTCTCATCCAGCGCTCTTCTTTTCTCCCCCTCTCACCCCCCGTCCCCCTCCTCCTGTCAGCCCCCACCTTCTTCTATACCCCCCATGTTTTCACTCTACGCTCCCCCTCACACTATCTCCTTATCCCCCCATCATCTCCTCTTTCATCTCTCTCCCCCCCTCCCCTCTCTTTCTCCTCTGCCTTCTCCTCAACCCCTCCTCTCCCACTCCCCCTACCTCCTTCCTTTCTCTGCGTTCCTTGTCCCGCTCCCTACCACTCTCTCCGCCCACTCCCCTCCCCTCCCCTCATCCCTCGCTATCTCCCCTTCTCGTATTTAACCCTTCCCTCCGCTGCACACCTCCCCCCCTCCTCACCCGTCTCCTCCGACACCTACCTCTTCGTCCCCACCCTGCTCTTCTCTTTTCCCTTCCCTTTTCCCTCCCCCAACTCCCCCCATCAATGCCCCAGCCCTCAATCTTTCGTTTCCTCCCCCTCCTCGCTCTCTCTCTTCCTTTTTCTTGCCCCTCTACACCTCCCGCTCTTCCGTACCCCGCTCCCGGCGTCCGCTTCCCCCCCCCCTCCCCCACTCTACCTCTTCCCCACTCCCCCCCTCTTATCCCGTCCCTCCCATCCCTCGCCCCTCCTCCATCCCCTCCGCCCCTTTCCGCTTTCATTTCAACCCCCTTCTTCTCCCCACCCCCTCTTCTCTCCTCTTACGCCCCATTTAACCCCCTCCCCCCCGGGCCCACACCCCCCTGTCTACATGTACCCCGACCAGTTTCCGACTGTGTATGCCGCCCCCCGTCCCTTCCGATGAGTTGACTCAGCCACTTCCAAACCCTCCTCTTTGACAACATCGCCTTTTATGATTTATTAAAACACATGCCTCGGATACCTCCTCTGGTCCTGTCTGCGTCGGGGGGAGACAGCTTTTCAAAACCCTTTGGTTCTGTGGATTTTTTTCCCCCTCCACTCCCCCCCACCCTTTGTAACATCTTTTCGTGAAATTCTTTTTCTAGGATTCGCCCAACTGCATGTTCTTTTCGTTTTTCGGGCTCCCTCCCTGTAGTCAGTCTCTCTTCTCGTCCTTCCATATCCTTTTTAGAACCTTTTTTTTTCTACGGTCCACACGAGCATGAATGTAGCGAAGCCTCCTTCGTTATCCCCTTTCCGAAATCCCTCCACATACTCTTCGGTCTCTGACATGACTCATGTCTTGGTGATTCTGTACTTTAGAGGAGTTGGGCTCCTGGTCTAGACACCTTTTTTTTCCCCCACCACTTGACACAGAATCTTAAAGAACCTTACAACCCCTTTCCTTAAGCTGCATCTCTCTCTTTTTCCTTTTTGTGTACTAGAGATTTTCAAGGGGACTTTTCCCTTTTACTCTTCGGGTTTTTTTTTGAATATTGGTCTCGGGAACTGTTTTCCCCTTCCTGATGCCCTTTTTTAGTCAGCCCACCCCAAAAACCCCCCCCCAAAACACCCCCCCCACACATTCACCAGGAACCCAGCGGACTTCATGGAGAGGTCCTGGATGGTGCTCGCTTTTTTTTCGTACGAAGCTTCGACGGTTGGCGTTCGTACATTCGATGCGGGGTATCCGGTCCTAGACCCTCCCCAAATTATTTCCCCCCTTTTCCTACTATAAGAGCACTCAGGAATTGCAGAGCCGCGCGGTCATTTTTTTAGCCGAACAGGCGGGCTTGTCATCATAGAAGAGGTCCAGGACTTGTGGATTTTTTTTTTCCTTCCAAAGTTTCAAGACATCCAGAGGGTTTTTGCTCCCTCCCCCTCACCTTTCCTTCCAATAGTTTCCTCTGAGAAGTCAGAGTGGTGGGAATACCGCATCGTGACCAATATCGCATTCTCCTGTTTTTGCGTCTCCCAGCTCATTGAACTGTACGGCACTGTGATCGACTTAACTCCCCTTAACCCTGCTCTTTTTAGTCCTTGAGAGGATTTTTTTTCTCAAGACGTAACAACCCCCCTCCCTGAGCGCGCTTGGAAAATGAGTAGTGGACGACTTGGACCCCCCCCTTCTTTTTTTATTCCAAGCCCCTGGGAGAGTTTGTTTAAAAAGCTTCCTGCTGCTTGAGCGTTTGACGCCGCAACTGGTAAGTCTTTTGCAGGGAGAGTAGACTTTCCAGCTGATTGAGTTTTTTCCTGAGCGTTTAGGACCCACAATATTTTCTTTTTGTCAAATTTTTATTGGGGCAATTTTGGGGGGACGTTTTGGGGTTGTTAACGCTCCCCCCCTCCGACCCCCCCCCCCCCCCTTGTTCCCCAGTGGTGGACCCCCCCCATTTCCCTTAGTTTCTTCATTCTGGCATCCTCCCTTTTTTTTTAGAAACTGGATCAATGAACTTGATCTTGGGTGATCACGCCTAGATTTCGCTTTCTTTTTTTGAGATTTGTCTCCACAGGGACCGGATGAGGGGCGACAAGGTGCTTCAGCAGGGGCTATTTTACCTGACCCTTCAGAGCGGCCTCTCGAGCTGACGATAGGTTTTTTAGATGGACCGGAGGCTTCCCCGTGCCCGCGACCTTCCCGATAAGGTCCCCCCCCATCTTCGAGCATTAGATAAGACCAAGGCTTTGTTCGGTTTTTTTCCCGATGGGCGCTTTCGGCGGGCAGTTCCCGAACACCCATGTGTGACCCTTATTATGTCCCTCCTCCCGTTCACCGGCTTACTTTTTTTTTTTCTTCTGTAGTATAGACAGGGAAGGGATTGCTCCCGGACTTTCTCCCTTCCGTAATTTTTCTAGTTTCTCTACGATGTCGATGCGCTGGCGCTTTGTTCTTGTTTCTGTTTTGGGTTGTTGGTTTTTTTTTTTTTGGTGTGGGTTTTTTTTTGTTTTGTTTTTTTTCAGGCCTGAGGTGCGACATTCGTCCCCCCGCCGACGCTTCTTGGCGGAGAGAAAGCCGCACTCCCGTGCGGTCTAGTCCGGTCACGATTTTCTTTTTTTCTTGAAAGTCTTTCCCTTTTTCGCTCGAAAGAGGGCTGGCGTGAACGTGATTCTCCCCCTTCAACGGGTCTCAACGCTTTTCTTAATGCCTTGGGCGCGTCGAGTTTAAAAAGACATTTCACGCTTATTTAGATTGCAGAAAGTTTTGACCCATGTCCTTTCGAGCGGTGTCTCCCCCCTTTTTCGAGCTGCGTTCAGCTTCGCCTGGCTACCGAGCGGGAAAGTACCCACACCCACCCCCAACCTAGGAACATGGGAGGATTTGGGCGGGCCAAAAACCGACTCGCTTTAGGAGTAATCTAGACAGGAAAGTCCAGGAGAATTCTTCAATGCGATTTTGAGACCTCTTGTTTGTGTTTTGGGTGTGTCCATTGTTTTTATTTTTTTTTTTTTTTGTGAGCGAATGGCAGCTGTGGGTTCCCCCCCTCCTGCCGTAGGCGCTCTACACCCCCAAAGTGGAGCTAATTCGGCCCTGTTGGACCTTTTGCCCCCGATTTTTTTTTTTCTTCTTTTTTCCTTCATTCACGGCAATTTTCCGCTCCTTTTCCTCTAAAGCGTTTCGGGTGACCTCAATGATAGAGATTTTTTCAAAAACTCCCCTCGTATCCCCTTGTCTTTTTTTTCTGCGCTGAGGAGCCAGTACAACCCGGGCGTCTACATTCTTTTTTACTCCGGAGTGACGGTTTCAACCACTTAGGTTTTACCCAGTCAGTTTTTTTCACGCGCGAGGCGCGAGGCCTGTGCCGTTTTTTTTTAAAGTCTTCCGATTTCTCTGGGTCGGTGACCGTTTTGTTAGAAGTCCGCCCCCTGTTGGTTCTTCGTGGCCTGGCGTTGAAAGCATTCAACTTTGTCCCATGCTTTCACTTTTTACACTCGTAGGCGCTTAAGGGTCCCCATTTATGTCGGGGCTCCTTGCTATCGCATTGAAGTTTCATCTCCCCATAAATTTTTTCCTCGATCCTTTTTTCGGAGCGAAAGCTCGATCCAGCGTCCCCCCACTTTTCCTTTCCTTCGTCTCGACTCGCGGCCCATCCAGGTGTGCGCATTCTTAACTTTCTTTTTTGAAGCCGCCCTTCGGCTGCAGTCTTCTGCGGTTTTGAACTTCATTTTTGTGTGGCTTGTCTCTTTTTTTCCCAACAATACTTTTGCTGGTTCTTGACAAACCCCTCCTTGCCCGCATGACCCACTCGATGTTACCTTACCACTTTCCCAGTTCCTATACCTTTCCTGTTTTTTTTTTTAAAGTTTTCCGATTGAAGCAAAATGCTCCTCAGTCAGCTATCTTGTCTTCTTCCCCCTTCATTTTTGTCGTACCCCGAAGCATCACGTTTTTTTCGAAAGAACGCAGCTTCACTTAGACGGCTTTGATGCATTATTTTTGCTTCCCACTTGAACCATTGGCTCCGAGCTTTTTTTCCCGATACCTCAGTGACCGGGGAAGCTGTAAGTTTTTTGAAAAGTGGTCCCCTTATGTACAAAGGTTTCCCGAACTTTTTCAATAATAATTCGTTTGTTTTTCTCTTTGCCGGTATCGGTCATTCACGAGAAGCGCGTCGCATTCGGCTCGTCTCAACAGTCGTTCTACCCGTCCGCATCCTTTTTTTTCTTTTGGACAACGTTTTTTTTTTGTATGCCTTTTTAATTGATAAATGTTTTCCCCGACTTCTTTATTCTTTTTGTTACCCCCCCTGGCGTCCTCTATATTATTCGCCCCCCCTCTCGGATTGAAGTTGATTTACTTAATGACCGCGACAGCGATTTTCCCTTTTTCCCCTTATCTGACTACTGGCGATTTCCCGGATTTTGGTCTTCCACCGGATTCCAAGCCCTTTTCTCTGTATCGCGTCTAGCTTGAAGCCATTGGATCAATGTAGTTAGTTTTAGTGAGTTCCTTCGAAGCGTTCCCTTATTTCGCGGCCTGAAGGAATTGCAGTTCCGCCCCCAGTTTGACCTCATCTGGGCCTTTTTTTTATGTTTCTACAAGAGGGTCTAGGGGTATCCCCCTCTACGTTGTTTTCCGCACAACTCCCTGCGCCTGTTTGCCTCGGAAATCATGAAGTGCTCACCCCCCAACCCCCTGGACCCTTCCGCTTCGCCCGCTCCCACCAATTAGTGTCAGCACCAGTCGAAGCCAAACCTTTTACGGACGTGCATCCCGTCTTCTTGTGCTTTTTCCTGATGTAGACCCGCAGGTTATGTCCCGGATTAATCTTTTCTCAGGCAGGGAAATTCTTTCAGGTCTCATGTCAGGTGACTTTTTTTTTTTCAGTTTTTTTCAACCTAAGTATCTGGCTGCGAGCGCGGGGCGATGTACTTATCTTTCCTTTTACCTCATAACTGGGTTTTGTCTCTTTTTTGGGTGCTTGTTTTGTTTTTTTTTTTTTTTTTTTTTTCGGGGGGGTTTTTTTGGGGTTTTTTTGTTTGTTTTGGGGTGGTGGGCTGTTGTTTTTGGAGGGGTTGGTGGTTTTTTTGGTTTGGGGGGTGTGTTTTGGGGTTTTTTTTCTTTTTTTTTTTTTTTTTTTTTCCTTTTTTGGGGGGTTTTTGTTGGCGTTCGATGATCTCCCTCCCTCTTTGTGTTTGCTTCCTTTTTTTATCGCACTCTTCTATCAAGCGACGTCCTCGTTCCATAGCCCCGCGATCTCCACCATAATTACCTCTCCCAGCTTTTCTGGCTCCCGCCAAACATGTCGTCGGTCGTCCGCCCCTATTCTCTTCTGATTAATCTGAGAACCTGCTTCTTGCCTTTCCCCCCGCGCCTGACACACTCGTTTTTCCCCCATCTCAGCCTTTTTGATGGATTGGGACTTGACCTTCTTTTTTTAGCCTTTTTGCTGCGGAAGTTGTTGAGCAGTAGTTGTAAAACGGCGCGGTTAAAGGCTGACGTTGCCCACGTGGTCCAATTCGGAGTTGTCTTTTTGTGCGCACCCCAACACCTTACACTCTTTACACACCTTCCCCGCTGGTTAGAACCCGTCTGTCCCATCCACCCTTCCTGCTGGGTTCTCACCTGTGTTAATCTTTGCCCTATTAAAGTACCCCCTCCCCTTTTTCTTCCCAAGCAGCTAAGTGTTCGATATCAAACTCAACCCTAGAATTCCCCTCCTGGTTCAATAGACGTCCGACTACTCTTTTCTTGAGTGCGTTGAGAACCTCTTTCTTTCTTCCAGGCCCACGTTACCTCCCCGCCATTATTAAGATAATTTTTACATTTCAGGTTCCTCTTTTTTTACGTCCGAAGTAAGTTCCCCCCTTGTTCAGAATGGGCGGTGTACTCCTCTGCGGGGCTTTTTCAAGCACGCCAGGGTGTTGTCACCACCTCTCTGAATGTTCTTGGTTAAACAGGTAGCAAGGACCCGCTAACCCCCAACAGACTTGTTTTGACAAGACTCTCAGATCTTGTTGGTGTTTTCAGAGGAATTCTCTCCCTTGCTCCTTTCCTTTTCTGTGTTTTCCTGCCGAAGGAAGGGCATACCACCGTGGGAAGAAACACACGCCCTCCTTCTTCATGTAGCTCCTTCCCCCCCGTTTTGCGCCATCCACCACTCCCCCCTCCACTTAATCCCCTGTCCATTGGTTGCCCTTCCTTTCCTTGATGTATTCCATTTAACATTATTATTGCCCTGCTCCCCAAAATCCTGCTTTGATTGAAGCGTGTCTTTTTTAAGTGATTTCTCGCCCTTTCCTTCAGAGTTGCTTTCCGCCAACCCCGACTAGCAGATCCTTTTCCCGTTCAAATCCCCCGAAACTTTAGTCCTCCCCCGGCAACCTTCGTGGGGTCCTCTTCACCTTTTTATTAACACTTTTTTCAGGAGTGAAGAGCTATCTTTGTTGGATTTTTGTTTCCCCTCCCAACAGGGCAAAAGTACGTTGTTCCGTTCCCCCTCCCAATCCAACCCCACACTCGCTTTTCACTGAAAACCACAATTTTCCCTTTTCCCCTGATTCTGTCCCCTATGACATTTCATGACAGATTTGCACACCCTCCCTTGTTAAAGTTTAGGACAGACCCCCAGCCCAAGCTTCCCCTTTGGGGTCTGGATCAGTAGATAACACATACTAATCTCGGTCCTTTTCTAAGTCGTTTCCGAATAGGCATCGCTCGTCAATGGGAGTTTTGCGCCCCCCTAGGCCGTGGGGAACATTTACGCTCTCCCCCCCCCCCGGTTTCTTTTCCCGACGCATGGTTTTGGGCACTTTGATGCTTCACGCAGGCCAGAGTCCTTCTGATCCACCGGGTCTGTTGTAAGACCCCCCTAAGATTTCCCCCCCCAAATTCTTTCCTCATTGCTTTCCAATGCGTTCTAACCACGCCTTCGGACTGAACGTTGCTGTGGTGTGGAATCTGACGGGTGCGGGGTCCCCAGGCAATTGGGGGTTCCCCCTTTTTCAGGAAAGACAGTGGTTCTTTCTTTTCACATGTAGACTCCCATGTTTTGTACGGGCTCCCCACATGATGGCCCACGCCAGGCTAACATTGAACCACCCCATGGATCTGCTCTCCTTCTTTTCTTATCATTAAGATTCAGGCCCTTCCTTTGACTTCAAGAGTTCCATGTTGCCCTCGGCCGGTGAACCACTCTTCTTTCTCCCCCCGGGCTAGTCCGATCATTCCATTTTCATTTCCCCGGCTTAGTGCACCACTTTGGTTGTCAATAGGCTACCCCTCACTAACATCCGCCTGCTCCACTTTTTCCGGGCCAGCCCACCCCGTTTCCCCCCATATCGGGCGGATCCTGCGTGCCCCCATCATAGGTGATTCTTTTCAATCATTCGCTCGGCCTCATCTCCCCCCATCGCATCTCTTGAAAGCAAAATTTTACTGACCTTTCCTTAATCTTCCCGCTCCTTAATCCCTTTTACCCTCCCTCGCACTTTTAGCCCAGGCTCCAGCACCACCATCTCTGGCTTCGTTTCCCGAGCGCCGCACTCGATAAGCTCTGATCGTTTCATTGTCCCGACCCTTGCGCATTCAGTGCCTCCTCCCTATGGGGGCAGGGGAGGAATTCTTTGACTCGCCCCCTCCCTCCCCCTAAAGTTCTTTTTTTATCTACTTACTTTCTTTCGAGCCCCGAGTACATTGCCTCCTTCGTGTCTTGCTCTCCTCCACCCCTGCCTTTTTTGTCCCTCAGGCAGAAAATCCGTCCCCTTGTCGTAACCTCCCCTTCCCTTCTTCGCGAAATTCAATTATGCGATGCCTCTTTTACGACTTCTTCCTCACACTGATCCTCCCCCCCCTTCTTTTAACCGGTACTTTTCCAACCCCTCTCACTCCCACGTATCCAGTATATTACGGGGACGGTTCGTTTTTCATTAAACCACACGTGTTGTTGCTTTTTCTTTCTTGAAGCCCCTTGTGCTTCTTTTCTAGAGTCCTTCTCTCCAAACCTCTTCCTGCCAATTAATTGTTATTATCTAATTCTTAGGAGCTTCTTTCTTTTGTATCCCCCCCGTGAGTCCCTCATTCCCCCCTCATCCGGTTTACAGAAAGCAGCCCTGGCACCCTCAGCTTAGGCTCTCTTTTATGAGTTCTTCCTCTATTTCCCGCGTACGCAAGCACACTCTTTTTCCTGAAACCTGCCCAGTAGCGAGGTCCGTGTTTTTGTCCGTCTCGCAACATTCCTCTCTATTGGGGAAAACATGAAGCTTTCTTTCCCTCCTTTCTTTTTCTTCCCGAACCCATTTGAGCGAATTTATGTTCTCTTATCAATGACAACCCTCATACTCACTGCCATAGTCCTCTCTGCCTTCGAGACCACTTTTTTGAGTTGATAGAAGACAATCCCCTCAAAGTCAGTCACTTATGCCTCTTTTTATCCGGTTTTTTCCATTTGAGCTACGTGTGAGGCCTATCTCGAAGACGGTTACACTGCGACCCGGCGGGTTACCCGTCTCCCTTCTTGAAGCTCCCCTTGTTAAGTCGTTTATTGCAGTGACTCCCCTCTCTTCAATGAGTGCCGGCCCAATAGCCCACCCACACCACCGGGATGATCCCACGGATTCTTCCCTGTCTTTCAGAGCCCGGTTCCTCTTCCATTCTCGTTTTTATCTCCGTGGGACTTTTCCCCTGACGTTCTGTGGGTTCACAAAAACTTTTATTTTTTGTCACCCCAGCTGACCCCCCCATTTGTGACACCTAAGCCCGGTCCCCTTCCTACTCCCCTTTGACAATATTTCAGCTAGTTTTTTCCTTTGAAAACCTGGGTTTTTCGGAGTTTTGCGCCTCCAGACAAGGCTTAGTTCCCCTATTTAGTAAGACATTGTCTCCAATGCGGTGCCAGATAATGGTTTGAGAACTCGAGGGACCTTCTTCCCCCCCCCGACGCATAGAAGTTAGCGACTCCCTCCGGTACTTCTCCGCGTACGACCCCCAGAGTCCCTACTCTCCGGTCTCGACGTCGATCTTGGGTTCATTTTCCACGGGTTACTTTCGCTTTTCCTCCTTCTAGCCCAATTGAAACAGTTCCCGGCCCATACCACCCCTCCTGAAAGCCCCCCTTATGTCTGAGACTCATTATTCTCTTCTCTTCTTGTTGTTTCTCTCTCTTTAAGCGTCTCGTTCCTCGGGGAGATGGGCTTTCAATACTCGGTTTTTTTTTTTTTTTTTATATTGGTCTCTCTTTTCCTTGTGCTCGTGCCTGAGGGGTCTACAACAGCTCGTTTCAGTTACTGGCCCCTCCGGAGATCTGAGTTAACGTTCCCAGGAGTGCGCTGCTGGGTTCCGGCCTGACTCCAAATGCTTTCTCCCTTCCCCCCCCGTTATCCCGGTTTCTCCCGAAAAGGTGTTACTCCCCCCCACACGTATCTTGGCCACCGAGGCTTCAAGTTCTTTGATCAGGCCTTTGCACGAGCGAAGGGCCGGAGTGCCATCACCCCCACGTTGATTTATTCCTCCTAGGGAGCCCACTGTTTCTTTCTGTCCTTGTTAGGAGTTTTTCGATCGGGCTCTCAACCAATGTTTTTCCCTTTCCCTTCCATTCAGTCTCCAAATGGCATCAGGAGAGTCTCGAGATTTCTTGGGGCCCTACCGCATCGTTTCACTTTACCCCCCCCTTATTCCGACTTTTCCTCCCTGTATTTGATGCGTCCGGCCAGCTCATATTTTTTTTCTTAGATCGTACATCCCCGAGCTGAGCAAGAAGGAGCGTCCATTGTGAGACCTCCCCTTCGACCAGAAGTTCGCGCGTTACATGCGTAGTGCGTATTCTACTTCCCCTAGAAGAGAAAGAGGTTATCTGTGTCTCTCAAACATTCGGAATATCTTCCCGAATAGATGGCTGCTGTCCCCTCCTCCCCTTTTATCTTATAGCCGGCTGAGCATTTTCTGCCTCTGGCACTTGGCATCCCCCCCCCCCGCCCCCCCCCCCCCCCCCCCCCCGGTTGTTTTTTTCTTTTTTTTTTTTTGTGTGTGGCTTGTTGTCGTGTTTGTTGTTTTTTTTTTTTTTTTTTTTCCGTGCATCCTAAAGCGAGAGCCCGTCAATTTTTCTTGCCTTAAATGACAGATCCTTGAGGTGGCTACTTACATCTTTTTTTTTTTATTTTCCCATTCCCTCGAAAGCGGATCACCGCGCCCCCGCGTGTTCTCTTTTTCACTGCAAGAAGTGCTTCTCACATGCCCCCGCTCTCGAGGGCGATGAACGCTCTTTTCAAGACCGCACCCTTTTACTCCCGCTCGTCTTCCCTTTCTTCTTTTTATTTTCACCTTCCGCACTCGGACGGGAATAGCTGGATCTCCCATCTTTACGACCCCTCGGTATTGCATCCGGTTTTTTTCGATCGCTCTCCTCTATCGGTCGAATCGGAGGAAGCGTGGTCACCTGTTCTTGTTCTCCGCGTTTTCTTTTCCCGGCACCAGTAACTGATAGGCTTTGCTGTTCTCCCCCTAAGGGCCTTTGGTCCAGGACAGGTTATAATGTTTCCCTTCACCTTGGCGTGCTCTTATAAGGTAGTCCTGTAATAGAAGATTATCGAGTTCTTTTTGTAGGGATCTCGTGAGAACTGGCTTGCGTGTGCATGCTCTATTCGAGTTTATGGGTATGCACCCTCTTTCCAAGTTTCGGTATCGTTCTCGCGTTAGATGTATATGGAACATTTATCAATCGGTCCTTTTATTTTGGGTGTGAAAGATTTTCAAATACCCCTCTCCCCCCCACCAGGCCCAGTCCCAGTGAGCCTCAGAAGGACGACGGAGTTTCCATCTTAGTTCTCGAACCCCAACTAGAGATTACCCGACTGCCCATTCCCCGCAGATGAGACTGAGCGAACGGAAGCCTTTCTTGCGTCGCCTGCTCCTCGCCGTTCGCCCTCTTACCTTAACAGTTATGACCCCTTGGGGACCCCCACAGCACCTCGCCGGGAGACTATCATTCCGGTCACACTGGTCATCCGCCACTTCTGCTGGGATGCACGCGATTTTCTCCCCCGTGGG
>Ga0179593_1647173_pt1 | contig 16577 bp, 21 predicted proteins | sample CZODoug2_1_08_16_FD_185931 | JGI IMG/M metagenome (GOLD analysis project Ga0179593, IMG submission 185931) | Vadose zone soil fungal communities from Angelo Coast Range Reserve, California, USA - CZODoug2_1_08_16fungal (PacBio error correction) | ecosystem: Environmental > Terrestrial > Soil >... | reverse complement strand
TTTCTCTTTTCTCTCTCGGATCATCTTTCCCAAAATCCCCTCCGGGGAAGTGGGAGGTTTTTTTTCCCTCCCTTCCCTTGCTTTTTGATTGACAAAGGTGTCCATCAGTGTATTGCGGACGAATCATGTCAAGTCTCCTGGTGTCCTGTCCCCCCCTACTTACCTGAGTATGATTTGGTAAACACATTTTTCCCGTCGCCTCTCTTCCGTTTGAGTCTTCCTGCGCAGACCGCATTCGTCAATAGAAACCCCTCTTTTGTGCTTTTTATTCTCTATCGGAACTCATCGGATTCGCCAGTTTTTTTGGGTCCATTTTTTGTGTCCCCGGCTTCGCGTTAGAGCCCCCCAGCATTCCCCTGACCCCTGCGTCGATCCCTTTGACTTTTTTTCGGATGCACGACATTCCCAGATTCATTTTGACTCTCCGCCCGAGCTGATGAGTTGGTTTTCCTCGATGCTTTTTTTCCTCTGCCGCCCCATCCGTGCTCAACGCGTCATAACTTTCCCTCTTGCTCCTTTAAATGCCCCCTTCCCGCCCCCTCGACTCTCCCTCCTACCCCGGACTGGTCCGGGCACGCAGCACACTCAATCTGCCCCTCCATCATCTTCCGAATAGAGTTTTTTTCCGAGACTTCCCCGTCCCGCCTTTCTTCTTTATTTGTTTCATCGAACCTTGTTTTCCCTTTTTTTCTCGTCCTTTTTTTGCCGGTATGATTCCAACTGCGACAGATCCAGTCTCGACCGTCAACTATTCGCATTTCCTGCTTTTGTTTTCATTGAAGGAGTTGGACCCCTATTTGACCTGTCAGAATCCCGCAGATGTCAGAAGTCAGCTTTTTCGTCCTCCTCAATACCTTTTGTTGCCCGCGAGAGGTGGAGTGCGGTGTTTTTTTTTCTTCACCTTTCTCCGGCCGGTGAGATGAGCTCAGTTGCCAGCTTCTCCTGTTCTCTTTTGATCCCCTTCTTGAGACCTTTTTTTTTTATGGATGCCGCTCATGACGGCTTCAAGTGATTTTACGTGCCGAACTCCACCCGCGTGCCCCCTCCCTTTTCTGCCTTCTCCGGTTCGTTTGACTTGATTCAAAATCGTCCCCAAGCCTGTCGACGTCTTTTTCTTGCCTCTTCCTCTTCTCGCACCTTTTTCCTGACGTCCGAAGCCGAATCTCCGATCGCGGTCTATACTCTTTTCCTTTTCCTCCGCGCCCAATTATGGAAATCAGTCCCTTTGGTCGTTTTCACTTTTCCGCGCCCAAGACTATTCCCCCTTCTTGAGTAGATCGAAGCGCTCCGTCCAGAATATCGGTGACCCCTTTTTTTTTCTCATTTTTCCCGAGGCCCCCTGCCCCTCAATCGAGCATGAATCTTTTCTTCCTCCCTTCCCGCCTCTTCACGGGCCGACCTTTCTTCCTGACCCCCCGTTTGACCTGGCGCTTCATGGCGGCTGGCATGGGTCGATTCGATGACTTGTTCCCCCTTTTTTCCTCGGCGGTTCTCTTTTCCTTCGGGCCATAAGACTCTTCGAAGATTTTCATCTATATTTTCCTCCCTCCGTTGGTTTTTTCTATCCGTACGGGAGCCAATGAACTCGCAGTAGCCAGCCGTCCTCTGGTGTTTTTTACGACAATGAATCTTCTTAATCTTGTGACCTCCTTTTTGAAGCCGCCTGCAAGCGCCATTCTGGTAACAAGGTGTTGACTTCTTTTAGGACTCTTGCTAGCTTTCCTCTCAGCTCGATCTCGTACTTATAGTCTTGATGCCGGCATCCTTTTAGAGGTCCTAGGTTCTTGACACTTTCAGAGATATCCTGGTTCCTCCCCTTGGTTCTCCCAAGAAAACTCTAATTTCTCCCCCTGGGCCGCTGCGAACCGACCCCCAAGCGTTCACCCTTCTCCCCAGAATGCTCCGAACACCCCGCAATGGGGACAGAGCAAGTTTCTTTTTCGGCATTTTGATCAGAGCTGTGTCTGAGGAACCCCCAAAAAGCCCTGCAGCTTTTTGCTTTCTGAGCTTCCAATTTCGTAGCCCTCTTCTTCAACGAGTCGACTCTATCAAACGCCGTCAGCGCGCCCTTTCTCTTATTTAAAAGAGTTTTTCGTTAGGAAGGCGCTCTCCAGTCGGGTTCTTGTGATGCCTACTTTCTCTTCATAACCTTGTGCTCGTCACCTATCCACGTTTTGCAAGATTGAAGTCAATCTAACATCGTGACCTTTGAACTTTTTACTTTTACCCCCCTTCCCCCTTTTTTCCCCCGGCCCAGCACCTGCACCCCTCTGCAGAACAAACACCCGCCTGATGGTCTGTCTTCCTTCTGTCAGTTCAAATTTCCTTGCGTGAACCCTATGAGGGGTATTGATAACACTATTGGCCAAATAATGGACCTTTCACCCCCCCATTCTTATCCCTCCTTGAGGTTGCCCCCCCCACTTGGGCGAGGACCTTTCTAGTTCCCCCGTCAGGGTCCCCTCTTACTTTTTATTCTGCTGAAGCAACTTCCCTTTCAGGAATTAACCAGGCGATCACTCAAAGGTCATATATCCTTTTTTTTTTTTTACTCCCCGCGAGCTTCTTATTATGGGAGGCGTTTTCTTTGTCCTTGAGTTTTTTTCGTTTACAGTGCGTTTCCTGCGTACTTGCCGTAATGGGGGCATGTGAGCTTTTTCCCTTGCCCTCATGGAGGGAGGGTTACTCGAACCTCTGCATTCTCCACAGATTCTCTTTTTCCCTCCCTTCGGTCTTTTTTTAGTTTCGAACATGCGCTCTCGACTTTTATAGGTTAGTGACGACTCGTTACCCCTCTCCCCAGTTTCTTCTTCCTTCAAGGGGTCTTAACTCGGGTTTCGAATCTAACGTTCCCTTTCCCGTTCGCTTCCCCTGGTTTCTAAACAAGAAATACGATCTAGATTCTCTCCCCATCCCTCTCCAGCCATGCCTTCGGTTTCCGATGTCATCTCGGCGCCAGAGGCGACATTGACACCAGTTTTCTCTCTTTATGTGTTACCAACCTCATTCACTAGGATATTTGGTGTGCAGTTCAACAGGCGGCTCCACCGTGTCCCTTTTCTTCTTGTAACAATGGACTTTTGTCTCTTTACCTTTTGTCCCTGCGCCCGCAAGACCCTCTTTCCTTTTTTCCTTCCTCCATCCCCCTCACCTAGAGATTCTCTTTCCCCCACAGGCGTGCTGTCGCTGAGGATAATTCTCTCTTCTCCCCCCCTAATTTTCTTTTTTCTTGAGCTCTCTCAGAAGCTCCCCCCTGATTTCCAAGGAAATCTCTTTCAGTGTAAGCTTCGCCTGTTTCCCTCCCTCCTTTGTCTGGACCCAAAGGTGAGACTCAGCGACAAGTCTGCCCGCCGCATATGTAACTTTCCGCCTGGTCCCTCCCCCCCTCCCGTTCGTTTTTTTTTTCCCCCTTCTTTTCCTTGACGGCCGCATATGTTCGCGCCCTAATGACGACCCAGTGAACCGACCTGCTGGTGGGGCGGCAGGTCTTATTCCTTCTTTCCCTTCCCTTCTTTTCTCTAGAGTCTTCCGCACCCACGAGTGACCTCCCCGGCATTTCGGAACCTATTCCCTGCCTGTCCGTCTCCCCTGAGACTTCTCTTGAACGAGGAGCTTTAATCCTCACCAGATGGCATGTTCGTCTCGCTTCCTTCTTCTTTGGGCTTCTCTCATAGGTCCTCTCCCGCCCCAGCCAGCAGTCCGTCGCCAAACGTGCGTTAAAGCGGCCGCTTTCTACTAATTCCTTGCTGAGGGTTTTGTTTTGTTTGGGGTTTTGTGTGTGTTTTTTGGTTTTTTTTTGTGTTGGGTGGTGTTTTTTTTTTTTTTTTTTTTTGTGGGTGGTGTTTTTTGTTTTTTTGTGTCCTTCATCACACTTCTTTTTTCACGCTGCGCCATCACTCATCGGCTTGCTCGCGGGTGATGAGAGACCTAGTCTGTGTATATCTGATCCGTTTCTTTAGCCTTTTTTCCCGAAAATCATTGAACCCTCTTTCCCTGCATTCATGCCCCTCTCTGTATAACTGCGACCCTTCCCCCCTTTTTTGTCGTTTCCTATTCACAAGTCTTTCCCCGTTTGTTTAACTGGGCAGGAGTTGGACAATATTTAGCCGGATTTGCCTAACCGCCTCGGGTCCCGTTCAATGTTCAATCTTTTCCTCACAGGCGGTTTTGTTCTGAGCCGCCTCTGTGGCGTTCCTTTTTTAACTTCTCGGCTGCAACAAGTGAGATTCGTATTGCCAAGATTCGATTTGGAGATGTGTCACCTGGTTGCCTCTCGAGCCGTTGTCTTCTTCCCAGCATGCACCTCAGTCGGCCCCGCTCCGTGCGCACTCCGCTTTTTTGCCCTGTCCGTGATTTTCTTTGCTTTGAGCGTTTTCTTCGCAAAGGATGGCTAGCTGCGACGGATTGATTACTTTTTCCCCTCTCCCCAAGTTTCCCTTCCTTTTTAAGCTCCGCCTTCTCCTCTCTCTCGTACGCTCCCCTTCGCCCGTAGCATAGGCTTTTCCCCTCAGCGACTTTTCCCCTTCGGGAACTACTATCGTTTGCCGAACGGCTGTAGTTAGTTTTTTTCCCTTTACCTCTTGACATGGGGAGTTCCCCGCCGGATTCTAGTGTTCTCCCCGAATTCTGTTTAACATGGTCGTTTGAAGAAGGCCGAGGACATCATTAGCGTTCTTTAGGATCACCACCTGCTAGATCCAGGCCTCCTTGATTCTTCTCGACGCTTCACCCTTTCCGTCGGATAATCCCCATGGTCGCTAAGCCCCTTCGAAAAGGTCAGGTCTCGTCCCTCTTTTTCTTTCGTCACACCCCCCAGATCCGGCTGGCTTAAGATTCATCTCTTTTCAGATATATATTTCTCTTGTGGTTGGAGGAGTCTTTCCCCCGTTCCTTTTTCTGTTTCCAGTAGAGTACGTACTCCCCCACTCCGGCTTGTTTGGCAATGACCGAATTTCCAGAGACCTTTCTCGAAGCTTCCCCTCCCCTTAATTTTTTCCGGACTTATTCCCTTCTCGTGCGTCTCGCGGCTGGGCAGTCTTTGCCCCTTAATCTCACTGCTCGATTTGATGATTCCCCCCGGTCCAGCGTTCCTCTTTTTTCCCGGATTCTTACCGCTCCTCTTTTCGGCGATATTCTTGATTTCCCATCCCGGCGTTAGCGACTCCACCATGTACTTTGTCTCTATTTCTTTCGCGGACGACTTACCTGGCCAGCTCCTATTCCTTACCTTTTTCCCTTGTCCTTTTTTTCTGAGAGAAAAAAGAATATGCTTTCCTACCCGCTGGCATTCTTTCGATTCACCTCTCAGAGTAAGGCCTGGTTTTCCCCCCCCCCTCAAAGATTCTGAGGCCGATCGATGCAATTTCTCCAATTCTTCTCCCTGCTTTCACTAGTTGCGAAACTCGAAGTCTAGTTTTTCCCTCACGTTGGAGATGCTGTGTCACCCCCCTTCTTTGGGTGCCGGTCGGCACAGTCAAAGGCACTGAGATTCGGTTTGAATGCTGCTTCTCCATATGCTAGGTCTCCCCCAGGTTCCTCTCCAGCTTTTTCGACCGGCTTAAGCCTCGCGTTCCCTCTCACATCCGTTGAACTTGCATTCCCCTTCCTCAGTGGACCCAAGCCACCTCGTCGGTAAGAACCACATTTTGGTTATGGAGGTCGACCTTTTGTCCTGGCTGGAAATATGATGGTTGCCCCTCCTTACCTCACTATTTGGTCCAACTGACAAACTCTCCCCAGGCTCCTCTTTTTCTTCCTTTGCCCCCCCCTTTCTCGTCGAATTTAGACTGGATCGGTTCGACACTTCCCCCCCTTCCCAGGTCCAATCATGTACTTGAGCATGGCCGCGGTTCAACGAATCACCCCCCCTTTCTTTGATCCTCAATTACTTGACTGGCCTTTCGCCATCACCCGCTCCTTGCGCGCTTGTGAGATTCTGGTGGAGAGTCCTTTTGCCATGGCTCCCGTTACCGAAGATTGGGTTTTTTCTTTTTTCTCTTAATTTAATTTCGAGCGCGGTCCGCAGTTACGCGTTGGAGCTTCCTGTTTTGGCAGGATTCGACCTCTTTGTAAATCTCAGAATTCGCCCAGACTCTCCCTCGGTTTTTTTCGAACCTCCCTTTTCCATTCTCTTGTCTTCTTTCCCCCCGAATCGCCATTAGACCTCTTTTTTTTTCACGTTTCCGTTTAAATGCAGGGGTTCACCTCTACCCATCTGACCTTTCCCCTCGAGATCCCCATGTTTCCTGGCCCTCCACCTTCCATCTTCTGCTTCTTCGACTCTTCCCCGCCCAGCCCGGGCCCCTTGGTTTCCAGGTCCGTCCTTTCGGTCCGTCTCGGTCTTCCTGTTTCCTCCCAAGTAGAGACGGTCACTGTTGTTACAGCCTTTGACTCGGACGTGTGGTTTTGTCCCATTCTTCTCCCTCCTGATTTGACGGTCCTGTCCTCCTCTGGCCTTTGTTAACCCTGCGGACCTCTATATATTGCAATGAAAGCAATTCGCCCCCCTGTCCCTTTCTTATGAAATGACATTTTCTCAGTTGCGGAGAAACCTCTATCTTTTCCTCCTCCTCATTTTTTTTTTTCTTCTCCTCAGGCGATTTTTTTTGCCATTTCCCCCCCAAATCATTTTCATGTGTCGATGGGGGAATTGTCTTGTGACCTCTTCGTCTCTCCCTTTGAAAATTTTTTACCAGTCAAGTGGAACCTTTATGGTGGGCATGCTACGCGGTGAACTCCTACGTACGATTCCTTGTTGGCCCCCCAGTGACAGTAGAATAGACTTTGAGCCCTTGGCGCATCTTCGAATGACACTCTCAAACAGAATGGCGGATTTTCCCTGCACTTCTGAAGTTCTTTTCATAGGCTGCACAAGCAACTTGGATCTCGAGGGATTCTTTCTTACTTCTATTTAACCCCAATTTTTCCCCAGTCCAGTCTCTTCGATTCTTTAGAAGTTCTCTTGGAACCTCTGAGTCCTTCACCTCTCATTAGAGACTTCTTGTTACTCAGACGAGCTGAGAGTGGTACTCTCTTCCCGTTTCCTGATAGAATCTTCCCGCACCCTACAGCCCAAGCCTCCCCCTGCGTACCCTTTTCCGCGGCCAAACTTCCGCAGAACCTAGAAGTGGCCCGTGAAGACTTCCCTTTCCCCCCTTTTTCCTCCTGTTTTACCCTATCGCCTCACCTTTTCTCTCCCTCGTGAGAAGTCTGGGTGTATTAGTCTCCCTCTTCCTTTAGAAGAGGCCGGTTGAGGAAAAGCTGGAAATTTAACGCTAGGAAAGTTGCTCAGCAGTCATTCTCTGACTTTCCTTACAATGTCTCGCTCCCGAACGTAACTCTTCCCCAAGGCACTAGAACTTTTCCTTGGTGAACTTGAAGGAGTGTCAATTTTTCGTTTTTTTCTTAAGGATTTTCCCTCCTCCCTCCTTTTGGTCGCCTCTGGTGACCCCCTCCCACATCTCCAGCATTGTTTGTTGTTTGTCACCCCCCGATGTTGGCGGACCCGTCTCCCCATACCCTAGCCTCCCTGGAGGCACCTTAATTTTTTTCGTGAGCTTCCCCCGCTTTCCCCTGATATTTTGAGGCGAGAAACGGTATGCGGACCGATTTAAGATGATGACAGTTGTCACCCTCCCCCTTTTCTATATCACAGGTTAACTTTCCGAACTCCACCTGCAGGGGTGCCAATCTCCTTTGTCCGCTGAACTTCCGTTCGAGGGTTTCAACTCGTGTCCCTCTTTTTCGAATTTTCCTTCCCCCCTATTGATCGCTCCGACAAGTTGGCTGCCCCTTCAGACCCTTCCACTTAGGCGTCTTCTAATGCTCGACCTATATACCTTCCGTTCCCTTCTTCTGCTTTTTTCTACTTGAGCTAAGAGCCAATTTGGCACTTCTTCCCTTTTTCTCAAGGCCTTCCGGTAGTCGTTCCTCTCCATTCCGGAAATGTGGAGTTCCTTCCACCCTGCCGTCCTGTCCCCTTGAATATAGAGGACCCTTGCGCGTGTTGAGAACGATCACCTCATAACCCTGATTGCAGTTCCCCAAATCCCCCTCTAATGTCCCGATCCTTTCTCTTGCTCGTCCCTGCGCAGAGCATTTAGCCGTCACTTCCTTGAAAACCTTCTTGATCTTCGCATGTCGGCGGCACAGGAGGTCCCTCTGAATTGTCCCCCCGGCCTTGATTACTGCGGAAAAATTTTCTTCGGATCTATCCTTTTCTACGTTTCTTTGAGAGAGTCCTTTTTTGAAGGCCCTTTTCCTTTGTCTCAGCGTAACCTTTCCCTTCTCCGGTTGTGACGACAATGCATCGACCCCCTTTTCCTCTGGCCGCCATCCTGCAGATCTCGTCCCCAGGTGTTCAGGCCGATGGGGCTCCCCCTTCGCCTTTTTTTCTTTCCCCTTGAGGCCCTCTGACATCTCGTTTTTCCGATTTGATGGATGCGGCATAGCGCCTATGAGGTCCTCTCCACTTGCGGCCCCAGTCGCTTTCCTGTGATCATTGATTCCTGGCTTGTTCAGCTGAACAATCCCCCTTTTCCCTGTCATCGATTTCTACGGAAGCTACCTTGCCCATCCCGTTCCCCATTGCCCTCCTTGGGATCTTTCTCCTAGTCCAAAGAATATGAGGGACCGCTCTTGCTCTCCCGCCCCCGGATCTCTTGAAGGATTTGTATGAGGTCCCCTCCGTCCCTCCTTTGTGAGAGAGTTCCCCCGTCCCCAAGTAGGATTCTCCCCCTCTTGCACCTCGCTCCCGACCTTTCTAGGCCCTTTTTCGATGGTGATCCCCCCCACGCAGGTGGAGTTCCCTTTCACTCCCCCGCTTTTTAGCAGCTGCTTTTTCCGAATGGCATCCGGTATTACTCCCTCCACCCGACCGTCCCTACTCCCTTTTTTGTTTGTCTCCCCTCAAATTTTAAACGCTTCCGTCGGACTTCAGTGATCGCACACGCCAACTTGTTGGCCATCCCCAACCCCCACTCTTTGAGGAGAATCTTGACCTGACTCTTCACCCCTTTTTTTTTTTTTTTCAAATCCTTCCAACTGCAACCCTGCAAGTTCCACCAAAACTGGGCCTGTCTCACGCATTTTCAACCCTTAGTTGACGTTCCTTGGGAGAGTCGCAGTGGCCCGATCAGTTTCCTTCTGCAGATTGAGCAACGGGAATTCTGTCCCTTCTCTCCCTTGACCTCAAAGGATAAGAATCTTGACGGGCCTTTCCCCATAACGGAGCTGCGCTATGGAGGAGGAGACGTGTTTTCGTTTTTTAGAGGTGTCTAAAGTTCTCGGGTTTACAGTTGTGCCCTTCCTTTTTCGGCTCTTCTTTCATCCTCGTGTCCGCTTTAGTACGAGCTCTTCACTGGCTGGGCCCTTTTTTTTCGAAACGTCCTTAGCTTGCCCCGACTCTCCTCTAGTTTTTCTTCTTCATGCTTCCCTCTGGATTGATTGTTTCTATTCGTTCCCATAGACATTCCATTCCATGTCTACATTCCCGGGTTTTTTGTGACGCCTTTCGTTAGGTCATCTAGGTACTCCAAGCGGACCCTCCCGATAATTCAATGGGGAGCACTTCCCTATTTCGTGAGATGACCAGTCCCCCTTCCCCGAAAGGGCCCCCTTCTGTTTCGTGTGTCTCTTCGGTCGGCGCCAGATTTTCACTTTTTTTTCCCCTTTTGGGAGACTTTTGGTAACAGGTACTCGACTTTCCTCTTTGTGATGTTCACCATGCGGATCACGCCATGATGAGTTTTCTACTTGAGAGAGTGTGCTCACCTTCCAACCTGGCGACGATCCCTATTGCAGTTCTCCCCCCTCTGAAAAAATTGCCATAGAGGACTCTGGTTTTTGAAATGACTTCGCGCGGATAATCTCCTTACATCCTATTGTTTGTTTGATCTCCTGCACGAGGTCACTGTCAATCCCTCCCTACTCTTTCTTTTTACTGATGGCTTGAATTTCCTTTTCCCCTGCCGATCGGCGGTCGTCGGTGTGAACACCTTCCACTTTTCCCTGTGGCGACGCATCTCACGTGCTCTCCTGGGAAGGCACCACCACTACTTCTTTTTCTCTTTCCCCGGGACTTTTTTCTTTTTAAAACATTCTTGCCCTCCCCTGCCACTCCCCCCGACTTCATGGATTTGTTAGGAGGATTCTCTCCTGCCCTTTTCCGTTCCTCGCAAAGTAATTTTCCCTAGGTTCTTCCGCTTGAGTACGCGTTAGGCACCCCTCCCCTTCCCACCTGCTGTCTCATTCTCTCTTTGGCGGCACAGAACCATCATCCCTTCTTTTTCTTTCTGAATTCTCTCCCCCCGACTTAGTCGTCTGGGCCTCTTTTTTCTTGAGATGTCGAGTTCCAGACTCCTCCCCCAGAGCCAGTCCCCGTCTCCCCAGCTCCCCTTCCCTTACCTCTCTACACATTAACAGTCTAGTAGGCAGACGCAATGTAAACCCCTTTTAGCCTTCCCTGGTCCCCGCTCAACTTCAGTCCCTGCTCGTTTTCTGCTAGCTGCTTTTCGCTCTCTTGTCCAGCCCGCGTTGGGGTCTTTCTGAATAGAACGGGGTCATTCTTCCCTTGCCCCTTCCATTCATGCCGCTGCTTTATCGGCAATTCTCGCTCGTTCTCCGCCGTTACACTCCTTTTTCCTTGGAGACCCCCCTTCGCAATTTTGGGGCCCTCTCTTGTTGGACCCCAGGTGAGTGATTTGCCGCAGAAGAACTTTCCGCCTTTCCTTTTTGTCAAGCTTCCTCCCCCCACATGAAGCGGTGTGTTTCTCGCCGTCTCTTCGGTTTCGGTGCCGACAATTAGTAGCCTCAGGTTGCAGGATTTACCTGATGTTTCTCTTGAGCTCAAGTTGCCTTCGGTTTCTCTTTTCTCCGTCGGAGCCTTTTTGGATGCCAGCCGACCTCCTCCCTGGTGTCTCCCTTGCCTTTTCCGTGAATAATAACTCCTTTTTTTCCACAGTCCCCCTCCTTGAGGTTTCTGCGTTTAGTTTCTCTTTTTTGCATTAGGTCAAGATGTTCGACGGATTGGCTTGCCGTTCTTCCGCTTTTTGCGGCTTTTGTCCTCCGTCTTCCTGATAATGCCTCCTCCCCTCCCGCTAGCGAGTTTCCCTCTCTGCTCTTCTAGCCCCTTTGCCGAAGTACCGGTTTGACGGCTTGAAACCAGGCCCGCGACCGCCTCGATTCCCCCGACACTTCTTTTTCCCCGCTCTGATAATGATCACAAGGACTCTGGACCCTCTTTTTGATAAGAGGAAACATAATAGCGCTGTCCTCCCTTTTTCCCCCCTAAGGGAAGGATCGTACGTCCTCTTGCTCGCCATGCTCTCCCTCCCCTCCTTTGTTTACCCCCTTGTTCCCCTTGCTCTCTGCTTCCCCCTTAGGTATATTCTATTCCTTACCCCCTTTTATAGGAGGCGTTCCTCGGCAACAGCTCTTTTTTTTTTTATTCTCCGCTCTCTCTTTCCAGTTTTTTTTTCGCGATCGGCCTCGCGGGGTGGCCTCAGTAACGCCATGGCACTTTTGTGGACTAAAACTGACATCTATACTTTCCGCCCTGCAGCCGCCAGGTACACACGGTTGTCCTTTTTACCTCTTTCCCGTGACTCTTTTTGCTAGCAAGAGGCTCGATCTCGTACTGCCGATTTTGGGTTCCCCCCCCTTTATGATCTTTTTTACCACTTCCCAAGCGTTTTAAGAGATCTTTTCTCCTGTCGTGAGGAATCTCCAATGAGTTTGCATCGAGGCCGGCTCGGACGCCCTACCCCTTTGGAATTCTCCCAAACCTTCTGTTTCCCCCGCTTTTTTCCTTCTTCCGATCCCCGCATATGCGGTTGCCGCCCGAGCGTCTATTCTGGGCTATTGATCGAGATTCGCGTTTGCTTTCAACCATCGCCTATTGCGGGAGGGCGGCGTCCGCCCCCACTTTCCCCTCGGCTTTTCTTGAGCCTGAGTTTGCGCCCTCCCCCTTTCCTCAAGGGATGATGTGCACCACCGCGGTGGCTTCCCGTTTTGCTCGAGCGACTTGGGTTTTGTTGCTGCTGCGCATCAATCTCTTTTTAGTCCTTGCTCTTTCATCTCCCCTCATCTTTCCTCTTTTTTCTCCCTCTTGAATTGTGGCCGCTCCTTACCGAAGTGTCTCTTCCCCTAAGAAACTCGCGGCGTGACCAAAAACCCCCTTCCTGCTTTTTCGAATGAGTCTCATCTTGCCACTCTGAAGGCGGACCCCCCGTTTTTCCCTGCAAATTCCTTCAACACCTGGCACCTACCCTGGGAGTCTCAATGAGAGTCCAAAGTAGTTGAAGTTCCTTTTGGATAGCTTTTTGGGCATCTGCATTAGTCGAAGGGAACCCTTGAGTTAACGAATCCCCCTTGCCCTTTTCCCCCCCCCCCTTTTTTTTCTCTACTTCTTTCTAGTATCGCCTCACCCCGCGATCTTAGCTCTGGGATTTTTTTCTCTAGGTGGTTTTCTGTTTCCCCCAGGGAAGTCGTGTTTGAAATGGTCTTCCCCTTTGGTCGAAGGTGGTGACCTTAATTTTTTTCCCGAGTCCGTTTTCCTTTTCAGTGTTGTTAGAAGGGGACTTCTGGCTGGTCTCCCTGGTTCGAATTCGAACCTTCCTCCCCTTTAGATATAATCTCGGGGAGGCTCCCACATGTCTCTTTGCCGTTCCTCGTTCGAGACAAGTCTCAGGCCATTGCTCCCCCACTTCGGGGTACTAATTCCGTTTTCAGGGGTTTAGAATCTAACGTCCTCCCCTTTCCCTTGATCTCCCCCAAAATGGTGTTCCCTCCCATCCGGATTTGAGACGTAGAGGCTCGCCCTGTCCCCCCTGCCGCCCTATTCATTTTTGTGGTTTCCCCGAGTGTCGTCATTCGGTCGCGCCCGACGCGCTTCCCCTTTTCTAAGTCCTTCTTTTTTTCCAAATTCTTCAAATCCTCGGACGTAGGTTTGGTTCCTAAACTTCTCAAGACTTCCCTCGTGCAGGTACCTCTGAGGCGTATTTTGTCCTTTGTCCAACTGCGTCCGGATCTATGCAGGGTCACTCCCCTAATTTCTGACCATAGATTTCGCTCTTTTTCCCCTTCTGTCTTTAGCTGTGGATAATCTCTCTAGTTATCCTCCTTTTTTTTTTCTCCTCTTCTCTTCAGCGACAGCTTTTTTTTTCAATCTGAAACTAAATAGGGCATTGTCAGATTTTTTGCTTGTTCCTTTTTTTTTCTTTCAACTTTTTTACCCAATCTGCGCCTTCCAGTCCTCCCTGGCTCCGCCTGGTGAACTGCACCACCCAAGTCCGATTTTGTTTCTCTTTCCTCCGTCGGCCTTCAACTGAGCGGTTTTTTAAGCGTCCACCCTGACCCCCCCCTCCCTTCCCTTTTCGTCTTTTTGCATGATTCCGATCTTCTCAGTAATATTTCGCCAAGTCCATTCGTGTGATTTTCTTCTTCGCTTTCTTTTCGAACCCCTTTTGGCCCCATTTTGTCCCTGCTGTCGTCCATTTCCCTTCCCTTTCTGCATCTCTCTTCGAAGTCCCAATCTCTCTCTCCTTCGAATTCTCCGCCCCGAGCTGAAGTGTCCTTTTCTTTCTGCTTCTCTTCCCTGTTCCTCTGCGCCCCCTCGCCAGTCCACCCCGTCTCCAGCGTACTGAAAGTGACCGTCCTTAATTCACCCTTCAGCACATCGGCCCCTCTTGGGGAACGCACTCCCCCCCGGAGACCTTTCCCGTCCTTCCCCCCTCGCCGTTTTCCAAGCTCGGTTTTGCTGGCTCAGACTTGATTTTCTCCGTATTATCTGATCCCGTGATGCATTCCCTTTTCCATTCAACAGCTTTGCACGTTTTACGCAGCTTGCTCTTTTCTTCTTCTCCATGCGAACTCCTCCATCCAGTTCCGTACCCTTCATTTTTTCAGCCGAGACCGAGCCCGTTGTCTCCCACTTTTTCAGAGGTGGCCCAATAGGTTGAGCATCTCCCCCCCTCTTCTGTGCATACCCTCTCCAGGCTATATGCCAACCAGGGGAAATTGACTCGCGCAGAAGGAATCCACAGTAACCCACTTAGGGTTCCCTTGCTTAGGAAAGAAAAGTTCGGATCGGCCTTTCCCAGTTCTCATGTACCGTCCAGTTTATACTCCCGCGTTGCCATGGGCCTGGTGTTGTCTTTCGTTGAGTTTCACTTTTTCCCTCCCGTGGCGAGTGCGAGGCCTGGTTGATGCTTCAGCTTTTCTCGCCGAATGCACAGATGAGTTTCATTGTTCACTTTACGCTGACACCTTTCCCCCCTCTTTCTTTTTTCCCCTTTTAGGCCTTGCCGGCGGAGTGCGCCAACTAGGGGCTCGCTTTCTTTTCTGACTCCTTCTTCTTGCTCTCGTTCCCTAAGAAGATGTATGCTTTTTCCTCAGACGCCCCTCCTCTCCCTCTTCTCGAATTACAGATACCCGCGTTCCCGTCCTTCTTTCTTCTCAGAGCTCCGAGCCAAATTCGGCCCCCCTCCTTCCGGGTTTTTCGGAACTGATTTTAAGTTAGTCCGCGCCCGCCTCGCGCACCCTTCCCCCCTCTGAGTTCCCACCGTTCCTTTTTTTTTTGATTGATCCTGATCAAAGGATCGCGGACCCCTCGTCCGCTTTTTGAACAGCAGAGTCCTATCAGCTATGCCGGGCATCATCACCCCCGCAGTGTCCGCTTTCTTTCTTCCTTTTAGGCCCGTGCCTTCCGCTTCATCGGCCTGAAAACACTGTTCCAAGTCTCGGAAGTCCCTTTCGCGTCCGTAAAACAAGGAAATCGGGAGATATACTCACCTTCTTCAGATGGAACTCTTGGGGGCTGGCTCCCAACACAGGACTGATTGCCAGGTAATGCCCTTTCAACTCTTGCTTCGAGATACTCTTCTCATCCCTTATTGTGGTGTTGAGAGAGGATAGGCGAATGAGCTCTTTTTTTCCCTCTTCTCCCACCGGGATAATGGGTTGTTCCTACATTTCCAGTCAAAACCTTTTTCTCCCTTTCAGCGCAAGGGTCCCCCCTTTGTTTCTGAAGCCCGTGCGTGGCGCGATGGCCGATCAAGATGTCCTTAGATTCATCCTGACTAGCATGGATTTACAGGCATAGGTATTTCTTCTTCTGTATTAACCCCCCCGCCCCCCTCTTCCCCCCCTCTCTAATTTCGATCCTTTCTTTTTTCAGAACTCCCCCCTCCCTTTGTCCCTGTGCATCTCGTTCCTGGATAGGACGTCAACTCCCTTCCCATCCCCCTCCTATTGTGCCCGTCATTTTCTTTTTTTTCAGTCCCCAAGCCATGCTGGGACCGAGGTTGATTTATAGTAGAGGCATTCCTTATCTTGACGGAGCGTTTACAACCCCCCTTTTTCGGAGGTCTCGCGTTTTTCGTACCCTCTTCCAAAAGCTGACTCCACGAGTTGCTCCCTCGCTTTTCAATCGTTTCCCCTTCCTTTGGCTTATGGCACCCCCAAAAACGCTTTTCTGGCACTTTTTCCCCTCACCTGCCAGCCTCTTCTGCTTCGTCATCCCTCTGCTAGGTCAATCAACCCCTGTGTCCACTATCGAAGCTTCCTTTTTGATTTCCGCTTCTTCAAATCCGTGAAATTGCCCCCTCCCCTTCTCGGCCGCCCTTCTCCCCACGCACTCGCGGCTCAGCACCCCCAACTCCTGTCGCATTTGAGAGACCTCCCCGAGGAGGAAAATATGAGTTGCGTCACATGATCCCCCCCTGCACACTGAAAGTTACCCAAACCATTTTCGCTGCGAGTGTCAAAAATATTTCCTGCTCCTTGGCTCTTTCGTGGACGATTCCCCCCTTTTGGAATTTAGGAGGGTGAGCAACGGGCAAAGCGAAGGCCTTTCGTGATACTAAACGGATAGATATTTTCGGGCCGTTTTTCTCCAATACCTCTCTTGGCTGCGAGCTTCTTTTTGAGCTTGTTTCGAGTTTTCCTTTTCCCGGGCCGTACAGTCGTATGCCGGTTCAGCGTCAGATTGGTGCTGTTAGTAAAGGTTTCATTTTTTTCCGATTCCCTCCCTTTAGACGCGTTTGAGGCTGGAATGTTGGCTGGTTTCTTCTTTCTTTCCCCATAGGCCCTATCAGACTCGACCCCCGCATACTCTAAGATCGGGGCTTGGCTCCGTTATGACCTCTTCGATTGGTTTTTGTGCAGATAATACCTGAGAACTTTTCTCACCTCTACAGCTTGATACGGTCCTAAATGCAGGGGTTCCTCCTTTTTGCCTAAAGTTGCCGCCTCGAGAACCCCCTTTTTAATTGTCCCTCTCTCTTTCCCCCTTTTCTTTCGGAATCTGCCTCAAAAAGAAAGGTGTTCTTTTTGAGTGTCCCCTTCAGGAGACATTTGCTCCAATGATAGCCAAGTCGAGGCGAATGTCACTGTGTTCAGACCCCTTCTCCGGGAACGTTTTTTTGTCCTTTCCCCCTGCTGAGCACGTGAAATGATGTCTTCACACTTTTTTCTCTTGGGCATTTTTTTCCGCTTCGACCAAGATATGCAGGGCAGCATTTCGCCCATCTGACAATGAAACCTTTTCTCTCTTTCTGATTTCCCTTTGTTGCTGTTTG
>Ga0179593_1397451_pt1 | contig 16577 bp, 18 predicted proteins | sample CZODoug2_1_08_16_FD_185931 | JGI IMG/M metagenome (GOLD analysis project Ga0179593, IMG submission 185931) | Vadose zone soil fungal communities from Angelo Coast Range Reserve, California, USA - CZODoug2_1_08_16fungal (PacBio error correction) | ecosystem: Environmental > Terrestrial > Soil >... | reverse complement strand
TTTTTATGATTGTACTACTGTCTCCTACTGACCATTTTCTTTCTTGTGACCGTTATTAGGATAAGTTTTCTGGGTCCCTCAACAACACAAATCATTCGCAGAGTCCCTTAGCGAGTTTTGCTCGATTTTCTTTCCTCTTACCCTCTTCTTCCCTTTCCCCTAAGCCCTCTTCGCACCCCCGCTTCCAGTTATACTCGAGCCTACCGACTCGACCTCTTCCGCGCCGGTAGCTTTTTTTTTCAAGTGCCAGGTCTTTTCAGCATTCCTTCTTTCTTCTGTACGCCGAGTTTTGGCGTTTTCCCACTCGTCCAAGTAATACAAAAATTCCCCCGGCTCTTTCTTTCCGCGTTCGGTCGCACTACCCTATCTCATCTTTACCCCCTTTCCCAAACGTGATTCAATTATCCATTTCCTATGTAGACCCCTCTGACCAGGCGCATGACACAATGACCCAAAATCTTGTGCCCGCATTTCTACCTGTTTTGATTTTTGCTGCCTCCACCCCACGTTACCTACAGCCTCGGGCCGTCCGCTTTTTCAGTCTCCTCTCCCTTGCGCAGAATCCATCCATTCTTACCCACGTTTCGGGCCTTCCAAGTCTTTTTTCGACTCCCTTTTAGTATGAATTTTTCCTTGACTCCAATTGCACGATTCCAGTCTTTTCGCCCTTTCTCTTTTTCATCTTAAGCGCCCTCCCAATTGCACGGGTCGAGGATTTGATTGTCCAAAGGCAAGCGTGAATTTGGTGTTATAGAGTGTTGCTCCAGCGGTAGCCCTTCCCTTTCCATGCCTCCCTGCACCCTCGAATGGGTCTGCTAATTCGCTAGCTCTAAACCATCAGCCCCCCCCCATTACGTAAAGTCGCAGCCAAGTTTTTTGCGTTCCGCTTCTATGAGCCCTCATCGCCCCGTCGAATCGTTGAGAGTTTCGAAGTTCAGCCCCCCTTTTTGGTGGCAACGCGACAACCTTTTTCGACAAAAACCACTGTGTGCCAAGTCTCTCGTTTCCCTTTGTTACAGTCTTCCGGGCCAACCCCCTTCCTTGAGCCAACGATTCCATATGTCGCGCGATTCTGAAGTCCTGGTCCATTGATGAGCGACTTTATTCTCGATTTACCCCCTCCATGTATTTTCCCCGTCCGGACTACCCTTCTTCCCTACCCTTCCTTCTTCCGGAGCCGTCCGGGTGGTTCGATGCCAGTCGCGCCGGGAACTCTCGTTTTCCTCCCCCTCTTTAGTCAGCAAATCGGTATTTGTTTCCACAGACTATTCGTTTTCCATGTCTGAATGTCGAGACGTGCGGCATCTTTCTCTCTCCCACTCTTCGCCTTGGGTCTCTCCTGTCTGAAACTAAATGGGACAGCTTTCTCCGCGGTTTCCCCGGCGTACTAATCTGTAGGTGTCATCTTTTTTCGCCCCCTCCCCATAGAACTGATTTGAGACTCGATTTCATTTTTTTTTTGAGATCTCTTCCCTCTCGATTTTTTTTCCCTTTTTGGCAATCGGTCCCTCATCCTCCCCTCCCTTGCTTTCTATGAACGCGGACCATGTCTCTGGGCCCCCCTGCGAATATTTTGAAAAATTCCCCTCCTTCTCTACTGATCCTCAACGCTCAGTAACCGTTTCTTTCCCTTCGACCTGGGGAGGAATACGTCTTTTCGTCACCTTGGGTGGAGGTTCCCTCGGCCTTCATTATTCTACCACTTTGATTTGTGTACCCCCGACCGTTCTTTCTGTTCGAGAATGTTCCTTTTAGGCTTTTGCCTCTTACCTGTTTGTTTTTCATGGGTGAAAAGCCCTCCCTACTCCTTTCCCCCATGTTCGTTCGAACGTCCAGGTTGCTCCTAGTTGCGCGCGGGGATGCCTTAGTGAAAAAGGATGTTTTTTCCCTTCTTTTGGTGGTCGTTGATTTTTCGTTTTTTCTGGCTCCCGTGACACCCCCTATTTTGCGGCAGCTTATGGTGTATGGAGCTTCGCCTAATCAGAGAGCGCTCCCCACCCTTGAGTTCTTGTTTTCACTCCTTTTTTGTTTGCTTGATTTCGATTGCTTTTTTTCTTCGATCGTGTAGCATTACCATCTTATTTTTTCTGCCGCCGATGTTAACGTATATACTTCCTTGCCAGCTTCGTGTTTGTGCGGACTCGAGGTCTCTAATCCTACCTGACAATTTCTCCCCTTGCCCCGACATTTAAACCTCGGTCAATCGAAAACCGGGACGGTAGCTTTATATGTCGCCCAATTGCATTCGCCTCTGTATCGAGTCTTTTTTTTGCCCGAAGAACTTGACTTCCTCGGTCTGGTTTTTTTCGCCGCTCATGAGATTTCTGCGATCCTTTTTCCCTCCCCCTGTTGATTTTTTTAATCCGTTTCCTTCCTTCGGCACGGCAAAAGAAGTTTCTCCCCGGTCAACGGGAGCACCCATTGGCGCGTCCCATCCTGTGGCCAGTGATCCTTTCTCGCTTTGAGATCTTTCTGTCTAGTTGCGAAGCGTAGTGGGCACGGTATCATTTGTGGCGGTGCTCCTTTTGCCCTGTCTCGAATCCTTCTTTTATTTTCCACGACTTGACTGGCCCACGCGGCCGTATAAATGCTTAATCTTCTGAACTTATGTATACCCCCTGAAGTCCTCCCTTTTCTAAGCCCCCGGATTCGATTTCGGAGGAGGACAACTATGAATGCGTTCCATGATCGCGGACCTCCCCCGTCCCCGAGACTTCTTTCATTTCCTTAATTGTTAAAAAGCGCTCTAATTTTTGTTTTCGATCTTACGATTATCCGAATCTTTTCACATCCCCCTACACCATTGCTCGCATCCGCGTCTACACGTCTTTCCCGCTCTGCAGTCCTCAGCCCCCCCTTTCCTCAGTTTTTTATCTGAGATCTGGCTTGGCTTGCAGATTCCAATTTTTTCGCCGCGGATGCGCCGCAATTTGGAGTTTTGTGACCCGACGGCTCTTTAAGTCCCCCAACCCCCACTCGTCTGCCAAGCCTCTCTCCATTTTCTCTTTTTCCGTCGGCAGACCGAGTGGCTTCGTTTTGTGCCCCACGTTTCGGATTCCGCCCACCCGCCTTGACTTTCTCGCCCCTCTTTTCCTATCTTGCTGCGCCTGGCGGAATATACTACCTTCAAGGGGAAAGCCTCGATGATGTCACCGTTTCTTTCTTTTCTTGGTCACAACTCTAATTTTCGCTGATCATGATCTGCTCTTGAGACCTTGGATTTCGAACTCACCTTCCCCTTTTTCCCCTTTCCCCCCATGAAAGAAAGCGTCCCTTCGGCATTTTCTTGTGCCGAAAAACGATAGACCACTCCCCCCCAAATGACGTTTCCTTTTAACTCTTCTAGCAGACTTACCCTTCTATGTCAATAAGCCTACAGACACTCCTTTATAGTCTCTCTGCTTACTACCTCTTCCCTTGCGAGCCCCAAGTCTACCCCATCCCCTCGTGTACGAGGTTCTTTTTGCCTCAATCCGCTTCCTCATAGGTTTCTAGTGACTCAAATTCTCAATCTCCCCCTCCATTTGGTTCCCTCTTTGCAATCGGAGCTCTTTCCTTTTTTGTGGGGTGGGGGGGGTTTTTGGTTTTGGTGTTTTTTGTTGTGGGGTGGTTTTTTTGTGGGTGGGTTGTGTTTTTTTTTTGGGGGTGGTGGGGGTGGTTGTTGTTTTTTTTTTTTTTTTTTTTTTGGTGGGGGGTGCCCTTATCTAGCGCGCCTCACCCCTTGCGTGCTCTATATGATGTCCCTTTCCGTTTTTTGGACCCTCAAGCCCTCCTCTGTGTGCGGATAGAGTGCTTTTATCTACATGTTGCGCAGATTGGAGAATACAAGTGGAACCTCCCCCTCGATTTGTCTTGGAATTCCTTCCCCGCGCATCCACTCCACCCCGTACAGTCTCTTTACCCCTATGTGCTGGCCATTTCCTTTTCATCCCCCCCAGATTTCAGCATTGTTTACTTTCCTCCTAAAGCCCGGAACGCGACACCTCAGAACCAAATCCCGTCGTGCCAGGACCTCCCTTTCTTCTCACTTCTAATCCCCGTTAGAGCCAACATTCCCCCCTTCTCGATCCCCTGCTTCCGTTCTCCATGTCAATTGTAGCGTCTATACCCTTTCCCCTTCCGGTCATCTCATGGATCAGTTCCGCTTTCTAGTTTTCGTGTGGAGACGCTTTTGCCCCCTACTTCCTAGGAAAAGTATACCTCCCCCCTTGCGTCTCCACTGGCGGAACTTTATTCCCTTAGTTTCTTTTTCCAAAACCGTTGACTTCGCGTTGCCTTTTTTTTTTTAGAGAGTGTCATTTGCCGATGACCCAACTCTTTCTCCTTTTTGCCCGCGCGCTCGAAAAGACCGGTTGCGCTATCTTTCGTTTCGTTCTTTTAACGTGGCTCACCCCTCTCCTTTCTTTTTATCTCTCTTCTTTTCCTCCTCTGTTTTTCCCCCGCGATTGATTGCCCTCCTCACGCGTTACCCTTCCCCGCCAGGACCTCCGGGACCTCTTGTCCCCCTTTTTCCTAGGCTTTGCACTGCGATCTTTGCCGTTCTGCTCCCTAAGCTCGAAATTTGACTACGTCCCACGTCCACGGCTCTTGCTAATCCGAACTTTTTTGGTACCTTCCCTTTTCGAGTCCAGTGACGGCCGCTTTCTACCTTTCCCGCGCGGAACTGGAATATTCCCTTTCGTCCTTGATACCCTTTCTTGCTGACCCTTTTGGTCCTATGAAGACTTTCTGCTTCCTTCTGGGTCCTAGGTACTCTTCATTTCCCCCTCCCGGCGTACCTTCAAACGTCCAAGCGGTTTTCTTCTTTTCCTTCATATTGCGCGTCTTCCCCGGCAGGAGTTCATCTTCCTGTTTACTTTCATGAAATCGCTTTTTTTTTTTTCGTTTTCCTTTTTTTTTTGGCGTGGATCTTTCTCGACTTCATCGCATCTTTCCTCAACTCTTTTCTTTTTTTTGTGCGTGGCAGCTTCGCTGCGGTCCCGCGCGCCTAACCACTTGACTAAGCAGGACCCGGCGTTTTTTCGGCGAGGCGCTGCATTCCTTCTAGATTTGCGCAGTCACCCCTCTTTTGTAGAATTATCTTCCCAACTTTAACCTCTGTACCCTTATTCCCCCTCACCTCCACGGCAAGAAAGCCTGGTGTTCATTGCCACGCTTGCCATCCCTCTTCTTTCACCCCCCTTGCTGCCTTCCTCGTCTGAAGGTCACCTCTGCATGTTTTCACTTGCTCTGTGTTACACTTCGATTCGGCGCACCTTTTCAATGTTACTCCGTTCCCTTGGATGTCCCCCTCTCAACTTTCCAGAGGGTGATGATGGTCCTTCGTACATACGCCCTTTAAATCCGACTGTGCTGTAATAGGCCGCTTATTCTTAGACCCCCTTTTTCTTTTTTTGGCGACATTATTGTCCTGTGAGCCAAGGTGGAAACCATTTTTTGCATGGCTTAAGTTGTTTTCTCTGGGAGCCCTTGCATTCCTTTCAGATTTCCCTTTTGTTTGAAAGAATCTGGCCCTCCGGTGGTGGTGCTTGCTTGCTCTTAACTTTCCCTCACAGCTTTTTACGCCTTTATTCCTCCCCCCCCCAAAAAACGTGACATCGCGGCCTCGATCATACCTTACAGTTTTTCATCGCGCTCGTTGCTTTTCCTCTCCCTTTCCCCCAGACTGAGTCTTTTTCTCGTGATGGAAATCTTTGCGCCTTTTGAGGTCAAATCACGCTTTTCCTCCCCTTTCCTGCGAGCTCTGCGAGGAATTCGCTTCCCCTCCCCCATCTTTTTCGACTTTTTTAGTTCCCTTTTCCCTCTTCCCCCTCATTTTCAACTTCCCCTGCGGGCCTCCGCGGTCCACCTTATCTCGCAGCCGCCAGATCTCTCTCTTTTCCCTGTGTGTTGTTGATGTTTCTTGTTTTGATGTCTTATTTTGAGCTCCCTATGCGCCTCAATTTTTTCCTACCCCCGTAACGATTCGGATATTTAACGACCTCTCCCAAAATTAGTCTGTCCCAATGCTTTTCGTTAGGGTCTTTCTCAGACTCTAGCGTTTTCCTTTTCCCTCTTCCTGGACCCTCCCCCCCCGCATTCGCAAGATTTCGCCTCTACTACCGGTATCGAATTTGGGAAACGGGTGGAATTTGCCTCCCACCCTACCGTCCAGGGTGTCTTCACCTTCTTCTTGTGTTAAGAAGGTGTGCCAATCATCTCGTCAAGTCGTGATACGGTCTGGCGTCGCCGCCGGTCGCCACGATCCTTTTTCCCAACGGATTTAATTTCCATCAACCCCGTGCACTTGACTCCTCTACCCCAGAACTGTGCGCCCCCGAAACCTGTGCGACCACTGAGTTGACCTCTTCCCCCTTTTTTTCTTTTGAGCCTCCGTTCCATCTGTCTTCTTGTCCAGTGGTGGCCTGCACTGCAATACTTCCACGACCAGCACATTTTCTCTTGATGCGTTAATCGATCGACACACTAACAACTCGTTCAACTGGGCATCACAGGTGATCTACCTTTAATATCCTTTTCATTCAGCCTGGTCCTCCCTTTTACGTCTACAGTACGGTGTTCTTTCCATCCTTCTGGCCTATCAGCGCGCCCGTACAACTTGGGCACGCCTTTGCTAGATTTAATGCCCCTTTTCTATCCCCCCTCATTGACCCCACCTTAATCTTGCTGCGTATAGCGTCTTAACCCCTACGTCGGCGGAAGATTTGACCGGCTACCAGACTCTCTTTTTTTTCTCCCCAACTATGAATACCTTCCCCGAGAGGAAAGCCCACGAACTTTACTCTCCGTCCGCTTTAGGCTCCTCTCTTCCCCCCCCTTTGATAAGCTGAACGCCCACGCCAGCATTGCGGCTCCTGTCGGTAATTCTGCAGCACGATCGCGAAAAAATTAAGGAACCCACCAATCAGTAGGCGGACCACTTTTCCTCTGAACTCCCTCCGGGAATACCCCTCATCAGATCAACGCTTTTTCTCGAAGGGCCCTTTATGAGCCGCCGTCCTTTTACGCCCTCCCTTTCATTCCCATCCAGTCGGATCCAGGAGCCTGTCTCGTTTTCCTTCCGCATGGCCTCGCTCATGGACTTTTTTTTAAAGGATACCTTCCCCCCCCATCTGTTTCCTTTACTAGTTCTCAGCCCCGTTTGTCGCCCATTTTCTGCGTTTTTCCTGTCGAGCTTTTGGACGCATGCTTCTGTCTTCGGCCGCGCGTCTTCCACTGGGCCAGAGTTTCTCCGGGTTTTTTTTCCCCCCGGCGTGGGAACGTGAACTACCATCTCCCGTTCTTTTTTTTCTCTTCTCTTTAACCTTCCTTTTTGTGAGATAGATCAAAGCTTTGCGATCGCAATCCTACACCCTGACACCCTCTGACCCGCCCACCCCAGGAGAGTTTCGATGACCCGAGCAGCGGTTTCCCTTTTTTTCCTTCATCGTACCATCATTTCTCCTCCACCCGACCATTCCCGCCCTGCGTCAAGTCAACTTGTCTTTTCCACGGTCAGCGATACCAACTCTTTCTACTACATCGTTCTTGGTCAAACTGGGTTCGGTCTCCCGTACTCTCCTTTCCCACGCTGCGGCTCCGTAAACTTTTTCTTTTGTAGAGCCTGGGTCACTGGATTGAGATTACATGTTAGTGCCGGTGTAATCGCCTCATTAGTCTCAATTTACCATGGATCTCACGGTTGATCGAGATCTATCTTCCGCGAGCTGGTATGCCCGTTGCTTTCCTCGGAAAGAAATTGAAGGTCTTTCCGCTTTTGTGTTTGGTCGCGTGTCCTGCTACTGATGCGCCCTGCACTATCCCATGGCCTTTTCAGAGTATGTTTTTTTTTGTTTTTCAGCTTTCCTCTCAGAGAGACACCCCCCGCGACCCGCGGAAATTTTTTTTTTTTTCTTTCCGTTCAGTTTTAAAGACACAATTCGTTTTCCTTTTGAGACCAGGGATTCTACAGCTCTGGTCCGGGAATCACTCCATCACGGCACACGACCGCTCTTCTGATTTGACTCCCCCCCCTCTCACCTGATCCACTACAGACCCTCTCTCATCCCCTGCGGGGTAGTCTTCAGCTTCCAATCCCTGCGTCCCTCTGTGCCCGACCCTGTGTCCTTTAGCCTCGTGTTAACCTCATCTCGGCGCAAACCATGACAGTTCAGTCATCCCCTTTTTGCTGACCGAGAACCTCCTTCCATCTTTCTTCGTATTCTTGCGCGGACTGCTTTCCTCCCGCGAGAGGATGCAGAAGAGGTGGTGGATAATTGTCTCTTTTAGCAAGAAGATCATTTTTTCCCCTCCATTTATGGAGTCCCATTGTTTTCCCCCAATGACACTTCTTGCGGTCTAGACCCTCAGCCACCTTTTTATAAAGTTGTTGGGGTAACTGGCCTTCAAGATGAGTGGGGTTTTCTGCTGAATGTGAAAGGTTGCTTGGAACCCCCCTTCGAGTTTCCTTTATTCCTTTTTTTTTACCCCGATTCTGTCCGATTTGTACCACGCCCCCCGCGTACCCTTCCCCCATTCCCTTTCTTCCTAATAACCTCCCGGAGTCTCTTCCTTCAACCTTCTCCTTTTTAGCGGCTATTGAGTAGGTTATGCGTGACCCACTGGTACTTCGACCCTTCATTTTCTCCTTTGCAAGGGGACACTCCTTCCACCCCGGTCTTCAGGCTCGCTTAACCTTCTCGAATTTGGGCCCTTCATTTGATTGTTTTCTCTTTCTTATTACCTGACTCGTGCTTCCCCCAACGGCTGGACCCATTGCGTCTTACCACATATGGACTCTTGCCAGCCTCTCCATACTTCTCCCTTTGTTGTTGTTTTTTTTCTACCCTTTTCCCCTTACTGTGAGCGCGGATGCGCAGCCTCTCCCTTTTTTATAATCCAAGAATAGCACCCCCCCCCCTTTTCGTTGCCCCGCAGCAATTCCTTTCGCAGAAATAGTCTTTCTTTTTTTTTTTGTTTTTCCATGCCCAGATCAGCTTCCTACACACCTTCGCCATCCAGCGAGCCCCGACTCACTGAGCCCCTTTTCAGAGATATGTGGAAGGATTTCCCGTGCTTTCCCAGATTAAGCGATCTTGGAAGCGTAACAATCCCGCCTTGCAGTTGTGATAAAACCTTCGTTGACGCATTCTCTTTCCTCTAATAGCCCCAACTCATACACCTACCTGTCCACTCACTTGCAATTGTCCAGACTTGCGTTTTTTCCCTTATCGTCCGTTCCTAACAACTCTTCTTCCCCCAGCAAAACTGCGGTGCCCGCCATTTCCCTCCTTCGTCCCCCCTATTTCCCCCAACCGCTGTGCACGTTATTCCCCTGCCCCGCAACCGGCTCATCAGCGCGCTAATTAATCCCTCTAAACCATCTACTAAGGTATGTCACCTCGGTTCTGTTGCATCATCCGCCCTCTTTTAGATGAATTTGCTACGCAATCTATTGTAAATGCTAACCTTTTACGGGTTCATCCTGTGCTCCCGTTCTGACCCCCCTCTTTTCCCATCGCCGCCCGACAAATTGCCGAGAGTAGTTTGACCAATTTTTTTAGGTGAATAGAACTCCCCCCCTCCTTCCGTTGCGTATAGTGCATCCCGGACAGCCTGGGCGCACCTTCCTCCCTGGGCTACGCAACTAGAATTCTTTCCCTAGCATAATTCACTCTGCCCGAGCTTCCCTCCCCCCTTTCCTCGTACAGTCTCCTCTCCGTGCTGCGCCTCGAGCGGCCTTCACTCGTACCGGACAACAACAGACGCTTGTAACTTTTCTGACACGATGAGAATCAATCAGACCCTCCGACCAGACAAAGATTCCCCCCCCCCCGTCGGCCAAGGAATTCTCATAATTGAACCTCTTGACTACCCCCAAACTGCGATCCCTTCCCTTTGTCTCTCGATCCCGAATGGCTTCTTTCTGCAGTCACTTGATTTGATCTAGCCGTTACCATTCCTCCTTTGAATCCCCTGTGGTATTTTCCCCGGTCTTTACCGCTTCCACAAAGGTTTTCCGAGCCGCGGTTGGGTCGAATACTGCGTCCCTCTTTTTTTTTTTTCCACTTTGTAGCCTCCACTTTTTTCCTGCGCGAACTTTGCCCCGTTCGTTGAATTCACACCCCGTTGCTCTTTCTGGAATTTTTCGAGCGTTCTGTCTGTTTTTTTTTCTCTTCAAAAATTTGCTTATCCAAAGTTTCCGCGGGCCTCTCCGTTTTCTGATAGATTCAGTAGTGTATTTCATAATTCCTTCTCCTTTTCAGTTTCCTACTCCCTCCGTTTTGTTTTTGTTTCTCTCAACTTTTCGATTTTTGCCTTCGCAACATCGTTACCCCCGTCCCTTCCCTTACCCCGTCCAAACCGGTCACCTCTTTTCGAGCCGCGGCTCGGTTGCCACTGCGTCACCTCGGCAACGCCCGCCCCGTCTTCAACGGCTTTTTTTTTTGTATCAACGTACCACTGGGCGCGAGCGCCATTACTTCCCAGCGGGTCTCTTCTCCCGTCCCCCATTTCTGTCCTAGGGTTGGCTACGGACCACTCACTGCCCTTTTCTCTGGGAAAGTATTTTTGATGACTGCTACCCTCGGATAAGACTTGCATCCAAAGGAAACTGGAGCAGGAAGCCTTTTTATGCGCAAATATCGGTATCGTTGCGCGCTGGTATGACAGGATGGTTAGTTCCCCTTCTATGGATGGCCGCTTTTGTTGTTTTCTCTCGTCTTGAGTCTCCTTATCTTGCTGAGATTCAGACTAACCGCACCAATAAGATTTTTGTCTTAGTCTTTCACTCCCTATTTCCTCATAGAATCCACCCCTTTCGATCTGTAAGCTAATTTGAGTTTTTGCTGATTAATGAGTAGTATCTCTCCCCCCATGAGTTAGAGTATGTTCCTAACTATGGCCGACACGCTTCAGCCACTTTTTAACCCCCTTTTTTTGAGGCCGGCTTGCTCCCCACAGGGCTTTCCCCCTAACTACGAGAAAAATTCTTTTTTTCTCTTAGGTCCTCCTTTTTTTTCCTCCTAGTCACATCCGGAGCCCTCTCCCCCTCCACGTGCCTTCGTGTTTTGATTCATGGCGCAGCTCACAATCTACTCAGGTCCCGCTTCCAGTCCTTTTCCCTGACCTCGTGACTCGAGGTGTTCTATTCTTGCTCGGCGGCTAGGAATTCCCTAATTCTCTTTGTGAAGTAGGTTGCTGGTTTCGGCCGCTTCTGAGGAAATGAGTACCTTACTGGTTGGACCGCCATCTGTTATGCGCCCCAAGAGTTTGTCCCGCTCTAGCAACTCTGTGGCCTGCCTGTTCTCTCAGTTTTTCTCTAAATCGCCCCTGCCGTTCAGCTTCGGGTGTGCCTTGAAAGAATATTCTTGTGGTTCTTTCCCGCGTTTCCCGCTCAGCCGCTTTTTTTTCCCGATGCCGGCTCCCTCCCACCAACCCCGTTACCTCTCGGCTTCTTCGATCCTCCCTCCTCCGCTCTACGCGCCGCTCTTTCCCTACAGTGTTAGCTATCGGGGAAAATCCGCCTTTCCCTCTCTTGCTGCTCTTCCCGTCCCCTTTCGATTATGTTCTCCGCTCCTTCTACCCCTTCAAATTGGGAAGACTTTTTGCTGTTTTTCCTTTTACGCTTTCATCGTGTCCCACACAGGACACCTTGCCCTTGCGCATCCGCTTCAAAACGTAAATGGAACCTGCTTCCTCAAGTCCCTATATCTTCCTTGGTTTTTGAGAGAGATATGGCTTCAGCTATTTTGTGAGCTGGTGATTTTTTTTGAGCCGTCCAATTTGGTTTGTGCCACTAGTCTTCATCGGTCCAGTTCGACCCCCCCCCTCCCCTCATTGTCTGCACCCCCCCCTTTTTTCTCTTCGGCTGCTGCGGCAGGTTACCTATTTTCGTACTCTTCCTGCCCGCTCAGTTCCAGACCACACCCTTCGACATTTGCCTCTGATAAATAACGTCCATCTCCCCCTTGCCCCTAGCCGTAGACTGCTTGCCTGACCTCCGGGCTGATCGAGCCCTAGTTATTTCGTAAGCCGTTGTTGTGGAGTGTTCACCAACTTCTTCTGTCACTGTCGTGATTACACCGGCCTTCCCCCCCTGGCGCCGGGGCAAGCTGCGGTCGGCACCGCCATCCCGGGCACCCTAACCGTGCCCTCCACACGTTCCAGTTCTACCCTCAAGAAGTCGTTTTTAGTCTATACTAGAACCGGAAGACTGCCAACATGGTTTTCTTTTGCTAGACCCCCTTCCTTTAGCATTTAAATGCCCCGATTCTTTTGAGATGAATAACTGCAGTATTAACGACCACCTTTTATTTTTCCTATCTTCCACCCCCCGCGCAGGAAGATCACACTCGTTTGTCCCGATTCGTCTTCTCTCCCTTGAATATATTTCATTTTTCATTTATAAATAGTGTAACACGAGGAATACGCCCCTTTTTTCTTTGGCCGTGCGCATTCGATCCTCTTAGCGCGCCTCCTCCCTCTGCGCTTTTCCGAGTAGTTACGCGTTGCATCGAAAGCTCCCCCCTGGGCGTGCGTATTTACTTTGTCGGCAAAGTCTCAAGATTTCGAACCTTTTTTCACTCCTCTGTTGTCTGCCTCAACCGGTCATTCCGCGCCGCGCCTCCACCCGTTCCTCGACATCTTGTTCTTCGCTAGCGAATTTTTTCTCCTGAACTTACAAGCAGACTCTTTTTCTAGTTCATCGCAAGCGCATCCTATCAGGAAAGCGACAACCTCACGTTCCCAAAAACCCCATCCCTTTTAATTCATCCACTTTCCTCTGAACCTCCTACGAGGCACATCGTCTCAACTTCCCCCCTGTGGCGATCTTGGACTTTTTGGATCCCCCGGGTTTTTTTCAGTATCGCCGATTCCCCTGCCCTCCATTATTCCATTTCCAGTCGGCTTCCCCGGATTGGACTCCGGTTAGGCCTCCTTCGGTGGGATATAGGACACTCTCTAGATACCCCCAAAGCTGTTCCGTTCACTAGAGCCTTTTTACCCAGTTCGTTGCGGACACTGCCTTCGTTGGGAATGTCTTGCTGTGGGTTCATTGATGCCCCCACCCCAATTTTTCCTTCAAGAAAGACTGTACGGGTTTTAGGTTAGCCTTGTGTGTGTTCCCCAGGTGCGAAGACTTCCATCCTTGATCTCTCTTCCCCATCTTTTTCGAGTGATCAAAGATTGCTCATTGCGCACCGTTCCATACGTTACTAACCGTAAACCCAGGAGACCCGTGGCCCCATTCATTTCTAGAACTCCCTTTCCCCTGATATTTTGCATACCTGACAATCGCCGCTTCGTCCATCCAGAATCTGTATTTAACGGATTTTCAGTCCCCTAGAAACTCCAACACTTTTTCGCGCAAAGTGCGAACATTGGAGGGTATACTTTCCCTTTTCGTCCCCTTTTTGCTTTTCCACTCGGGCTCTCAGTCAACTGAGACTTTTTTCGAACGTATGCCTTCTTTTTCTTTTTTCATGGAGGGACATTGGGTTTTAGGTACGACTTCCTATTTGCGACATCCAGTCCACGGGATCACTAGGAATCGTTCCTCTTTTTTTTTTCCCAGCCGTTCCAGAGAAAGCCTTAATCTCACGTTTTTGGTTTTTGAATTGTTGGGGTCTGATTTCGGTTTGTTCTTCTTGTCTATGCCCTATCCCCGCATCTTTCTTTGTGTTCCCTTTTGCACTGAATCCGAGGCGACCAACACTGGCGCTTTATGTTTAGCATTTTGACGTTTGTTTCCTGCTCTTTTTTCCGACTTTTCTCACACTAGTTTGTACCACTGGCCCATCTTTTTTTTGTTTGCAGCCCCGCTGTCATCACGCCACTCTATACCGCTTGTTTGTGCGGTTTTCTCTTTTCCACAGCCTCCCCCTTTGATTTTTTTTTTCAATTTCTTCTCCTCTATTCCCCATTCGCTTTCCCTTTCTTCTTCGTGTGTCCTCTTCAAGATACTGTCTCCTTCCCCTTTCGGCTATGGGTCTCGTTTGGATTCTTGGTAGTCCTTTTTCCAATGATATTATTGCTCATCCATTTCTTAGCACCTTCTTTTCGCCCGACTTCGATTTTTCCGGACTATACCCTAGTTGCCCACTCTCGTTTTTGTTTTGGGTCTTTCTGTTTTTTTTTTCCTCTCGCTTGCTATGCTCATAGATTGACTCGCGTATCAGCCCCCTTGTTGCTTTTTTCTTCATTTTTCGTTCCTAGCTTACGGATCACCAGGCCCGTGCCATTTCTGGATACTGGCGTTTGGAATTTTTCGTTTTGTGCAAAGAAACACCAGTTTCTTGCCGGCTGCATCTTCGTTTTTTTCGCCTTCTTCTGCCCTTTGCAGTTGGTATTCTGTCTTTTTTGTCCTTTTCTAGTCCCTGAAATGTAGCTCTTTTGTAGGGCGCCTTTTCTTTTTCCCCACGCCTTTGCCTTTTTTTCTATAGGACTTTGATCGCCTCTGACCTCTCTTTTTCCTCGTGCCCCCTTTCTCGTCCTTTCCCCCTTTTTTTGCATTTACGGCGGCACTCGGCTCTTCTTTTCACGTGTTTTTTTTTCCGTACCGATCCGCTGGATGCGCTTTCGCTATCCCCGCTTACGCCCTTTCTATGGTTTTCCTTCGCTCTGGCCCTTAAGGTTTTTCACCGCGCTTTTTTTCTCTTTCCCCTCTACTCTTTTTTTTCTGTTTTGAGTGATTTTCGTCGGACTTTATTTTCCTTCTCTCTCAAGTTCTTGAAGATTTTCTCTTGTTCCCGGGCTCTTCCCCATAAATCTCCGCACCCCCCATTAGCACTCTTCTTGTCGATTCTTTGCTTCTCCCTTGACATTTTCCATCTCTGTTTACAAACACATGCGTGTTCCTTCCACCTTTCCCCCCTTGACATGTCAGCGACTCTTTATTTTTGATCCTCCCTCACCGTTGTTGTGTTTTTCTGGTTTTTCCCCTTCTATTCTCGTTTTTTTTAATATTGCTAATTGGTGAGAAGCGGTCTGTGCCCTCTTAGATCTTTGTTGTGACCCCGCTTCTCTGTCGGAAAGTTTTGAATATTCCCCAGATTTTGTGCACAAGTCTTGCTCGCCTCCCCTCTTCTCGCGGCCGTCTGTTTAATTCCTGAACGTAGTGTCGACCGAGCTTCCCTTCCCGCCCGCCCCACAGATTTTTTCCGTTCCATTTCCCCTCCTCCCATCTTTTCTTTTCTTCATCGCAGGCATGTACTCCTTCCTCTTAGCTCACCCGGCACAACACGACCCTTCGATTCTTTTGCAAGCCTTCCGCCGACTTGTTTCCTCATGTAGTGTTTTTTCTTTTTGGGCTTTGCACACGACCGTGCGCGTTCAATGTCCCGAACATCCGGCTGGCGCCCGGGATGCTTTCCTAGCCTTTTATCCTCTACACAATATTTTTTTTTCAATTTTTCCACCCTTGATTGCCCTTACATGACCTTTTGCCCTACCCTTCCGCCCAACCGCTCCTCACCTTTTTAGGCCCCCAAAAAGATTGTCTTGCGCCCGACCCCACTCTTGGGTCCTTTCTTCTTTTTTATTTTCCACACGGATTGCTGGCCCTCAACCGCCTCTTCCGACCAAACTCCCTTTCCATCCCCGCGCGGCCCCTTCTACCCCCGTACGTTCAAGAATTACAACCCACATTCGTAGCTCCAATTTGTCCCAGTGTTTTTTACGCCCCTCCTCGTCCACCGGCTAAATCACTTGTTTTTTTTCTTATTTTTTTTTTATCGGTTTTTTTCCTTTTGGAGATCTTTTTTTTTTCATTTCAACATTTTGCTTTGGGTTCACGACTGGCCGAGTTTGACCTGTCTCCGGATTTTTTTTTTTCACATTAATTGCTCCTTTTCTTTTGTCCACTCCCCGCCCATCGTGAACCCCTCTAGGATTCATGCAGTTTGGCCGTACTCAATGCTTTTTTGACCCCCTAATCCCGGTGTGCTTGTTTAGTGGTTGTTTTTTTCCTTGTGTGGATTTCTTTCGTGGGAGGAACTCGGTTCTCTTTTTCCGCTCCCTTGCCCCAAAATTTGTTTACCCTCTTTCGAAAGTCATTTCGCCGCGCCTCCCTGCACCGTTCCAAAGTTTGCTCCCCAGCCTCTACGCCCTTTAATTTTTCGTTCCTCCCTTTCTTTTCGCTTCCCCTGCTGAGCGAATAGGGTTCTTCCGAAAACCTACCCTGCCCTTTTGGCTAGTTCATTGTCTGTTGTGGCCTTCTTTTATTTTGCTTCAGCTACTTTCGGACTTTTACCCCCAGAAAGCGTGTATTTTTTTCCCCCCCAACAATGCCCATTGCTTCGTATTTTTTCTTGTCGTACCCTTTTCCCCATGTTTTTTTTTTTTTTCCCTAGTGTTTGATTTTTTTTCTTTCCCTACGTGACAATTTTCCCTGGCCCCCCCGTCAACTCTTTTCGATTGTCCGGCGCCTGTGTTAACCCCTTTATGCGTTCCCCTCTTCATTGCGTTGTGACTCACCGGCCGTCCATTTCATTCTCCATGGTATCTCCAACTCCTGTTTGTCATATTTGCTCGACCCGTATTCTCTCCGGGTTCTCTTTCTCTTGTTTTCGTGTCTTTTCCCTCCGTTGCGAGCGTGA
>Ga0179593_1326237_pt1 | contig 16577 bp, 17 predicted proteins | sample CZODoug2_1_08_16_FD_185931 | JGI IMG/M metagenome (GOLD analysis project Ga0179593, IMG submission 185931) | Vadose zone soil fungal communities from Angelo Coast Range Reserve, California, USA - CZODoug2_1_08_16fungal (PacBio error correction) | ecosystem: Environmental > Terrestrial > Soil >... | reverse complement strand
TCTGCTATTTTCTTTTTCCCGAGGCCAGCGTTTTCACGGCCAGCCATAGACGTGCCCCACTCTGAGCTCTCATCCCTGGTTTGGTTAGTACAGATTTCCCACATGGGTCCCTTCTTTGCAGCTGCCCTTCTACTCTGTTGGAATTGAATTATCACCTTTTTTTTCCCGGCCGGACCTTCCCGCCGCTCTGGCCTCTTTTTTCCCTCGCCAATTTGACCTCCGTCTTTCACCCAGTGGCCTCGATTGAAGATCCTTGGCCGCGCTTCGGGCCCTTTTAGGACGTCTCTCCTTTTTCCTACTTCCTCTCTTGTGCCTCGGTTTTCCCCCTTTGGGTATTTTTCACTATAATTGGGCGCCCACGGTTTTTTCAGTCTAGGATCTTCCTACCTCTCCAAAACGCTTCCTCCCAGATCCCCCCGAATACATATCCTGTTTTTCCCCCTCTGATCTGCCTGACCTCACATGATTATTCGTGCCGGGGTTTTGAACTGCTCCCTCGCCTGCGGGTCCCCGTCTTCTTCCTTGACGGAAGCAAACCTCTTAGATGGCGTTGCGCAGTCTTGTCTTTTGTCTTTTCAACCCCTCCTTTCACTCTTCTCCAGCTTGGCGGATACGAGATTCTCCCTGACGCCACATTTTTTGATGCGGTGTGTATAGGAAGGGATTCTCCTTTTTTTGAGCTTTTTTCTACTCTGGGCCTCTTTCGCCTTGCTTGTTCCTTTTCATAAATCAGCCCTACCGCTTTCGGCTTTTTTGGCCCCCTCCCTCCGATACCCCCGTCATCTGGCTGTCCCCGGCAGAAGGCTTCATAGGCTGTCCCCCCTCTATCACCGGAAACCCTCTCCCTCCTTTACGGAAGTCTCGCAACCTCCTTCGCTGGGACCCTCTCCCGTCCCCCTCTACTTTTCACCACAATTCGTCAAAACTTCTTTTTTCCGCTCCTCCGCCTCCACCTCTCCGTCTACCCCTTTTGGCTTTATCCACCAAATCCTCCTCCTTCCCTGCCCCCTCTGCCTCGTCATCTCCGCTGTGCCGCTATCGATTTTTCCTTCTCTCCATCCCTGGGTCTAGAATTTTTCCCTTCCCTGCAAAGTGTGTGGCACGATTTTGACGCCATTTCCTCCCGTCCTGTCCTTCGAAGAGGACTAATAACCTGACCTTGCCCGCCACGATCCCTCCTCCCATCTTAATATGTGACTTTGTCCTCTCAACATCTCCACCAGGACTTGCCATCCAACCACTCTCTACTGATTTCCCTTTCCTTTATTGTGCTGACTTCTTTTGCACTCCCCTCCCCGCAATTCCCAAGTAAGACCTGGTCCCCCCCCCGGCCTGTCTTCCTCCATTCTGCTCGTCCTCCCTTCGATACCCCCCCCACCGACCTGGATGGTTCGCGACTCCCCGTTCTTTCTTCCCCCCCGTATGAGATTCAGTATAGATCATACTCCCCTCCTTTTGCCCATATGCGATGGACCGCGCCCTTTCCAGCCTTCCCCTCTGCGACTCTAACCCTCCGTTTACAGACCTATTAACTCCCCTCCTCGTGTTCTTTCTCCCCTTTCGGGACCAGTAGTCGACGTTCCGTGACATCGCGGATCGGTACGGTGCTTTCCAGGACGGTCCGATGTTACCCCTCTCTTTGTTCCTCACTCGCCTGTATTACCCTCCCGCTTCACCAACCCCCTTTTCCCCCCCCCCGCTTCCTTCTAGCAGAGTTCCTGTCCAGCCTTCCAACCCTTTCCCACCTGAAGGACTTCAAAAGACGGCCCTGCCACTTCATTTTCGGAAGAGGGACCTTTTCTTCCGATCTATGCGCTGTAAAACCCACCTCTTTTCCCCTGATTTCCGCTTCTCCGGATAGTTCTTTCTCCAGGCCCTTGTGATCTCTTCCTTAGCCCGGAAATCTGAGTCAGACCCTTTTGACCCGCTTCCCTCCTCTCTTTCATATTTTCTTCGCGGTCTTTTTAAGTAAGACGCTGCCGAAGATGCCTTTGTCCCCTCTTTCGCTTCCCTCTCCCCTTACTTAAGGTGTTTGAAACGTCTTGACCTCTTACTTCCGGTATTCCGGCGAGATCACCTTCTTTCAGGGAGGGCCATTACCGTAGAAAAACCAGATAATTCCAAAGTTCCAACTAGCCATGCTTTTTTTCTCTCTTCTTCCCCACAAATGTCCTCTCCTCAGTAGGCCTCCTTTTCCGGCCGGTCTCCTCGGTAGCAGCTCCAGAAGTTTGCCCAGCCCAACCCCTAGGTTGCCTGACCCTTTCCCGCAGTCCCCTGTGGTTTTTCGAAATGACGTCACCCCTCCCAAAAAATACCACAGCCCCCGTACAGCAGCTGCCACGCCGGAAGATGAGAACTTGCGCTAGACAGCCAAGCGTCTACACCTCTTATTTCTCGATAGTCCTTCATGGACTTTTTATGAGCCGTCTAGTCCATCCACTATCCCCTCCTCCCCCCGAATCTAAAAAGTGAACCACGGTAACCTTTCCTTTCAATTCCTGCTGGAGCGGAGCGTTTCGATTTTTCCAGATAGATCTCTCGCCATTTTGGTATAATCTTCCTCAAGCCTTTCACTTTTTTTTAGCTGAGCAACAGAACCTTTTGCCCATGCAGCACAGTTTACTAACTTTCTATTAACTCTTGCATACAATTTCTTCGCCCAGGGCCTGACCCCTTCACGAGCACCTTACGATATGTCTACGTTTTCAATTCCCCCCTGTCCCAGTTCCGCAAACTCTCCTCGCCCCTTCCCATCTGCGCAATGACAACCCAAATCCCGCACCTTCGGTCTCCCCTCCTTCCCCCTTCGCTGCCAGTTGTAGAAGGCGCGGTTCTTTCCCTTTTTTTTCGTTCTGTGCCCCCTTTCCTCCCCCCGCTCCTGACTTCAATGTGTGGTGTTCTCCCTTTAAGGACCCCCCCATAGTCGCTTTTTTTTTCCCCCCTCCCAACCGTGCCTCCCCCCTTTTCTCACCCTATTTTTTCCAAGCCGATGCTCAGATAGGATTTCAATGCCGGCTGTCTCCCTCCACCAAGCTAAAACTTTTTGTAGCGCGCCGTTTTCCCCCCTCTCCCTATTTCTCCCTTTTTGTTTGATGAGTTCTGCTTCCTCCTCCTATGCGACCCCCCCCTTTTCTTGTGTATTCTTGCTGAAGTTTCTTGCTCTCCCCTAACGCCATCGGCTTTTTACTTGAGGCTTTGTTGAGTGCCCGTTTGTGAAGAAGAGATGGTCTGGATGGTTTTCCTGCAACGTGGAAAAACCACCCGGTTTTCTTGGTTTGAACGCTTTATTCCCTGAATACTCCCTCTTGTCCGGCCTTTCAACGGCTTCTCCTCCGGGGTTTTGGATGTTTTTTTTTCCAGTTTCGTTTGAGTGGTTGATGGGTGTGAGCGACTGCTTCGGTCCTGACGTTCGTGTGTGTGGAGTTTTTTTTCCCAGGGACTTGTGACGTCATTCGTTTCTGCTTGAAGCTGGTGCTTTCCAAGATTGCCATGCTTATCCATCAGCTTAATTGGGTGCTCTTTCGAGTTTTGTTTTTTCTTTGCGTTGCCTGGCCCCTTTCCCTTTTCGCCGGGGTACTCCGCAGTTTTCTTTGAGCATCTTCTTCCTTTCCCCTTTCGGCTTCGAGATGACGGAACTCCCTCTTCCGCCCCCCTCTTGATTCAGCTTTGCATAGATCTGGTTTTTCTTCCTGGTGTTTCCTTTTTGCCTTACTGAAGGGTGGCTCGATCTGAGGCTCTGCTCCCCCCATCTCTCCCTCTCCTCGGATGCGGAAAGGTGTTTTCCTCCCCGTTTTATGAGTTTGGCGTTGTTTGCTCTGAGCGTCCTTTTGCCGCTGCCTGTCCTGACTGCCCTTTTTTGTCTTTTGTTCCCTGCCCCTGAGCCATCCGGCCCTTTTTTCTGTGTCCCCCCGTCGGCCATTTTTGCTTGTTGGGGCTTGTTTAGCTTTCGATATTTCGTTCCTGTGTCGTCCTCTTTCTGTCCGAGCGGAGAGGCTTTTTTTTACCGCGGCTCTCCCCCTCTCCATGTCGTGAAGGTGAATTTATTGGGTTTTTAGCCGTTTCTTTCCTCCGAAGTCTTAAGAGTCTTTGCCGTCCTTCTTCTGAATTGAACGAAAGTTCCCCCCACTCATGAATGGTGATTTTAGTGACCTACGGCAAATTTCTCCGTTACTGGCCGGTCTCTCACGCCTTTAGCCCTTCTTCACACTCATCACCCTGAGTCGGGCGGTCCTTTATTTCCTTTCCGATTCCTGCCCGGCCGAGCCATTAAGCTGCTCCAGAGACCCTTTCCTGAGTAGCCGAGCCTGCCTTTTACATCGGTTGGGTTTTCCCTTTACCCTTCCCCTCTTTTTCTACGACGAATCTTCCGATGAGAAGTGTAGTTTTGGGAGTGATTGCCGCGTCATTATTCGCACGCCCCAAAGGAAGGTTTCTTTTTTCGTTTCTGCGGAAGCTGCTCCGGCATGCGGGGCCTTTTTTGCCCGAGCTGCGGTTCCACGAAAGTCGGGGTCACGCCCCCCCCTCTCCTTTGGTCCAGGCCCGTCCTGGGCCTCCATCCCAGGTCGCCTCTTTCAGTCCAGCAGTCTTTCGAGAAGGTTTTCCTTTCGGTGTAGAGCCACTCTTGATGACGGCGTGCTCGAGGGCTGAGAGATTTCGGTGAATCCTGGATTTTTCAAGTCCTTTAATTTCCTTTGTGAAGGCCAAGATGGTTTTCCCAGGGTATGCTTTCACTTGATCTGTCGAATCCCGGAATCCCCCCCATGCTGCTTTTGTAAGTTTCTTCGTTTGCCTCTAAAGTACTTTGTTCTTCCGGTTTTTTGTTATTTTAATGGTCTGCCGCTTCCTTTGGGTGTTGAATTGGTCTGTTTTGTGGTGTTTCCGCGGCTGAGTGCCTGTTTTTTTTTCCGGGGATTTTTTCCTCCCTCATTGACCTCCGCAGACCCCCTTCCTTTAGAGGAGAAGCCTTCTTCCCTCCAGTGGTTGATAGAATTTTTTCTTTCTTATCGTGCTCTTTGAGATCTCTCCCTGGACGATTTTGAGGATGATATTCGCCGTTAGGGAAGACTCTCCTGCGTGCCGGTTTCCCTGATGCCCAGGGAGGAAGTTCCCTTTCCACGTTGCTCTTTTTTCCAAAATTTTTGCGAGGCCTGTGGCCCTCTCCCCCTGTGGATGTTTCCCCCGCTGGATCTCATGCTTCTACCCGGCCTTTCTTGGCGTTGTCTTTTTCGGTGCGTGTCGTGACGCCTCCTCCTCCTTTTTTTTTTGTTTTTGTCGCCTGAGTAGCGTGGTGCTGTTCTTTGTCGGGCAGCTCCTCTGTTGTCGATTGTAGTTTTTCCCGGCGCCTGTCATCCAGCTCCCTGCTTTTTTGATTTCCGGAGTTTTGCAAGCGGGAGGAGGCTTTTTTCTCTTCCCGTGTCGTGACACCGCTGTCTGGATGGCCTTTTTGACGAGAAAGATGGAACCTTTTGTTTTTTTGTCTTCTTAGCGTTTTGGTTTCTTTTCTTTGCTCGAAGCCTTTTTGATTGATTGAACACTCCGTTTCAAAATTTCTTTTTGAAAGGCTCCCCTATTTTCCCTTGCTTCCATGCGACGACACGATGAGACCGGCCTTTAGCAATCTTATCTATCCGGCAGGTCCGATCTTCGTGAGGCAAGGTGCCTTCGGACCTTTTTTTGTGCCTCTCATCCCCCCGCCCGTGCGCTACGAACTCATAGCTTCCTTTGAGGGTTTTTTTTGCTCCTTCGGCCGTACTGTGGAACAGACTGTTCTCCGCGGAGCATGCGCCCCCACAGCTGTCGCGGTCGGTGATCCGAGAGGGGCATAGTGCGGCCTTCTTTTTTTTTTCCCGGATGGGGAGGCGTCTTTGCTTACTCTTTTGTAGCGTCTGTTGATTCTGCGAAGATAACCTTTCTCCGCCATTCTTCTCACAGCAGACAAAGGGGACCTCCCCCCCGAGGCCCCGATCCCCTGTCTTTGCCCTTTCTTACGGACGAGCGACGTCCCGCAAGGTCATCCTTATTTTCCTCGTTCCATGGTTTTTTGCAATCCTGGATGTCCTTGGAGGTGCGGAGAAGTCACCAACCCTTTTTCTGTGATTCGGGAAGATCATTCCCTTTTTTCCCTTTGGTAGAAGGAGTCCACCTTTTGTGATCCGCGGCCCCACCGATTTCCTCTTTCCCTCGTTGATCTGAGAAACCCAAGGGATCTTGTAAGCTTTTGGTGGCTCCGTGATGAGGAGACCTGGTTCCCTTGGGCAAGCGGTAAACCCCTCAAACAGGATTTTGAATCTTCAACTCGTCACCGTCTCTTCCAAACTCCTAAGTGGTTGTGTTGATCGCGATTTGATTTTTTCTCCTTCGTCCGCCCTTGCTGTTGTCGACTTGTCTCTGGCCCAGTCGTGTTCTTTCCAGGTTTCATCGTCTAGACAATTTCTATGCTCCTTCCGGTTTGTTTTACGCAGCGCACCTCACACTTCCAATTTGAGTGCGGCCTCTTGTGGGGAGCCTTTACCTCCTGTAGGTCGCACTCGGATTCTTCCCCTTCCTGCACTCTTGGCCCCCCTAGACGAAAATACCCCAAGTAGCCCTTTTCTTGCCACCCCTTGCCCTCGCGGATACCTCCTGGCTAGGCGGGACAAGGTTTTTTTTCTCGTTCTCCTTCATATCCTGTTTGGTTTTCCTCGGCCCAGGTTTGGCTGGTTTTCTTACGATCCCACTGGCTTCACGCCTTTAAGTCTTGCAATCCTTTCCCTCCCGCTACCACTTGGACTCCCCGTCCACAGCGAATCTCTTTGTTCTTTTTCCCTCCGCGCGTTTCAAAGAAATTCCCTCTTTTGGTGGTGCGCTTCTAAGTTTTTTATGGTTCATATTTCCTCCTTCTTGCGCAACCACTGCCCTTGTCTCTCGAGTCGTTGCTCCCCCCTGGGTCTGGGTTTCGTTACAACTTGTCTTTCTCCCCTGTTCTTCTGTTCGTCTTTGCTCCCGTGCATCCTTCCGATATAGTATTTCGCTGGTTCTGTGTCTCTGACCTTTTTTGAGTGCCCGCCTTTTGGGGAGCCGTTCCGCGAGAGTCATTTACTTTTCCTTTTCATCCATCCCTAACTACCGCTTCCGCCCGACAGCCCTTTCCGCACAACCGTTTCCTGGCTGCAGCATTTATTCCCACTTCGGCGTTCCCCCGCTTTATAAAGGAACCACTTTCCCCTCCCCCGCTTTTCCCTCCGATTTCAGAGAAACAAGTTTTTTCATTAGCCTGCCAGCTTCTGCCATTCTCCCAAATCTGCCGTCCTCCAGCGAGCCGCCTATTCGGCCAGTTGTCTTTTTTATACCCCCCCCCATACTACTTTTCCCTGTCCCCTACTCCTCGTCAAATCCCGATAAGATTATGCAGCTAGTTCGTTCCCTCGAGATTCCCGCACTTGTGTGCTTCCCCCTGACGGCTTCAAAGTGGTGTTTGCAATTAAACCTTTTTCCAACATGGGCGCGTCGCACTTCCTGTCCCGAAGGAAGAAATGTATTCCTTACCCTTTTTCGAATTTTCTCCCGATGCACCTCCTCCCTCTGGTGCTTTTTCGACCCGAGCACTTATCAATAGTTTGCCTGTAATCTCACCCCCTTTCTTCTATTCTCTTACGAAAAGGGCTTTTCCTTCGCACGGCCCCTGCCCCCATCCAAGGACCCGTCCCCGTCCCTCGGAAACAGCCACCTTGGCCAATGTGCATCACCCCAGCTTCTGCTCGTTTCCTAACCTGAGTTTAAAAAAAAGGACCACCTTTTCTTTTCTTTCCCTACAGACCGTTCTCAGAGACAAACTCCCTATGGGCGCTTCCGGGCTTCTCCATCATCAGCGCGTTTCCCAGTCCAACCTCGTTATTAACAGTCGTTTTCCTCCGTCCCCTGCTATTCTGATCCGCATTCGCCGTTTGAACTAGAAAAGATTCACTCCCCCATTCTTGATTAGACCCCCCTTTAGGTGCACCCTGCACTCCTCACTGCCTCCGGGACGTGAAAGCTTTCTCTTTGCCTGTTTTTGTCAAGTCCTTTCGATTTTTACCACATCCTCGATGAGAATAATCACTTCCTTCCAGGCACAGACTTACACCTTCACTATGCCCGGAGAGTCGTTTTTTACCAAGTTACCCTTGAATGGCTTGCGAATAGATATTTTTTCCGCACCCTTGATCGGTGGAGGATTTTTCTCAAGCGGATGTGTTGAAAACCACTAGTACAATGAAGGGCTCTTATAGGACGTCCCAACTTTTCTTGAGCAGCCAGTAGCTTTCTTCGTACGACCCAAACCACACCTGTTCCCCCCCCCATCTTCCTACGACTGAATCGCTTGGCAGTTTTCTCGAGGTATCGCCCGTCCTAAAGGAAAGAATCTCGGCAGTACGAGGCCTTTTCTTCTGTCGCCGGACATCAGCAGGCCTGTTTTTTTGCCAGACGGGTTTTTTCTCCCTCGAGCGTCACTGCAGGCGTCTCCCTCTTTCAGGCCCGGCCATCACGACAAACCCCCCCTCTCCAATCTCCCCCCTTTCACCCATCGCCATTGCGTGGAGCAAGAGGAGGACCCCCCCAAAATTGCCCTCTTCAGAGGATTCCCGTCTTCAAAGCTTGGTCTTCCCCGCCGAGCTCGAGCCAGATGATTTTTTGTTTTTTGTTCCCAAACCCCCACCAAAGACCCCTCAACGCCGCGGTTTCCGGCCAGACCACTCACCAGTTTTTGCGGCCTTTGATGTCCGAACCCCCGTAAAAAACAAACCCCCTCCCTTCCCGGCCGCCGGAAACCTCGCTCCGCGTCCGACCGGCAGCCTGCCCGAGTATCTGGCCTACAGCTCGGCGTAAAACTATGCCCCTCCCTTCCTGCCAGCAGCATTTTTTTTCTGAGAGCTTTTCCTTCTCTCTCTCGCCCCCTAGCATCCTGGCCGCGCACTCCCCTGCCTGAAAAGATTAGAGATCGGGACTCTGTGGTAGTCTGAGTGCGCGATTTCGGCACCTCCCCCATATGATGACTCAAGATGCCTCCGCTTGACTTCTGTACCGATTTAGACACTTTCGGACAAGCACTTACCCCTCCCACCGAATCCAGGATTCTTTTCCCGATTGCACCCCCTGCATCTGACGTTTCCCGATGGCGCTCCCTTACAGATGTCCACCCCTATTACCGCGTGCGTATACAGGTACCCTTCCATCTATACGCCGCAAAGAGGAAGAGACGAGGTCAAGTTTTTGCCCCCACACCCGGCAACCACCCCCTAAATTCAACCTGCTGCTCCCCAGCATGAACAACTTCTCGTCCCTTGCTTTTTCTGCCGCCGGGATTATTTTTTTTGAGATGCGTCTTCCCCCACGCGTCCCAGGCGCTTAATTTTTTTTTGCCTTCCTTTCAGTGGAACAAAACCAAGAAATAACTCTGGACACTTCCACTTTCCCCCCCTCAACCACGCGTCAGATTACCCCTCTAGAGTTATCCCGAGTTTTACCTCCTGCTGCAGCTCCCCCCCCACGCTAAAATGGTGAGAATGAGGAGTGAATATTACTCTCCCTCTCCCTCCTTTTTTTTTTTAGATAATGTCAGAGGAAGTGCCCGCTTTCCCCAACCATTTTTCTCTCGTGATTGAGCCTTCCTAAGGCTTTTCCCATCTCCCCTCTAGTAAACGAAGGCTTTTGAGAGGGTTTTTTCGGCGCACGGTTGTCCAGAGTAGTATCTTTGCCTTTGGGTGACCCATGCTTAACCCCCCAATTTCGTTTCTTTAGTGGATATCCCTCTCCCTCACGCGCCTCCTTTTAACCTTTTCCTTTCTTTTGAGACCATCATTTTAGCATTTTTTTCTGTTTTGTCCATTTTTGGCTTTTGCGTGGTTGAGTCTGTGAGCCATGATTGGTTCTTGCCCCGCTCCGCGTTTCTTTTCCGGTCCCTCTCCTATGGCTTTTCTTCCGTAGTAGCTTGTCCTGTCTGTCTATTTGTTTCTCGCGGTCGAGGCTGACAGAGTGAGACAGTACATACGGGATACCTGCGCGAAGCTTCCCTTTCCTTTGCGTTCCCCATTAATGGGCGCCTTTTTGCGCCTGCGGACCTCCCGTTCAGTAAGGATCTTTTTTCTCTTGTCTTTTTAGAGTAGAGTTTCCAAACTTTCGCCGCTCGCCTCCCCCTCTTTGGATTTCCCTTCTCTTTGTTTTTTGCCGTTCCTGTAGGTCATTCGATGGATTCTCGGGTTTTCCGAGCGTGATTCTCTGTGATCCTCTTCCTCATCTACGAGGTTTCTTTCGTAAGGAGGCCCTAGTGGTAGCTCTCTTTTGCTTTTCGCGGCAAGGTTGGGTTTTTTATAGTACTTTTTTGCTTTTTTCTGGAATGTTGTTGCTTTGTTTTGAGGGTTTGGGAGCGCTGAACTAAAACTTTTTCTTTGACTTTCCGCAACGGTTTGCTTTGTTTTCGTTGAGTCATCTTTGATCTGGCGGACCTCGGCCGTCCTGATTTATCCCAGGGTGCTCCGGTCGCGGCGGAGAATCGGCCTTTTTTCTTCGGCGCTCTCCATTTCTTTTGTTTTTTGGTTAATCTTCTCGTGGGGGTGGGTAGTCATTTTCTGGCCCTCCTTCGACGATTGCTCCGCTTGAATGGCCACTTTCCCCCTATGCTTGCCTTCTCTTTTCCAATGCGGAAGGGGGAGCTGTTCGGCGACGCCTGCAACTTTCCCCTCTTCTTCCTTCGTAATGTCCGTTATAAAGAGGCGAGACCTCGCTTCTTTTTTCCCCACTCTACCCCCGTTCTGTCCGGTCTTTCTCCTATGGGGTGGCAGTCCTGGTAAGACCCCTTCTGTTTTCCCTCTACATACATGTCATGGCGCGACGAGCAAATGCAGTGGTCATGATTTTTGTTTTTCCTCCTCCGTCTATATTCTCCGACCCCGCCCGATGCTTTTTTTCCAGCTGTCTGTCCTTTCCCCCTCTTCCTTTGCAGGTGGCCGGATTCTTAAAGATGCTATCCTTTACATTTTTTTTCCATTGGTTTATTCTATCTTTGCTGTTCACCCATGCCAGTTCTCCCCGCAATCGATGAATGTGGTAGAGGAGTCCGGGACTCACAGCCGGTGATCTTCTCCCCCCCCTCTTGCTTTCACGTCTCCATTATAGGAGGAAGGACCGGCTCCCCCGCCAAGTTTTCCTACGACTTTCTTCTTTTCTCATCGAGTGGTTGGCTTTTCGTTTATATGAGATCTCTCGTGAAGGCTGAAGCTCTGGGAGGCAAGATGTTCAAAGAGAGTATTCTATTCTTTTTTTTCCTTTCGAAGCCCCTTCCTCTCCCCGTATCTTTTTAGGTCTGTCTTCCTTTTTTCACGCTGATCCTTACGCTTTTTGTGCTCTTGTATTGTTTTCTACTCTCCGTTTCGGAAGAGAAAGAGCGAGTTCTCCTTGCTTGCTCCCCTCGCCGCAAAGACTTGTTAGACCTCTGTCCCCACGTGAAAAGTTAAAACAAGGTTTTTCTGTTCCGCGGAGGAATCGTTTCGTATTTCCTTTTCTTTGGTGAAGAATCAGAGCAGCGCAATTGAAGAGTCCAGTCCTCCTTCTCGCCTTGTTCGGGTTTCACTCCTTTGTGATTCTCTTGCTCTTCTTTGCAGTAAGGCAATCTTCCAGGTTGCGAGTGATAGTTCGATGCGTCCGACTGAAGTGCTTCTTTTTCCCGGTTTCGTCACAGTGGGACGTAGAACCCTTGAGTTCGCTCTCGGTTTCCCCCCCATTTTTTCCTCTCATTCTTGGCCTCTTCCCCTGGAGGGAGAGTGCTCTTCCTCGTTCTCCTAGAGGCGATCCTTTCTCGTTTGTTGGAACGATTGTTTTTTTCCTTTTTTCCTGGTCGTATTGGTGGAGTCTTTACCTAAGGAGAGCCCGTCCTCTTTTTGGCAGAGAGCCTTTTTTCCTCTGTGTGACCTCCCTGATTCTTTCAGGAGAGTATTAAGGTTTGGTGAGCTTTTTCTTCGTTCCCTCCCGTGATTTCTTTTGTTTTTTCGGTTCTTCTTTGTTGATCCAGGATGCCTGATGTTCAGCCCTCTTTTCCCCGTGTTTTCTTTTAGCTGGGTTACTTAGTTTCTCTAGCAGCCGGTTTTTTCTTCTTTTAGACCCGTCCCCCCCGGCAACCCCCGGTACTTTCCAAGATCACTCGTTTTGAAAGGGGAGAAAATTATGTTGTCACTCCCCCCTCCTCCAGAAGGACTAGACAATAAAACCCACCCATCCCCATCGTTTTCTTTTCTTAGATGGTCCCCTCATTTTTTCTTTTTTCGCTAGCTCAGACCAGGATTTCGATCCAGCTTGAGAAATTGCCCCCTCCTCTTCTGGAGCCTATCTTTGTTTGCCGTCAGAACCAATGACCCTGGTCCCCTCCTTCCGAAACTCTGGTCTAAGGGATTTCTTTTTGGATTTTTTCGCCAGTCCTTTCCTTTTGTAGCACTTTTTGCCACCCGCACCGCGAGCGTCTTCACCTTGTCCAACACTTTCCACGAAGCTATTCATGTGCGCTTTCCGGTCGCGCGCCCCTCCTCTTCCTGGCTTGCTTGGTTGTGTATCGTGTTGTTAGCGTATGTATGGCCTGTATTCCACGAAGATCACCGTTTTCCCGCAGTTTCCTTCGTCCGTTAATCTCCCCAGGTGCGAACCGGATGCCGACCGCCCCTTACGAAATCGTTTTACTTCATCTCCCTTCCCGTCCCGCAGAGCTCGCTTTCTTTTCGGCTTTTGTTGTTCTTCTGCAGACGTCTTTTTCTTTTTTCGTCTTTTGCGTTATCGCTCCACGCTACCGCGGGTAAGTCACCGGTGCCGGCGAACAGTCTTTATCCGCCCTTTCCCCCCCCCCCCCCCGTGAGAGCCGCGGCAGAGTTTCCGGTGACCAGGGGATCTTTGAACCCCCCTGCCACCTTATAGCGCTCCCGGTCAGCAGCGTTTCGTTTCAAAAGGCAGGCCCCTCTTTTCCCCCTTCCCCTTTCAAACAGCCAGCAATGCCGCTTGTTGTCTGTACAGATCAAACTCGCCTACCCTTTACTCCGCCGTTTTTTTACAGATGTTGTGTTGGATACCGCATTCACTGCCGAGTGATCGGAAGACAGCTTGCTGCTTTCTTTCCCTCCCTTTCCTTTTGACCGGCCAGTTCCCTAGCGTCTCCCCCCCAACATGCTTGTCCCTTTTCTTTGGTTCCCTCTCGACCCTGGCCATTTTCTTCCCCTTCTTTTCCTCTTCAATTAATGCCTTATCATTTTTTTCTTTGGCCGGTCACCTCGCCGCCCCTTCTCCCCTTTTCCTCCTTCCGTCCGCCATATCAAGGCGCTCGTCTGCACCCAAATGGACGCAGTCGAACCGTGTACGACGTCAGTCTCTGGTCCTGTCTTTCTCCGTCCTCCTTTTCCATACACTCATTTTTCCTTCCTGTTTGGTTTTGGCGCCTTCTACTGTTTACTGTGCAGAACGTTTTCCCGTTTTTCTCCTCACGTATACGGCATCTTACTCCCCCTCGGAATCAACTCCATCTCTCCCCAGCTTCAAGAAAATTCACATGTCAGATATAACCGCCTGCCTTCCTTACTATACCATGAATTCATCGTCATGTTTGCGCTCGGCTTCTTTTTTCCACTTATAGCTGAACTTCTCACTCACGCTTTTAGAGCACCCTTGGCCCGAGTGTTCAGTCGTTTCGACCCTTTTTAAATGTCTTCCTACATAGTTGTCCCCCCACTCTGCTCTTTCCATCCTCGGACGGCGCTTACAAGAGTAATTCTTAATTTTTGATCATTCCTCTTTGCTCTCTGCGCGAGTGTAGATGATCTGTTTCTTCCCCGATTTGAGATCTTTTTTCCGCCTTTTTATTGTGCATGAATTGTCCCCCACTCCTGCCCCCCCCTTTGAGACCGACGATAGGTGCAAGATCACCAAGACATGAGTCCATTTACTCGGGTGATCATCCTCCTCCCAATCCCATCAGGCGCCCGTACAACCTCTCCCCCATGTTTTGCCCCCTTTTCCTTTCCACTGCCCAATTTGTTCGACAGGAGTTCACCCCTCCTGAGCTCTTTGGGACTCGAGCTTTGACTTTTTTCGTCCCCTTTCCCCTCCCCACTTGCGGTCATGCAGTTTTGATCTTTAATAACACTTGGTCCTCTCCCGCTCTTTTCTCTTCCATGTTGATGATGTTGTATACCACCAATAATTCCCGCCTTTTTGCCTGCATCCTCATCCCGCCACCCCCCCTCGAAGCTGTATCTTTGCTCTATTTTATGAACTGACTTAGGGGCGTTCCCCTCCCTTCGTCGGTAAAGTGGTGTGTGCATGAGAGACGTCCCTAGTACTTTTGTTTCTTTGCGTCCTTTTTCCCCCACCCCTCCCTTTCCTTAGTTACCCTTCTCCCCTCCGCGCATCGTAACGTGTTAAAATCCTGGCCTCTGTCCCTCGACCCTCTAATAAACCGGCGTATGCGTTTTTCCAACAAAGCTCTCTGCTGTCTTTCAATTTTTCTGTTTTTTTCGCCTGCCCCTGAAGCACGAGTCATCACGTCCGCAGATTCCCCGCACCCCTTCACGTCCCTTCCCCCCTTGTGCTACCGACTTTCCCCAGCCTCCCCCCCCACACCACGTTCTGCCACGCACTTTCCTTTCTCTTTCAGACCTCGTGTCTCCTTCCTTCCCTTCCCACCCCCCGTCTCCTTTCCACTGGTGAGAGCATGTGCCAGCTTTTCGATCTGCCCCCCTACCCCGTCCCTTTGCACAAATCTTGGCCTGCCCCTCGCTTACAGTCGAGCGTCCCTCCGACTCCTTTCCTTTTTTTTTCCCCTCGCGCCTGTTTTCTCTGCTTCTCCCTCACCCTTTGCTTCCACACCCTTGCAGTGAAGCCTGCATTTGACGAGCTGCTGATTTCCCTCCTTTCGCCCGGTCAGGCTGATCCTGTACACCGGACGTGGCCCGATTGTGGACACCTGTCCCTATGTTGTTGTGGATGCCCTCTCCTTGTCATTGACCCTCCAATCTCGATTCCACCATATCCCCCCGCCTTCCTTCTCTCGCTTCATCGCTTCGCCACCTGCCCTAAATTTTCTTATACCTCGGTATTCGAACCCCCCTATCCTGCGGAGCAGGATTTATGTTCATGCCGTCGTCCCGGGAAATTTTACCCCCAAATTTCCACCAATCATGCCGCATACTACTCTGTTCTGGATCGCTATAGGATATTGTATTCCTCCTTTTTTCACGGCTCCCTACAGTTCGTTGCTACCTTCCCCTCATCCTCTCTGTATGCGAAGTCACCTTTTTATCCTCGTTGCTTCCTCTTTTTCTCGCTTTTATCGCCTTCCTATACGGCATTCCGACGAGTTTTCATCTTTCTGATACCTTTCCCTTTGAATTTTTCACCTATAATGGGCTCCCTTTTAATACGGCGACTGGCCCCTTTTTTTTTGAGCCACCTTCTTTCTTCTTCCCCTCAAGGCGACCCCCCAGAATCCCCTCTCCCCTTCCCATAACCCTTGAGTTGTGATCCCAACCACAATTCCCATATACGAAGTTTCCTTGAGCTCCCCAGTGAGCCCCTACGGAATCCGAGGGCCGATACTGAAGCTGCTTCCGCCTGCCCATCGCCTTTTTGTTGTTTCCTGCCCGATTCAGTCGAAACCTGGCGGCCGAGAACTGTTTTTTGACTTTTTTTCACCCCCCCCACCCAACGCACCACAGCCAGTCCCAGGCTCTGCGGCTCACTCTCATCCGCTTCCAGAGAGACCCCGCATCTTTAAGTATATCCCGCACATTCTAACTAAGCATTTACACGTTGAATTCCTTCTTCTATTGCTGCCCTTTGTTTTATTGAAACGCACTCGCAATCCCCCCTGACCCCCCCAATCCTCAGGACACGACGCAACCCGTGCACGGACCCCAAACTCAGGCCGTTCCGTTTCTGTCGCGGTGTCTAGCTCTCTTCGTCCAGTAGATATTCGTCCCTCCCCCCCCCCCCCTCCCCCCCCCCCTCCCCCCCCCCCCCCCCCCCCGAACTGACCAACACTTTGACCACGTGCATTGCTTCTGCCCTGTTCTTCCGGAGGGACGCCCGCTCACACCTGCTCCCTGCACAGTTCTCCCGCCGCTCCCTGCTCTTACACCTTGCCATCCACGGATGCTTTTGCTAAAGTGGCCCGTTCTCTCACCTTCCCAGCGAACCAGCTTCCCGGCCCTACCTCTACAGAAGTCCTCTATCTTTTACTCTTTCCCCACAAGTACGTCTCGCGCGTCCTCCAGTCTCTCCCAACCGTGCTTCTCACCCAAAGTGCCTTACCCCCCCCTTTGAGCCCCTGCCTTTGCGCACAGCACGCGCAGTTGATTTTTTTTTCTTCTTTCCACAGCGTCGCATTTTCCCTGCCTTTTTTCCCCTGTGGTGTGGGGCTACATAGGGCAAGCATTCAAGCCCCAATCCGCTCTTCGTGGAAGTTCAACCTTTGACCCCCCCCTTACCTCCGCTCTTTACCACGCCAGACCAGCGTGTCCTAACGAGTGGAGTTAGGCGTCCTCCCTCCCCCCCCTCCGTCAACAGGTGGGTTACGAACTTCTCGTAGTCCG
>Ga0179593_1375375_pt1 | contig 16578 bp, 17 predicted proteins | sample CZODoug2_1_08_16_FD_185931 | JGI IMG/M metagenome (GOLD analysis project Ga0179593, IMG submission 185931) | Vadose zone soil fungal communities from Angelo Coast Range Reserve, California, USA - CZODoug2_1_08_16fungal (PacBio error correction) | ecosystem: Environmental > Terrestrial > Soil >... | reverse complement strand
ATTTTTTTCGACCATTTGAAACCGCCTAACCTCCAAGTTTCCTCTTAATTTGGGCCCCCCATCATTTGCTCACGGCCCTTGTTAATGTCGATCCAGAAGGTCTCCGCGGTATTACAATCCGATAGTGAGTTTACCTTCCTCAGTTGTTTTTCTCGAGAGTTGGAAGAGGTGGCCCTTTTTTTCTCGCACATTACTCCGCGTATGGCTTTATTCGCCAACCTTTCCTTTTGGCCCAAATATCGCCCATTTTTTTTCTCGCTTCCCTTGATTCTCCCCCCCCCCGATCGTTGTAAAAAGTTATTGACGATGGCTTTTTCTTGCCCCCGTTGAAATCCCGCTTCGCTTATGGAATTTAGGTGTCTTCGCTGCTGTTGACGGGCACCAGTTTGTATATGACATTTTATTAATTTTCCCCTACCAGCGAGCAGTGCCCACAGTCCCCACCGTTAGGATACCCCCCTTAGTTTCCGGTCATACGTTCCACATATAAGTCACTCACGCTCTCAATGTGCACTGAGCTCCCTATCTCGTTGGCATGATGCTGGCGGCTTTTCATGGTTGTTAGCTAATGATAGTCTGTTCTCTGAGTTTTTTGTATTCCGCTTCATGAATCCTCTCTTCGTGACGCTTAGTGAACCTAACCTTATTATTTCTCCAATTCCTACCTTTCACCAGTCCGCCCCTCTGTCGTGTGGACGTAACTCTGATTTTCCCACCTCTTTAAAAACATCGATTAGTTTTTTTTTTCTTCCGGTCTGCGTTTTTTCTTGCGCCGATTTCAAGCCAGCCCTTTTTGCCCTCAACGACGCGTCCCTGTATGGTCCGGGTCGGAGACCCCTCTTTTGCCCCCTGATATTTGATGATACAATCTATCTGTTGTTTAAACAACCGTACTGTTCGCCCCTAAGATGCGTTTCAATTTTGGCCTTATGCTTCGGAGTACTCGGACCCCTTTTCTGCCGACCTCGAATGCCTGCCCAATCCCCCCTGACCTTTCATCTTTGCAGTTCCGTGCCCACGGTTCGTTTCGCCTGCCCACTTACTGCCACCTATAACCTCTCCCTTCACCCCCTTTGGCGGCTTGGCGCTCCCTTTGACCCTTTCGCCGCCCAGCTTTTTCCTTCAGGGTTGTTGACTGTTTTCTCTGTCCGGATAGCCCACAATTGAGTGATGATTTTTGCATTTACGAAAGTTGCGGCCCGCTCCAGGGCGTCTTTGCTTATAGAACGCTTCAGAAAAAGTCGGCCTCGTTTGCTGTTCAACTTTCCCGGAGTTCTTTCACCTTTTATCCTTCGCCTGAAATTTGATTCCCTCTTCTGATCCCTTCCGTCTTTTCTCTTGAACTTCCCTCGGATTCTTTGTCCTGTCATTATGCATGGTCCCCCCAAATAAATAATATGACGTTTTTTTTCTGTCCACGCCGACAAACCAATCTCCTCCCCCCACCAAACGCTGCCCTTCCCCAGGCACCGCAGGTCGTTTCCTATTCCCTGTTGGTTCCTGTGATTCGTCCGAGAGTTGGGGACTGTCGTCAACAAGCGCGCTGGACGTTCCCCCCCCCTTCTCCCTCGGTTGTCCTTCTACTTTGGTAGCCTTGTTTTAAGGGCATTTTTTGTCGGATCGTGTAAACGTGCTTCGTTTCTTCGCGGTTTCTTATTTTATTCAAAGCTGGAAGTGCCCGTGTGACATGTGTATCAAAGTTTTTCTTGTGCACTAAACGGGACCTCCCCCGACTTCAACCTTGGCTCCAATCCTATTGTCTCACTTTCTTTTGTTCAACTAGCGTTTCCCCGCGTTTTTCCCTTTCCCTATCCTATATGTCCCCATTTTTTCGAGATAACTGGACGCGTCCGTTCTTTTACCTCTTTTTTTTTTTTGTCGCCCTAGGATTCTTGATTAACCTTCTTTTTATAGGGTTCCCTTTCTTGCTTTCATTCGTTGCTCCCACCGGTTCCACTTCTCGTTTGTGAAATAAAGTGAGTCCAGCGTCCCGCCCCCCCGACGCGTTCCAGACATTTACCTTGATCCTGAAGTCTGACCCGTGTACTCCTCTGACCTCCATTTTCCTCGACCAAAACCGTTTTTACCTGGGTTTCCTAGTAACCCGCTGTGTGTTGTTACGACCGTTTTTCCTCCAGAAATGCCGCCGTCCGAAACAGAACCCCCCTCCCCGTTGATCTGAAGATTTAGCGACCTTTGACATTGAGGCATCGTTTGTGAGTACTGCTTTTAGTCTTAGTTTTCCGTTACGTGAACCAACTCTATGACGTCTTGCTCCATGTATCATGCAAGTCTATGTTCCTTTTTCCTATGTGCCCCGGTCCACCCCATCTCTTCCCTGACTCTATTTACGGATTTTCTAAAGTAACACACACCCGAAGGTTTGTGAGACAGCCCCTGCACGCCGAATCCTTTCCCCCCTATTGAGGACCTGCTCTTGTTTTTCCTCGGTGCATCTACCCTTTCCCTCGCCCCCCTCTTTCACCGTCTTTCTGTTTGGCCTTCCTTTCATGCCCAAAAAAAGCTGCCTCCCACTGTGTGCGATTCCATTTTCACGCTTTTCCTGGATCACACCTTTCTCAGAATGGGGCGGATCCTTTTCACGTCGCTCCGTCCCCCAACTTGGCGACTTTTTCTTCGTGTTTTTAGTTCTTTGTCCCTTCGCCAGATTTTTCTCACCGGGGGACTGTTTTCCCGCCCGCTTTAAAGGTCGCGTTTGGTAGTGCTGCCAAGGCTTCTTCATCCTTACCTTTTCGATTCAACTTGCTAAGTTACAAACTGGAACGCATCTCGTCCCGGGTTGGGGACCAAAAACTGCATGCGTTTCCTTTTCTTTTCATACCCCGACCCCCGCCTCAGGTCGCCCCCTTTGCGCCCATACCCGTGCGCTTTTTTGATTTACTTGGAGTGCAGCTGACTCCCCCCGCTCCCGGACTCCTTCCAAATGGCCGCCGAGGGGTTTCACCGTTGTTGATCTAGTTCACATTCCGCGAGCGGCATATAACCCCCAAGGGCTTTCAGGTTTATCATTGACTCATATACTGATTCCCCTTTTTGTGTAACGGACAGGTCTTCCCTAGATGCTGATTCACCAAACAAGCGGCCCCGGATCAGCAGGAGACGTTTACACCCGGAACAGAAAGTGACTCATGCCAATTTACGTCTCGTTCGGTCTAGATCCAAATTGATTCATGGTCTTCCCTTGATCCCTGTTCTTCCCCTTTCTCCCCCGCACTGACGGTGGTAGTGAAGACGTCTAGGTTTGATTGATCCTCTTTTTCTCGTGTCTTTTCAGTTTAGTGACGACAATTTTTATTGATTCTTCCGGAAGCCTCTCCTGCCATGATCTGGGACCTGCTTAGTTTTTAACGCGTGATCCTAGATAAAGTGGAATTTTTTTCCAAGTTCTCTTTTTGTCGCCATAGTTCCTCCTAAAAGTTTCTGGCCAATTCAAGGTTTTTTTTTCCCCAGCGTCTCGGTGAAAATGGCTGATAACACTCTTTTCTCCTCTGGAATTCCCCTTCCCTCCTTTTCTTTTCCCTCCTTTGAGAGAGCTTTCTGCCGTTGTTGGGCCCTTGGTTTCTCGCCAGCCCTACTTTTGCGCTTTCGGAAAAAAATTGTCATTGGTACCCCACATCATAACTCATGTTAAACACCTTTTTCTTTCGTCTGTTCCCTTGCTTCGACAACTATCGGGCCCCTTTTAAACCCGGGATGCTCGATTTCCCCCGTTCGCGTTTTAAACTAAGTCCTTCTGGATTAATTTGTGCCTCTTCTCCTTTCAAGATTTTTGCCTATAAGAATGTAGTTTGACCTTTCACCGTCTCCTTTCTGAGGATTCACAGCCCCCACGATCCGCTGCTCAAGAACGCGTCCCTCCGTGTTACTTAGGCCCCCCCCCTCTCCAGCCATTTCTTCCGTGGTTTTTCAGGACCGCCTTTGTTTCTCTTGGCCTGTGCGGGCGTGGTTCTGGTGTCTGCCCTGATGCTTTGGTAGAGACTCATTTTTTCCTCAGATTCATTCTCTTTCGTGTGCCACCACACGGCCTCGTGAATTCGGCTTCCCCCCCCCAGGATTCGTTCTTTTACTGGCCCATTTTTTTTCTTGCACTTGAACGAGATCCCCCCTCGGGTGACCCAACCTCCCTGCTGGATTTCGTTGCGAAGACTTGAGGTTCGTTTCGGTTCCGCCATCCCTTCCCTGCCCGTAAACTGTGATGGTCAGATGTCGACCCCTTTTCCCCTCCTCTTTTAGTTGATGATTTCAAAAGACTTCTGCCTCGCTTTGTCACACCAGAGTTCCGACCGCCGCTTGCTTTCCCATTTGTTAGGCTTTATCGTCCTCTTTACTTTTTCCCTTCGACTCTTTCATTCATCCAATACGCCTCCTTGTCGTGTTAAGACTGTCCCCGGTTCGTATTTGTACTCGTATCCCTTCCACTCCGTCCCAAGTGGGGACCCCGGCGTCCTCGCGTGACCCGGGCACCTTAAGAGGTCCCCTACTCAGGTTCTGTTTGACTCAGGTGCCCTCTTTCCCGAGATCCGAACCAATGCTTTTATTTTTTTTTCATTCCAATACTTCCCTCCCTTGTGACCTTCAGCGAAAGTTCGTTGATTTAGACCGCGTAATCCCCATCTCTTCCCTCCCTGGTCTGTGGAAATATTCTTCTCTTTTTTCTCACTCGTCGATTCCCTGACTTATCCGTCGGATAGTTTGTTGACCCCCCTCCATTTCAGCGTCGTCGTCTGTGTAATTCTTATTGGCCGCCCACTCAATACTATGATTGGTCTAAGCTAAACTTTTTACCTTTCTTCAACACCCCTCTTGCCTTAATGCCCTCTGCGCTCGTCAGTCCTCAAAGGGATGGGGTATGTTCCTTCGGCATATAGATTTTATTTTTTTGTTTTTTTTCACATTTTTTTTTCATGACCTCGTGCCCCCAATTCTTTAATTTTCTCAATTTGTTCCTCTTTCCTTTTCAGGCAGCTTCGTCGGCTGGAAAATGGCTTTTTGCGCGGTAGAGGAGCATCACTTTCATCCCCCCCAAAACCTTCAGTTTTGTCGCCTCTTTGTCTCCGGGCAGGGACTAATGGAAGCCCTCCAACCGGTATACTCAATACTATTGCGACACGGGACCCCCCGAGACGTCCATCTTTCTTTTTTTTGTTTCCTATCCTATATTTTACTTTAAGTTGTTGTGACTCTCTCATTCCTTAGCCCGCGTTATTCCTTTCTCTTTCAAGTGTCCTCCATCTTCTAGTGCGGGGACCCTTTGAATGGATCTTTTGAGCCTCACATAGGCGACACGTTCCTTTCAGCGTTTGTTTCATACGTGAGTCCAGCTCCGTTTTACGCAGCATTTTTTCCGCTGCCGCGCATAGAAGACTGAACCAGGGATCCCCCAGCTTGCCTCGATCACACCCGAGGTTTAGCTCTTTTTTAATCGTTCTCCTTTTTTTTTCTACCAGTCTTCCAGCCTTTTTTTTCATACACCGCCCGGTTCCTTTGACGGCGCAGATTCCCTTCTCCGCGTTTTTTTGTTCGAGATTTTTATGCGAAACCCCGTAGGATGGCTTTGCGCCACTTCACTCTCTCTGGTAATCTGGGCGGCCCCTTTTTTTTATGAATTGATCTTTTTGGCTATTCATTTCCCTTAACCCCCTGATTTGAGCCCAATGCCGACGCTTATGATGGCCGCCGATTGTTTGACTCTTTCCCGATCCCCGCAATCTCTTTTCCCTCCTTTCTGTTTAGTTCATGCAACAACTACCTCCCCCTTTTGAGGCCTGGGCACCCTTTTCAGTTACCCATTCCAATTTTCTATCGAGAGCTGGTTGCGGTTTTTGTCCGGCGCGCCTCGCCCTGTTGTAGATAGTGGTGTTTTAGTTTTTCGGCTGCCACGACTACCCCTTTGTCTCCTCAGACGATGAAATTTGACAGTCCTAGCGTTACGTCCCTTCCTCGCCTGGAACTATCAAAAGGCTAAGGCCCCCCCTTGAACGCATTCTCCGTTTCAATTTTTTGAACCCACCCGCATATTCTCTTATTTTTTTTCATTTCATCCCCTACACCTTTCCTCCAATCTTGTCGCCTCCATAGAGAAAGGGCTCGACTTCTCATGTTCCGTCTGAACTTTTTCCCCCTCACGTCTTTTCCGGACGACGCCAACTTTTTCCAGCTGAGGGTTTTCCTTCGGTTTGTGATATAACATACTTGCAGAATCCTCCTTATTTTTCCCCCCAGTTCTGCCTTTTTTTCATGCTGCACTATACTATTCCAGGTGGTGTCCCGGGTCGACCTATTCCTCCCTTTTTTTCTAACACCCCCGGGGAGACCTTTCCGCAGCAGGCTTCTCAAAACATGAAGAAAGCAAGCCTTTCCCATCGATCAGATTTTCCCTTTTCCGCCAGGCAACCTTGAATCGCTTCTCAGTTATTTTTTATTACTTGTAGTTTTTTTTTTCGGTCCCCTTTTTCTGTGTCCCGCCCTCTTGCCGGGTAGGTCTTCGTGCTTCCCCCTTCATGATATTCCTACACGCTGTCTTTCTTCACCCTCCGCGCAAGCCATTCATGAGCCGGCAGAGCTTCTTCACCGCCTCTCCCACGAGCACCTCGTTACTTTTCCCACGGTGATTATTTGTAGAATAACCTTCCCCTCCTTAACTCAAAATTCTGCGGTGTTCTTTTTTAAGGCCATCCCTTTGGACAAGCGAACGCGCCTTTCCTTGCGATCCCGGAGTTATCCGCGGCCAACTAATATCTCTCGTTTCCCCTCCCTTTGGGTTGAGATCGCTTGATTGTTCCTCGTAATCGTTACCCTTCTTTGTACGCCATTTACTCCGCTCTGCAGAGTTTGTTTTTTTCCCACTTCCTTCACCCACATATCCGCTGTGAACTTTTTAGTGAAATGCGAGACAACGTCATTTCCCCCAAATGAACGTGTGAACCTTCACACGGTTCTCTGCGCGGTGATGGCGATTGGCGTTTTCCCTCTGCTTTGGATTTTTTCTTCTTATGCTCTTCGTGACCTCCCCTATCAGACTTTCATGTATATAATTCACGACCAGTTTTTGTCGCCAGCTTTTTCACTCCCCGAGACGAGGTCTAACCTCTATGCATCTTCCTCTCCCCCCCGACCTTCCCTCCCCTGTAAATGTGGATGATGGATCCTTGAGGGGCAAGGATCGGTCAGTGTTTCATTGTTGTCGCAATGGCGCGTTTTCCAGGTTGTAGTGTTTAATTCAGCCACTGTAAAGTTCACCCCCACACGGCTCCCGTGAGTCTGCTTCCATTTCCCCACTTCAGAAAGGTTCAAAAACAGTTATGAGACGTTCGGCATATGTGCCTCGATCCCCACAACCCCCTTGGTTGAAAACCCACGCGCGCGAGTTTGGAGTCGCTTACGACGTTCAGGTAGAGTTCTTTTTGTCCGGTTCCAGAAAGACCGGACCTCACCCTCTCTCCCAGGGTTAGTTGACTCTTCTTCTTTCTCCCTTCTTAATCAGATTTTTCTTGGGATGGCTTAACCAGAGGTTCTTCCACCCCCCCACTCAGGTTCGACTAATTAGTTAATTTTGGCCTTGTCTTTGATCGGCCCAATGTAATTTTATGCCAGGAGAAGATAGGATCATACCAGCCTCTCTTCCTTTCATCTGCAGGCCACGGTTAGTTGCGAGACCCATCGTACTTTTCAACCCTAGCTTACAACGATCCTTACCCCTTGTGCGGCGGCGCGCCTGACCAGGCGCCTCCCAAGAGGTATAGAGGTCTAAGGTCTGTTGCTCAGGCATTTCTTCCCTTCTGCCTTGCACCCATTTGATTGAGCGTTATTTCTTATAATACTGAAACAGCGTTTGCGGCAGCGAGCGGCTATTGCTCTTTATCGCACGTAGACCCAATTTTTTCAATTTGAAATACGGCCAGTATTTAATTTTATCCCTCGTTCGAGTAATTTGATTACCTCCTCTCGAGTTTTCATTTTTGAGAATTTTCCCTCCCCCCTTCCGAGTTCATTGTCCTGTGCATCTGACAATTTTCCCCATCTAGATTGTTTTCCTTACGAACCTCTGACTTAATCCCAAACCCCCCTCCCCCTTGGATTTGCGTTTTTCGTCCGATTCCCCGTGCTGTTTGTGATTCTCTCTGATATTTTTGCTGACTTTGTTTTCCCAGTTCTGATTCGATTTCCAACCATGTGTGGTTTGATAGAGGTCAATCTTATCCTCCTTCGATTCAGTGCTTCTGCGGTCGGTTGACCCTTTCTTAGTCGGCGCGGTCTCTTTCTAGTTCTCACCCCCCCAACGTGTACTTTTTCCTCCCTATGTGTTCGGCTCCGCGGACCCAAAACGGTGATTTCAACCGGGCCCAATAATATTGCTCCCGGACTTCCGCGAACGTATACTTCACTGACCCTTTCCCTCCTTCTTTCTCTCCTAGTTGTTGTGAGATTTCAATGCTTTCGGTTAAAATTTTCTCAATTATTGTAGGGAGAACCTTGATCTTTCCGTGTTTAGTTGCCGCTTACTTCGTAGTTCCCCCCTAGGCGCAAAAGGGACCCATAAGGCGTTGTTCTCCCCCTTGAGTCACATTCCCGCTTCGAAGCCCTTTTCCGCGAAAGAAGTTTTCCCATAATTTTTTGCCATCATTTGCCCTCGCCCCAAACATTCGGTAGATCTGTTTTTTCACTCGTCAACTCATTTTTTTTGTTTACTCAACAAGCATATCGCGAGTCAAACCCTCCCCCTTTTGAATTCTGACGATTCACTACCCCCGTTTTTTAGCAGATTTGATGCGTAGTTTTATTTGACTTTACCTGAAACCCACATCTAGTTTCTTCCCTGCGCTGCAGAATGCATGTCCGATTCCCTGCTGGAAATTTCTTGCGTTTCAACTTTGGCCTGGACCTAAGGGTAATTACCGAAAGAAGTATCACCTTCCATCCTCTATAGTACCCGATTGAGGCCGCTTTTTTTAGTTCTATAACAATTCCAAGATTTTCTCACCTTGGAGTTCCCTGTTTCCCCCCAGCCCTCCATTTCCCTAGGAACTTTTTCCCTGAAGGCAGTTCAACACTGGTTGGGTCACAAGCAGGGGTCTGGAGAGACTGCGTTCGTCTCCCTCCTCCCTTGTCTTCCCTTTTTATGATATTTTTTCTTTTTTTCGCACAGAACGTGGACTGGCGATCCGAGTGAAATGTCGCCGTTTTTTGTGTGGGGGGGGGGTTTTGGTGGGGGTGGGATCCAGCAGTGTATTCTCCTTACCTGAGTTGCCGTTTCACATGTCCTACCCCCCCTTCAAATGTCCCTCCTTCGGGAGAACCTTCGGTGTGACCGCGTGGATCTTAATTTTTTCCTCCCACTAAAATCTTCTTTAAGCACTTGCCCTTAAATAGCGATCATCCCTTTTTCCTTTCGTTGAACAACGCGCATACCCCCCCCCCTTTTAGTCTTTGACGTTTTTCCGCCCCCCCTTTTCGTTTCCTTTTCTTTGGTTTTTTTCCCGCGGTTGGAGAGCCCTTCCGAGCAGGTTACCCCGTGTTTCTTTGAATACCAATTGAAGCAAGATAACTCTTCCGTGGTTTTACTAAGTTCGAGCTTATTACGCTGATACCCCCCCCGCGATAAGACTTCCCAAGTATCTCCATGAAAAGTCTTCAGTTCCATCGAAGCCTTATGAGGTACTATCAGCCACTTCCCCCCAGCCCTGCTTCTTGTTATGTTATTTTTTTCTTACCGTCGACATGCTGGTTTTAGCCGCTCTCGGTTGGAGATTCCCAAGCTTTCTTTTGGTTCTTTCTTTTCTAATACTCTCTCTACCCATCTTGCTGTCCTAACAGCGCCTCAAGATGCGATCTCGGAATGTCTTATTTTCTCCTGCTAAAGCCATCCGCAGCTCCTACTTTTTTCCACTCGTCTTTTTTCGAATCCCACGTACCTCTTCCGTTTAAATCTTGAGGATTTGGCCCTCCCTTTTGCGCTCCAGGCTCATCTCCTGGTCTTAATGGCGCCCCCCGTTTGCGGCCTCTTCAAATCCCCTTTTTTTTTTTTTCCTCTCCTCCTTTTTTTTTTTTGCTCTCTATTTTGAATAGGCCGCGTGTATTGATCCACTCTCCTCTGCGATTTAGCGACCCCCCCTGGATGTCCCCCCCCCCCCCCTCCCCTTTCTGAAACCTTTTTCTTTGCTCTTTACTTGAGCCAACATGCATCGTTTTTACAACGTTCAACCGGGAGATGGCTTGATGTCGTCTTTGAGGTGATCCCTCAGCTTTTCGTCATCTTCTGTGGCTCATTACTGAGCTGGCTTGTCATCCAGCTGTCGAATATCTGAAGCTTTGCCTCTCCCTCCCAGCGCGGCAAGTCAAGTGATCCAATCCCAAACCCCGAGTTCGTCCCCCAGTCACATTTCTCCTTTCATCTTTCCAAATCATCTCAAGGAAAGCGCTTTTTTTTCCCCCTTTGCTGCGCGGAGCCCATTCTCGATTGGCGTGGCTGTTTTTCCCGCTCAGTGGTTCTTTTCCCTGCTTTTTTTCGCTATGAATCCTACGCTTTTGTAGTAACCCGCCTTTTGCTTTTTGCTCTCTCCCCTGCGCCAGTCCCGGTTAACCAGGCCTTTGGTGTTCTTTTTCAACGATTTTCACATCGGGACAAACCCTCGCCTTCTCCTTTGTCCCTTACTTCCCCCGGACCGAGTGGATGTTCTTTCCCGGTTTCCCCCCTCCATCAACACCGTAAGTTTGTATGGCTACGCGATGAAGGCGACTATTGTTTAATCTGATTTTTAGTGGGATATTAACCCTAGGTCGTGTGCATTGCTGTGTGTAACCCCACGCGGGGTTCGCCCTCTTGTCGTTCCCCCATAGGACTTCTTGTCCCTGTACTTGTTCCGTACTTGACTCTAGGCTGCATTTTCCCTTCCAGACCAATTAATCTTTTACTGAGCAATAGGCCCACGTGCTGTTCCTCTACCCAATCTTTTCGACACCCCTAGCTTTGACAACCTCCTTTGGCCCGGAGGCGCCGTTGACAATTAGCCGCCCAGCTTTCTCTCTTTCCGTGTCTTTTTCTCCCTTCCTCTGTCCCGTAGGCTTGTAACAATTTTGAGTATCTTTTTTGCTTCCCTCCTTCCCGCCTGCGACTGACCTCCCACGATTCCGGCCGCGCAACGTCATGAGATGTGTTACGCAGTCTTCATCCACTCTCGTCCCCCCTGGGTTGTCCCTCCGTTCGTTTCTTTCTTCCCCTTCTTTCTCGGAAATCAGTAGAATCCCCCGGCGTTTGTGAGCCTCAGCCCTATCCCATTCTATTCAGGCCCGCCTGTGCATTCTTGCATTTGCGCCCCTCCATAATAGATTGTTTTCGGTTGACCCCCCATAAAGCTCTTTCATCACAACACGCTGCCCCCTTTTTACTTCTGCCTTCTTCCTCTCGTTTGACCCTTCGTTTGATCTTTCTTTGTCATTGATGGTTTCCAAACAGGCTTTTTTGAACGATTGTAACAAAATTATATCACGATTTGTTTGATCGAGGTCCCCAAGGCTTTGAGACTCTTCTTTTCTTCTTTCCGTTGGGAAATCGTCGGCTGTTCTTGACTAACTGTCTTTCACCCCAAACGAGGATTTCGTGGCCTATGTCTCACTTGGCTCTCCCCGGCAGCACCCCCCCCTTTTCCTCCCTCCAACCCTTGCTGACACTGATTTCTCTAATACCTATTCAATATCCTATTATTTCCTACTTGTTTTTTGTTTCTGCATATTTTCCAGAGAGCGTATTAAGTTCGTTACTCGTGTGCCATAGTATGGCCCGTTCCGTTTAGTTCTTCTCCTTTGATCACCATTAGCGCACACGGCTTCCCCGGTTTTTTTTTTCTACCTTGTCTCCTTCCTACCTCGCGGATTTTGAACGGATCACGACCTGCCCTTCAATCTCTGCTATCATTGACCTCGATCCCCCCTTTTTTAGATAATGGTTTTTTTCCCTAGTCAGCCGAAGACCAGTATGCCCCTTCATACATCTCCGTCATTCCCCCTCCCCTCACTTTAATCTGACAGCTTCATTCTTTTTTTATCGAGTTTTTAGTTGCTGTGCGTCCCCGAAAAAATATCTTCTTATTGCGCCATGCAGCCATGCACAGACCTTGATAGTCTGATCACCTCGCCGGCCTGTAGTAGTCTCGCGTCTGTTAAGTCCTTTTTTCCTGAACTTTTTCAGCAAGATCCCGACGGCTGCTTTAGCCCTCTGTGCGCTTAACCTAGCCCTTTCTCCGCTGCGCTGCGTTCCCCCTTTTTCTGCCTTCCCGTTCATTCAAAAATAAGTGTTTTAGAGCCTACTTCCTCGCCTGCCGTAACATCCCTGTTTCTTTCCCCCTCTCTTTGTTTTCCCTCTTCGCAGACGCACCTTGGGACTTCTAGGTTATTTTTTGTAGTGTTTTCCTGGTCCTGACCCTCACCCGTGGGACCTGGCGCTCGTACAGATGCCAATTGTCGGCTTGTTGAAGAGCTTTTTTGCCTTCTTCATCCGTATTTCTCTCAAAAGGACTTGATGAATCTCTTTTCTCCTTCTTTTTTCCCACCCCGCAGATGCGCACTTGTAATCCTCAAATCGTCTTTGCAAATAGCGTTCAATCGCGGACCAGGGCGCTTAGCTGAACATGGCTTTCTTCCCCGGCTCTCACCCTTCCCCTTTTTTCCTTTCTTCTTGACGCCCTAGCAGCGATTTTTTTCCCGCGGTTTTATGCTCTCGCCCTTGACTTTTTTACCATTGTGCCCGCTGGGATAATTGAAGTCCCTTCACGAGGTCAGTGGTGTCCCGAAAGTACCGAAATCTGCTTAATTCCGCTTCTCCCCCCAACCTCCCCTTTGGAGTTGAGGCTTGAAACCTTTACCAGCCCCATCCGCATAATGCCAAATTCCCCTCTATGCCAGGTCCGTTCCGAAAAGGTATTAATGACTTATTTTTCTTCTTAACGTCCCTTCTGCCTTTTTTTTCTCGCGTTTCATGGGATTCCCATTGCGGTCTTCCCTTAATTCATTTCTATATCGACCCCAAGCTGGATGGCCTTCCCCCCAGCCGCCGCAGCCCAATCTTGAGAGTCGCTGAAATTAGTTCTCCATCGGCCCGCCCCCCTTTCGCTCCAACGTTTATTTCCCGCTTGATTTTGGCGCACCCAGTTCCCTCCTAAAGAACTTTCCCAGCGGAGGGGCACTTACCTTTTCTAAATCGATCTGCTCCTTATCCCGATTTTATCGTATATCCCAAAATCATCCTTCTTTCACTTCTCTTCCCGTTTTTGTTTTGGTGCTTCTCGATGATTGTGACTCCGAGGACCCCTTTTGGATCGCACCTTACGTCCTCCACCGATCTCTTTTCTCTCCACATTGCCCTGGCCCCATACTCTCTGGACACTTGTCTTTAGAGCGTCCCTGATTGAACAACCCTCCTTCTGTTTTCCAACAGTAAAACTTGAGATGAGCGATTTTAGCGTCGTTGCTCCTTTTCCTTCTGATGATGGACTGCGTTCTGTGAAGGCCAGACGGAGATCTCTTCCTTCTTTATCAAGCCCCTACCCTCGCTAAGTCACGCCCCCAACGATTCGGCCCCCCTCCTGAGATTTTCCGGTTAACTTCCCCCATAAACAGTCCACTTCAAATAAGATGCTAATGTGGATTTTCGTTTCCCTCATTTTCTCCTATGGGTATGCTTCCTTTCGTGTCGTAGCTTGCTCTTCATCCGCGTTCTTTTTTCGCGTGCGTATGACAGCTTCGGTTCTCCCGCTTTCTACACACCCCCTCCTTTTAAATGTACATCTTCCGCAATGTTTAACCATTCCCCCTCTTTTTTGACATATGTGCCAGAGATCACACCTTGGTTTCCCCTCGCTTCTCCGTTGTGGATTTCGGACCTGGGGTGTTTCAGCCAGGTTCACCGCCAGCACCCTTGCAACCCCGACGTTTTCTTTGTATGGTCCCCCCCTTTCGGTGTCTCTGTCATGCGACCTATTTTTCAAAGTCTCTTTCTTTGTTGATTTACCCGATTTTTCCGCTTTTTTTTTTACCCCCCCCTTTCTTTCGTTAAGATGCGTTCCATTTTTTCTTTAGGCCTTTATCGTCCTCTGCTCCTTCGCCTACGCCGCTAGGTCTCCTCCCTCCCAGCAGTCAATGTCTTTTGACGAATCCTTTCCCCCACGGTTCGTCGTTGTTCGCCACCAAAAGTCCATTAAGACCCCCTTCGTTACACCTATTCCTTCCCCGTGTGCGTCGGTCCTCTGTGTCCCTTCTCAGACCCAGCTGAGGGCTCTTTTACTTCCCCGGCATCTGTCCGTCGGCTTCCCCAATTGAGTTTGCTTTTGGTCATTGACAATAAGCATGAAACAGAGGTGACTGCAGCTTAAGTCTTCTCGCTTGTTTCCCGAGGTTAACAGGTCCTTTCCTTTGGCTTGTTGCCCCCGCTTTTTTCTTTTTTCACTTCGTTCTTGAAATGATTAGAGATATGCATACCCCTTCTGCTTTTAGCTTTTCACTCCCCCCCTTCCCCATCATTCCCATTCCTATTTTTTATGCTGCCTTTTTGGAACGCACTCATCACCCAAAAAACCCTACGTCACTACCCACGTATTTCCTGGCCCTGATCGTCAGATTCCACCGTTGTCTGTTTCTGGTATTGACTTCGGAGCCTTTTCTGGCATTACTACCCCATTTTGCTCTTCTTCCCCACCCCCTCTCAACCTCGTTGTTGATCCGTCAAAAATGCTGGCCATCAGCTGGATTTTTGATCCAGTGTTTCCCTTTCTCCGTTCTCGGTTGTGACTCCCGTTCTTTTTCCCAAGAGGAATGACTTGTAGATCCCGTTTCCGGGAACTAACACTTTCAATCCCCGATATAACGGGTTCCTCAATCTCTAAGCGAACTTAATATTTTTTTTTCCTTCCCTTTCCTCCTCTCTTTCCCCTCCCTGTTTTTGATCTGCCGCTCTTACGTTCGTAAATTGCTTTGTTTCGCCCTTTCCCTTTCTTCCTTTTTTTCCGTCTGAGCCGTTGTCGTACCTTTCGTTTCAAGGACATTCCGCTTTTTTTTGCAAGACGTCGCAGAGACGCGCCGCCCCCGTTCCCCCTTTTCCCTAGTTACGTCAGCTTCCTTCCCCGCTGGCTCCATCGGACTCGATAAACAAACTTTTTAGATTCTTTTTTAACTCTCAGACTTCCTTTCCCAGTCCCCCCTTCCCAGTCATCATCTTTCGCCGAAGTTAGAACAGCACCGTTCCTGACGAGAGCAGGTGACCCTTTGTTCCAGCTTTTTTTGTCTTTCGTTTTTCTTTTTTCTGCGTTCTTTCCCAAAATAGGCTGTTGATTGATTTGTTGCACAGATCCCCCCTTCCTTTTCCTCCGATTGTTCATAGGGATTTCTTCTCAACACGCTTCTTTCGCTCTCGCATTTAATTTTCCCCTCGAACGAAGTGATACAAGCCCTTGCCCTCTCTTTTTCCCTGCCGATTGTTTGCTCCTTTTCTTCATTCTGATCGCTGCCGTAACTCTTTTTCTTCCTCGTTCCTGCAAAAAAGTTACGCCCACATTGTGGCGAGTTCTTTACAGATGCTTTTAACATCCTACTCGAGACCCGTCCTTGCGCCTTGTATGCTAGCCGCCTCCCCCTGTTACTTGTCGCTCTTTTTTTTGGGCGCGAACTCGAACAGTTTTTGACCAATTTTGACACTGAAACTTTTTCTCCCTTCTGAGTGTTCAGCCTTGAGGAGCTGGAGAAGTACTTTTGACGATCCCAGGCCCCATAACTTCCCACATTGTCCCCCGCATTCTTCCCCCCCGTTCCCCTTATTTGTTTACAAACCCCTTTAAGATGCGCTTTTAATACCACACTAAAATTCTTTAAGCACATAGCGTACTCCCATTAGCGAGGCATAACGTTTCGTCTTTGTTGTTTGAGTGGGTTTTTTTTGTTGTTTCCTGGTTGTTTTTGACCCTCTCCCTTTTCACCCGTCCGTCCTCACATTAGGTTTTTTTTTATGTGACTTTTCTTTCCTTCGCTGGACTGGTTACCATGTGCTGTCAGTATGTTTTTATATTGGAAGCATCTCCAGGCTTGGCCCCAGTCCAGAGCTGTGAATATCTTCTTTCATTGAGGTCCTCCCCACCCCTGCGGACTCGACCAGTTGGTTCACCAGCCCACGCCCTCATCATGACCCTCTGGGCTGCGGTCCGACTAATTCACACATTGAACTAAGTAATGTTATTGCCTTAGTTACAGTCGCCCTTTGCTCTGTTTGGTTTCGCCGTCTGTTCTGGGCTTTTAAGCGGGATGCGGTTTTCTCCAGTTCCCTCTCTTTTCCCCCCCGTCCAGCTGGTCTGGGTCCTTCCAAAAAAAAAAACACCAAACCAAAGTGAATCCACATCATTGAGCCATCTCGCCTCCTTTTTTAAGCGACCGACATTCTAATCTCCCGTACAACTATTCTGCTTTTTTCCTCCCCAGTTAACGCGCTTCCTCAAAAGTTTCGCTGGCGGTTTTTTTGATAACGTTTTGTTTCTCTCAAGCGGTTCGGCCTTAGTTCTCTAACTTTGTATCCCGGTTACA